>Ga0247765_1000933_pt1 | contig 17628 bp, 11 predicted proteins | sample UWRJL106311C6_FD_179949 | JGI IMG/M metagenome (GOLD analysis project Ga0247765, IMG submission 179949) | Plant litter microbial communities from Arlington Agricultural Research Station in Wisconsin, United States - UWRJ-L106-311C-6 | ecosystem: Environmental > Terrestrial > Plant litter >... | reverse complement strand
ACCGCTTCGCAATGACATTCTCCCAAATCCCAATCCCAATTTAGTCCCACCGCGCCCTTGGCCGTCGCGGCCCCACAAAATTACCCTCCACTCCCCCGAGACATCCCCGTGATTCCCAGCAAGGCTACGACCACCGATTCTGGCCCAGTCCATTCATACTGTTCCTGAGATCCGCCTTCCTCGCACTATCCCTCCTCTCACCCGTCTCATCCACATCCTCCAGCCTCTCCCCAATCGCTAACCCTGGCCTAACTAGCCCTGTCACACTGGTACGCATACTGCCCCTCGACGCCGGTTGCTTCCCTGTAACCTCGGAGAAATTTCCCATTCGCCCTCGACTCCCCGAGCTGGCACTACTCCCACGATCGCCCTTGCGACGCACCATCGGCAGCCACGAGGAGAAGAGACTCGAGATAGCCATGGGGCGCGAGATGTTGCGTTTGCGTGGGAGACTATCCGTGCTGCTGTTGGAAGATTCGATGCCATTGCGGTTCCCGAGGCGGCGGCGCTTGAGCATGATAAAGGAGAGGACAATGAGGGCGATGGCGGCGACAGAGCCGACGACGGGGGCGGCAATCCAAGCGTTGGAGGATTCTTCGTTTGCGTTGTCCTGGGCAGCGGTGTCAGGGGAGGAGGTGGCGACGAGGTTGGTGCCGCTTCCACTGCCGCCGTTGAGGCCGGGGAAGAATAGCGTAGGCGAAACGCCGCCTGTTGTGGTGGGGACGAAGCCTGGCGCACCAAAAGATGGCTGGACTTGACCGGGTTGACCTGGCACGAGAGGGCCGACGGATATGGTGGGCTGAGAGCCTGGAGGAGTAAAGAAGACGAGGCCAGTGCCGGTGGTGGCTGCGGGGACCGGGAGTGGGATAGTGACTACTCCCGGGGAAGATCCAGATCCGGCGGGGGCAGCATTGCCGGCGCCTTGGATCATAGCTGTGTCGACGCGTCCATCTGGGACAACGGTCGACCCGTCTGCTACCGCTGATTTGAGGTAGCAGTTCTTGAACCCTTGGTCTTGACTTGCTTCAAACGATACAGCAGCGCAGCCCGAAGTCGCTGCGCATTGTCCCATGCAGTCTTGGAAGGTGGGCGCAAAATTCTGGACGAGGTCGGAGCCAGCGATGACGGTCCCGCACATGATCTGAAAGCTGTTGCCACCGGCCGACTGAATGCCGCTCAGTGACCCACAGTTGGATGTCGCCCCCGGGAAGACGCCCACGGCTGAGTCGAGTCTTCTGTTGCCGCGAGACGAGGCTGGACTCAACCTCGCCCTGAGAGAACATGTCCTCCCATCAAAAGATGCTCCATCACACCTCGGATGGAACGATGAGCAGAGATCCACACACGTCAACAGGTCGAACGAGTCCATGCTGGTGAGGATAGTTCCCCCGATATCCACGCCACAAAAGAGTGTGAAGGACTGTGTCGTCCCAATAGTGGTGCCATTCCGGCTCGGACATGGTGATGCCGCCTGCCTCTTCGCCAACCTCCCCCTTTCCAAACCCAGCCGTCGTGGATGCATCATGCGCGTGCAATTGCGTTCGTCAAGAACGTAGTCGTCGACCGAGTAAAGAGCGGTAGCTGCTATAGACTGTGCGACGAGCAGCAAGCAGAAAACATTATAGAAAAGTAACAAAAAGGAACGTCGGTGTGGTCACGCAGTGAAGCCAAATTGTGCAGAAAGAACAAGCAAAAGGAGGGAAGACGGAAGCATGACGGAGGGGGGGTCCGATTGCTGTGCTCCCTTTTAAGAGAGCCGCCCAATGCCCGCGATCCCCTCGCATCTCGAACGTCTCCTGACCATCTGGAAGCCCACCCCCGGCGACGTGTATCCTTCAGGCGGATGCATCACGCTCCAAGGTTGGATCTGATCGACCACCCATCAGTGAAATGCCGGCCACTCTAGTTTGGTATGCGAGCCTGGCCGAGAGACGAGGCTATTCTGCCTGACACGCAAAAAGGTTCTCAAAAGACGATGTGGCGTGGCGGTTAAAGTGCCACATGAGACGACCAGAGTGACGACGCAACAATTGACGTGTTCCAGGACGCCGATCATCTCAGCGACTCCGACCGATCCGTCTTGAAACAGGGCTGCCCGAGCTCCGCGTGCCCCCCATCCCGCCAAATGCCGTGCCGGAGTAGCCCAACCGGCCTCTAATTTTCGTAGGGTTCGCAGCAATTGAGTAAACGAGGAGGCCGACGGCACGGCTGAATGTGTTCGAGACCAAGGCGTCCCAAGGTATTGTAGAAGGGGGCTCGGAGAGCAGAAGAGACTCCGGGTCAGTCGACTGTCCTTGCAGCGAGCTAACGGGAGTTGCAAAACACAATTGCATCCTGCGCAGAGACGAATCCAGGCTCCGTCGAAGGAAAAAAAAAAAAAAAGACATCTCAATGACGCTCAACCCCAACCGACCCTGCCCTAGTCGAAGACAGGGAAAGGCCAGCGACTTCATCGCGCGATCGGACCTCCCCCGCATATTCCAGAGGAACAGCTCTGATCTGTACCAGCGATGCGGAGGGCCAGATCGAGCCAGATCGAGCAACACGCCAAGGCATACCGCAGCTCCCCTGCGTGAAAGTATGAATGGGATTTGTGCGCCTCTCGACAAGCGAGCGCGTGCTCTGCGTCGCTTCCGATCTCAATCCGATCGCAGTTTGCATGTTGCATGAGGTGTGGGATAGACCTGAGATCTGGGCCAAAAGCTCGGACAACTCTTCGTCCAGAGGGGGTCGAGAACGTTGGAAACAGATGGTACTTGCCGTGTCGTAAAAGAGAAAACAGGAGAGGGCACACCCGATTGAACCGGGCCAAACTCGCTTCCGCGAAGCTGCCGGGGCGGGATCTTGTTTGACTCCAACACGTCTAAATGCCTTAATCTCCGCTGCCTACTCCATAGCATTAGAGTATTTGTAAAATCCAACGCTACCCAGATCGAACGAAAAAATCGTGCCCGGATTTCCATCGCAAGAAATGGAGCCAGGCGGTGGCCGAAAACCCAGGGCTGCAAGCAAGACTGAAGCCTACCTAGACTGCTTTGGTGGCACAGATCCTAGGGACCGTGGAATGTTGCAGACCAGCATCTAAAACACCCACAAAAAAATCTGGGGGTCGAGCGCCAGCCCCAGATCTCTCAGCCTCACGAGATGGACATGATGGGGTGTTTCTGCGCCATTGGTTCGCATAAGAAAGCACACCTGCGGTACTCAATCTTGTCCAGGATTCCCCTGCTTTGTAGTCCACCTTGACTAGTTCGACATCTGTTCTCGCCGTGGTCGGGCGTCTTGTTTATGTCGCTAGATAGGTTATAGTTGGTCTGTCTGTGAAACGCTCCAGATACAATGTTATGACTCCCAGCAAATAACTGCCCGGTTTCCCCAAATTGGGTCCGGAATCGGGTTCAAGCACGATGCCAAAGTTCCCTACCGTTAACGCCCGGCACAGGCATTGTGGCCTGTTGTTCTAAACCTCATAAAACCCCGGTGTGTGAAATCTTCTGCGGATACCGGCCTTCCTAACCCTGGTTCGTGTTGTAATTCCGATTGGGGCTGCCAATGCCGCCAGGCCTGAGCAGCGGCGCTGTTTCAGTGGCAGCGTCGCTTTCTTCCCGATCCAGGATGGTCTGAAGCTGACCTGGTGTGGTTGCGTAGTGTTCGGGGTGGTTCTCGTAACGGCCGGGGACGTCATCGTCAAAGCCATTAGCGTGTAGATGCGAGTGTGTCTGGCCATTTGATGCCAGTTTGTGCTGCTTGCTCGCGACAATCTCGTAGTATATCGCCAAGTAAAGAAGACTGCCCTGCATCATGGCAGTGAGGACAAAGATACCCCACGAACTCCAGCCTGCCCAACCCAAACGCGCAAACAGGCTGCCGGCAAAGACGAGCCCGCCCGGTGTTTGGATGCACATCATTGGGATACTCAAACTTCCCACATGCTTAAGGTGGTATGTCGTCCAAATTTGCGGCAGGTATTGGACCGCGGCTAGGGCAGCGGCCATAACACCCAGGACGGCAGCCCATGTTGAAAGCTTGTCTGGAGCGATAGTGGCAAGGATACCGGTGACAACAATAACCCCCAGCCCGTGTAAAAGGGTGAGCGATGCCACCAGTAGTGCGGTTTGCCACCTCGGACTCTGCTCGTCTGACTCGTCGAGGTCTTCGTTGTCGGGGTCTTGTGCGGGGTTGTATCGGAAGAATACAAGGAAGAGTACGAAACTGGGAGTCAAGAGTCAGCGAGCGCGGCGACAATGATGGTAGTTCTGGGGTACAAACATGAAGGTAAAGCAAAGCCACTGGACACCCAGCTGGGCAATGCCGAGTAACCCGGCGACACAGTGGAAGGTCTCGAGCTCCTTGCAGCACGCAACGTCCTGACGCGATTTGGGTAGAAGGAGAATGTTGGCGAAGGCCGAAGTCGCCGATGTGGTGCCTAGCAGCACAAAGTACGGAGAGATGCCCTCAGAGGTGCCTCGCTGGATGATACGGACATGCTGTGGAAGGTAGCTAATGAGCATCCCTATCAAGATAACGCTAAGAACGGTCAGCGGCTGTTGTCGGTAGAGAGAGTCATCCGATCGCACATCGAAACGAGGAGATTAACAACGTTCACGTCGCGGAGATCATCACATATATCTCCTTTGAGGGCGTCCATATCGAGAGATCGAGAGGCTATAGCGCCTCGAGCTCGGCGATGTCGTGTAGCGTCGTGCGGAGATGGCGTCGCTCATCTACTGTCGCGGTGGATTTGCAATGCTGGATGCCTGCCGACGATCCGGTCACGCAGGACACCAAAACCGTGCCGAGGTTGCCCAGGCGGGCTAAAGTGGGGCTTTGCGCTAACGCAGGCACGGACCACAGCTGGAGCTGTTAGAAGATTGCGATAGTATGCGGGTCTTCCGCCCGGTATTCGATGGGAGAGATACTTTAGAAGCTTGCTCTCACTAACTGGCCCAAGTCTCCACCGATAACCAGGGGTCATCAACCTCAGCTGCTCATCATCGCAGCCAGTGATGAAAACTCGATGGAGTCGGCTCAGAAGCCTTCTCTCGACCTCTTGGCTCTTTCGGATGAGCCCGACGGCCATTTCCCTGTAGCAAAGGATTCAGATCTTGGACCTTTCTCAAAAGACTCGTTCTTCAAGAGCGTGCAGTGGCAAGTTCAACCACATGCAAACACACGCAATGTTAGCAGCCGGTCACTGACACCGAACAGGTCCGCGGACGGGACAACTCTCCTCACCTCATCCTATGGCAACCGCATCTGCTCCTATGTGCTGCCGGAAAACCTCCTGGAGCCAAAACAAGAGCCAGCACTGCTGAGAGCCCAAGGCACACTCATCCAAGCGGCAGCAAGCAACGCCTTTGCTCCGTGTCCCTACTGGGCTCTCGAAAACCCTGCCACCCAAGCCGTCCTCGTTTCCAGCACCGACCACCCCATCCAACTACATTACGCGTTCCCTCCCCCTTCAGAATCTGGCGAACGCGCCGGTTCTCTCCCTGTTCAGCCGCCCCCCATTGCCAGCTTCCACCTCATCAAGCGTGAAACGGAGGCATACCTTCCCATCGCCTCCCTGATATGGCCCGCCCCAGGAACTCACTTCGTCGCGGGGACGACTAACCGTCTCGCTGTCTTTGATGTTTCCCGTTCCGATGCCATGAAGAGCGAACCTTTACTCTCTATTCCAACCATCCCTTCGACGCGTCACATCTCCAAGGGTAATGGTATTGGTATGCGTGGCACGGTTGCTGCTTTGTCGGCACAGGTTCGCGGCCATGGAGATTTAGGGCTCGTTGCTGCGGGGACGTGGACGCGCAACATGGGGCTTTACGATCTACAGCGGTCGGGCGAATGCGTTGCCACGTGGAACGTTTCTACAGCAGCGACGGAGGCGGGAATCGGTGGTGGGGGCGTAGTCCAGACAGTTTGGTCACCTTGCGGGAGGTACTTGGTGGTCAACGAGCGAGGCGCGAGTGGGCTACTGGTCTATGACCTACGCGGGACGAATCAGCTTCTTGCGCATCTCAACGGACGCCAGTCGAATCGGAACCAACGATTGTCCTGCGATGTTTACCCCGGCACCGATGCAATTGGTGGTTTTGAGGTCTGGACGGGCGATCGCAATGGTGCTGTTTTAGTGTGGGAAGGAGTTGGGAACGAAGCTGGTGGTGTCCCCCCATCTTGGGACTGGCAGGCACACGAATGCCCTATCGGCGGCGCAGCGATGCACATGAGCGGATCGGTGCTTGCAACTTGCTCGGGAGCCTGGAAAGATGCTGATGACTCGACGAATTCGGGCTCCAGTGGGACAGACAGTGATGATTCTGGGGACAACTCTGACAGCGAGGACTCTACCTCGGAGCCTATAAGCACACACGAGTACACCCCCTTTGTGGTAAGGGAAACGACACTCAAGGTCTGGAGCATCAAGTCGCCGGGGCCGAATTCTGAGGCTGGACCGTAAAGCAGAACTGCGTCGCTTAGAATCCCACGCCGACTTGTTGCACCCGCTCACTCAGCTGCGGCGTTGATTAGAAGCATTTACAGCTGAGACCCTGAATGATTGTTCGCGCGGTACTTTTGCTTTATAATCGTGGGTATTGTTGAGGATATTCAACGGCTCCACAAGAGAATCTAATGGTTTGATCCGAGGATATGGGGTCGAACTGGGGGCTTAAATAGGTACTTTACTTGGCGCCTCGCACACACCTCCTGGTGATTGGGATAGTACAGGCCCTCCTTGCTTGGTGCCTATCAAGCCCCACGTCAACAATCTTTCACTTAGAGTTGGATTGTTAAGAGTGTGAGCCATCTCGAAGTTGGCCATAGCTGATACTGACCTCACAGACCCTGACTGTATGGCTCATCGATTACCTCACTTGCTCTGTCCAACAGTCTCCGACCTCCGAGCACGTCCCCCAACACATGCAATCTCTCTTCCGGCGACATGGACACAAATAGAGGCAACCCATGCAGATGTTGTCCTCCAATGGCAGGCTCCCCGTCCGGCACTTCAAGAGTCCCCAACGCAACCTGCGCCGCATACGCATTCATGCCCGCCCGACGCATAAACATTTCCCACCCGGTCTCTACTGGCAGTAGCAAATCCTGTACAGGCAGTGCCTCAGGGGCGTGCTTACAAATTGCCGTGGCGACCCACTTGGCAACTGTTGCGTCGCCACCGCCAACGTAGAGAAGATCAACCTGTGTTTCCAACCCCGCCGCGAACCCCTGAAACTCCGCAAGCGCATTGGAGTCAGCCCGGGAAAGCGGACTAATGGTCTCGCTGCGCTTGCTGCCTTGTGATATGATGACGAGAAGACGCTCGTATCTAGTCGCCACGCTCTCAATGACGCTGCGTAGGGGGGGCTGACCGGTGCTTCCGGGCAGGGGCTTCTGGCGGAGCATGACCATGGTTGTGAGGAGGATTCCAGTGACGGGAGAGATTATCACATCGGCTTCGTCCTCACCGGCGATGCGTGAGCTGTGCGGGCGGTGATTCCCCAGTTTTCGCTCAATGAGCTGGATGCCGGGGACCAATGTGGCGAGATTCTCGGTGAGTTCCTTGGACACGGCGGAGGAAATGATAATACGTGGTGGAACCTCCGGGACGTTAATATGGGGGGCTATAGCAGGTATGGGCTCGAATGGAGGTGACGGGGTAGCTGGGATCGGAATTAGGTCCACTTCATCATCTTGCGACTCCAGTTCCGGTTCCAGTTCCGCCGTGAGTGTCGTCAAGCTGTGGCCGAAGTATGGACTCTGCATCAGCTTGGCTTTCTTCACACATCTGGTGCTGTCGTTGAAGCTGTTCGCCAGTAAATCCATGGTGAATGAGTCTGTTCTGGGCTGTTGGCGCTGTTTAATGGTTGATTTCTTATCGGTAGATGTTAACTCTACAGCCTGACTTGCGGGCCGTTTTCTTCCACTTGATTTGTCGAAGTTGCCGAGTAAATAAGCCAGTGCCTTTCCCTGGGCTGGGGGCGTGACGTTCTGGTTTGAAATCGGCCTATTATCCGTGTGGTCCAGTCGCGGAATGTCGGGACTGTTCTCCGCTCTATCCTTCTCGTATTGCCAGCCTTCTTCATAAACACCCTCGTTATCTTCCCCGGGGTCATCACATTCTTCAATGTCGCTCTGATCATCCACCCCCCGCCATATCGTCATCAATCCCGCCTGCCTATTCAAACAGTCCCCACTTTTCAACATGTCCGCTTCCCTCGGCCTCCGAAGCAGCGCCTCCATCACCCCCGGACCTGCCTCGATCTTTTCATTTCTCCTCAATTTAATTTCCTTTCCCATCCGCGGCACCGGCGCCCACACCATCTGCTGCTCTTCCGCCTTGTTGTTTGGCCACAGGGGGCCTTGCCAATCTAGGTCCGTGTGGCAGTCCCGAATCCGCTTCGCCATGGCCATCGGCTCCTTTATCTTCTCCCAATCCGGTGCCGAAATGGAAAAATCCATAATCGGCACCGCGATCCGTGCGAGCGCGCCAAGCGAGGAAAGCTTCTCCTGCTCGGCGGCTCGCATAACAGTCTCGGCCTTGGCGCGTAGGAAGGACGTGAATTCGTCATCTGGGCCAGGTAGCGGGTCACTGAGGTCTCCGGTCAGGGCTCGTGCTTGGGTGAGATCTTCTGGGTTGAGGACCCTGAGGGGCTCATCGGTGTCGAGGTCGGGTGGGAGGAGAGGGACGTCGATCCAACTGTCTCGTGGGAGGGGTCGTGGCGATGAGAAGGGGCTTGGTGCAGAAAGGTGACCGGCCTTGATCATGCCAGGGATGTCGAGGTTGGGGTAGCGTTCGGGAGAGGGAGTTGGGCGGGAGGAGATGTCGTGCCAGAATGCGAGGTCATCATGGAGGAGACGAGTGTCAGCCGCGGTGATCTCGTCTAAGAGGTCTGATTCGATGTCTAATGGCTCAGGGATCTCACAATCTACGTCGTCGGGAACGAAAGGATCGGGGAGGGTGTGGATTTCGGGACTGATGGGTGGTGTAAGGCGTTCAACCGGTTTGAGCTGCTAGGGGTTAGCGGACGATGATGATTTCTGTGCACCGGGGAGTGACCGCGAAGACTTACACCCTTGTATGTTGCCATACTCGCAACAAACTCGTCCTTTTCATCTTTGGTGAGCTCTGATTTCAGACTTTGAGATAAAAGAACAAGTGGTTCTTTCCGCAGTTCCATTGTTTCTTGCCGAATTTGGGCCATGAGAGATGTATCCCCTTTCTTTTCTTCGTCCGAGAACAGAAGGGTGTCCCCAGCTGGCTCTGTTGGGTCGTCAGGGGGGCATTGATCCTTGAGGCCAGGGTCCAGAAACGTTTTGAGCCGCTTTCGTAGCTTACGGCAGTCAGCATCGTGATCACTGCGCAATATTGGAACCGGCAATTTGAGTTTTTTCAGTTCTGCGTTTTCCTCGAAGCATAACTTCGTCATTAGCTGTGCCACGTCTGGGCCTTTCTGTTGTTTGCAGACATCTTGAAGCAGCCGGAGAGAAGACATGGTTGCTTCCAGTTGGGTTGACGCTGGGATGATTGAGCGGAAGGAACACTCCTGCAAGTGATCAATCTCGAACAAATCCCCATCGTCCAAGGGGAGAAGCGAGGCAGCGATGGCATTGTCGAAATACAAGTCCGCCAAAGGGTCGACGAGGCTGTCGACAGTTAGGCCATTCCACCTGGCGTATTCGTCCGCTTCCATGGAGGGGGGCGACCGCTCGGACTCGGTATAGGTGCCATGGAGAGATTCTTTGAGGGCAATAAGATCGTCGCCTGTTTCGAAATTCATCATGCATCACTGTATCTTGTTTGAGGGAGATGTCACTGGTGCATGGTCCAGATGTTGCAGGGGAAACTGCCAGGGTGAAATTTTCACGCAGTTATAGAAAGGAAGGTGCGACTCTGACGCTTGCGAAACAACACCATGATGACATCAATGTAGCACAGTAATGGGGGCGGCGGCGAGCAGACAAAAATGTCCAGAGTTTTGTTTTTCCATTGTGTCTATTTTCCCCTGAATTGCCTGACACAGTTGGTTGTCTTCTTACTGATAGAAGATTGTCTTCCATCATTTAGGTAGGTGTTCGAACAAGAAGGCTTATGGAGCGAAGTGAACCAAGACCATTCATATTGGTTGTCACAACGTCATGCCTCACTCACCAGACAGCTGAGAGCAGCAGCCGTATTGCCCGTCAGCAGTTTTTTGAAGTCTACCTAGGTAGTTACCAATCAGTCAGAACAGAAAAAGACCAGTTCCCCACTCAGTTTCTTCCTCAAACTCACTCTTGATTGAACCCTGCTGAGTCGGTCACAAAAACTGCCACTCATTAAACTCTATGCTCTCTGAGCACTGCTTGGGGTACTGAAGCTGTATTGTTTCATGCTGCACATATGTGCTGCGCCTTCTCATGAGGAGTTCTGACATATTGACATCCGTTCGGGAGCTGCTTGGAAGACTCTCTTTCATGGACCCGAACTAAACTAATTAACCAACTAACCGTGCGGAGAAAATCATCCAGCGGTTCACGCAACGGATGGTCCCGTGCCCGCAAATGGATGCCGAGGTGGGGCTCCGCTGAATGGCCCCGCTGCATGGCTGCCTACGACCAGATCCCCCAGTTAACTTGCTATTGTCCGCTCAAGTGCGAACTGCGCTAGCTTCCTGCGAGGTTCACGCGCTTCGTATCCGAAGGTGGTGTGCAGCACTCCGCTGAAATGGTGTGATAGCCCAGTGTTGTATTGGGCAGACAACCCCCGACATCACCCTTTCCCCCAAAGGTGGTTCGTAAATAGGGCGTAGGGGCCCTTGGCTTACCGTAAATCCGGGAAGGCGGGGAGAACCTTGCTTCTATCCGGGTGAGCTGCAGGTAGTGGTGGGTAGGTTGACACGGCAAGAAGAACGTTTCAGCGGGATGCTCCAGTCCCAGGGGCCATGTCGCTTCTCCTCATTCTCATCCCGCTCTCTCTACCCACTCCAGAGTGACAGGCTGGAGACACGTATGTTAAACAGCGTACACAGTGTTAGGCCGTTGATCAATTCTCAAAAAACCATGGCGACATCGTCAGAATCGACGGCTCAGGAATCCAATGTTGATGTGTATGACACTCCCTGATTATCTCTAATCTTGTTATGTCGCAAATGTTTAACAACCCTCAGTCTCATCATCGGCGCCGGCCCCGCCGGGTATGTCACCCACCTCACCCACTTCAAAATCCCAAGCCCACTGACCTTTTTGCAAACCCCAGTCTCATGGCCGCCTGCTGGATGGCCCACCTCGGCGTCCGCACGCGCATCATCGACAAACGCAACACCAAGATCTTTTGCGGCCAAGCCGACGGGCTCCAATGCCGGAGTCTCGAAATCTTTGATAGCCTCGGTTTTGGCGACCGAGCCTGGAAAGAAGCCAACCACATGATTGAGATTTGCATGTGGAACCCGGGCCCGGACGAGGTCATTCGCCGGTCTGATCGGATTCCCGATACGATTGTGGGGTTGTCGAGGTTTCAGCAAATTGTACTGCATCAAGGGAGGATTGAACGTTTTTTTCTGGATAATATCAAGAAGTATTCGTGTGATACGATAAAGGTGGAGCGGGGGGTGTCGCCGGAAGAGTTACACATTGATGAGGAAAGAGTCGAGAATGGGGAGGCGTACCCAGTTACGGTCAGACTGCGGACACTCAGCGAGGAGGAGGCGACTCCACCACAGCAGATCAATGGAAGTAAGGTGCCAGATGGGCTGTTCAGGAGTAATCTGACGAATGAAGATGATGATGAGGATCTCATTCGTAGGAGTCGGGAGAAGGCTGGTGCGACAGAGATTGTCCATGCCAAGTATGTTATTGGCTGTGATGGGGCACGCAGCTGGACGAGGCGGTCTCTGGGGTTTGAGCTGCAAGGCGAGGCGACTGATTTCATCTGGGGCGTCATGGATATCATCCCGATTACTGACTTCCGTGAGCTTATGGGTTCCCTTTTCCCCCTTCTGTTTATCTACCTCCCCCCCCCCCCCCCTCTCTGGAATTCGCACTGATATCATTCTCCACAGCCGACATCCGCATGCGCTGTGCAATCCATTCAGCTAACTCAGGCAGCCTCATGGTGATCCCTCGCGAGAACCGACTCGTCCGGCTCTACATTCAGCTGAAAGAAGTAACCCCGGACGCCTCTGGACGCGCAGACCGCTCCAAGATCACACCCACAGTCATCTTTGATGCCGCGCGCAAAATCCTCTCACCCTATAAGATCGACTACGAGTATTGCGACTGGTGGACTGCATACCAGATTGGGCAGCGGGTGGGTACACATTTTGACGCCCACGGCCGCGTCTTCCTCGCAGGCGACGCTGTGCACACCCACTCGCCCAAAGCAGGCCAGGGTATGAACGTGTCAATGCAGGATTGCTACAACCTGGGCTGGAAGGTTGGGCTGGTAGCCAAGGGGATTTGTCGACGCGACATCCTCCCAACGTATCAGAGCGAGCGGCGACAGGTTGCGCAGGAGCTCATCGACTTTGACCACAAGTTCAGCAGGCTGTTCTCGGGGCGCCCAGCCAAGGACGTTATGGACGCTGAGGGTGTCAGCATGGAAGAGTTTAAGGAAGCCTTCCTGCGGGGAAATCTCTTTGCGTCGGGCCTGTCGGTTGACTATGGGTCAAGTGTCCTTGTGGCTAAGCCAGCCGCGAAACAGAATCTTGCCACTGCATTGCCGGTTGGTATGCGCTTCAGCAGCTTCAAGGTGCTGAACCAGGCCTGCGCGCGGCCGTGGCACTTTCAAGAGCGATTGAAGGCAGATGGGAGGTTTCGGGTTGTGTTATTCGCCGGGAATATCCAGAGCGTCGACCAGAAAGCAAGGGTCGATGCCTTCTGCAAAGGACTGGATTCCCCATCCAGCTTTCTTCACCGGGCCACACCGCCTGCGAAACCAATCGACAGTGTCATTGAGGTGTTGACGATCCACTCAGCCAAGCGGATCGAGACCGAGCTGCTCCGGGACTTTCCCACCGTGTTACATCCGTTTGACGAACACACGGGCTGGGACTACAACAAGGTTTTTGTCGATGATGTCAGCTATCACGAGGGTTTTGGTGACGCGTACGCCAACTATGGCGTTGACAAAGAGCGTGGATGTGTCGTGGCGGTTCGACCGGATCAATACGTCGGATGGATTGGGGAGCTTGAGGATTTTGACAATTTGCAGGCGTACTTTGAGGGCTGCCTAGTTTTGCCGTATTCATGAATATGCACCATGACACTCTCTGTAAAATTGCTGGCGTCGCTCGTTCTCTCGGCGCGACGGCCCTGCGCAAGCCCCGGGGCGCGCCTCGCTCTCTCCGCTCCTGGCAATTTTGGGCGCAACTTGAAGCTATTGCGACGGTAAGAATGCGGGCTCCGTAGATTTAATAGCGGAAGAGAGGCGAACGAGCGACAGAAACCAGGGCTGGAAGTCCAACGCATTCTCAGCAAAGTAGAAGAACGGCTTAGTATACAGCTTATTTCTATCCTTATCATCGCAGCGCTTGCAATACTCGCCATCCCTCCGCAACTTGATGTTAAACCACCGCTCTTTACACTGCGGGCAAAAGACCATCTTCTTAGTCGAACTTCTTAATAACCAAATCCGTGGGGTTGAGGGGAGATTGCTGGTCATTACCTGTAAACTAAGGGCCTTGCTCGTTGAATTCGCGGAGAGGCCGTTCGTTACGCCTGGGACTGATAGGTACACCGCTGGATGAGCGGTGCCAGCTGCTGCAACCGGAGGTACTACAGCGGGGGCGCGTAATATCTGCGATACAACAGGTTAGCTAGTTGCTTCCCCGATAGAATTATCGCGTACCCTAACCCTAGCAAAACGAAGCTGACGACATCCTTCGCACTCGCGCACGAAACCAGCGGCGCCACGGTAACTGCGGAATTAATCCGCTGGCTAATCGACGCGGCACCTTACGCATCGCCTTATCGCCTTATTAGGAGCAGCGGAGTTACTTGTACTAGCTGCGGTGTTATCCATGGCGCATCGCAAGCTTCGGAATCAACGCGATTTTGGTGGTGGTGGAAATCCTGCAACGGAAATTTTTGGCTGTGATGCAAATGGAGGCTATGGGTTGAACCAAGCGATCTGATTGGCCAGATGTTTTCATATCTTATCTTTCTTTATCAATTTTGCTGACAAATCACTTATCAGTTTTTTTTTTCAGGACCCCAGTACGGAGGTGCCTTTCAAAAGTTTTGCGCAATGCCAAGCCAGCCACACCCCTTTAACTGAATGATCAGCAACCACACCACATCTGGTCTGGCCACGTAATCTTACCCCTTAACCCCGCTTCCACAGCTTAATAGTTAACATAACGATTAAGATGTCGCCAAATACAGATATTTCCATGCGCGCTCTGATTGTTACCCTTAAATCTCCTATTGTAGGCCTTTCTTCAGCTAATATCTTTGCATAAACCGGGGTTTCCGTTAGTACTATTAATTAAATATACGCTAAGGCTATTAAGCGTAGGTTTGATTTGAATATACGGTTTATAATTATTAAGGACGAATGGGTCGAAGATGCTCCCCGTTCTGGCCGCCTACGAAAATATACTCCTGAAAATACTGAAAAGGTTATTACTAAGATTCGCAAAGATTGATACGGCTAAGAGAAATCCTGTACTAATTTAACCGGTAAGCTTAATGCTGAGGGCCTCGATATCTTAGCTATTATAATCTGGAGGATCCTTAAATTAGTAGGGTTTAATAAAATAAAACTAACGAGGAAGCCTGGATTGACGAAGAAGATGAAGGAGGAATAACTAAAGTGGTATTTTAATTATAAAAATTGGACTTTAGAGGATTGGAAATATATTATTTAGTTTAATAAAACTTTTATTGTATTACTTTATCGCCGAGGAGGATATTATATTTGGAGGAAAGCTAATAAGCGTTTTCTTAAAAATTATATTTGTAAATAGTAGAAAGAATATTTAGAGTTTATATTTTGGGGTTGTTTTTTATATAATTAAAAGGGGCCTTGCTATTATTGGCTTCCGGAAATAAAGGCTGAAAAGGAGCAAGTTGAGAAGGATCTTAAGGAATAGAATAAAGAGCTGGAGCTGATAATACGTAGTAAGTGGGAGTTGAATACGTTAATAGAAAGGCTTGGTTTAGTTATAAAACGAGGCAAAAAACTATAATGGCGATAAAATAAAACGAACGGTAAATTCGTACGAGAATTGAAAGGAGGAATCGACTGGTATCGTTATTAAACTAAGATTTTAATATTAAAGCTTATTCCTTTCGCTAAAAGCTATAGGCCAAATACGCTTATTTAAGAGGATAAGGCTGGTTTATACGTTTATTACGCTTAATAGTATATATACGATATCTATTAGGTACGCCGACTCCTTTAGTTAGGTAATTCCCCTGATCTTAATATAATAGAGCCTTATTGGTTCTGGATAAAGAGAGAAATAACTAAAAAGGGAGCCCCAAAGAGTAGGGCTGAGGCTATTTAAGTATGGGAGTAGTATTGGAACGAAAAGCTTACTTAAGAGCGTATTTAGGCCTGGATTGAAAGGATTATTAAGTATATATAGGAGGTAATACGCTGCGAAGGAGGTAACGAGTATCGAGAGGGCCGGAAACGAATAAGGAGCTAGGGGGGGAAATAGCCAGGGTTGTATATAAATAACAAGGGTGGCTGGCTTGGCATTGCGCAAAACTTTTGAAAGGCACCTCCGTATAGTATAGTGCTTCCAGACGCCTCGCCTCCGCCCTCGCCAAGGCTCGGGCTCGGCTCGGCGTCTTCCAGCCCTGGATTAGCAAGCGGAATGACTATGAGCCTACCAATGCGCCGAAGAATTCCTGGAGGACTGGGTAATGGGTTGGACCCCAGTGTTCCAGCCGAAAGAACCCGACCCACCCTGGGTTTTGAGCAGTCCAATCTTTCCATCACGCCTTCCCGTCGGGCGCCGGCACTTTCTATGTACCTTACCTACAGGGCTAATCCCAAGCTACGCATCTACCATTGATATCAACCAAAGAAATAGTCAGCATTATTTTCAACAACCGAGTTTGCGCTGCACAAATGGTGCAGTGGTAAAAGAATGGCTGGAGTCAGACCTAGAGGTAATGCCCACTTGGCGTGAGGTCGTGCCTCAATCTCAGGTGGATGACTCCCAGAGTGTCCGTCTGGATCTTGCCCCAAGCGTTCTTGGTTGTTGCCTTTTCTGTGCATTCCCTTTTTCTTTCCTTTTCCTATTCGGCTATTTTTTTCCTTCCAATACTTGCTTGTGGTACTTCTCACGTTCCCAATCTCTCCTGTTATACATGTTGTGTGCGACGAATCTGGGCACACAAAATTTCCTTTTTCGTACATCGCCCCGTGACGTCGCTCACCCCGGATCAGGGCCGGCTCAGGATTGGCTCAGTCTCGCTCAGTCTCGCATACCCTCGGAACCATTTCTGGAAGGCTGCGCCGCAACATCCGCAACCGCTTCAACTCTAGCCGAGCGAGCCCAGAATTGGTCCCATATATAAAAATGTTGAATTATAGCTACCAGTGCCCTGTAATTACAGGATAACCTGCGTGGCAGTTGCTGCCATAGTGGCCTGCAGCCACTGTGGTGTGTGTGTGTGGCGTGTAGCGTGTGGCCAGGGGCCACAGGGGTAAACCCCACAGAATGTGCCGGATACAGTACACTGGCCGGTAGGCTAGTGCACTCTAGGGGGTAGACCCACAGAATCAACAGGGATACAAGCCTGTGGCCTGTCCTGAAGAAGGCTCTGGAAGCCTGCGAACGCCTATAAGTATAGGCCTTCTTTCTACTGTAATTAGTTCCTTAAGTAAGTCATTAAGCAGTCAATTTAGACTACAGTTCTCTTCAGTACAGAGTCCACTGAGTACCTTCTGTATTATAGTGGCCGAAGGCTACTATAGTGCCTGTGTTGCTTCCCTTAGCTCTGCTGTTGTATTCAGGTACCACAGTCACTTCCACCACACACCCACTACTTCCACAGGGCTATTATAGTGGCTTCGCCACTATAACCCCCTCTGTAGGCACTATACTTATAGGCCTACGAGTAGTGCCCAGCAACAAATACTAGCTAGTATTTTTAAAGCTTGTAATATTTACTGGAAGCCTATAGGTACTTTTAGCCAACTTTAACAAACCTGTTGACTTAGAGGGTCTGTGGCCTGTAAATACAGAGCCTATAGGTAGGTTAAGGCCTGTGTTACAGGGCTTAACCACCACTAAAAGGAAGGAATGCAGGCACAGCTTTTACTATGTAGGGGTCAGCAGTACGACGGCAAAGCTTAGTCGGTCAGCGGGTTCAGGGGTTAGAGTGCCCCTTGAATTTTAGGGCCTGAGTGACGGCAGCCTGGCCGTCGTGCCTGAACCCACCACATGACCTAGGACGTAGGTGGTGGGCGCCCCACAGTTGTAGCGGATCCAGAACCACCTGAACCCATTCTGCCGGGCTACCCCACCTACCCCACCTACCCACCACTATTTGGGTGGTGTAACGGTGGGATGTCAGAAGCACGGCACCTTTTATCTATGTGGTTTCTTCAGAACAGGCTGTATTGTGATGAGTGAGCTTGATTGTTGTTCTCTGGCTTTCTGGCAGAGCCAGAAAGCCCTCCTTTATAGATCT
>Ga0247765_1000932_pt1 | contig 17645 bp, 13 predicted proteins | sample UWRJL106311C6_FD_179949 | JGI IMG/M metagenome (GOLD analysis project Ga0247765, IMG submission 179949) | Plant litter microbial communities from Arlington Agricultural Research Station in Wisconsin, United States - UWRJ-L106-311C-6 | ecosystem: Environmental > Terrestrial > Plant litter >... | reverse complement strand
CCCTTCCCCCCCCCCCCCCCCCCCTTCCTCCTCCCCCCAAGTAATAATCACTGACAACGTCAAAACAGAGGCGCGCCCAAGGTCTGCGACATCAACAACAACAACCTCAACAATGGATTGCGTGCCAGCAGTGGCTGTTCCGGCGGCACTGCCTACCTCTGCGACTCATACGCGCCCACGCCCGTCTCGGACAGTTTGTCATATGGCTTCGCCACCATGGGCGGAACTAGCAACTGCTGCAAATGTTTCATGATCACGTGGAAGAGCGGCAACGCCAACGGCAAGCAAATGATTGTGCAAGCCGTCAACAATTTTGAGGTGACCAAGGATGCTCCGGATGTTCGGGCCAATGATATTGTCATTCTTGCTCCGGGAGGTGGAAGTGGGCCGAATGAGGCGGGCTGCCGGAATCAATACGGTAGAAACTGGTATGTCCTCAACTATCTATTTGTCTCTACTTCATGTTGTTTACCTACTACTCCTTCACCCCGAACTGGAGTTACCGGAGTTAAGTACCTTGGCGCTGACAATGAAAATAAAATAGGGGCCGAAGTGGCGGCGGTGTTGCTAATGGCCAGGAATGCGCCAACCTCCCGCAGAATCTCCAGTCCGGCTGCTACTGGCGATATAACTGGGCGCGTGGCGACGTTAACCAGTGGAATATCGAGTACCAGCAGATATCGTGTCCTTCGAGACTGACTTCCATTTCTGGATGCTCAGCCTAAGAGGCACCATAAACCCAAATTTGGTTGCTTGCTTACCTACCTTACCTACCTATGTACATGCTTGGCACGGAGTGTGGAGTCGGACAGCATTGATATGTATCAAGTCTCAAGCAAAGCCTAGACTGCAAATGAAATCACGAGGTGCTTTACGTTCCTTCTTTCTTGAATTGTTTCCATCAATTCTGCTGAGCTTTCCTTCATTAATCCGCTACTATCAATCCGTATGACTCTCAATTGGGGATTGTAAAGGGCAAACAAACTCTTAGATTTAGGTAAGCAATATAGCAGAAAACTATTGTATATATTATTCAAGCTAAATATTTTCCACTACGAGAAATGAATGATGGAGCCCGCTATCTTCACAGGTCGATGTTGAATCTTTCCCGTGGAAGCTAGCTCTCCCCCTCCTCTCTCTGCCAATTCCGCGATATTGTCGCACGAGACACATGCATGCATCCCGTCTGCGTTTAGCAGACAGCGCCGCCATCGTTGGTGCCATGGCAGGAAGGGGTGTTGCAGTCCCGAATCTCGGTCCAGCGGCCGCCACGGCACTCGACCTGGCATTCGAAATATGTTAGAGAGGCGATACATGGTGGAAGCGTGCTATAATAGAAAACAATGTGCACATACTACTCCAGTCCTGTCGCAGCCGCAAAAGTGACGGTCTCCGTTGGAAGCCTGGCAAGGGCTGTTTGTGCGTCTCTGGTCACCACCGAAGCCGGGGCCGCAAACATCGCGGACCTGGATCTCAGGGACTGCCGAGGCGCTGACGGCAACAGCGGCGCAGAGGGCGAGGATAGCGGTGAACTTCATTTTGAAATGTGGGGTTTTGCGTTGCTGTTGAATGCGGTCGGTGTGACTGGTGATTCAGGATGATGTTGAGAGGGCTGATGAGCAAAAGCTCCAGAGTTTTGGGGAGATTCTTTGCCATATTTATACTTTTCTCGAGCTCGAGACTGTAGCTTTGTCCCCATCATTCTTGTCTAAATGATTCCGATGGCCGTCGGCGATGACACTCGCTCTGGGTAATCAAAACCCGGGCCAAACCAAGCAATCAAGGATGCTCGACCAATGTCGTAGATGCACGCACCGAATCCTTTGTGTACTACCTGTCGGCGCGTTACACCTTAGGAAGATCCTTGCTCTTTTTCCTGCTCACAATGTGGGGTTCTCGTCTGTTTGCCAATTACCCCGACAGCGGACGAGGTGAAATCAGACCATGATGTCTCGGTCACTTGTGGCCAACCTTGAGGCTATGATATTCGACACAGCCCACAGCCGAGGTCGATCTCTAATTCTAGGTGCCTAAGAATACAGTCATTTGTCGGGCACGTCTCAATTACAGCCAGCGATATCCCCGAAACTGGACCGACCAACAGCACATAATTTCTGTGCGACTTGGCTTTCGTAATCTGACTCCCCCCCCCTTTAACCTCGGCTTGATGGGATAGCCCCCAGTTTTCATCAACCTCCACATGAGGTTGTTGATCAAACCCTGGTCAAGGTGGCAGGCAGCGTGCAGCAGTGTGTTAAAAACTGGCTCACATTGACACCACATACATATTGGAGTCTTGTCCCTTTTTCCAATCCTGCCAACCAATTTGATAAACTCGGTGAACCAACGACATGCACGAGATGCACAGCTTCATAGGAAACCCGCCGCCTGTGTTACAACTCGTTCGTTTCATAGCCAATCATAACCCGGCATTTCAGACCTGCACTTTCAGCTCCGAGTTTTGGCAACATTTTGCAGCTGAGTGGCAACATTTCTCTCTCTCTCTCTCATGCTGTTGGGGGGGGGGGTCGTGGTACATGATCCGCCATAACCATAACCATAGCCCTCACTTCCGGTTTACCCGATCCAATCAATCACTTTTTTGTGATCCTCGGACTTGACATGAATGGTTCATCGCATTCAACCCGGCAACACGGCTCTCCCTCCAGTCCTCTTGATCAACCCCCCTTTTTTTGAGATCTTCTCCAGTCTCAGCTGGTTGAGATGAGCTAATGGGAATAACAACCCCCAAAATTCGCATCCGGCTTACCCGATTTGATGGAGCTTCTCTGCTCGGATTCTTTTATTGTTGCACTCGCTGCCCTATGGGGAAATCACCTCCTGCCGCTTTTGGGAACTTATTGTAGATCCCCACTGATTGGTACATTACCTGGCTGGCTGTTCCACAATAGCGTCATAAACATGCACCTGTTGTGAGTCTGGCACTTTGTGTGCTCGTTGGACCGGATTCTATTTGACAGCGGGGCTGAAAGGGTTTTTTTTGGGGGGGGGGGAAACTTTTTGCGAAACAATTGTTGGAGTACATGCATGCTAGCATCAAAGCTGTTGGTTGCTGGGAGACTGGAGACAGCTGTGAACATGTAAGATCTCAATCACCGACCACTTGTTTTCGATGTTGGCGGCTTAGGAAGTACTCTCTGCCCAGGACATGATGCTTGGGGAACAATAGCATACAGAACTCTGGGTTCAGATTGGATCCGGAGCGTTAATTCCGGCCTCCAATCCGTATCCGGCATTTCTCTCATGCAGGAACCTTTCCAATCCACCTACCGAGGCGTCCATGGTGGTGACATAGTTGAAGGCAGACACAATCCGTCGGACTCGGCCAACGTCTGCTGTTCAAACCCTGATACAAAGTCCGGTTGTTGGCGGATGCGGTGGAACTTATTACTCCGACCAAACGGGAGACCGAGGCGGACTTCAGTCCAGGAAGACAACAATGAGATACTATTCTAGTTGGTGCCTACCTACCTACCTGCCTGCCTAGGTACCTTACCGGACATAAGGCCAATGCTCTTGTTTCTCTTCCGGAAAACCTATGGTGACCACCAGATCACCGACTAGATACCGTATTAGAGGTTGGCAGGGGACTGGACTGGATGGACATGTAAATCGGCAGCGGCAGCGGCAGCGGAAAGTCCAGCCATCGCGATCTCCGGGCACATGTCGCCAAGGGAAAATTCCCGAGCAGAAGATGCGAGTTCTCTGTTTGCAGGCATGCAGGGCTTGGAATATTGCTTGGGGGCTGGACCTGCTAAGCATCGGATTTGTTTGTTCAAAAAAAAAAAAAAGAATTAAAAAAAACCGACACCAGCACACAAGGTAACATGGCCGTGTCCAGTCCATAAGAGTCCCAACCTGAGGTAGGTGCCGAGGTAGATAACTGTATCATTACTTCGTACTCGTGTCAATTAGTAATGAATGGTTACATGTAGCGCTTGCTTTCCGTTTCCTCAACGCGCCGATTTGCCTTGGCTCTTTCCATGTATGTGATCCAAGTACTCCTAGTGGAATTTAGTTGGTAGAGAGGCATATGTCACCAACTTTATAGATTCCAGGGGCATGCCCCATTTTGTTATTTATAACTATTTAGGTACCTAAGTGGGTATCTATGGGAATTTGCAGGCAGAAGTCAGCAACCCGGCGGTCAAAGGGTGGCGTCCGGAGGACTCTGGGAGTGAAACGAGGCGGAACTCAAGGTGAACTGTGTGTCAAAATGGAAAGACCAAATCAATGCGTTGCATACCGCAGAATTCGGCACATGTACTTCATTTCAACACTGTGGATTACTTGATGCACACAAAATCTGACGTGCAAATAGATTCATACAACTTCAAGAGCCATCTCTACAAAGTACTTGTTTTTTAGGAGCTCCCTCTTGAACCATATGCTTTTGATACAATATGTATCCAGTCTTCAGTGGCATCGGGGTAGGCCCTGGGCAGCAGCTGAACATGCACGCGTGGTGGGTGGGGGAGCTGTCGCCCCGCTACCAATCAACCGTCCCTCCCAGCGCCTCATCAGACCACAGGTGCGTTATTGCAGCATACTTGCGTGATATCATCTGATGATGTGACTGAGATTAAATCCGACCACAACGGCATTAAATCTTGTGAATACTCAGCTACCGCATCATTCAACACCACGACTTCAAGTTGACCCTGTCAATGTTTACCATCAAATGGAGTTGAGTTCAGAAGCAGAACAGTCGCAGAATTCGGTACCGGAATCCAATTCGGATTCATTGGCAGATGACAACGGGGACGAAGAAGATCTCCCAGCTAAACTCGAGGATTTTTACCGGTCAAGATCTGTTCCCGGTGCCATTTTGCCAGAGAAAAACATCAAGTTTGAAGATGATTTCCGCTGGCTTGACGCTGTTGACCAAGGCAAGTGCATATATTCCCATACATAGCCACCGGGAGGGGGTAGAGTCTTTTTTTTCTGACACCTTTGGGAATGGTACATGTGTAGCCGACTGCTTCATGCCGTTTGAGCTCTCGGATTCTCGTCCGTTCAAGACGCTGGATTTTGGCGATTCCGGCTTCACTGCCTCCATCACTTCATCCCACCAGTTACTCCAGCTTACCGCACCCGACCGCCACTGCAGCCTCGTTTTTGTCCGCGGAGACTACCCCGATAGCCCGGAATCCATCCTCGCACGAGCGCAGAGAAGAGACCAAAAGGGGACATTTGGACTCGACGTGCAACTCAACGACGAGGACGAAAAGGGGGCACAATGGGTCTCGGAACTTACACCCGCCCAGGGCTTGATCAACTTCCGCTGGCCATGCACACAGTTCCGTTGGATCCGGCAGACCCCAAGCGGTGGCGGCGGCACCGCACGAGAGAAATCTGTCGTGTGTACCATGTGCTCTTTTGTCAAGGACGGTACCCTCTATCAGATCTCTCGTCTTGTTCCGGAGCGTCAGATACAAGCACCTCCAGTTTCAATGTCAAATACCGAGATGAATACCCCGGCGGGAGCGGAGGCGGAACACACCTTACCCGTGGCGGGAATCAAGCTTGGAGGCATTATGAGATTTGGGTGCCCTCGCACGGCGTCGTCAAACCGCCGGTCACCTACAAGTACAAGTACATGTACCTCTATTCCGCGTGTCTCATCTGCGACTCCACCCCCTTTTTTGGATCAGTATGCTTGTCACCCAGAGGATGGTGATACCGATTACACATGGTCAGCGTCGAGTTTTCGTCACAGAAAAAGGGTGGCTCTAAGACTCTGGGTCAACAGAGTCCCTTCGAAGCTGGGCCTTGCATTCCCCGACTATCGCGACAGGCCGGCTCCCCGCGAGCTTGCTCCCCGCGGATGGAGTGATGTCTTCCCACTCCTTATCCGGCAGAAAATCCCACTTGCTCTAGACACGCCGACCGTTATCGTCGCATCCTTCTCGGTTGTTGAAGATGATGGTGAATGGTCGCCGACAGAGGAACCGCTGCCGCCCATTGCAGATGCAGAGGTCCAGTTATACCTTGGGGCTGCGCATTCCTCACTCTCCGCTCCGGCACGATTATGGTCAAGCTTGATTGGTCCCGCTACTCCGAATGGTAGTCAGTTTGAAATGAATGTTATCGCACGTTCTGTCGAGTCGGTCCTCGGGGTCACTTCGTTGCCAGTGGGCTCTGCAACAACCCGAGATGTTCATGTTCAGCAAGATCATCAGGCTGGTGATACAAGCAACGCCGCCACGTCCACCCATGCAAGGGGTATTGCTCTTCTAAAAAATATCATGACACCTCAGACGGTTGATCTGGAAAGTGTATTGTATGTCCTTCATTTCCCTTGAATAACCCCCATTGTCTATGAATTAGCTGACCCGAAGTGACAATAGTTGGCAGGTCAGGCTCCTCGTTCGTGCCGCCGCATTTCTTCAAAAGCCGCCGGCATGGTTCTCCGACCAAAGAAGAGCTGCGGGGCCGGCGTTACAACAGTACAAGGTCATGCAGGACCGATACTGTCGTCATATTCTCAATCGAATTGTCGGCGTCTGCACCTGGGTCATGTCCATGGCCGGGGCTCTTCGGCGCTTCTCACAAGAGTCCCGCGCAGGTGGTCATGCTGAGGGATCATCACTACGGGTAGGTCTCTTGGCAACTGACGCTATGGTCGGTGACGTGAACGAAGATGATGATTTCACTGCAGGATGCTGTGGTCCTCGGGATCGGGATGAGAGAGTGCCGCCACATTTAGGGGATCAAAAGTATTTCTGTGCGGTGATTCTCTGGTATGTGTGTCGGAACCTGCCAGAGATGTTTGGCCACGCCTTTTTCGGCACGTCACGAGAGCCACTCCTCGAGCAAAGCATCGATGATCTTGTCGCCCTCAATCCGGTACCGAGCCTTTGGACTCTCCCCGATGACGATCCGAAGCGTTATATTATACGCTGGTATCACATCGTGTCGGTCTTGGGGATTAGGAATAAATTGCAGCATCCGAGCCGAGTCCAAGGCAATAACAGCTGCGAGAACAAAACTCCTGTGACAGAAGCTGACGATCTGAGATGGGCGTGGCAGATGCAAGCCGAGAAATTCATGAAGCTTCTCGAGCAACGGCGCGTCAAGGGTGGTGCCGCAGAACACGAGACGGCCCTTTTAGCAAGCCTAGGATCTGAGCTTGGCATCATCGACAAAGGAGCAACCGTCCTGGGCAAGTCATGCTACCAGCTTGCGAAGCAAATGATTCAACGCCGACGGCCAACGGACAGACTCAGTCCCAGCAGCTCTTCCTCAGCAGCAGTGCATGTACCTGTGGGGCCAAGATATAGAACTGATTTGGAGGTGTGGGCTTCTTCCTCCCCCCAACAGGCACCATGGGAACTCTCTTGTCTAGCCCACTTTGTTCCTGACGCGCTGGGTCTCGTATCTACGGAAACGCGAAGAAGCAACAACCTACTCGGAGTCTTGCAGGAATTCACTTTTTGCGACAACACTTTTATGAAATCCTGGGACGAAAGCGATCCAGCGACCGTAGCAGGATGGTGGGATCACAAGGCATGCAGCATCATATGCGCAAGGTTCCTTGAGAACTTGAACTACACGTGCACGATGCAAGCGGAACAGACAACACCCGAAGAGAAGGAGGAGCAACAACACGAAGAGCCTGAAAGAGTCGAGCTCATGAAAATGATCTATAAGCAGCTGCAGACGTGCGCGACATGCAAGTCTGAAATACTCACGGAGATTTTGGACTGGAAAAAACACAAGCCAGGAAAGCTCTATCATTGTGAGGCCGAGATCCAATCCCTCGAAGACACGCCCGAGACGGCTCGTGCGGACCAGCATCGCAGTGTGGAACTTCGCAAAAACGTCTACCGATATCTAGCCTGGAACCAGATCCTAAAGCCCAACTTCTCGCTCGCGTCTATCAGTCATGATTGTCCTGCAAAAAGAATACACTCCATCAGTTGCTTTGACATGGCGCTCATCAAAGCCAACGACGACGACAACAACAAACCGGCCATTCTGTGCGGGCCAATAGTTACAGGAAGAGCAAGCGAGGCGTTCTGGACAGAATGGTCCCGCGAAGATGGAAAACGTGGCGAGCTTTTGGACTTGCTCCGCAGAAACAACGCCTTGGACATGTACCTCATTGGAGAGCTCAAGCCGCATTCAGACCTGGCCACAATAAACCCATTTATTCGGGACGAGTCGGTCAGAGAGGACCTGCTTTGTCGGATACAGGACTCGCTGTTTCGGGTGCTCAATGATTCGGTAAGTTTTATCCATGTCCAGTCCTCACACATCTATTTCGGCAGTTTCCACGTTTGTTCAAAGTTATCGCCTGTCATTTTCCGTACACACTAATGCATTGCCCAATATCTCAGCTTGTTGATCAGGGAATCAAATATCGCTTCATGTAAGTCGTCACCTCCAGTGTTTCTCTCTCTCTCTCTCTCTCTCTCTCTCTCTCTCTCCCTCTCTCTTAGTCTGGCCAAGGTAGGCAGGTAGGTAGTTACATGGATAAGTAGATAACATATGTAATGGGCACAGTTTCTCCAAGCATTTAACACCGCCGGCTCTCAAAGCGATGGTATATATCTGGCACCCGGATGCGCTCGACACTTTTGACGATCACCTCGGAGAACTTTCGAGTTTTCGAAACTTGACATCCCAGTCCTTTACCGGAAGCTCCGAGACTTGGATCACATCCATTACCCTGAAACATTGGCAGCTGCTTTCCGACGAGGAGATCCGACTGCGCCGAGCAGAAAGAGGTATTGATGAAATGGAGAGAGCCATTCGGGCGATGCGGGCAGCCGCGCCGCGAGGTGATTGGGACGACTTCCCGCCGCGCTGGGTTACAGATAAAGGGAAGAATGTCAAGGTCAAACCAGGCCCGTTTAGCATCTACTTCCCAGAAGACACGGCAAGAGAGGGTAGATTCCAGGCCCTTTGGCAATATACCGAGCGCGGCTTGGAGCGTCTAAGAAAGGTCTACTCTCTCAGTCTGTCACTTGCTATTACGGGGGACGAACGAGGTCGCAGCTGGACCTGTTCGGTGATATGCGAACTCTTTGACGAGGCGGACATGGCTAGATACACTACCGAGGCGATGGGCATCCTGCAGCTGTTTCTGCATCAGCAGCATACCGGCCGATGTTTGGTCTTTCTCCTTTTCCTGGGCTACATGTGTGACCGAATGGCGGAAGAGTGTGATAGGTTTACCGTGGAACTGCGCGCACTTGTTAATCTGAGCGTAAGTAAAAGAAGCTTGCTATTTGTTACCATATTATTCTTGTGGTTAAATGGAATACTGTGTAACTGATGATGATCTCAATAGCCAAAAGCCATGCTGGAAAGCATGAAATGGGTTCATTCCAACCAAGCAGTCTCACAGTTGGAGCAAATGCTCTGGGGTTTCGAGACTCTCCGTCTGCTTGGAGATAACCTCAGCAGGGTCACAGTGGCAGTGGACAGCGCTGCTTTGGCAATGCGAGATTCGCTGAGCACGGTATGGAAACCTCCTTCTTCCACTCTGTGCTAAAGTCTTTTAGCTGCTGCTATGAAAATACTAATAAGACCCTACCTAGGGCTCGGCATTGCGTCACAAGGTTATGGATGCCTACGTACTCAAAGTCCAGGAGGATTTCAACAAGAGATATAGCCGCCTCACAACGATTTACAACTACATTCAGCAGCAAGTGGACCAAGGAACCAAGCTTCGAGACGGCGTATGCCCCCCCACTGGCTCCCGTCAAGCTGTATTTTTTGCTGATCAAAGATATCTGCTGCAGATATCCTCTGTCGTAAGCGTAAGACAGAACGAAATCATGAGTACACTGACCTGGACGACTATCCTTTATCTGGGGCCAGCTCTGGTTGTTGTGAGTACCCGGATTCTCTTACCTGCCCACCTAACCTACATGTATCCTAGATAGGTACCTGGGTACCTAGGAAAACGAGGTATACACCGACACAGCGAGAATTAAGCTGACCAGGGACTCCGTTTGCTCCCAGGGGCTCTTTGGGATGGAGCACGGAATCATCCCCGACGATAACGGAACACACGAGTTTCTTAGCATTATGGCATATTTGCTATTTGGGACTTTCATCTTTGTCGAGTCGTTACCGTTGATTCGGGAGGTTTATGGCTTTCTTTTCGGAGTCATACACGTATTCGCCGACATGGCCGGAGTGTATTGTGCCCGGTGGGTGCAGGGCAAGATTGACGGATTTCGGAACATGAATCAGTCTCGCTCGAAGAAGACGGGTGACGAGGAGGAGGCAGAGGGTGATGTAGAGGGCTGAAATGTATCCGAGACACAATACAAGTACATACCTGCCTAACATACCCAGAAAGCACTTTGACCCAAGCTACAGGTGAAGAATTTGCTGACCAGTAAGGCCTTTGTATATGCCGCAGCACATTACCTACCTAGGTAGGTACCTAGTCACTCTCCAGATGGTTTTGCCTACGGGGGCTCTGGGCTCCGTCACTCTCCGAGTCAGACCCACTCTGGCCGGTGGAATCCCGGGCTCGACGCCTGATATGGTCTTTGACGACTTTGGAGCTGGACCTGCTAAATACCTAAAGCATTGGATTTATTCCAAAAAAAAAAAAAAAAGGAAGAAAAACCGACGCCGGCACACAAGGTAACTGTGTCCAGTCCATAAAGGTCCCCCTACCTTAGGTAGGTAGGTACCTAGGTAGGCAGGCAGGTAACTGCATCATTGTTAGTGCCAGCTAGGAATAAATGGTTAGATGTAGCGTTTGCGTTCCTTCTCCTTAACGCGCCCAGCCATCCTTATGGCTCTGTATATGATCCAATTACAGTTAGTTTGTGTAGGGTATCCCAAAAAAAAAAAAAAAAGAAGAACGCTATGCCCAGCGTGAATGGTGATTAAGCTGGGAGATGCGGCCCCAGGACCCGCCTACTCTCTGAGTCGCTCAACACCCCTCGGTCAAATCGGCAACAAACCTTCCCATGTGCCAACGCCACACCTAGGGCTTGAAAAACCTAAATCTTAACCATATACAAAAAAACCAAGTTGACAGCAAAATAGCAAAACCTTCTCTTCTTTCCAACCACCTACCTAACTACCCAAAGCTACTACGACGGCTGGAAAAAGGCAAGCGTATGATTGGACGAGACATTTACTGCTCCAGTCTGGTACCAGGGCCAGGCCGAAGAAATACAGGTTTGGTGCAACCCGCCACCTTCCTATTGGTCACGAGCCAATGTCAACGAGGTTGTTATTATCCGAATTATTGATTCGAATAATAAAAAAGATAAATCGGGGTTCCGGTGTCTGATCGAATTCGGTTACCAGCTTTATATTATTGAAATAGTAGGGGAGGAGGGAAGCTTGGTATTGCCAAAGAAAAAGTAAGAAATGGTCCAGCTTTTACTATCTTGCCGGCAACCAGTATTTCAGTACTGGCTAAGAAGAGTATTGGATATAGCCGCCTGGTGCGTGGAGAATAGGGAATATTGTAGGTAATAAGACGAGGGTAGGAAACAAAGAGTTGGTGGAGCGCAACGCCCCCGTAACCAGGATAAGGGGTTGAGCTGGAAGATGGTGGTTCGTATAGTAGGGCGTGTGTAAAGGATCAACTGAAGCCTGCCTTCTGTTCTCTGGCTCCGCCAGAGAGCTCCTGTTATACCGGTAGTTTTATGGCGATTTCCGACCGACCGACCGGATGACCCGGCTTCGTCAGTCCAGCTCCGCTCAGCCTCTATTCAGCTCCGCACAGCTCCGACCAGCCGTACGGCACTCCGCACTCCGCAGTCGGGGCGTTACACGTAGGTACCTAGTATAGTAGAGCTATCCGTACCTGAACATCGGCAAGGTCAGGAAGTCTCTGTTATGAAGATAAAAAATGTATTATAAACTAACCGTTAGCATTATCACTAAACTCTCTAATGTCTCTCTAGCAAAAATCGAAACATTAGATAAGAGAGCCTATATATCCCTAATAGTAGAAAACGACGAGGAAACTTTAGTCGGGGGGGGGGGCTGGGGGCTGAAAAGGGGCCTCTGAGGCCGTACAGCGGCATATGGGATCACTCTAGCTTAGGGAAGAATCAGGGTAAAGCTCAGGACAAATCAGCCACAGCTCACCCCAGCTTACCCCCAGCTCAGGAAAACCGACAACAAAGGAAATTTCGTGTGCCCAGATTCGTCGCAGGTGACCAAGCTGTTTTCAACTTGAGTGTCAGATGGAAATTGCGGCGCTGTAACTCATTCATTGTATCTTTCGCTGATGTTGTCGAGCTGTTGGTTAAAACAGGTCAATGTTGAGTATGTGCATGGCTCGACCGAACGGTATGCCTTCAACGAGGGCTTGGATCAAATGCTCTATCCGAGTACGTAAACAAGATTCGGACAAACACCCCCCTTTTTAGTTCCCTCCTCTGAAGGTCCTCCCCTGAAACTGCAAGCTCTCCGGGAGAGGGATTCCGGGGTGCATGGCGAGAAAATGAGCCCGCACGCGATCCGGCCTCACGCTCTCGTACCTACATATCTCGCAGATAACGACTGTAGCCCCGGACTTTGAGTGAAACTGCATCATATGCTTCCTGAGGCCGCCACCGTCGGAATATGACTTGTCGCAGCCGTCGACCTTGCACGTCCGCCTCTGCCTTTTTTTTTGCCTAGATGTTAGCAGCAGTTTGGAGCACATGAGAGAATTAGAGATGAAAGATGGGTTGGGGGGAGGGGAGGGGAGGAGGGGGCCTGTACTTGGCCGTTTTGCTTCGGGTCCGCTCAGGTGAGGACGGCTCGTCATCCTCGGGCCGTTGCCGCTTCCTAGACCCGTTGGGGTTGAGGAACCCAGCAAGGATGGCCAGGATGAAGCTCTCAAAATCGGGTCCTGGCGGGAAAGCGGCCTAGCTGTTTGTTTTAGTCGGCGATTAAGAGAGCAAAAAAAAAAAGAAGCGGCCAGGCTTGATTTAGGAGAATGGAGAGAGGGGGTGCTGCTTACCGTTGCCAAGGCGATCAGGTAGTGCTTGATCTCGTCAAAGGAGCGCAGATGGCCTTCTCTAGTGAGCATCTCGGCAACTGAAATCAAAGCTCGGAAAGCCGAGGACTTGGAGTTTGGGTTTTGGGTGCGAAGGCGCGAAAAAGACTTGCTCGCCTCTTTGCAAAGAACCTCCTGGTCGCCCTTTTGAGTCGAAAAGAGTTTTTGGCGTCCCGATGAGAGCGTCCTGCCAGAGAGGATGTGTAGAAACTGCTCGCCAATGTCCTGCAAGAAGGCAAAGACAATGAGAAACATGACAGTCTCGACAAGCTTTGCGTCTTCCGGTCGTTTGTAGGCCGAGAACAGTTGCTTCTTTTCTCCTCCGGGGTCCAGGGCGTCTGGGTTCTCCGAAATTTGCGGCGGCGGGCCGGCTGAAAGGAGAGCGGCCTCGAGGGGGTCTAAGCTCATCCAGCTCGTGTCCGCAAAGTTCACTTCCTTGTGTGAATAATTCATGAGGCTGATGGTATCTAAAAGTGCCATGCTCTCGGCGTCTATTGTACCGCCGGTATTGAGGGCAAAGTCGGGTCCCAGTATGCCCGGCTGGCGAGATCCGTTGCTGTTGTTGTTGTTGGAGGAGGAGGAGGAGGAGGAGAATGGTTCGATGGCCGTACCCTGCTGCTGAACTGGGTCGAAAGGACGATATTGAGGCGCAGTTGTAGCCCCTGATGATGGCCAAGCATTCGTTTCATGCCCGGTCCTAATCGGCGCTACAGAGGTCACCAGCGTGCAGGAGGAGGCGGTGGTGGTGGTGGCATCCGGGAAATGGCAATGTTGTTTAGATTCGGGCCAGAGACGCGGCGCAAGCATGTTGAAGGCTAGGACCTCGTCCTTGTCCCGGATCAAGGCCCTCCAGGCCCTGATGTCGGCAAGGATATGTATCTTGTCAAGGCGGTCTCTCTTGTGGAGCACCTGCGAGATGGCATAGGCGAAGCAGGTGAAGACGAAGACTTCTGATAATTTTTCGGGGCGAAAGCCGTCCAGCACGTCCTTGACCAGCTGGGCACCGGTGTTGCGTATCCCCTGCGCATCTGGGTAGAGCTTGAGGAGACCTGAAATGGCCGGGTTCTTGAGCTCTCGTTCCATTCTCCGGAATCGAGCGTGGTGGAATTCGCTTTCCTGTCTGAAGGCGCGGAGGGCCTCCCACTGAGGCGCATTGGGCTGGTCGCGCATTTCCGCTTCGGGCTCCTGAGGTTCCGGGTAGCTTGTCTGGAGATCGAGATCGTCGTCCGAGAGTTCAGAAGGGTAGTCGTAGACGGCCTTGGAGCCGCCCTCGGCCTGGTCCTGGAAATGCAGACCGGCGATCAAACCGTTGACTTCGGAAGTGGCCACCTCGAGGTGGTTTTGAAGGCGCTCAATGGCAGCAGAGGGGTTGTCGCGCGGTGTGCCTGGCGCCCACAAGCTTTGGAGAGAAGACGGGGGCCAGACGCTAGCGCACTGGCTCAGCAGAGCCTGGTGGCCCTTGGGGGACCACTGCATGGTTCTATCGGTGGACTTATACGGCGAAGGAAACGACATTTTTGGATCTGTAAGGCAACCACAATGGGCTGAAATTGGGCGTGCAAACAGAACCGGGGGAGTCGTGCAACAAATTTGAAGGCAGCCAGCTGCCGCTTGATGGTTCGCATCACGGGGGGGTGTCCTTTTATTCAAAAAAGCACCTCCAAGCTCAACACCCTCAAATTTGGTCCATTGTTTCCCTTCTCAACAAGTGCTTACCGCTGATGCCGCCAGAAACCCATGCAGGCTAACTGGAGCGCAAATAAGCAACGCCATTCAGATGCATGAAAGCGACAAGCACCCATTCGTCAGGGTTCTGCATCCCTTGTCGGCAATCACCATGGCTTGCTGCAGCCAAGTCCCACCTACCGTCAAATGCCGCCCGGGACCATGTCCTGTCGCAGAAATTCTGTCCGTGCCCTGCCCGAGTCCCCCCAATGTCCCGCCGTGTCCCGCCAGGTCCTGCCATGCCCCAGGAGGCCCTTCACAGACTTCGGGCTATCCATCTCTGCAGGACCCCACCGCATCCTGGCCGCCTCATCCCACATGTCCCATCATGGCCGTCAACCGTGACCCCGCGTCCTGATCCCATTCTACACCCACAATATTTCCTGTCCTGGGACCGTGCCAAGTACTCGTGCATGTCCCGGAGGTACCCACTAAAATTAGTACCAGGCGAGTAACTCTCACCATGCGGGTTCGATGGGCTTTCCGCGTACTAATTCGTGTATCGTTGTCCTGTTGCCTCCTCCAGGACCCCTCAGGCCTAGGGAGATGTTGATGATAGGTCGAAACATTTTTCGGGAGGCCAGAATCGAGAGAGTACCTAGCTGTAGATTATCTGTCACATCAATCTTGAACTCGGTTTCGCAAACGGGACAGGAAACACGAGCAGCAAACGTCATCTACCCAATCCTAACCTTCTTTTTCCCCACTGGTTCAATTGGTGTCCTGACCACTTGGTTCGAACGTCGGGTCTTCTCATCATCATGGGGTCCTGTCGGAGCTGAATAACATGAGGGTGACCGATGCGGATGAGCGAAAAGAAACTGTGCCAAATTCTAGATGGATACGATGACCCTCTCTGCCTATAAGACATCAACAATTTCACCGTTTTCGAAACACTGTTCTTTTCCACTACTTTCAGTTTCAAACAGAACAGAAAATGGCTAATAAAAGCCAAAGTGAGCAAGCCGAAACTCCGGGGACCCAGAACCCGGGAGATTGTCCCAAGCTAGCGACTGGATCTCCAGGTAGGGCCGTCTCCGTACATTCCCGAGGCCACACAACACGCACAGCCCCTTGAGCGTTTGCCATAATTCGCTGACAAAAAGGGTGTAGTACCCTCAGTGGTGATGCTCTCAATGTGGCTGGATGAGCCCCGAGAGCCGTTTCGAGACCCGTGGTCTTCGGAGCGAGCGCTCAACGACAGCCTAGCCAGACAACAATTTGCAGTCTTGGGGATGCAGCAGTCGGCGGGCCATGGCAGCGTCAGGAGGATGGGCAGACTCGTAGAACCCAAGGTCAAGACTGTTGCAAGATAGAGAGGGGCGCTGAAAAGACTCTAAGCAAGGGGTGGTTGACTGGGTAGGCAGACGGAGGCACCACGGAGTAGCCACGAAAGGAAAAAGTTTCGGGTGCCGCAAAGCTGGGTAGCCAACAAATTATCATCTTTTTCTGTGCGCTACCTTGCATCCTACCGCAGTTACGCTAGCAAAAGACGGTGCCCTCGTTCATGGATCTCGGACGGAGGGTACCTAGGCTTATATATATAGTGGGTTTAGGTACCCACAACCCATGGGTCGTGGGTACCCATGGGAAATAGCACCACTGTGATAATTGTCAGATATAAGTGCAACTACCAGGGTCAGGAAGTAATTGGGTTCCCCGCTTTTTGGTGCAGTGGGTAGTTTGCGACAATAATCTTGTAGAAAGGGAAAAAAAAAATTTCGTAATACCCAACCACCCAACTACCAGCCACCCAACCATATAATATATAAACTTAGTGTCACGGTACCGTGATGCTGCCTGCCTGTGGCTACGCAGCTAGATGTAGAAGGACTACGGTGCAGTGCCCTAACTGCACAACGTTCCACTTTTTGTGGTGCTTACGCATTATGTCCTTTGGTGCCGTGACAATCTCTTTCTTTCTTTCTTTCTCTTTGCTTTTCTTTTTTCTCTTTTTCTCCCTTTTTCTCTTAAGTTTTTTTTTCCTTTCTCTTTCTTTAATTTTTTTTCCCTTTATTTCTATGTACCCAATAGTGGTTATCACAGCGATTAACGTATTTGATAAGCGAGTGTCGCAGACAAGCGAGTGTCGCACTTTCCGCGCAATACAACACCTTTGCACTTAACACTACTTTTCTCCACCACCTACAATGCCAATTTCTTCAAATGAAGCCAGTATTATCTTGGCCCTCCAGGCCCTCGAACGTAATAAAAAGCTAAGCGTACGATACGCAGCGGAGATCTACGGAGTTTGCGACAGAACCTTCGGGCGCTGACGAGCTGGTATACCTGTACGATACGATACTTCAGCCAATTCGCGTAAACTTACGGATTTGGAAGAGAAAACAATTATTCAATATATAATTAAGCTATATACACGCACATTCCATCCCTGGCTTTCGTACGTAAAAGATATAGCCAACTAATTGCTACGTAAACGCGACGCGCCTCCTATTGGCATACAATAAACTCACAATTTCGTTAAGCGCCAACCAAAACTTTATACGCGTTTTATACGTAAATACAATTACCAAAGGGCCAAATACGAAGATCCAAAAGTTATTCGCGAGTGGTTTGCACTTATACACAACATTAAGGTCAAATACGGTATTCTTAACGACGATTCATGTAATTTTTGTTGAAATTACAGCCCAGTTGCCCTGTAGCTACAGCACCCAAGGGTGCTGTAGCCTAATTAATCTACTGCCCTGGGAGTGCTGCCGACTGCACTGTGGCAAAGTGCAGTCACCTGTCAGAAGTACGGCACCTTTTATCTATGTGGTTTTGAACAGGTTGTATATTGGTTCTTCTTCTCTGGCTTTCTGGCAGAGCCAGAAAGCCTTCCTTTATAGATCTATTGCATGAACCAGCTTACGATTTGTACGGTGGCTCAGCGGTTGGATTCCTGGCTGTGCCAGGC
>Ga0247765_1000931_pt1 | contig 17670 bp, 11 predicted proteins | sample UWRJL106311C6_FD_179949 | JGI IMG/M metagenome (GOLD analysis project Ga0247765, IMG submission 179949) | Plant litter microbial communities from Arlington Agricultural Research Station in Wisconsin, United States - UWRJ-L106-311C-6 | ecosystem: Environmental > Terrestrial > Plant litter >... | reverse complement strand
TGTTTTTTTGTTTGTGGGGGGGGGGGGGGGGGAAGGGGGATTTCGACTCATCTGCTGCTGGCTTTGAACGATCCTCATTGGCAAGTATACCTCCGTTGACATGATTGAGAAATTGCGACAGACCATAAAAGCGCGCATGGCGGGCATTCTCTTAGGCTACCTAGGCTACCGGATTCTTATAAAAGATCTGTCTAGTACTTCCGGACTAAAGTCGAAATTTCGGCCCCAGAGATATTGACACAGGGTGTTTCGCATTTGGGTGACTCGGTGGGACTAGCCATCTCCGGGCACGAGATGCGTTACTGTTTGGATCAGTATTCGTCGCCGTTGGGATGCGGGTTTGTCTGTTTCTTGTAGCGGCGGTGCTTTCTTCGTTCCTTGTAGTGGTGGTTGATCTGGTTTGATGGCGGGTACCTACATAGCTCCATGTTCATGTTCCAAATCGCCAGCCATGACTGGAAGAGTAAAAGGAGGCTCGTGTGAAAAAATGACAAGTTGACTTTTTGATACCAAAATACAATGATATCAATCATTGTTCATTTCTTTCAGTAAATCTGCACATCACAGACCGGACCGAGAATTGAAAGCCGGCAACAAGATGAACAACTCGATTTAGCTCGCAGGATCTCGCACAACAGCTTCTTCTCAAGCATCAATTCTCAGGAATCTGGCGCGCAGACAGGGCCAGATGGTTCCACTCAACCATTTCGGGGACCTGCAGGGCGAAAACATGAGGCCTCAGACTCATCAGGTCAAAGAAATTCTGCCTTTTCGAAACCCATTGCCTGAAAAATGCATGTCGGCGAGAGTTACAGGCCTCAAACATGAGGAACAGAATCTGAGTTTCCAAGCAACCACAATGCAAAGAAAACTAGGTAATCACGGGTGATTGATTTCCCTTCCTCTGATCCAAGAAACCGGATCACACGCCGCGGTGTAAAGTGCGTGTGCAAGGCGTTGCAACTCACCTCCTAAATAAATGAGCTAGCATATTTAGGCCACGGGCACCGTCCTGATGAGACAATTCTTAGTCCAAGGGGTTTCGTATTCCAGCGACTACAACGCGGTCAGCCTGCCTGATAGGTATTCTTGTCTTCAAGTGGGCGTCGGGCAACCCAACTCCCTGAATAAAACTGATGATGACAGGCCTTGGGGGCGCTGCATGTCCGGTGGCGTCGGGTTTTGTGCATTTCCCGATAAAGTCTTTGCAGGAGCTAATGCAGCTTGAAATCTTGCTCCATGTCTTGTGGAGGGCGTGGTATTTTCCCCGAAACCAGTCCTTCCAGTGCTTGTCCTTGTTGCTAGAGCTGCTTGGGCTGAGCATTGGAACATCTAGTTTCTGGCTGGGCAGGTTGGTACAAACAGTGCTGCTTGATGTGTTCCCAAGACTGTGGAACGCAGATGGGTTTTAGTTCTCGCTGTTCTCGACACAGAATAACAACCAGACTAGACCGATCCTGAGGAGTGAATTACAGCATCACCCTCTCCTCAAAATCCAGTCCATTATGAAACACCATAATCTCATCCCTCGCTGCCATCACTATGCTCCCTTTGGGTGTAACCGTCATAGCCTCGGGCTTCCCGTGCCAATGCCGAGGGATGAAAAAGTGTCTCAGATATGCTTTGTCCGCTTCGACAGTGTCCAGGTTAACCGAGCAGACCCAGCCGCTTTGCTGTAAGAAAACTAGCCACGTCTTGTAGGTTCCAATGACTGCATGGAAGTCCTTGGAGGAGGCGTCGTGGCTGACCAACACTGGTGAGGTTTCGGCCTCGACGTGTTTAACAAACTGCTCGGTCGACGTTGTCCAAATTTTCGAGGTTAAAAAGCAGAGGGACCGTGATCGGGAGGGGAAGACGGCTTTAGTCACCGGCGAGTCCAGTTCTTTGCCAAGCTCGATTCCGTGGCCTAATAGCTCCAGCGTTGTCCAGCTGTAGGTCTTCATGAATCCACTCTCAAATAACAGCAGTCGATTGTAGACTGGATGGATTGACCATGTCCAAGGCGCCGTGCGGTGGAGGTGGTGTATTTGATGCCGCATTATTGACGCCGGGCGTGTGGCAATGTTCCACACAACGTCTGCATCAGATGTCGAAACGAGCAAGCCGCCACCGTCAGCACTGATCAGAATCTGGCGAACGGGAGTCTCAGTGCGAACGTAATCATCCAGAATAAGCTCGCTGATGCCAAAAGGTCCCCGAGAAGGGCCGAATGGATCCGAAGGGGCACTGGACGACCGGGACACCTTCCTTACCACGATACAACCGCTGCTATCAGCAGTTGCGAGTATGCCCTTGGCTGTGTTCCATTCCAGGAAACCAACCGCACCTCGTCGAGTGCATGGTACCAGTTCCTGTGCGATCTGGCCAGATTTGGTAGCGTAGACTGCCACTGACCCGTTTTCGCGCCCACAAAAGATATAATCGTTTTCGTGGTGGGGTGTCACAGCCACGATTTCCTGGTCCTCGTCGTAAGTGGGGGCCAGGGTGGGTTGAGGGGGGGTGGTAACGCGACCGCTGACGTCCTTGCTCGTATCATCAGTGACGGCCCGGTGAACAAGCACAGACGGCGCCCAGATGTTGCAATAATTTCCTCTGATCTCGAAGAAGCGCGAACCGTTGGTGTTGAATACCATGGAGCGGATTGATTGTTGGAATGTGAAGACCTGGTGCAAGAACGTCAAGGTCTCAAAGTCGTAGAGCCTAATAAGCCCATGACCAGTGCCTGCAATCAGAACAGTACCGTCTGGGGAAGCTCCAAGTATCGTCGCATCTGTGTCAGCCATTGCCACTATGTGCTGCGTGTCTGTGTTCAGGACGTATGTGACCCCATCGAAGTAGCTGACTGCCACAAGGTTGATTTCGGGGTTTGGGTTGAAAATGAAGGTAGTTATCGGTACTTCCGGATAGCTCTCCGAGCGGCGAAATTGAGATACGAACTCGTACTCTTCCAAGCACCAGAAGCTGAGAGGCCTGCTCTTATATGTTATCCCCATCAAGCCAAGTCCAAAATTGAACTCGGCATGGCTAGGACACCGGAATCTATGCTCCCGCCTCTCTTCTTCTTCCCAGTCGTAAAACTTGAACCGGCCCACTTCCCGACCGAGTAGGACATCAATTTCCATTGCGTAGTTGGCGGTAGTGGCGGCATAAAGCAGTTTGTTATCCTCGCTGAACGAGACGGTCAACGCCTCGTCCGGCGTGGATATTGTCCAGATAAGCTCGGCTGTGGTCGTGTTCCAAAAACATAACTCATGCCTGCCCGAGGACACAAGAAATTCATTGGTGGTGGCAAATTTTAAACGGCGGACTGGCCTAGCATGGTTCAGCTGGCAAATCTCCTGAAACGTTGCCTCGCTATAAATGATGATTTTTCCTTTCAAAGTCCCCAGCGCAAATTTGTTATCCTGGCATGCGACTGTGTAAATCGGACCGTAATTTGTAATGATACAACCGAGCCTTTCGTCCCATCTGTCTGCCGAGAGGCCAACACGCTGCAATCCAAAGGGTGGGATCTTGGAAGCCTTGAACAATACTGATTCCTTTGGACACACGGCGGGAATGATGTGGTGAATGGCAGCGGGGCAGGTGCGAAGCGCACTACCGAATTGTGCAACAAGATATATCAAGTCGTTGGCCCACGTCAGAACATTCCGAATCTCCACTCCATATTGTGGCTCGTATTTTGTGCGCCTTGCCAAGTAATTTTTGATGTTCTTTGCAGTCTCGGTGATTGGGAACAGAGTTTCCGTTCTCGCAACTGCCTCGATCCAGGACAACGCGTTGGTCATGATGAAACTGCTCAACTCAGAGAGGTAGCTAGGGACTGTTGTCGCCGCAAACGATAAGTGGTCAGAAAAGTGGGCGATGGCGTACGTCATAAACGGGGACCGCTCTGCGTGTTTGTGTGAACTTGAGGAATGACCACGGCGGAACCGGGGTGGCTTCATCTCGTCGCCGCGAAGATAAGCAAGGCAAACACCAACGATGCGTGTATGTTCTTGCTCCTTGTTCATTTTGAACTTGGAATCGTCTTGCTCACGAAATAAGAACTCGCGCACTGTCTGGTGGGCAGCGAGTACTCGTGACTCGGTGTCAACTCGAACAAGGTGTCCGCATATTGAACCAACGGTCTTTTCAAGCTGAGGGAGGTTTTCCCCAATGTCAAACCTCAACGCTTCTTTGAGCTCTTCAACCGAAAGTGGACGTAGCGAACATAATGTCCACCTAAGAATGGCTTGAGCAATCTTAAAATTCTGTGGTATGGAAATGACTTGGTGAAAGATGCTGGTATATAATTCGTCGATCTCCCTCGGAATAGAGGTAAGGATGGATTGTGCCTGCTCTTTGCTTACTGCATCCTCAACTTTCTTGACCACTAGAGAAGTCCAGAGAAAGTTGCCGTTAGATAGCTGAAGGATCGTGTCGACTAGTTCCTGACGCTCGATCTCGTTTTCCGTGAGGAAAAAGGGAGCATGTTCGTCAAGAAAGAGCTTGATGTCACCTAGAGTGTCCTCGGGGGTGATTGGTTCAGTGATTTGCCAAATTCCTTCGCGAGAAAAGCATCTTTCGAAAGATAAAACGGGTCTGCTGGTCAAAAAGACCCGCAAACGCTCTTGCTTCTCGATCTTTGCTAGGAGCGGAAAGAGGGCTTCGGGGTTCAAGCATTCGTCGAGGGCATCGATGACCCAATATTGAGACTGCTGGAGCTCGAGCAAGAGAATACGGTTTGTAAAGACGGTGCGCCACACGGAACGCTCGTCGTTGCTGTTGATATCAACTTCCGCGCGACACATCTCAAGCAAGGCAGCGCGAACCGCGGCGTTCGATGAGGCCATCTGCCAGGCCATATTGCATAAAAGTTCAGCGACCGAGGAGCGCCTCGAGTTGATGTGCTGGAAGAAGAAATGGGAACAGTTCTTGTTGCAATCTTCGAGGTATCGGACAACGTGACCAGCAAGAGTTGACTTGCCCGACGCTGGCTCTCCCCTGAGCCAAAAGATCTTGGCGGTGAAGTCTTCGTCATCCAGCCAATGGTGAAATGACTCCTTTTCTGTCAGCCAGGTGCACGATCCTTTGACGCAGTGCTCGACTGCTGATGAATACCCAACCTCGGGCATTTCACGGAGACCAAGATAACGATAGAGCATGCGCATCTCATCCTGGTGTCTGTCAATCTGAGACTTGAGACTCCTTTTTTCGATGGAATTTATGGCGGCAACAAGGGCATCGCGAACCCGGCAGTAGTTGGGATCGGCGGGGGACTCAAACTTGCAAACCCCCGAATGATCGGCATTCAGGTGGGATACTTGCTCACCAGGGATTCCGAGAACAGCCGAGTGTTTGTCCACAATGATCCCAAGTCTGGTCTCCTCCGTCTCAAAGAAGGATGTTATCTGTATTCCCTGGTACACGTGCCGAAACTCATCGTTGATAGTCTGGATAACCTCGGACGAGGGAATAAGACTGTCGACGTAGGCCTTGGACGGAACCGTCAGAACGAATCGAAGCATGTTGCTCAAGACGATAGCCAAATTGGATCCTCGGTGAGGCGTGGCCAGGAATATCATGGCTTGCACGCGGGAAGCAATCTCGGCGCAGGACGGATCTCTCTTGGCTATGAGGAACATCTTTTTGATGACCTGGCCGCCCATGCTATGTCCGACAAATACGAGGGGAGTTTGCACTGCAGCGTTGGATATCAGCGGCGAGTTCTGAATGTCGGTCAAAAGAGCCTGGCCGAAATCGTGAAGATTCAAGGTGCCGCCAGTGCTGCCCGACCAGGTGGCGTTGTACCCGAAGCTATGGATGCGAACGTTTCGACATGGTGGCTCGGTCGGCAGCCACTCCTTCGGCCAAAAGTGTGCAGCGCTCGGCGTCTTGCTCCAAGTTTTTCTCGAACCACCACCCAAACCATGGACGAAGATGAGGTCAAGTAGAGGCTCGGAAGGTTGGTGCAGCAGAGTCAGCCCGTACGGGCCCCATGCTTCGGAAGGATTGGGGGCATCATCGCTATCGCGAAGACGCAGACCTTGTATTCTCTTACGCAAAAACGTCGAAGACAGCTGTAAGGCCTTGTTCCGTGGCTCTGGTCGAGAATCCTGTTGTTGATGCCGAGTCAGCGGAGCCGAAATTGGGGCATGTGGCGGAACAGGACACACCATTAAACGCAACTACGGGTCGTCCGAAAACAAGCGTTGAGCGGTACCAGTCCCCGAAGCCCGGCATGCACGGGTAGGGATTGACCCGGAAGGGCGCCGAAGCTCGAGAGGGACTCGGGAGGGTTGTTAGAACGGTGGATGGATGGGGAGCGTGGGAACCCCCCTCCGAGATCAAGACAGGCACGACACGACGTGGCAGCAGATGCATCGGTCCCGAGAAATCTTCCCAGTGCTTCGGGTGGGGTGGTGGCTGGATGCCCAGGATCCAAGACGCAGCGCCTGCCTAATCCAAACACCGGTTCCACCATTCAGCTAGCCAGCATGCAGCCAGCCGCCGGGCCACCTGTTTTTGGAACCGTAACAGCGATTGGACAGGCCCAGGGATTCTAGAACCAACCGCATGATGAGAAGCCATGACCGCCCGCAACATCAGTGCTTGTCATCTCTTGGGGATACCCCGCTTCGAGCCTGAAGCACCTCAACGCCTTCTACAAGTATCGTCCAAAACATATTGAGGACCCACCCATCATGGAAAGAATCTTGTGTGTATTCTTCCTCCCACTAATCGTCCCCTAGAGTTCTCAGGTGACCGAAACACCAAGGCAAAATAATACCAAGCCATGTCTGGAGAGACGGCAACCCTCATCGCCAGCAAATTAGCAGAACTTGGCCCACAGAATGGAGACATCACCAAGATTGATCCCCGCGTGAAGGCTGGTCTGTTCAACCTCGAATCTCATATCCCTGTCGTCAATCCTGTAGATACCTGACCATACTCAACATAGCTCTTCCCGCAAACTGCGAGATCCACTCGGTCACTGCTTCGGGAACAAGCGCCTGGGTTCAGACAGTGCGCATTGAGTGCAGATTGGAAGATGGAACAGTCAAGAATTTCTTCAAAAAGGCGAGCAGAAGGGTCAACTTCCCCAAAGTTGGCTCCTAGAACCAGGTGTGGCGGTCAGCTGCTAATGAACATGCACCAAGACAGGCAGCTTCGGGGGAAGATGGCCGCAGAATGATGGAAGGTAGCTTCGAATCCGAATCTGTCTTTCACAAGTACAGCCCCAATCATGTACCGAAGCCCATTGCTTTTGGTAGCCACGAGGACGACCCCGCTACATGGTTCTATCTCTGCGAGTTCCGCAACATGGTCGACCGGCTACCCAGTCCCGTAGAGTTTGTTCCTGTCATTGCTGAGATTCACCAAGCCAGCATGGGCAAGTCTCCCAATGGACAGTACGGGTTCCATGTGCCCACCCACTTGGCCAACATCCCCAACGACAATACATGGCAGACATCATGGGAGGTGTGGTTCGCTCAGGCGATGCGCCGAATGTTTGAGGTTGAGGAGAAGTTGCACGGGAGAGATGAGAGTTTAGATGCTTTGAAAGGGGGCTTGTTCGAAAAGGTGATTCCTCGACTTTTGGGCCCCCTCGAAACCGATGGGCGGTCCATCCAGCCATGTCTTGTTCATTGTGAGTTGCCCTGTTTCGTTAAATATACCCTGTCTTCTTTTGGCTAACTCGCCATCATAGCGGATCTCTGGCCGGGTAACACCATGACCGACGCGGACACCGGCAAGATGATACTTTTCGACTCCTGCGCCTTTTGGGGACATAACGAGGTGAACCTAGGCAGCTGGAGAGCACCGCGTTATAATATGGGGCAGCCATTCTTTGATGAGTATCATAAGATGGTGGAAATTTCGGAACCCAAGGAGGACTGGGACGACAGAAACGCGCTGTATGCAATCTAAGTTCTCTTCATGTTCGCCGGCGGCTCCCGCACCCTTCTTGTCACAGTTGTTTTGCCACGGTATGAAATTGAAAAGCTTACAGCATCACAGCCGATACGACCTTCTCGTTTCTGCTTTGTACGCAAAGGATTTGAAGTTTAGAAACTTGTAAGTTTTGGCGAGTCATCTATCCCCCCTAGCGTGCATGTGCTAGATGAGGTACATACCTTACCTAGGTACCTAGCTAACAGTTAGCAACAAGAGCGATGGCGGAGATGGAACGTCTGATTGCAAAGTATCCGAACGGATTTGAGTAGAATGCAATAGAAATCTGACTTGAATCTATGCTCGTCGAAGCGACTTTGTCATATGCCACTGCAAGAAGACCCTGTTCCCTGTTGGTTTCTATCAGCAGACTCTCCCGTCCCCAGAACACCAGAACACATGAGACGGGAAAGTGGCATGATGTATTTATATCCGCGAACTTAACTAATGGACCTGGCTCTTAATCACCACCAGAGGTGATCAGTCAGGCTCGGATGCACCTAGGATGTGGGCTCTCATCCACGAGTCGCCTCCTCAACTCTCTAAGGTTTCCACTTCGATATGAGTTTCCCACATTATGAAATTTATGCCTACATGTCGAAACACACAAGGGGGTTGGTATTCATTGATGTAGTAAATCTGTTTGACCCTTGCCCCTTGTCCCTGTCCTTGTCTGTCTCTGTCGAAATCTGGTCATGATCAAATCTTCGCTTTAAACCGCCCGTCCCAAGCCGTTTCGTTCAGCATTTATCTGGGAATTTGATACCCTCATGCCAGCTGGTGCATATACACAACCCCGTTGTTCTCTCTCCTTCAAACGTGCCCAGATTATCACCCATCTAACATCAAACTACCTACACGACAAGCTCTGACTTCCTACCTCTCATCTTCAGTTCTTCCTCTCCGCCATCAAAAACGTAATTGAAGCTAGGGATCCACTCTCTTTCTTTAGCCGCGCCCCCCCCCCCCTCCCCTTTCCTCTCAGACATCACCGTAGCCTCAGCGTCCCCAACTCCACACCCCGTCCAAAAAGCCCCGACGCATCATCCATCAGCCCTGGCACATATGCCTCTCCCACAAACACCCTTCTCTCATCCCCTTTACTTCTATCAGCAACCCTCAGGACATAGGGCGTCTCCCCTCCTTGCAGAATGCAAACCATATCCCCCACTTTTGCGGTAGGCGGTACCATAGCGAGATATCGCGCCTCTCGCGTCACTGCAAAGCAGCGATGCGTGGCATGTTCCTCCGCGGCCTGCAGCCAGGCTGTAGGGTTCGGTCGAGAGGAACGAACTTCAGGCTCATCGCTCCCAGGGACGGGAGATGGAGAAGGAGAGGGAGAAGGTGGCGGTGGAGATTTTCGCGGGTCGTGCTTGGAGGAGAATACCGTGGGGGAAAAGAGCTTCGAGAGAGCGGCGATACCGGAGGCATAAGCGGCGGAGTCAGCGGCCAGTTTTGAGGTAGATGTGAGGTGGGAGTATAGGGCGGTGGGGGCGAGGCAATCAAGAAAAGCTTTGAGGAGGGGGAAGGAGGCGTCGTTTTGGTAGGCGCCTTGAGTGGTGAACTTGACGGGGTCGCTCTTAGAAGACGGCGGGGCAGACCCGGGCCGGGAGCTGGAGCCAGAGGAGGAGGAGGAAGAGGAGAAGGAGGATTGGGCGGCAGCGGTGGGCTTGGGAGGACGGCAGAAGCGCCAGGCAGCTTGGATGAGATCTTTCTTGGATGACTCTGGGTTGAAACAGCTTGACGTAAACCGCGGCGTGATTTTTTCAATGGTGTCAACTACAAGACCTTTGACTACCAGGGTCTCGTAGTTGTCTTCAAAAGAATCCTTGGTGATCCACGACTTTGTTGCCCCCGAAGCTCGATACCGACCGGGATGTCCGATCAGGCTGTGGAATCGGCCAGCATCCCAGCGGGGAACCCAGCTGGGCAGAAGCTTAGAGCCAGGAAGTGGTGGCCGGGTCTCTCCATTGTCGGAAACAGCGTTGAGCAACATCAAGGTGTCGTCCACGCTCAGGGCGCGGATAGCAATCTCGTGATAGACGGCGGCGACTGAGTTGTCGTAATCCGGTTGGATGATTAGTGCCTCTTCTGGTTCTATCCACGCCGAATAGTGTCCCAACTGGGAGAAGACGTAATCCCGGGGGTCCGTGGCCGTGTTCCTCGCGCTCAGACAAAGCTGGTAGATGAAACTGTGCTGCTGCTGCGCTCTCCCTCCCCGTTCATCTGGTGACTGCTCAACAAACCGCCGGAATAACAGCGTCACGGAACTAGTGTCAATCTTGTACTTTTTTCTCAGCTCCCATCCTTGACCCTCCAACTTTTTCATGGCATCATGCAGTATCTCCCAACCAATACTCTCGGCCCCCCAGTGCACAACAGCATCCGCTTCGGTCCCAATCTCCTGCGGTATCCAAGCCCTCCGGAACCAGGGCAACTTGCTCAACTCGCGGAGTGATTTCCAGTTCTCGATGGGGATCCAGTCAAAGTTGGCGCCCTTGGCCTTGCACAAACTTGCCAAGAGCTTGTCGTCAAAGATGGAACGCAACGCGTTGGCAATCTGGAAAGCCCTTGCCGCGTGTCCCTCGGGGTCTGTTCCCAGCCAAACCAGGACCCTGGATGCGTCGCGGAATATGGCGTGCATTAACCGGACCTGGTTGTTTCTCTCGACCGTATCCCGCTGGTTGATGCAGATCTGATCGACCCAGAGACGCAACGGAGGATGACCTGCAGGAGGACGTAGTCGTCGCAGGGCTGCCCCTAAGCTGTTTGTGATGGCCAGCCGCTTCCCCTCGATCAGAATGACGTCTGTGAAGTTGGGCTCGCCCCAGACATAGGACAGAGCCATGTAGCTCTCGCTTTGGCCGCCAATCATCCACAGATCCTCAAGCCGACCCGAAAGTTTGAGATCGGCCTTGTCGCCTGGCTGCAAAACCAAAACTCGTGACCCGTGGTAGTCCTGGATGCGCTGGTACTTGTAGTACTCGGACAGTACTGCCGACTCGAGTGTTTTCTCGCGGGCTAGCCGCTCCTTTTCAATCTTTTTCCGCTCATCGTTGGCTCGCTCCTTGGCTTGCTCTTTGGCTTCACGCTCCTGGACATAGCGATGCAGGTTTAACCTCCCAGGGGAAAAGGCAATGTTGATGTTGGGTTGCGCCATGGCCGCCAACCTAGGAGGTAAAATAAGGGTTGGAGGGGACTGAACAGAGAGGGAAAAGCGAAGGGGAAAAAACGACTGGTTAGGCAGCCGAGGGCAGCTAAGGTTGCAAAGTCACGGTGATTACGAAATGCTTCTCGACTGGCCTCGCTGCAACGTGGTGGGACACGACACGACGCCAAGACCAAGACAGGGCGGTCGCTGCTTCCAATTACAAAACGCTTCACACGAACGCATCCGCCATTGGTTTGTTTCTGAGCGGGGAGGGCGGGAAAGCGGAGTTAATTTCTGCGAACTTCTATCTGGGCCCCTCCCTCTCTTTGTTCTCCAACCAAAAATTTGACAGGTTCAAAGCGCAGCAGTCGCCGTAGCAGTGATACAGATCTGGCAAATCGAAGACGCCGCGGTTCGGAATTGGTCAACGTCGCTCGGGCAATTGGCAGCGACGCATGGGTCGGCAACCGACTGCAAGTCCGCCGACTGAGTGCATTGGCAAGCGACGTCCTGGAATTGACATTTGGTCTTGAGACTGCTGTCGCCTGCTGCGCTGGAGATGCACGAATACTAGACTCAAAAAATCAGCAACAGCCCACCTAGGTAATAAAAAAGCAACAAATGAGACGCAAAACACTTACCGCACAGGGAGGCATCATAGCTATGGCTGTCATACAAGCGTCCGAGGGATCTGTCTGGGCGAGAATACCGCCGACAAGGGCGAGCACCGAAAGGATTTGTGAAGGCTTCATGTTGGCGTGCGGTTGTTATGACCAAATGTCACTCGACGGCCAGAGTGGCTAGCCACCGCACCTGGGGATATATAAAGACTGGCAAGTTGCTCCAAGATCTGGACCGGTGCCCTTAGGTGACGCCTGTGCCACCTTGCAGCCGGCATCGACGTTGCACCTGCAAGCCGACATCATGTCAGAATCTTTACACAGAATTGGGCGTGTACATCTGGTCTCGACGGATGGCACATTGCTACGGGTGTTGAGGTTACAAATGGCAACATCATCACATCACACTTGATGGGATCTGAACAAAGTCATTTACCAATACAGCTCACCACATATGGGAGTTGGACAAACAATGACAGAAAAACCTTGTAAAACTTCATTATATTCATCTCATCTCGCTTGAGCAGAGGAGGAAGAAAAAAATACAAATGAAAGGTGTCAAGAAAGAAAAGAAAAGAGTGGAACGTTGCACTGCAACTTTGTTACTCCTTGTCCAGAAATGGAAAACAAGCACTCGCTTCCTTCCATCCAAATTACTTACCTTCTCACCTGGCGGATGGCATGCTGGACTCTTCGCACTCGCTTGCCTTCGGGTCATCCATCAATCAAATATAAGCAACCGCCGCGCTAAAAGCACAATTCCTCCTCCTCCTTCTCCAGCCCGAGCCCGAGACCGGACCCAACCATTTCGCGGGATCGTGAAACAGGAGATAGAACTCTGACCGGTCTTGCTCTCGATACACGATCCGCACGGGCCCTGGACTTTTATACAAACCCCCCCCTCCTCCTCCTCCTACGAATAGGCCGTCGCTGTCCCACGTCGCCTTTGCCTGCATGACCTGGTGTTCGTAATACGGCTGCGGTAACGTGAATGGGTATTCTAACCAGTCACATCTCTTATCCAAAAAGGGGAACCTCTCCAAATTTAAAAACGGTTTCGGATACGCAGGGGCAGCGGAAACATGAATCTCTTCTCTCTCTCCATGTTGGAATTCTTGTTCAGGGATGGAAATGGCATAGTCGGCTACTTGCTGTCGGGAAATATAGCGATACCGACCGCTAAGACGGGGTAAGAAATAATACCCAGGACGATAGAGGTCGGGTTGGGAGCGGACGTAGCAGCGCCTGCGATCAGGAACAGGATAGGAGGGGTAGGAAGGGTAGGGGGTTTGGCTTTTGGAGGAGGAGGAGGAGGAGGGAGAGGAGAAGACATGAAAGGGGACCAAGGGTCGCGCTGACTCCTGTTGACGGGGTCGGTGGAGGTGGTGGTGAGCACGAGCCCGGGAGGCGATGCGGGTGGTTGTAGTACCATATGTGATACCCATCGTGTAGGTGGGTATGACAATGGTTGGCTGACTGGACTTACCTTGCCTTACCTTGCTCGCTTTCTTTGACTTACCTTTGGTGATGATGGGAACTTTCCTCAGCACTGGACAAGACAACCTGCTTCGACTCGTTGAGATCGACTCTACGACACGTGATAAACAGGAAGATGTCCGTGTCTGCTGGCCAGTATCCAGGAACAAGCCGCTGGAACCCTCGAGGGAGACGGCATTGTTTTTATTAAAGTTGTGAATTCATAGTTTCTTGACTCGAAAACATCTTGCACAAGGGGATCGCGATGCTATGTCAAAAAAAACTCAAAGCTCATTGTCAACATCGACAATGGGTGTCCTCTATCTGGACAAAGGAGAGCACCTTATGACGCAAGGTGCTTCGAAGGTGCTTCGGAGGTGCATTGTTGCCTTTGACCACGTTCAATTTTAGGACTGCAAAACACCCTAAATCCATATTCAAATGTTACACCCAACTACAATCTAGAGCTAGAGCTGCTTGTACAATACATGTTCATATCCAAAATATTCTCACCACAGCTCGCAAGTCGGCTTCTTGCTCGGGCACTGGAAGCTCTCCCTGAACTCGCGGCTGTTCGACATGGTGCCCAAGATTCTTGCAAACTTGGGCGCATGAGGGTCGGTGAAGATGCGGTTGATCGCTGTGTCACGACGCGACTTGCCACACCACCAGTTGGCGTAGCTGACAAAGAAAAGCTGGCTCTGCGTAAAGTGATCCAGTCCCGGCAAGTCGGCATTGGGCACCTCGGCTGCGCGGCGAGTCCAAGCTTGGAAGGAGGCAGAGAGACCGCCTGCGTCAGCGATGTTCTCGCCAAGAGTAAGACGTCCGTTGACATGGAGTGGCTTGTCGTCGGGTCCGGGAACGGTGAAGTTGGCGTATTGATTAACGAAGCATTGCGCACGCTTATCAAATGCCTTGACCGTGCTCTTTGACCACCAGTCGGTGTAGTTACCGTACTGGTCGTAGTGGCGGCCGAGTGAGTCGAAGGCGTGCGAGAGCTCATGTCCCGCCACCGAACCGAACGCTCCGTATGAGAGATAGGCTGGGACTTCGACATCGAAGACTGGAAACTGCATGATGCCTGCCGGGAACACAATCTCGCTCAAGCTAGGATTATAATACGCATTTACCGTGTAGGAAGTCATTCCATGCCTTGCTCGGTCCGTTGGCTTGCCCAGAGCTGACCACTCATCGAAGATGTCAAACGCAATCATAGAGAGTGCGTTGGCGAAATATGCCTTGGGGTCGACGACGACAGACTTGTAGTATGAGGCAAGGCTCTCAGGATCCATGATATTTGGACTGGCGGTCGGGTACCCGATCTTCTGCACGATGTTGTGCACCTTCTCAATCGCCTTCTCGGTTGTCTTGTCGTCCATCCACTCCGTGGCCTTCAATTTCTTGACGAAGATGTCCTTGATATCGGAGATGATGAGATCACCAAAATGCTTAGCCTTGGCGCTGAATGCTTTCTCAATGTAGAATCTTGACAGGATCCAGCCGAGCCCTCCGTCGACATGTCCGATGCAGGTGCGCCAGCGTTCAGGCTCCGCGTTGGGGTCTTTTCCGGCGAGCTCGCTGACAAATGCCTTGTACGGCTTGACAACTGGCGAGTCAACATACCGGTAAAAGGCCTGAACAGTCTTCCACACGAAGTAGCTCTGTAGAACGGCATCGTCCGTCTCCTTGAGGATTGTCTGAAGATCCTTTAGGTAGTTTGGCGCATTGACGATCAAGCGGTCAACCTTGTGGTCGCCAGCCATGCTCTGAACGAAATTGGCAAGATCAATCTTGGGCGTCAGAGCAGACGCATCTTTCAAAGACATGGGGTTGTAAAATTTGGTGACGTCTTCGCGCTCCTCCGTGCTGGGTGAGGCAGCGGCGAGCTTCTTCTCGAAGTCAACGACACCCGCGAGCACGTCCTTGTTCTCCTCGGGGCTTAGCTGAGAGAGCACATTGACGACAACACCACGATACTTCTTGACCAACGCGTCGTCCTTGTAACGTTCCTTGGATGGCAAGCCAATACTCCATGGTGCCCCAACAGAAACGACAACGACGTCGGGGTTTGTGTCGTCAGGACCAGTGCCGGACGAAACCAAGCCTGAAACGCCATGCTTGGCTAAGAAGAGAATTGTGTCGCTCAGAGAGTTATCAGTGGGTCGAGCACCGGCGGAATCCAGAGGGAATGACCTTTTGACTTGCTCGATGATGTGGGCAAGTGGTTTGATGCCGATCTCCTTGATAGAGGACTCATCCAGGCAGGCGTCGTAAGCGGACTTCATCTTCTCAAAGTTTTCTTCATCCGTAGAGTGGCTAGCGACACCAAGCTGCATAGGCGAAAAGTACGAATGCTGCAGTGTGTGTCAGGAGACATTGATACTCCACATTTCGGAAAGGTTCTTACATTGGAGGTCTTTGGATATGGAGCCTCGAGGATGTGTCGAAGCAGAGTTTCAGAGCGCTCAGACATAAATGTCCCAGTGAAAGCATCACCTTGATCAGGTCGGAGGTCATGTTTCTCGGTCCATCCACGGCAGACGAGCTCCTCGAAGTTGGTGCAAGGATCGATCTCCTTGTAATTGGGGGCGAGGTTGTAAAGAATTTCGGACGAAGCGTGAATGCATTCTGGCGTCAAGCAGAGATTCCCGGAATTTCCTGTGTTAGGTTCTGAGGGTGTTGGGAGGCCAGGTGCGGGGCCGTTGCGGAAGCATGTGTGAAAGATGGCCAAGCCGCCGAGCGCCAACAGAGCTCCACGGATGAATCGTCCAGGACATCGACCCGCGACGTGTCTGTGACGAGGAATTAGGACCTGGGATTGGGCATCCGGCCCGAGTGAGGCCTTCTCTGATGCCATGGCAGCTGGAGATGCCGTGACTGAGATGCAGCGATGAAGATGTGAGATGAAGTGAATGAGGTTGTTTGGAGACGGAGTCAGCTGGCTGCCTGGCCAGGGGTTAAGTCGGTGGCTGGGTTCAGTGCGGGGCAACAAATATCCGGGGAACGGCAGGCTCCGCAGCTAACGTCGCCGTGGCGACCCACCATGACCTCATCACTCCACCCCTGAAGAGGACGCTGTAACTCTCACTTCCACACCGGACCGTTCCAAACTCTCTCTTCTTCTTATTTTCAGCACCAAAGTGTAGTCATCACCGAGAACGAGCAGTTTATCCTCCCCATGAACGAGTTCAAGTTACAGTGTCGGCGTTGAGCACTTTTTTGTGCCCAAAAAAGCGTGCAGGAGCTGAATCTCGGATACATTCAGCGCCTAGTATACATTGACACTGCTAGAACACGCTGCCGCGCAAATTCGGCGTCACTAGAGTCCCCTCTCAACACGGGTTACATAAGTAACCAGTATTGGGCGGCCACCGTTTCTGGGCGAGGACATGAAGGCACACGAACGCAGAGATTGAGATTCCTGAGATCGGGGTTAGATGTTCCATCCTGGAGAGGATTAAATACCTCTCTGGTCGGTCAAAACTGGAAGCGGGCTTAGACCCATTCAAGGTTTTTTTGTGCCACACTAGGATCCAACCTATCTAGGGGCTTTCGGACCTTCATCCGGAGGGTGGTAGGAGAATGGTGCCGCTGCATCACTGCTCCTGCCACCCCCGTTGACAATTGCATGTGAAATTTGGACTGATATACTGCACAGGCAGTGGGCCTGTGGTTCCGATTCCTCACCATGTCTCCAGGTGGCATCTGTAGTTTTCATTTGGAGCCTTCCGTCTTGATGCATCGTCGTCGCTTTCCTTTCTCCTCCCAAAAAGAGGCCATCGTCGTGGCTGTTGAAATGAGGTATATGTGCCGAATCCTCCACAATGGAACGCACTGATCAGTCTTTCCATTTTGTCAATGGCAATGGTGCACATGGTTGAGAGACAGAGCTTGCCCGTCGCAGTCTTCCAGACAAATACCGGAGCGGGGCAACCCCAACTGCCGACGTCCATCCCCCCAACCCCACCTAACAGCAATTGTACATCAAAGCAAAACCTCAGCTTCAAATCTTGACTCCAAATCAACTTCAATCTCACCAAAAGCTGTCAAAATGCCACCCTGGCCCCACCCCTTCAAAGCCGCTGTCTCCTTCACCATGGACAATCTCGGCGAAGCCCAAGACGTCCTGAACAACACCTGGCCCCACCCTATCGGCACACACCCTGCCGTGCACACCGCCTTGCCACGCATGCTCGACCTGCTCGCCACTCATAACCTCCGCGCAACCTACTTTGCTGAGTCCTGGAGCTTGGCCGTCTACCCCGCTGCTGTGAAGGAGCTCATAGCGCGGGGCCATGAGGTGGCCTGGCATGGTTATCAGCACGAGGTGTGGGCGTCCCTGTCGGACGAAGAGGAAGTGAAGATCTTTGAGAAGAGTTTCGTAGCGGCGAGGAAAGCTGGGGTGGGGTATCGGGGTTTTCGGCCGCCAGGAGGGAAGATCAATGAGCGAACATGGGGGATGCTGAAGGAGAGGGGGATGGCATA
>Ga0247765_1000930_pt1 | contig 17704 bp, 12 predicted proteins | sample UWRJL106311C6_FD_179949 | JGI IMG/M metagenome (GOLD analysis project Ga0247765, IMG submission 179949) | Plant litter microbial communities from Arlington Agricultural Research Station in Wisconsin, United States - UWRJ-L106-311C-6 | ecosystem: Environmental > Terrestrial > Plant litter >... | reverse complement strand
AAGGAGTTTTTTTTTAAAAAAAAAAAAAAAAAAAAACTCACGCTGAGACGGCCCCCACGGTCAAAAACATGATCAGATCAGCAATCAGCCCTTCCCGATAAACCGGCGCCTGGCTCGGCGAGAAGAGCAGCGGCCCAATGACGTTTCCCGTACACATGCCCACAAAGACGACTCCCGAGGTACACTTTTTTTTCGTGTCTCCGGCGGTATTCTGCGCCTGCCACGCATAGATCAAGGGTGTTATCGCCGCGAGACACGAAACGAGGTAATACCCAAACAGCAAAACCCCTTTATACTGTCGTGGTACCGTCAACATGATCAGCGTGCCCGTCGCCGGCAGTAGAGAAACCCCAGCGATGGTCAAGCCTTTTCGCTGAAACCGCGTCGCTACCCAGCCGCTGCCGATGATCACGACGACTTGGATAACCCCAAAGGGGATGTTGAATAAAATCGCCTCGAATTTCGTATAGCCGAAATCCCGCACGATTAAGCTTCCAAACGTAGAGATCCCGCCGCTGGCAATGGAAATGGCCACGATGGCCACGAACCAACACCAGGTTTTAAGATCGAGAAATGTCTCCTTCACATGCTCCCAGCGCCATTCGCGAGAGGCGACGCCCATTTGGTTTGCGCGGAGTCGTTCTACCGCGATGACTTTTTCGCGGGAGGAAAGGTATTTCGCTTCCATCGGGGAGTCGGGCATCAAGATCAACACCACGACCGAATAGAGTACCGTTAATAGCCCGCAAAAGAGAAAGATGATTTGGTATTTAAACAGTCGCTCGCTGTCGATGTGGCCGAGCCCATAGGTGAAGAGACTGCCGACGATGGCGGTCACCCCGTTCATGGCGTTCCAGTAGCTCGTTCGAAGAGTCTGTTCGCTGCGGCGCCACCACATTTGCGTGACGGCGACGCAACTCGGCGCGATCATGGCTTCGAAGGAGCCGAGGCAGAACCGCAGGCCTAAAAGAGACTTGAAATCGGTACAGGCAGACATGATTGCCAGCGACGAACCCCAGAGGAAAATAGCTGACGCGATAACTTTTCCCGTAGGCAGCTTGACGAGAATGAACGCCGCCGCGGGCTGCATGACCAGCTGCGCGAGATAGAGGATAGACCCTAGCCAGGAATATTCGCTGCCCTGAAGCTTCGCATCTTCGCTGATGCCAAAGATGGAAACATAGCTTAGCGAGGACTTGTCGAGCTGTTGGAAGAAATAGGCGCCGAGAATCAGGACGAGAACGCGCGTGTCGATGCGGCGGAGTACGGCTTTTTCTTCCTCATACGAAAAGGTCACTTGTTCGCCCCCGCTGTGGCTGGTAAGAAATTCCGTCGCTTTGTCGCGGAGGCCACTGGTTCCTGGAGGGGGGGCCGGCGTGATGTTGTCGTCTTCACCTTCGACATGATTGGTCTGTGATTCTGGCTTCATGTTGTCTGCGCCCATGATTTCAGTTGGCGTTGCACAGAAGGAGACAGGAGGACATAAAGATGCAGAGGGAAGAAAGCGCGCAGGCCAGTAGGTCTGTCCCGGAACTCGGGTTCGGGTCTATTACTACCTACCTACCTAGGTACCTACCTATACACTGGATACCTAAGCCAGACAGACAGAAAGAGAGAGGTCGGAAATAGGGGAATAGCCGTGCCAAGACCTCGGGAGTTATCATGAAAGCCGGGCTGCTCACGGCTACCAAGTGCCATGTGCACGAAATTCAGCCTGTTTGTATCCGACAAGTATAAACACCGAGAACCACTCGGTTAGACTGGAATATCAGGCTTCTTGGGTTCGTGTAGTAGTCTTAGTTAAGTTGGCACCCCTACGCAGTTACGTACATCGCAGCCTCCCCGCAGCGGAGAAAAGGATGGCTTACAAGTATTTCTCACCGAGGTTCAGGCTAATCTCGGCGGTGGGTTATCTACCTCCGAGCACATCAACATGTTTCTTACCTACCTCGTGAATACCTATCTTCTCATTCAGCGTTTTTTGCTCAGCGTTTTTGCTACAGGATTAGCTAAATCAACACCGATAAAGATGGATGACAACAGAAAACGCTACGCCATTATTGGCACCGGTGGTAGATCCTACTTTTACTACAGCGCCATTGCCACCACCTACCGCACCACATCCCGCATCGTCGGACTCTGCGACACCAACCAAACCCGTCTTGACTACGCCAACACCAGTTTGGTGTCTCTCGGCCACGATTCCGTCCCGACTTTTCTCGCCGCCGACTTTGACACGCTCATCACCACTACCAAACCGCACGAAGTCATCGTCACCACCATCGACCGTACCCACCACATATATATCATCCGCGCTCTCGAGCTCGGGTGCAACGTGATTACCGAAAAACCCATGACCATCGATGCCCCCCGGTGTCTATCCATCTTCTCCGCCGTCGACCGCACGGGCGGTTCCGTCCGGGTAACATTCAACTACCGCTACGCACCGCACAACACGACCGTCTTTTCTCTGATCCGTTCCGGGGCCATTGGCACGATTACTTCCTTGCATTTCGAATGGCTTCTCAACACGTCTCACGGAGCAGATTATTTCCGGCGCTGGCATCGCGACCGACGAAATAGCGGAGGACTCCTCGTTCATAAATCGACCCACCATTTCGACCTCGTTAATTTCTGGCTGCAAACCCGTCCTCTATCTGTATACGCTCAAGGTGCACTTCGGTTCTATGGGAAGGAAAATGCGGAATCACGAGGGATGACAAACTTTTATCCGCGAACGCATGGCTATGAAAATCTCGCGAAACAGGATCCCTTTTCGTTGGATATGCGGGAGGTCGCGACGTTAAAGGCGTTATATCTCGACGCCGAACATGAAGACGGCTATTTCCGCGACCAGAACGTTTTTTCCGATGGGATTTCGATTGAAGATACCATGAATTTGTTAGTGACGTACCGCAATGGGGCCGTCATGACGTATTCCCTCACGGCGTATGCTCCGTGGGAAGGATTCCGCGTGAGCTTTAATGGAACAGAAGGAAGGATTGAGATGGAAGTGGTGGAGACAAGTTATGTTAATGCCGGAGGGGAACAATCTTTGGAGGGAGCGCTGGAAAAGAGTTCGATTTGGCTGAGGAGGCTTTTTGAGAAACCAAGAGAGATAGAAATCCCGGAGGCAAAGGGGGCACACGGGGGCGGGGATGGCGTGTTGTTGCATGATTTGTTTGGAGACAATTCTGTCTCTGACGAATATATGCGCGCGGCGAGCCATATTGATGGGGCGGCGTCGATTCTGACGGGCATTGCGGCGAATAAGTCGATTGCTACGGGACAGGTGGTTTATGTGGATGACGTGTTGAAGGTGCCGGACAATCCGGTATCGTAGGGGGGTCTCGTCGGTATTTCCTATACTTTCGTCTAAACCTGAAAGATTGTTGCCGTGGAAGCCAAACTCCGGTCTATAGGCCATTGGGTTGTACACAGATTGGATGCGGGCTTTGAACAAACCCCGTTGTTTTGCTTGACCAAGCCCTGTTGTTTCCACTACTGGGCATGGTAGTTTTGTATTGCCGCTGCCCTCGGGCAATGTTGCATTGTACGATAGCGGATTTCTATTAAGAATAAACACTCAGAATGAAACTTGAAAATGCCACACATGGAGAAAAAAAAAAGATCTGGCTTACCCTCCTTGCATTCTCAGCGGACGAAACAGGCAAATAGCATGTCGAGTAAACCTAGCCGCGAAAAGTACGTTGGACGTAGATGGGGGCCACGGCTACAGCCCGGTCTGGCACGCACTTCACATTCGGCGTCATGGAGATTGTAATGTCTCTGATTCTTGCAAGAGGTTGGCTCGATGGCGGAAAACGCCGCTAACAGCGTCAATGGTGATGATACGATTGGATAATTTCGCGTCGCAGAGTCTGAACTAATTCTGTTCATTCCTTGTTGCAGGTTTGCATTGGACGTAAATTGGCCGCGATAGCGCACTATTTACGGCAGCTGAAACGTCATATGGTCAGGCTGAAGCTCGCCTCTTGGTTGTGCCGAGTTGATTTGTTCACCAGCAAATGTGCGGGATGAACTTTGCCCGTCTGACGCCCAGACTTTTAGCGCAATCTCTCTTCCCAGCACATGCAGGGGTGTAGCAACCCCTGTTCTGTTACCGACCCCACTCACTCAAGTCTGCGATGGATGGCACTTCCCGACGTCCTGGAATTGTCCTCCTCGAGACTTCAATCGCCATGTGAGTGTGCAAGGTGCTCTTCGCCGTCGCCATGTTGAGGCTATTGCCGTTTCTGTCGCTACTATTTTCCTTTTTGTTGCTCTCGATTCGCGCCGACGATGCGCCTTCGACCTCGGATTTCCTGAGGCGCGCTTTCCCCGCAGGTTAGTCAATAACGCCGGATCCCAGACGGCGCGCATGCAAGCCACACCCCGCTAACCAACATTAATCGGTCGTTGTAGTCATCGTTCTCGGCGATTACCTCTACATTGATGGAGGCGAAGTATCGCAACTTTATAGTGGGAAGAATGGATCCGTCCAGCACCCGTCTTACCCCAGTCAGTACCTACCTTGATTACCACCCTTCTCCACTGTCTGCCCCACGAACTCTATGCACCTTATACTAACGTTAGACTTGTCGCAGTGAACGGAACCATCTCTATCCCCCTCAAAACCTCGTGGACAAACACATCCGTGACCTTCAAACAATCGGCGAAATCGGCTCCGCTCTTCAACCAACAGGGAATATGGCGACACCCGTCCGGCTCGGCGTTCTACATCTGGGGAGGGCTTACGGCGTACTTTGGCCAACCCCCACCGCTCGAGATATGGAGGTTCTCTGCCGACGGATCGGGTGGCGGCTTGTGGAACAAGGAAACCCCTCGAGGAAGCACCGTGGTGGAACTGAGCAAAGCGGTCAGAGCAGGCCAGTCGGCATGGACACAAAGCAGGAATGTCGGGTACTTTCTCGGCGGCTACGCCAACGCCCAGTCGGATACAAGTGTAACAGGTGACACGTATCTCGCGCTGCCGGGGCTCTTGTCGTACGACATGACGAGCGGCGAACTCACCAACTCCTCCTCCGTCGGCTTGGGTCCGTATGGAAACTTGGTCAGTGGCGCTGCCGAGTTCGTGCCGTTTGGGCCCAGCGGCGTGTTACTCTTCCTCGGGGGCGGACAAGGACCTATTGCTACCAAGTACGGGGGCTGGACAGGGGTTGATTTCAATAACCTGACCTTCTACGACATTGCGACCAAGAAATGGCACTCGCAGCAGGCGACAGGTGCCCGGCCCACCCGGCGAGAGCGTTTCTGCACTGTCGGTGTCGCCGGGCCGAACAATACCTATGAAATGTAAGTGACACTGTCTGTCTATCGTTTGCGGTTCTGCATTTCAATTTTCTAACCACCCGGCATTTCAGATTCATGTACGGCGGCGTCGATACGCAAGCATCTCGCTCATCAAACGAAGTCTACGTTCTCTCCCTCCCGGGATTCGTCTTCTTCAAGGGCCCAACATCAACTCCACGAGCAGATCATAATTGCGCACTTGTTGGCCGTCGCCAAATGTTATCGGTTGGTGGGACGGATGGATATCTCGGGTTCCCAAATTCCTTGCTCGACCCGGACCCTTTCAAGAATGGACTAGCGATTTTTGATCTCTCCAACATGGTTTGGGCCGATCGTTACGACGCCGATGCGAAGGACTATGAATCCCCGTCTTCAGTGAAGGAGTGGTATGCTTCGGGAGGTCTAGCGTCAGTGTCGTGGTCAAGCGATGAAGTACAGAAACTGTTTGCGAAAGCGGCACCCTCAAATACCGTCCCTGAAACCACTCATGGGGGAGGCCCAAATGGCCCGTCTGAAACGGGCGCAAACCCAGAGGCATCATCATCCGGTTCACCGCCAGTTGGTGCAATTGTCGGCGGTGTGGTGGGTGGTGTTGCATTTGTCGCCATTCTTGTAGCCGCGTTTTTCTTCTACCGCAAAAGGGCAAAACAAAAGTTTGCGGCGGCTGCTGCTCCAAACATGGATCCAACATGGGTAGATCCCAAGCCGGATTACATAGATCAATGGAGCTCAGGGGTGATTTCGGCAGTGACCCCAGGCATGACGCCGGGAGTCACGCCACAAGAGCTGGATGGGAATAACAACATGGCAGAATTGCCGGGTGGACACGGGGCTTCGGAGATGTTGTCGCCGCATGGGCGAAGCGAGCTGCCACACCCTAGTAGATTATGACACAGATATGGTTTGCATGACAAAACGATTGGATATCATCTAATCAATTTCAGCTACTACCGAGAGAATAGTACCGTGCGTGAGCATCTGAATCTGTCCGGGTTGGCAATGTCGAAGCCCTAAGGAGTTAGAAACCAATTACCCCGCCAGAAGAGTGAGCGTGTGAGGGAATCTGGCTTGTATCCCTCGTCGGCCACGACCTCACGGATATCAGTCAGCTAGCCGGTCCTGTACTGGGGGTACTGGGCTTTCATTGCTTCAACCCTCTCCCTGACCCAGAAAATCACCCCCAACCACACCCACAAACCGCCCAATACGTCAACTTTCTCCATCTCCCCCTTGTGAGAAATCCATTCCCTCTGATCACCATTTTCCAGTCGCAAGGCGCGGGGTTAAAATTATATCCCCATCGATCCCACTTCATGTGCGGACCACCAACTGCATCGATCCACCCATATGGTGCCGGCATCAGAGTCTTCTTTCTGATTATTTTCCCCGGCGTTGGATGATGTCTCTTGTATGGGATGAGGGACACCCCGTTTTCCTGCTCTGTGACGCCACTGGAACGAATCCGGTCGGATCATGGGGTAGAACCGTTTGATGAGACGCGGATTCTTTTTGCTTATCTTCACTCCGTAGCAGTGACTCGCCTGTGAAAAGTCCAAGTAAGAATCAGTAAAGGGCGGGATCGAGACCACCAGGCTGGGAGTGCGGGGTTCTTCCACCCCCATACATGTACTACGCGTGGCATCGGTCCGCTCAAAGATTTTCAGCCAAGTTTCTCTATCGTTTCGAGCTCGGCGGATATCCTTAGGTAGGCATAGCCCCAGCCTCAGATCAGCTTCCCAGGCCTTCAACTCTCTGACGAGCAGCTTACGATCTTCTTAGTTGCCCCCGTGGGTCGGAAATTTCATCCCATAGGTACCGTATATATATATATATACTAAAGTTTCCGCAGCCACCTAGGCAAACTGGAACAGCAAAGTCTTGTGCTCACAATATGCCAGGGATTTAACCACGCATGAACTAGGTAAAAAGAGAAAGTCGGTCCATTAATAAAACACGAGGCATGGTGAGATGCAGTTTAAGCCCTTCAAGGAGAGAATGTGCCCTGACGGTGGGGATTGTGATGAGGTGAAAAACATCACAGAACAGCTTGACGAGCGGAAGAGAAACGCAGAAGGGCAGGCGGGGCCGCTAAAATATATAGACGATGGCGCTCCCCCGTCATGTACGGGAATGGAGTCATGACTCTGCTTCGAGAGGGTTAGCAGTTTGCCCGTCCCAAAATTCGCCGCAAAATGCAACCCAACTCCAGGACTAATTCTTCAGCTCCTAGCAGCAAATACAAATAGCACTGTTACATTACCCCAATATATGCATAATAACCCTGGCCCATCGCTGTTGGTTATACAACATCCCCTTTCTTGGCATATGCCAAGATATCAACAATCCTGAGCCTTGGCACAGGAGTCCAGGATTGACAAACTCCAAGCCATCCATCTCCAAACACCTTGCCAGCCTAAGTCACCATGTTCACTCCCAATCCTTCTCCACCTTCCATTGATCATCAAACATTAACCCACCACCCTTAATCAGATCACAATCCCGATGTCCCCATTTTCGTCTGTACACCTCTTTTCCATTCTCCGTTGCCAGATCAATCGCTTCGGCCAGCCCCGCCGCGTCATAGTAAAACGGCTCGCCCTGCCCGCCGTGCTGGCCTGTCTGCCAGGTATTGCGCCCGCGGCTGCCGTGCTTGTAGTGGAACATAGTATCTGCCGTCTTCAACAGCTTGCGCCAACGCGCGAGGTTCGGGTCTTCGGCGTCATTGCTTCGTCGGTATATCCCCACGCGGGTCCGGGCGTCAAGTTGTTGGCTGGGAGGGCGTTGGGATTCTTCGCGCCGGGGAGAGAGGATCATGTCTAGCATGTCGAAAGTCGCTTCGCAACGGGTGTGTTCCCTCTTGTTGTTTTTCTTGTTATTGTTATTCGTATTCTCGGGCCGTGGGGGATTCGGATCGAGAAACTGCGCGTCAATGCCATCGATTCGATACAGCGCGCCAAGGTCTTCCAGAGAGGTGCTCACGTCGGTGATAATGCCCGCGCGTGCGTCGAGCATGGTCCAGTTCCGCATGGCCAGGCGCGAGTGCATGTCACAGTCGGTAATGTAGTAAGGGATGAGCGTGTCCCAGCCACCGACATCTTCGTATGCGAGCGGGTTCACAGCGGTGAGGTGGTCGTACGAAAAGAAGCGCGTGGCCCAACGCGGATCATTGCGGCGCGCGTCACGGAGTGCGCGCAGGGCGAGGGCGTACAATGGCTGGTAGTCTGGGTCATTGTACTTCGGAGTGAGGTTCTCTTTGCCGTCTTCATACGAGAGGACGAGCACGTCCATGTGGCTCCAGAAGTAGTATGACCAACTGTGTGTGTAGCTCAGCGAGAGGTAGAAGTTTTGAAGCTGCGCGAAACTGAGCAGGGTGGGTGTTTGGATAATGTTGACGCCGAGGGTCTTGAGGGCCGTGTGGTTGAGGAAGAAGGGATTCTGCAAGCTCAGCTGCCCGCGCGAGTTAGCTTGCTGAACCCCGGTGTTCTCGACAACGTAGATCTGGTCGGCTGGCCATCCGGCTGTGATGTAGCTGGCAACTGCCTGAAGAAGAATCGGCCAGCTTCTCGAGAAGCCGATGAGCAGAGGCGGCGCTTCGGGGAGATCGAACTTCTTGTGTAGATCGGGCGGCGCCACGTTCCACTTCGGTATTGGTGGCGGCGTCGAGGAAGCGATCAGTGGGAAGTTGTCTTTGATGGGTGGCGGGAGGTAGTCGGGCTTTTTCTTGTATCGCGGCTTGGGCTGCTTCGGAGGCGTGGGTTTTTGTTTCATGAGAGAGATTTTGAAACTGGAAGCGCTGGGTATCTTATCCCGATGTATAACCAAGCCCAAGAGTAAAAGCGTCGACAAAAAGGCTAGCACGACGGTGAATCTCCTGCTCAGCGTCGGGGCCAGCATCGTGAAGGCGGCAACGGCAATAGCCGCGACGACTTGGCGATCCTCGGCGTGGTGTTCAGTACTTGATGAAGGCTACTTCATACATGTATCACCAAAAGACTCACGCTAACGGCCAAAAAGGAGAAGTAGGAAAGGAATGCGGCAATGTGGGAATGTGGGAATGTGTGCAGATGGAATGGAAATGAGATGTAGCGCTGGGAGGAAAGAAAGCAGTGGGGTAGGTTTGCAAGCTCGGTGCCCGTCCGCAGGCTGTAGCACAGTGCGAAGAGACCGTTGTGAAATGCAAGGGGGAAAAGGAGCAAATTCGACGGGGCGCTCACAGCTGCGTGGGCTGGCCCAAGGAGTCAAGGGCGAGGGATCGACAAGAATAGGTACGAAGTCCGGCAAGGACAAGAGACGCGTGGCACGACTGAATGCTTGGGATGAAAGTGACGCTTAGTGCTTGATGATTGGAAACGACCCAGACTGACGTACCGTCCGCCGTCGGGGCCCTGGGCGGGTCCAACCACGTCGTACTTTCCTCCACCTGCCGTTTTCAATGACCAGCTCAACAATCTACCGTTTGCATAGCCTTGATCCATCCTTTATTCCCCATAATGTAAGTCGTTGCCGACAACCAGTGGCGTCGCCAGATGACGCAATTGACTTTTAGCTGTCGAATGAGAGTGGCTTACGGGCAGCCATTAAAGTTCAACTGCTTGGGATTGGGCAACCTATTAGCTCTAGGCCAGGCTAGGCTAATGCGTTTCTCACGGTTGTTGAAGACCGGCTCTGTCAGACACGGAAATGGGGACAAAGAAGTGATCAGTGACAGCTTCGGTACCCCTTACCTGCGCTGACGCGTTTTATAGCTTGCTTCTCAATACGACGGGATACGAACACTACCAATGTCGTTCCCGCTTGGCGTCACACTGACCCAGGGGCTGGTCTGAAGGAACATGTCAACATTTCTGCGCGGAACTTCCCAGTCAGTCTACACTACCAGTAGTGTAAACCGACACTACACCAGTGGTGCAGTGCAAAGTGTCTGACCTGCTCGGACTCCTGGGTCGCCAAGCTGCTGTACTAGAAGCGATAACCGAACTACATCTTAGCATAACCTCGGTACGGTCGTTGGATTTAACGTTGCTCAAGGGGTACCTAGATAGGACTGGGGTCTTCGCCTTTCGAAACAACAATCAGAGGATTCGACGACACTAGTGTAATAAATCGCACGCCTTAAATTCTGGGCCAGCACAGACACGCATCGGGAGGGTGAGCGAAGTGAAATCGGACTGGTATTCTCGACTCGACAAGCGCCATGCTGACTCGAGGGAAGGAGCCGCTGGAAAATAAGGACGCACTCCTTCCCTGAAAACTTTTCATGTCCACGCACCTCGAAATTGCACCACCGCAAGCCCAAGCAAGCTCTGTTCAATTCCCAAATCTTGGAAGCGATTTTACTAAAAAAAAGCGGACAAATCACAACCGTTTCCCCGCCGACGAACTTTACAAGCACATGTTCTGGTCCACTTCGTGATTCATCGGGCTTTCCCGCCTACCGCCTACCTAAAGTGGCTTCAGATTGACGAATACAGTCAACGGTTTCCGAAACACGGTCTCCTCGGCTTCGAGACCAGAGAGATGCGCGGGGAGAGGAAGGAACTCAAAGTTGAGCACCAGCGTCGCAACGATGATGCGCAGCTCGAGCATTGCTAACCGTTTTCCTGCAGGCTCGTTAGTACAGAACAGAAATCGACAGGCGATGGCGACACCCTGCCGTCTGATGGACCAGTCCAGGACTCCCAGGAGAAGACCTACCGAAGCATCCCCGAAATCCTCCACCGAAATTTAAAGACGGCAGCGAGTAGGCGTCAAACATATCCTTGCCCCTTTCATCCTGGTACATCCACCTCCGTGGCTCGAAGAGATCCAAGTTGCGGCCGCTATCGCCTTCGAATCCTCCGCGAGTACGTTTGGCTTGCGCGGTCTGGCTGGTTACGCTGCGGAGGCTCTCATCCACCTCAAACGGCTCTTCACGAATGCGCAGGTTCAGGATCACATTCGCGCCGGCGGGGATGCGATGGCCGAGGATGGTCGTGTCGACGAGCGCCCGTCGTGTTGTGATGGCAGCCGTGGCAGCACAGCGGATAGTCTCTTCTATCGTGGCGTCTAGGAGGGGAATATCGGCCTCGAGAATAGCGCCTGATGTCGGTAACTTGGAGTCAAACGCAACGCGCAGCGCGTCACGAAGGTTGGCCTGGGCTCGCGGGTTGAGCGCCATAAACTTGACGAACCACATCAGCGTCGAGGCTGTCGAGTCGTGGCCAGCTAGCAGCAAGAGCCAGAGCTCCTGAAGCATGGCGGGGTTGTTGGTCGGATCCGGCGCGGGTTTTCCTTCCTTCTTGGCCGTCATAATCTCACGCCGCAGCACAAAATCCATCGCGCATGTGTCGAGCTCAGCTCCCTCATCGTCGCCACCGTCGTCGCCGGATTTCTCGGAGAGTTTATGATATCGATCACAGGCCTCGCGCATCAGCTTCTGGACTGTCACATACCCTGTGCGCATGAACCGCCGGTAGCTAGGTGTAAAGGACATGATGAAGAAGGTAATTGCTGGCCATAGAGAAGCCACGCCGGCGTCGACAATTCTACTACCCTTGTCGACAGCAAAGCGGACCAGCTCGATGGTTGCAGCAGTCTCTGGATTTGGTTTCTTTCCAAATCTGAGCTTGTCGATCTCATGGCGAAGCACGCCGATTCTGGACCCCAGAATGGCTACCCAAATTGCATCGAGGGCGGTCGACTGGAAGTCGTCAGATACATCAAAAGGCTCTCCAGCGGCCCGCTCAGCCTTCAGATTCCACAACTCAACGAGCTCCATTGCCGCCGTTTGCAGGTTCGGCGCCACAACACGCCGCAAGAAGTCTGGATGCATCACGTCGGACCATAATCGCTTCTGCGCCTTGAGGGCGGGCGTCGTGACCTGCGACAGCGTCGCATGTGGCAAGATCTGGCTGAAAAGCTCCGTAGTAAGCGTGGACCGGTCAAACTCCTTGTTCCGCCGCAGCAGGATATCCTCAACCTCTCGGGGGTCGTCGATGACGATGGCCGGGGTGGTCAGGGACGTGAGTAGCAATTGGAAAAGGGGCACACCGAGCTTGCGGTTCAGGGAGAACATGGCGAAGCTGGGTTCTCGAAGGACGCGGCCCTGGCTCTTGACATTGGGGCCATCGCCAAAGATGCGCTTGGTTGACTCCGGGAAGTGTGGAAGACCAGGGAGCGGTCGCGGGAACAGGCTCCAATACAGCCAGCAAGCTCCGAGGGCTAATGCGCCCAGCGCGAGATAAACCAACGCCATTTGCGATGAATGATTCAGATTCGATGGATAAAAAGACGACGTCGGACCGGTCAATCTGAGAGAACGATCGGGTGAGTGGTTTTAGTTATCGCCTGCTTTGGAGGTGAGAACGATCTGTGCACTGCAGAAGAGAGGCACACGTAGTGCGAACCTGCAAGGCGAACCAATCCGAGCGCGGTTCTTTTGGTTGGTGATTTGACGGCGACGACCAGGGTGGTCCTTTGCTTCCGAGGTTCAGCATTCGTGGTCGAAGCAGAATTGCGGGACACATGTGCAATGAAATTCTTCCAATCAGCGGCTGCCAAGCCTTCGATTGAGTCGCACGCAGACCTCAGCGTCGGCTGCGCAAGCGCTGACGAACGTACGAACTTATGCATGGGTCTAGGGTGACATTGGGACTGAATCCTTTGAAGACCGATAGTACGAGACTTGAGAGGCAGATGATCTCGGAAAGGGATAACAAATACTCCGGCTGTAGAGTTGGGACGCATCATTTTCGTCTGGAATATCTTTTGACAGATGTTTGGGGGAAGCTCTTGCAAGGGTGGGCTGGGCTTGAATGTCTTCAAACCGTCCATAAATGAGGCCAACGGGGAAAGTCCCGCGCTAACAATCTTTCAGAGCCGGGACCTCAAACTCTTCCAAGGTCATGTCTAAATTTTTTTTCTCTCTGCATCGACGGCACGTTCTCTATCAACTGCTCGACACCCAGGTGGCGGAGAGGGACTGCACGGAAAAGGCCTGTGGGGAATGGCGGCGCACTTGCACTGCCCACAACAAGGTTGATGCGCAAGCACAAGGCTCTGGCTACTATTGAAATGATTCGCACACTATCGGTGGCGCAGCATGTCGACCAAGCTGCCAGTGGAGTCTGGACATTTGCGGGGAGACACCATCCTCGCGACCACCTACCCCATGTTAAAAAGAGGCACGGAGTCATGCTCTCCTTGCAGTCTAAATCAACCCGTCCTTGGAACCGGAACATGAGTTCATCCTATTACGGACAGCGAGCCTGAAACGAACAACTCACTATCGCGTCACAATGAGGCTGCTTAACGCGGAGAGCATGGAGCTGGAATCATTTCCGGACCCGGTTCCTGAAAATGTCCCCTACGCAATCCTATCGCACACCTGGGACGCCGAGGAAGTTACATTCACTGACATGCAAGATATTGGAGTTGCGAGCACCAAGCCGGGATTCATCAAAATTTTGTCCGCTTGTCAAAAAACGTTGGATCACGGCTTTAGATACATCTGGATTGACACGTGCTGCATCGACAAATCTTCCAGCGCCGAGCTGTCTGAAGCTATTAACAGAATGTTTCGTTGGTATCAAGACTCGACTGTTTGCTTGACTTTTCTCGCCGACTTCCCCAGGAATGCCGACGTCGAAGCGCAACTCCCATTGTGTAGGTGGTTTACTCGCGGCTGGACCCTCCAGGAACTTATTGCCCCGAAAAATCTCCTCTTTCTCGACCAGGAGTGGAATTTGATAGGAGATAAGTACGACTTAGGGGAGAAAGTCGAAGCCATCACGGGCATCAGTCGATGGATCCTGGACGGTTCAAGCCCGCTCTCGTCTGTTCCACTGGGCCAGCGCATGTCCTGGGCAGCAAAACGAAATACGACGCGAGAAGAAGACAAAGCCTATTGCCTTCTTGGCATCTTTGACGTCAACATGCCCATGATGTATGGCGAAGAGTCTCGAGCCTTTATCCGGCTGCAGGAGGAGATTCTTCGCCGAACTTCAGACCTGTCAATTTTCGCCTGGCAGTCGGACAACACCAGCATACAGTACAGAGGGATATTGGCTCAGTCTCCCGCCGAATTTGCCTATTGTACCCAGATCGAGCTGAATGACGACCAGTTCCACTTCCGTGATGAAATCAGCCTGACGAACCGAGGCGTAAAGATCCAAACGCCGTTGCAGTACCTCGGCGATGGCATATACATCATGGACCTTCACTGCTACAGGGAGTCCAAGAGGCTGGGTATCTATCTTCGGCGGACCCAAGACACGTATATGCGCTCATTACCGCACGAAACGGCACAAGCACGACCGACGGGCACCGCTGTGACTCTCCCCGCCCCCACCATCTACCTCCTGTCCACAGTCGACGAGCAGACTTCCCTCTCAATTCTTTCTAGCAACACGAGCGGCCGTTCTATCTACATTCAGTTGCCCAGGGGAAATCCGAGCTTCCGCATACATAGCGTGAGAGCGGTCCCCGGGACGTACTGGGAGGCTCACGACCATAGGTTCTCCATTGGTAGTCTCCGAAACTTCGTCTGTTTTGTGAGATTCTCTGTCACGTTGACGCCATCGCCAGGATGGACTCAGCACTTGCACGTTCGCAGCGAGGAGGATACGGCATCTTTCATTCTTGTCTGCGATCTGGCCGGCAAAAGCCAAGCCCGGCTTAGCCTGTATGCGCAGACAGGTCTACAGAGCAGCCCAAAGCCCGAGCGCTTCATTGACCCTTTCACCAACATTGAAGGCTACGGTCCGCTAGGTGATGCGTTCAGTCTGGATCTACTACGACCTGGACCGGTTGAAGATCGCAGAGTTCGAATGATTCACAGGGATCCGCGGAGTAACTACGTGATTACCGCAGCTTTTGTCAACCCAATCGACCCACCTCCATCAGTGTTCAGAGTTCTGGTTTCCATATTCCCGGACGACAATGATACCGACCTAGGGTTCCGCGGTTTAGGTGGGCCAGTGGCACCGCATGACGTATTACCACTGGGCGGCCAGGCTAGGATGGCACTCAGCACGCCAGCTGCACCTTGAAAGTGGAGATTAATGGAATGCCCTTGGCCTGTCGCTGCCCTGTCGCTCCCTGAAAGGGCTTGGGCGGAGAAGCAAGCGAATGCACAGAAAGTAGGATACGAGTGTTGACGCGCAGTCATGCGATTCACGATACTAGGATTACGACGCAAGGATTGCGATACTAGGATCCTGCACTATACTTAGGGACTTTTTTCCACCGTCGAGGATAACAAAATGGATAGACCAATTAGTGCGACCTATAGTGGAGAATTCGGGACATGTACCCTATTTCAACAGAGAAACGGATAATGGAGACTGAGGATCTCAAATCCGGGGGCAACTTGATGTACCGATATCGGAAGGGTTCGGGATGACGTTTATCTGTTGTTCTCCGTCTGTTCTACCATTTCAGCAACATGGCACTTTCCAAATACCTTCCATGTTCTTTCCTTACCAAGTCAGCGATCAAGGGTCGTTGGTCAACTCACGACCTATCGTTCATGAACTCCTGCAGCCACTTGTTCCTCCCCGTAAAGCTGCGGAATCTCTTCCCAAAGATCCTACAAGGAATCGTCAGCATCAAGTTTTCCCTCGCAGGACTGCTGAACACTTACCACAGCGGAATGGTCAACAAACATACAAACAAGAACAGCGACCCCAAGATGGAAAACACCTCCAAGTCGCTCTGCTTCGCCCTCCAGTCGTCAACAAAGTAAATCAGTCCGAATGTCAACAAATTCCTTGCGTTTATCGCCACAAACGCCTCCTCATTATGCTCCTTGTAGCTATCCACAACATAGCCAAACACGCACGTCGACGCAAATACCAAGCTCATGTTCGCAAAGCCAAAACATAGCACCGGCCCCAGCCAATGTGTCTGGTAGCCGACAGTTGCGCCGAACCCATAAAAGCCAACCACGCCCAGCAGGGTGGCAACCACCATCAGCGGCAGACGGAACTCGGGCTCGTACACGCCGCGGTTCTTTCGTGTGAGCCACACACAGATCCAATCGTTCAGCGGCCCGGAGATGACCTCCCCAATGATGGTCAGGATGAATGGCGAAAGGCTGATCAGCCCTACCTGGCTGATGGTGAAGTTGTACGGTTCCTTGACAAAAATGACGCCGTTGACGACAGAAAACACGACAATCCACGTCAGCGTGGTCCCGTAGATCAGAAACCCCCACAGCACTGCCGGGTAGAACAGCATCACCACGGGCCGGGCAAACGGCTTCCATCCCGGTGCATAAGAGTACCGTCCGGTGAATACGCGTAGCGATTGCCAGTAGGTGTGCTTCTTCTCGGTCGCTGCCGCGTCGGGGGCATAGGAAGTATGCATGGCCTTTTCGTCAACATGCTGCACGTCGTGTTCATGGCCGAGCTTCATCCTGATGACGCTGGTCTTGCTGTCGTCACCATCCGAGGCCGGGACCGGAATGGGGAGGACCGAGTCCCTGCGATAAGCGGTTTCCGGAACCAGAAAAACGACACCGAGACCAAGAATGCCAAAAAAGATGGCGCAGACGCCAAACGTCCACTGGTAGCCGTCGAGCTCAATAATGTAGCCCGCGACGAGGGCGCCGCCGCTGATGCCTGTAAGGAGAAACATGTTCCAGACTGCGATACGGGTGGCACGCTCGTGCACAAAGTAGAGGTCGCCAATGGTGCACTGGACGAGGACTTCATAGGGTGCCATGCCGATGCCGGCGAGGATGCGGCTAGCCAAGAAGGAGTCAAAGTCCTTGACAGCGGCGCCCCAAACCGAGGTGGCGAACATGATGGCGATGGCGAAGATGTAGATGGGGCGGCGGCCATAAATCTTGGCGAGCGGGTTGGTTATCCAGAGGCCAAGTCCGATGCACAGGATGAGCCAGGCGGTGGCTTGGGTCAGCACGCCGATGGAGATGTTGAGGTTTGCGGCGACTTCGACGAATCCGGGCGATAACATGGGGCCATAGGCACCGACGACGGCGGCAGAGAGGCCTGTGATGACGAGGATGAGCTCTTTTTTCCTAGAAGGGGTTAGCTACTGCCTCTCGAGGCATGATCGGTGGCGCGACAAACCATTGCGGCCACTACAGCAGAGGATCGATGTCAGTCACGAGGTACATGTGCGAAAGCAGAAAGTCAAACGCGAATGAACGCACATTCAGCGGATCGTTCGGACTGTCCGAGGGCTGTGGCACCAGAATGACATCCTTGAACCGGCCCCTTCCATGCTTGAGTTGGTCGCGAGGTATGTCGGCATACTCGGGCGGGCAATCGTCCTGGTCACTCATGAAAGCTTTGGTTGCGGAGCGGCAAGAACTGTCAGCAACCGAGCGAGTCCTTGGCAACGGCGCGACTGCCGAGGTGGCTTCGGCACACGGGAATTTTGGTCGTGG
>Ga0247765_1000929_pt1 | contig 17735 bp, 11 predicted proteins | sample UWRJL106311C6_FD_179949 | JGI IMG/M metagenome (GOLD analysis project Ga0247765, IMG submission 179949) | Plant litter microbial communities from Arlington Agricultural Research Station in Wisconsin, United States - UWRJ-L106-311C-6 | ecosystem: Environmental > Terrestrial > Plant litter >... | reverse complement strand
CGGCACCCACACCAGTAGTGGAGCTGAACAGGGAATAACCAGTGGAGCAGTGGAGGCCCTCCACTGGAGGGAACAGGGACAGGGGACAGAGGGAACAGGAACAGGATCAGGACCTTTTTTTTTTTTTCTTTCTGATTCCCACCAGGCACAGACCAGACAGGCAGTAACGTTAACAGGCACAGGGGAAAGGATTAAGGAACTCAGAGGTGAGGCAAAAAGGCTCGCGGGGAAACCTGGAAACCTGAAAACCTGGAAGAACGAGGTCGGAGCTCGGAAAAAGAAAGATATCGTATCTCATCATCAAGGGAGAGAGAGGAAACGAAATCCGAGAAATAGTCCGACTCCGACTCAAGTACTGAGACGGTGAAAAAAACCAACAAAAGAAGAGAAATAAAATCTGATCTGATTAATCCTACCTGCACTAAAATACACAAAAATGTAACGTCGGCCCGACCCAGACAGACCGACAGACACAAGGCAATCACGGGGGAAATGGTCACTACTATGCAGCAAAGTACTGCTGCTACACTGTAATTTTTTTTTTAAAAATAAAATAAAAGGGGGCTCATCAAATCTCCCGAAACAAGAACCACAACCACAACCATTTCCACTTCCACTTCCTCTTCCACTTCAACTGCGTGCACAAGATAGGTACATACGTATGTGAACACTAGTTCAAGTGTCAGTGTCATTGTCAGTGTCATTGTCAGTGATGAACTCAATGCCTACATGCACTAGTTACACGCACGCACCAGATGATGGAAAATGCAAAATGCAAAGCAATGCAAAGCAAAGCAAAGCAAAGCAAAAGCAAAAAAATCCAGACAAAAAACATGTGACTAAATTCTCCGATCAAGCCAGGACCTACACTACTCGTAATGTTACGTTTTCGTGTGGAGCAAAACGCGTTCTGCTGTTGCATGCAGTTTGCATGTGCGGAGTTGGGGTTTCGATACCTACCGACGAGAGTGGAGATGAGGCGTGATGGTTCGTGTCGCACTGCACTGCACTACATGACAGTTTGTATACGAGTGGATGAGCATGATCGGTTCATGTTGACACATGGTTGACATGAGTCGATGCATTAACGTTGTGATGCATTGCATGCACCGTAATGACGTTCTCAGTCGTCTGCTGTGCAGAACACTGGCTAAAACTCAGGTCCACCAACCACTGACAGACAAACAGGTAGAGTTTCAATAAAGTAACATGCAACACCGGCTACGTATGCTGCTGGTATATTATACAAGATAGTTACACCAATCTCAGCTCCCTCCTGTCCATCCAACTCAGTTTCTTTAATTCCTGAAATGTCTTAACAAAATCGCCCCGAGCTAAGGGATTCTCGAGTTAGCTTCCTCCCGAGACAGCGTCCAAAGCAGAGTCTACTGTACCTTGAGTAGTGGGAAAGTCGAACATGACAAACACGAGGTTTTCGACTTCAGTCAGGCCGCCCTTCTGGTAACGGCCGACGCTGGCGATATTAGGCCCAGCTTCGTAGTGTGTCACGGTGCTTTTCCTGCAGCAAATGTGCTTGTCCGTGCTCATAAGGACGACCCTCTTGCACTTTTCCCGTCGCTTAGCATCACTTGACTTGCAATCACATCGGTCTGTTTTGATGGAGATTTTCCCGTCGACTACACATAAATATTAGCAACGACGAAAACAATTACAAGGTCGAACTGACTCTTCAGCGTCATGAGCACTCCTGGGAGGAGCAAGACTAAGCGGGGCGCGTCAGGCCTCTGGAGGATGCCTCCGATGTTTCCAGCTTGGTCAACCCGCACAATGGTTACCGGGGCAGCCGTACTGAAAATGCTCTCCCTTGGAGAAGCCGGTCTAGCTTGCATTGAAGCAGATGTGCTAATAGTGTCGGCCGGAGTAATGGTGCGCACAAGATTCGCCGGAGGGGGCGTGAGCGCTGCTCGGCTTCCTCTTCCTACTGTTGGAATTGACGCTGACGAGATTTGGGCAGACCAGGCTGGGCTCGTCCAGGGATTTGAAGATGAATCCGCAAAATTGAAGTCACTTCTTTCATCGATACTGGGTTGGCCGAGACTGGAGTTGCTTCTTCCGTCAGAACGGGACCGTTCCAACCTGGAGTCGCCTCTTTCGTCGACACTGGATTGTTCCAGACTGAACCTGCTCCCGGAATCAATATGAGACCGGGTCGGGTTGGAAGCATTTTGTGCCTCGGCAGGTGGCTCTCCTGTGCCAGGGTCGGCGGGTGGGCGTAGATTTGACCTCCACAACTGAACCCTTCCTAGTGAGTTCACTTGGGCGCCGGCCAGGGGATTGTACCACTTGCCTCCGCGCGAGTATTGGCAAGTGACGTCGACACCGGGCCTAGCATCACATCAGTACTGGTGTTTGAAGGAGAAACCTGAGGGGCCGCCGATGGAGTCCCTACCAGTCATCGACAACTTTGAACCCGGTAACTAGTTCCTGAAAGGAGAAGAGATCTACGCTTTGTTAGCTGCGAAGTCAAGCTGGCCGCGGGTATCACACCTTCATCTTTATTGAAGGGGATTGTTTCCGGCGGCTCGGTGTTGCTGCTGCGGTTTTGCTTGAAATTTGTGGAATATAAACTGTTGGTGAAGTTGGAATTACCAGGATTCAATCCAAAATGAAGTGAGCTCAAACTGGTTCGGTATCTTTTGAACACGGCAGTTTGTCAACAAACAGCTGGCTATGACAACCCTGACCCTCGTCATGGTCGGTCTACAGCTTACCTGTCACGATCTGGACTATTGGCAGCGCGAGTGATGATTGTCATCACCTTGTCTTCGTTGCGGTGGTAGACCTCGAAGTGGAGGCGCTCGCTACCAGAACCTAGACGACTGCTCAATCACCGTCAGTTAGCAGCTCTCAGTGTACTTGAGCGACCTTACAGCTTCATAAGCATTCTCCCCTCTTTTGAGCGACAAGCATTCCATTGCGTGCCCAGTTTTCCATATTGCATCCAGCTGTCTCGCTCTCTTTCCAGAATTCCACGAAGCCGGGAGGCAGAAGGATATTCATTTTGGTTGAGAAGCAGCCTCCCATGGACGCTAAGTATTTTCTAGGGTCTCGTCAGTTTGTGACTCCTTTACTTCATGCTTCAAGTCAATGCCATACATCTTCCAGTTGTGATACAAAGTGCGATAGCGTCATGCCGTAGCTCGTGAGCTGCTGTCGAAAGTGGTCGGGAGACAGGTCTTGTTCCGAGCGCTTGTACTCATCTGCTTGCTGGATTTGGCCGAGGAGCCAGTAGGCTCGAATAGCATTGGCCACCTTGCATCCACGGCTGCTCTCTCCCAATCGCTGTCTCGCATGCCAGTTGGTAGCGCGATCCAAGTAAAAGACCACCTCATTTATGCCCTCGACAACGGGTATATCGGCAAGGGCCCCATGCCGAGCTTCCGTGATGGTAATCAGGGTTTCCTGGACCTGTTGCGGGATAGTGATGAGCGGTGCGCTTGATCGCCGGGCCTCTGGCGGTTCAAGTCCATGGCCCAAGACGGGATTGTGAGTGGAGCCCTGCAAAGTATGCTCTATTCGGTGAAGATGCCGACTGAGCCATTCGACGCAGGCAAGAATGAGGGCGTGGAGATGTGCGAAGTTTGAGCTGCAGGACTTGTCAGCACAGTCCCATGGTGTTCAAAGCAAGTCAATCTCGTACATGTTCAGAGCGCTGAGAGCTATGGATAACTATAGAATTAAGTCAGGGTGGCATTGACTGGCTCGAAATGGCAGAATACCTACTTTGATATTCAGAAAGGCAATACTGTCCCGGAATGCGATAACCTGGTCCTCGGCCTCTACGGTCCACCTCCAGTTGTCGATGGCGCCGTTGGATGTTGCATAACCTCGTTCTCTAATCAGAAATGCACTACATGCCTCCAGGACGGCGCTAAAGTCTCTCAGCAGGTGGTGAAGCCCAAGTGAAGCCGCGGGTCGCTCCCTTGGGGTGCCATGGACGAGTGTTTCCACCTGGCAAATTACTTGATGGAGGGTTTCTAGGTGTTGCTTGAGCGCTGCGATGTCGTTTCTGAACTCGATGTACTGCTGGGCTGGGCGCGGTATCAGACATTTGCTCCCAAGACTCAAGGACCTGCGACCTACCAGCGTCTCTGTCTGGCCACCAGCCGATTTCGCAGATTTCGCGAAGGGTGGCCAAGGCTTTGAGGACTTCAATGACGTCGGCGATAAGCATGGCCAAAAGGACCGATAGGAAGTTTCCAGATACTTCAGACAAAAAGTCTTCAGGGGCGCGCAAGGATGAGGAAGGGGAGGAGCCTTCCCCTCCTTGCAGGTCAACCCAAAGCGCGACCGAGACACACAGCGAGAGGGATCGTTTTGCCGAAGACACACATGTGAGCATGGAAAACAGGTGGAGAACTTCAACTGGGACGGGCAGTAATGTATGCGGTGCTGCAACTCGCCGAGTCTTCCAAAGGCTGCGCAGCTGGCAGGGCCCTCGCATGGCAGGGGAGCGGCCCAGCTCTGCGCTCAAACTGAGAAAATTGACGCAGGGCGAGCTTTTGGACTTGCTTTCATTCAATACAGGTCGCACTGGCGTCGCTCGGTAACAATAGCGCAAGGCAGAACCGAGTTGGAGATGGGTGGGACGGCATACGAGGTGCAGCAACGGTACGTAACAGCAGAATTCGATTGGACGGGAGTGTTTGCGATCGGGATGTGAGGCGTCTGAGAGGGTTGCCGTTAGCGCACGCCACGGGCTGGGCAACGCCAAAGTCGCTAGCTGCTGACGCGCCTTCCCTTCCACGGGCTGGAATATCTAAAGCGGGAAGTGCGGTGATGGAGCCTTCCCTTCGGTGTCGGAGGCAGCCCAAAGGCCGTTGCCTTGCGATTGCCCAATTCGGTCAAATAGCTCATGCCGACGAGGGAAGGCAATGGGCGGTTTCGCTTTTGGTGTGCAGCCTTTTCGCATTCAAGAAGTAGCTTGGCCGCAGTTGCCTGGATTGTTTTGTTGCCGCCCACAACTTCTTTTCCCGTCACATGGGCTGGCTGTTTGAGAAAAGAAATGGCGTCAGTATCCCAGGAATCTATCTATTCGAGTCAGAGCGGACCAGCTCCGGGCAACGAAACAATTCGCTGGCGGCGTGGTGTCTCTTCCCGTGATAGAGCCCGCCTAAATGAGGCAGAAGGAGATCCCACGGCCATCGTAGAGGATATCCCTCTCGAAAATGCCAGTCTCGGACCTTATGATGTTAGCAACCTCATCTTCAATCGCATGATAGGTGAGCGTACCTCAATTTCCATCTTGTGTACTGTTGCTGACCTGGCTGAACTTCTCGCCAGGATCTGGTGTCTTCAATAGCAGCGCTGTGATTTACTCAAGCACCAATAGCGTTGGCATCTCGGCTCTTCTCTGGCTCTTGGGTGCCAGCGTTGCACTTTCAGGGGTTGTTGTTTACATCGAGCTTGGCTTGACAGTGCCGCGATACCAGATAGGCGACTCTAAGGAGAAGCAGTCAGTTCCTCGGTCAGGAGGAGAACTCCCATATGTTGGTACCTGAGTTCAGTTATCCTAACCGCGCACACCACTGACGCAGAGACAGCTCAACTACTTTTTCAAAACCCCCAAATTTCTTGCAACATGCCTTTTCGGTATTTCGTTCATCGCTTTCGGAAACACGGCGGTCAACTCCATTGCCTTTGGCATCGGCGTCCTAGAAGCTGCCAATGTCACCAAAAACAAAGGAGCGATCGTCGGCATTGCGCTAGCAGCAAATACATTTGCGTGTATGCTGCATAGTATGTCGAGGAAATGGGGTATCACGCTCAACAACTTTCTGGGCACAGCGAAACTCGCAATGCTCCTGGTGGTTGTCATTTTCGGCTTCATCGGCCTTGCCCGGCACAGGCCAGTCGCTGCCGAGAATCTTGAGCCCAGCAAGGCCTTTGCCAGCCCTGCTGCGCCCATATACAGTTATGCTGAGGCTGCAATCTTTGCAATCTTTCCGTTTGGTGGTTTCCACCAGGCAAACTATGTATGTTCCCCTCACCCAGCTGCTGTAGCTTGCTCTCACAGTTGTCGATGCTATTAGGTGCTCGCCGAAATCCGGCAGCCGCGGAGAAACTTTGCGCTCGTATCTTTGCTGAGCGTTTCCTTGATCTGCTGTCTACATGTCACTATCAATGTTCTCTATGTAAGATTGCATGCCCACGTTGGGAACATCTTCGCGCTAATTTCTCCCTTAGGCTGCCGTCATTCCAAAAGAGGAATTGCTTGCTGGGACGGACCTCAGCAACAAATTCTTCACATATACCATTGGGAGCTTTCTGGACATGCGCGAAAAGGAAAATCAGACCAAGATTAAGATCCTAGGTGGATTCATCCGCGCGCTCTCGGCACTCGGCAACGTCATCGTTTTCACGTTCACGGCTGCTCGTGTGAAACAAGAGGTTGCCAAAGAAGGAGTGATACCCTTCTCCCTCTTCTTCGCCTCCTCCTACTCGTTCTCGCTTCGGCCGGGCCGCTTTGGCTTCCGCCGGGTACCGCAAACTCGTGAGAGCTATCAGCTGCACAGTTCGCGGAGCCCCGCTGCAGCTCTTCTGCTGCACTGGACAGCAACCTCGATCCTTATTATAGCAGCCGTGAGTGCCCATGGCGATGAGAGAGACGCCAAGTTCCCCGCATACTACCTCTTGACAGCCGCATACGCATATAGCCTAGACATTTTCTGGTTCTCTGTAATCGGCGTCGCCATGCTCTATCTCCGCCTGTGGCCAGGCAGTACATGGCGTAACAAGTCGCCAGTTCCTCATTTCATCGGTATTGTTGCGGCCATCATCTTTGCAGCAGGAAACTTGTTCCCTCTTATTGCCATCTGGATTCCCAACCCCAATGTCCCATACATGTCCCAGGCTCAGAGCCAAGATTGGGTGCCGTGGTTTGCCAGCCAGACGACAGTATTTTCGGTCTTAGGAGCCGGAGTTTTGTATTGGGCGGGGTTTCGGCTGTACTTATACTGGAGAAAGTCGGTGCGCGGAGAAGTTTTCCAAATCGACAGAACCCCCATCTTTGAAACATCCGAGGAGGGTGGAGAGAGCGATGACGGGGGAAGCAGGAGGCCGCTATTGCTGTTGGTTTACGAGATCATTAGTTTCCACTGGGTTGGATACAAGAAGGGGGACGCACGTGAACCGGAGCAGCTGGAGCTCACGATACCTGCAACAGAGGAGGCAAGAATGTCTGGCGCGGTTTTGCAACCTCTCAGAATCAATGAATAGGCCTCAGGATCTTGAATAATTTAATGATCTATAATGATTTCTATGAATATATATACACTCCAGCACTGCTCGTCTACAAATTCGCCTGGGGAGGTTGGGTTCCGTATCTCGTCTCGAACTCCTTGCTGAAGGGTTGGTCAATATAGCCCTTTGGACTCCCACGGAAGTAGAACGTGCTTGCGTCGGGCGTGTTTAGGGGAATCCCCTCGCGGACTCGGAACGGCAAATCGGGCGTCGAAATGAAGTACCTCCCAAACACAGCCACCACTTCTCTTGCGGGATATTCCTCGTCCACCAACTTGAATGCCGCCTCGGCGTCCAACCCACCGGCAATCAGCACAGGCCCCTTCCACTCCTCAAACACAAAATCCAAACTATCCTGCGCCCCCGCCGCCTGCACCTGATTCCCCGCAATCGACGGCTGCACCAGATGGATATACGCCAACCCGTGTCTCCCAATCTTTCTCACCGCGTCCCGAAACTGCGGGACCGGATCCGCCACTCGCATGTTCTGGAAGTTTGAAAACGGACTCAGCCGTATCGCCGTGCGCTCCGCCCCTACCGCCGCCACAACCGCATCTACCACCTCCACGGCAAACCGGGACCTCCGCTCAATACTTCCGCCATACCCGTCCGTGCGCTGATTCACGCTCTCTTGCAGGAACTGGTCAACGAGGTAGCCATTCGCACCGTGGATCTCTACTGCGTCGAAACCTGCGTCGATAGCGTTACGCGCAGCGGTAGCGTAGTCTGCGATAAACTCCTGGATTTCTTCTTCAGAAAGCGCAGAGGGGACAGCATACGTGTCGTCAACGGGAACCGCGCTGGAACTCTTGATGGGAATCCCTTCTTCCTTGGCCACGTCCGCGCGCGCCGACCGGCCTAGCGCCCAGAGCTGACTGACAATATAGCCGCCCCGAGCGTGGACTGCCTTGGTTATGTCCCGCCACGCGGCGATTTGGGCGGGGGTATAAATCCCGGGAACGTTTCGGTAGCCGCCGGCCCGCGCGGAGATGAATGTGCCTTCGGTTATCAGGAGGGTTCCGGGAACGGAGGCTCGCTGCGCGTAGTATTCTAGTTGCAGAGCAGTGGGTGTGTGCGTCCCGTCGGCGCGGTACCGCGTTAACGGCGCCATGGCGATGCGGTGCGGGAGCGTCATGTTGCCTATTTGCACGGGTTGGAAGAGGCGAGAGTTGGCCATTTTTTGTCTTTGTCTTGTGAATCGAATCTGTTGTGGTGTGGTTCAAGTTTGGCGGGAGGAGATATGCCCGTTGCGTGGGTGAGACTGATTCGATAGAATGGAAATGATGTTGAAATAGGATAGGGGTTTGCGGTAAGGAAGCAGCAGGCTTAGAGATGCCTTTTTGTATTAAAAAAATGTGGCTGGGAGAATCTCGATTACTTATTTGTTGTAGTGTTGTCTTGAGCACGTCTTTTTGCTTGCAGCTAGCTAGCTGACAAATCTGGAAAGGAATCGAAATCGCATAAACTCCACACCGATGGAAAGGACGATCTATTGGGTTCTGCGGGCAGCTATCTAGTGTACTTAAAAAACTGTTTCACAGGGTGATGAGAAGCTCCACTTTTTGGGGGGGCATACATTGAACACCTCACTCTTGGCGGCTCGTTGCTCAGTGCTGGAAGCCGAGATAGATACGCAAGAAAAAGAAACCGAAGACCGATGAATGGCCGTACCTAAGTGTAAAGCGGTTATTAGTAAGCCTGGAATTTGACGCGGTAGTTCGTCACCACGGCTAAAACCGAGGGCTAGGTGCCTAGCAAGCCTAGGTACCTAGGTACCCATGCTCATTGTCACGTGACTCTTCGTCACCTTCGATCAAGTCCACTCCAGACCAGTAGGGGTTTTTTTTTTTTTTTTAAAAGCAGTTTCAATCATCCCATTGGTATGTCAAAACATACACATACGCGAGGAGAGCAGCCGGGGAGGAAAGGGAGGATGACTTTCTTGCAAGATCCAAACGCGGGTCCCGGTAATGGCGAGCGACAAGGAGGAAAAACCGCTTGCCCATCCAGTCTCTTGTTTTCCTATTGCAGGGTGAATTGTTAGGTACCTAGGTAATCTAATCACTGAATGGAAACTAGTATCTATAAATCCAAAACATAGTAAAACCAAAACACAGTAAAAACGACCGAGACATGCTTTGCCGCACGCGATCAAGCAACCCTCAAAACTTAGCTAGGTATGTAACCCACACCAAAGCCACCTATGTAGGTATACCCCGTTTAGCCTCCAGTCATCATTCCAGCCACCAAAGGTAGTTACCTAGGTATTATTATTCTTGATAGGAAAGCATTGGTCGTAAAACACAAAGCTCTTGGGCGGAAACAAATCCGCCTGCCAGTTCGTGTTCTGGTAGTCTTGCCCGACATACGCAAACGCCGAGTATCCGTAGGCGAGCTCGACATCTAGGCCAATGGTCGCGGCCGGGTCGTTGTCGCAGATGCCGCCGTTGGTATCCGCACGCAGGGCGACCTCGCCTAGGAACTGCGGGGCCAAAAACGCGACACCACCCTCGTAGCCGAAACCAAACAGGTCGACGCCAAAGTTGGGGTTGATAAAGGCGTGGATATCGGTGGTCACCTTGATCTCGCCCGATGCGAAGGAGTCTTTCTTGGTCCATGTCATACCCCAGCTGTTTTTTTTTTTTTTTTTTTTTTTTTATCCTTTTTCTTTTATATTAGCCATCATCTGATACCTTTGTAGGTAGGTATTCTGCCAAGGTATTTTAAGGGAAGGAAAAAATAACCTACCCTTGGTTCACATCGCTGCATCCCTTGAGACAGTTCCTGTACAAACTATTGTCCATCTTCCCCACGATGCCCCAGCCGACCCGTCCGGTGGCCTCAAAGCCAATGTCCCAGCCAATGCCAAGGTTGGCGCCGAAACGGAGGGCAATGATCTTGGGAATGCCGACATAGACCATCAGCGGCACCAGCACCTTGTGGTCCGTGACGTGGTGCTCGAGATGCGCCTCGAGGAGGAGATTGACGCGCACCTCGACGCCCTCGGCGCGGAACTCGACATAGGCCGTCTTCACCCTGAACCAGCTGATGTGGACGTAGGCTTTGGCGCGCAGGTAGCCGCGCGTGCCGCAGTCGGTGCAGTCGAGCGAGACGTAGTTGCCGTTCTTTTGGATGCGGAAGATGTTGCCTGACATGTCCCGGTTTAGCGAGAGGGACATGGTGGCGTCGGCGCGCTTGGTTTTGGTCAACAAGGGGGAGGCCGGGGAGGTGGTGGCGGCGTCGTCGTCGGCGTCGAAAAAGGACCGCGGCGGGAGCACGTCCTCCGGGTCGATCAGCGTGTCGATTTCCAGCACGCCCTCGGGGATGACCGACTCAAAGTCCTTGATGGCTTCGACCTGCATGTCGGTGCGGAATTCCTTCTTGTCGTACTTGATAGCCGTGACGAGGAAGGGCTCGCGCGTGGCGTCCTCGCCGCACTTGGCGTGATTGGCAAAGACGACGACCTTGTGCGTCGACTGGTCGTTGACCCAGCCCCATTCGCGGATCGCGTTGGAGATATCCTCGGCGCGCTTGAAGTCGATAAAGAGGTGCGGCGCCGTGCAATCGACGTCCTCGACAAGGTCGCCAAAGTCCTCCATGTTGATGACCTTGTACTCGGGCGCGTCGTTCCAGTTGGCCTTGAGAACGGCTTGGGTGAGGGCGTCATCTGGGAGGAGGAGAGAAGATAGGTGTGTTAGCCAAAAACATAAAAAAAATTTATTAATAGAGTGAGTTGCAGACATACCGTTCTTCCAGGCCAGCGTGATATCTTTCTTCAGCCTGAGGTCGCGATACCCGTCCTTGGGAGGCTTACGAGGGCTGCTATCGCCAGAGCCTAGGATGGGCTTGAGAATGTTGATCTTGTGGCCGCCCAGGACGGGACCCGGCATCAGATAGGGGGATTTCTCCTCAACTGGCACGACGGGAACCGCCAGTGCGCCGCCCAGCGCGAGGGCTGTGAGAAAGCCTGCGGTGGCCTTCATGGTGTTTTGTCTGTGGTGAAAAGGGGGGGGGGGGGTGGGGTTGTCGTCTGTCAAGTCTCTAGAATGATAGAATAAGAGGGGAATGCCCAACAAGAGGATGCTACTGGCTTTGCTGCTGCTGATTCTGCATGAAAGATCTCGCGGATTTTCTGATGATTTATACTACTCTTCTATCTGGAAATTCCTCAGCCATCTTCCATCAATCCATAGCATTGGCCGGTCCAAAGTGCTTACCTAGGTCGCTACAACAAACCTCCTTGGTTCAATACCGACTTGGCAGCGGCCATCACATCTCCATTTGATCATCTTCAGCTGGCCGCAGAAGGAGTTGCAGCTCGAATTGCTATCCCAATCGGTTCGAGATCTTACAGAAGAACGAGAATGTCCCGTTGAATACCGGCACTATTTCGGCACGCTCCAGTCAACGGCCGAGTTGAAGCAGACACAGCACGGCGTGCCCGTGCCCGTGCCCGTGCCAGTAGCCTGCCGATGGCCAAGAGTCGCCCCGGTGCAACGGTTTCTCGGGTCTCGGCACCGCTTTGCATAGCCCCGACCCCCTTCAACACCAAAGTGGCCGAACCACGAAGTTCCCTCTCGCAGCACCCGGTACCAAGCAGCTGGGCTGGTGATTCGCCACATCACGCAGGCCAGCAGCCTCCCCAGATGAGAAAAGTCATGGACCGTGGCTTACGCCAAGCCAATAACAACACCCCATAATAATGGCAAAGAACCCTTAGAATATCAGAGCAAATTAAAGTGCACGTCGAGCGCACCTTTTCTTTTCGGTATCACCGTCAAGGGGTCACCAGACATCCACGAACCACATGCGTCATGGCGTCATGTTGTTTACATCCCGCGGTCGGGCCTTTTCATACATGTATATTTCCTGGGCAGGACTGGACTGGACAGGCAGGGACAATACCTACCAGGTACCTTACCTAGGTCAAGGACCCAGAGGAGCAAGATGGGCGCCAAGTCACCAAAAACAACATAAGCGGAGTTAAGTTTCCAGACTAGGTAAATCTGAAGACACTGATGGCCACTTCGCTGCATGTCACGGAGATTCTCTAGTCGTTTGGGGCACGGGATACATGTAGAACCTCGACTGGATTGAATTTGAGTTGCAGGGCCCACGGTTAGGTTAGGTTGGGGCTTTGCAGGGGCATTTGATTGACGGCGATCTTAGAATTCATCTTGTTCCTCCTCCCGTTTTTACTATTATCAATGTGCCCCCCCTTACCAGCCGTAGCGAATTGCCTACATGTCTGGTACAGAGTTATTTCCGCCGAGGAAAAGGGGGCGAGGGCTGGCCTATTATTCGTAGAGAATTTCCAGTCAGGAACGCAGTACGGAGAACCAACCCAGGCCCCTCCTTCCAGTCTTTTCAATGACATGCCACCAAGTACCAGCCTACCAGGTAAGTAGTACATACCTCAGGCGCTAAAGACTGTGCCCCAAGCCGTGCCGCGCGGTATGTATCAATCAATCAATGGGAACTTTTGGCAAGTTTGATCTTGGTAATAGATAGATATATATATGTAAGTTAGTTTCTGCACCTAGGTAGGTACCCACCGTCATCGTAGCTACATGTAGCGCTCTTCAGTGCCAAAAATATTCGATTCGTACTCAACTTCAACATGAAAAAGCTAGAGAGACTCTGTAGATAGATACATTTGATGGACGGCAAGAGCCCCCCCCCTGCTTCACAACCTAGGTAGGTATCAAGTCCCACGCTATGATTTCTTTAGAAATTGGATTGGATTGCGTGTCTGGGTCTGGTATTGCGGATCAGGCAGTGGTGTTGTTTGTTGATTTCCCATTACCTAAGCCTGGTCACCCTTAACTTCAGTAGGTAGAAATGTCTAGAGCTGGTTTCATGTTGTTCAACTCAATGCTTATGCATTTTATAATATATTTGATGCTCCGCCGGTCAAAGCTATGCAACCTATCTAGGTATCTATGAATGGTCTGGTAAGCATCAACTAACGTCTGGTATCAATAGAAAAACAACCAGAACCAAAACAAACCCAAGTTCTCTCTTAGCTACATACCTAGATAGACAACTTTATTCTCGTTGCCGTGTGTGTACAATAACTAGGTAGAGCGCACAATCAAGCCCTCTTTGCTTACCTGCTCCATTTCTAGGTACGTTGATTACGTTGATGTCAATATTCTATGAGATGGTTCCCAGCAGCTTCAACAAATCTACATACATCTATCTGACACTTGACCGGTGCGTCAGCTAAAGTGCTGGTCTTGTGGCGTGCCACACGGGGAAGAACAGGGGGTTCGAGATGCTTAATTACCTACCTTACTGTTGCTATCATACAGTGCTTGACAAGCTACATGTATCGAAGTTGGTTCTTATCTTTTGGCTACTGAGCTGTTGTCATCTTCACCTTCATCTCTACCTTGATCTTCTACTTTCCGCCAATGGATGGAAGAATGGGGTTTCTGTAACATCCGAGGTTGCCAACCCTGTAAGAAAAGTCTGCGTGGTACCAAAAGGGAGAGCATGTGGCGAGTTGATTGGACTCGACTATAGTGAATCGAGGCTTACAGCCCTTTGTGCCAGGCCAGCGCCCTCTTGAAGTTGGATCACGAAATTCGCAATTGAAGAAACGGAGAATGTGGTAACCGCAGCTTCGAACGTATGTCGGCCTTCTATCTCAAGGATGCTAACAATCTACTCGAAGCGTGAATCCATCGTTCCTTCGCCTTCCAGCCACACATTTTATGTGGGAACGACACCCGCAGCCTGGAGCTTCTCCTTGAGAAGTTTAGCAATAAGAGCCGGGTCCGGTCCAGTGCCTCCAGCGGCAGCAACGTCCTCACGAGTGACGCGGACGATAGGAATGTCTTTGATGACCCTCTGGAGCTCCTCGTATTCCTCCTGAGGAGCAGCACCACTGACGAGGAGGGCCTTGGGAACTTGGGGTGTGCCCGAGGTGGCGTTGGTCCCGAGACCAGATGCGGGCTTAATACTAAGGTCACCGGAGGCGAGGGCCGGGAGCTCAGCCAACGCAGCCGCGAAATCGACAGCACCGTGGACAACTTGATGTCATTGTGAGATACAGAATGTCTGGTACTGAGGATCAGGTTTGACGCTTACTCTCGTACTCTGGGAGGAGGGCCTCGCGGATACCGCCGCCGATGTTGGCGTTGTTACCGTAGCTAGCAATAGGAGCAGCAGGCATTTTGATTGGTGGTTTCTGAGCGTATGTTCAAGGTGGTAGGGATGGAATGTCTGCTCTGCAAGCTTCTTCAAACAGCCTGGTGGAGGAAACCGAGTCTATTATAGTTGAAGATGCCATCGTTAGAGTGACACCCCCTTCTTCGCCCAAATCGGATCATTTCGATGCGGAGGGACCTGCATATCCGCTAACAGGGTCGACCGTTAAGGATTGCGTCTGCAGGCGTATGCTGGGTGTGGGACAAGTCAGTGGCGCCTTCGGATCAACCACCGAAAAAAAAACAAAGAAACGTTGACGGACACCCCAAAATGGAGGCTGCGTTTGCGCATAGAAGCTGAAACATGGAAACATTGAGAGCCAAACAGGAAGCGCGGGGTAATCCGGGTTTGCCCCACGTTAGCCAGCGTCGGAGTCCGGACATTGTTTTGAGACGAGGCGCGGAGGGCGGAAAGAGCCATCGGGGCAGTGTGCGGCTACAATTCCGGTGTCAATGCAGTGATTGCCAGTCAGAGATGATGCCAGCCACGCGGTGTAATTCTATTATCCTTGTCTTTGCCCAGAACGGAACAAGAGGCAACAGCCAGAGCAGTTATTACCTCACCGCTTCCCCCATCTCGGTCCCGAAACTCAGAGTTTGGTGCCCCTTCACCGAGACACCAGCCCTCACTCTTTCCCGACGCAGTCGCTGACGGGTGCAAGCCGGGGCCGAACTTAGACGCCCCGCGCGGTTTCGGGTGCATCGCCTCCGATGCGTGGGGTATGGCCCCGGCCCGAGTCATCTTGACAGGACGCCTACTCGGGTATGAACATATGTTTTACGGGAACAGCATGCGAGGTCGCATTTAACATCTCACTGCTTTTGGGATGTGTAGTAAGCCGCCACCGGTGGCTGCTATTGCTGCATTCGTCGCTTTTCTTCAACGCGCAGCTCATCAATGATCTCTCTCCATGTAATTGCCATGAAACTGGTACTGCACACCTGCCCATTGCGCCCGGAGACACAACACCCTGTTCCCCCTCAAAGGTGAACCCCGCCAAACATGGCCCACCCATATGACACCTCCTTTAATGTGTCAAGCCGGGAAATTATCATGACTTGACCCGGTGGGCGGGCCAGACCGTGTCGTTTGGGTTGAAGATTGATCACTTCTTCATGCCCCGGACTTTTAAGACATTCAGCCCCGGGGAAGGGAATCCTCCGGAAATAGAGTACGGCTGGATCCTAGATGGGTACAGGTTGATGGCGGCACCCGTGTGAAAGAGTTGGAGGTCGGTGTACCTAAGTACTCCGTAAAGCCAAGGTGATTCCTGCCACCGCAGTTGAGACGAACGAGCCTTTGTTAGAAGGGCATTCCCGCCGCTGTATGAGATGATTTTACCCATACCTGAACCGTAAGACCGAGCATAACTGACCTTGATTCGGAAGAAGAGCTGCACCCGCAGTCTTTCGCTGGAGCGTCACCATCACAGCCTCCCCAGAGCTCCAGGTTGTTCGACGTGGCCAAACGCTGGCTGCAGCACAGGGCTCCGAGCTGACTACCATGACTGGCGCGCGGTTGACCGCTTCCAGGGCCTCGCTCTGAAGAAAGCGGCATCAGGATCAAGAACACGGCGCAAAATGTGGCCATCGACCGAGTCTGGCCCCTCCGAGCCCCGACAGAATATAAATGCCATTAGCTGAACCTCTATTTTGAACCTCTATTTTGTTTATCACCTCAAATGTTTCCACCCATTAGTTACAATAACTTGCATCTCGTTAATGAGACAAAAATGGCCAGGTTCTTCCCTTCCGTTTCCTTTTCGCTCCCAGCTCCGGACCCGCTTCAGGACCGTCGATTCCTTAAACCAAGGGGTCGTGAGCCGCCTCGCGAGCCTGTTCTTCCACATGCCAATATATACTTGTGACAGAGACAGCCATGCGCCTGGAGTGTGTACCAATTCGAATGCTGCCCTATTATACCCAACCCGGACGTTGGGATTGAGGAATACACCGCGGGCGCGGGACGCGGGGTTGTCGGCATGGATCAAACAGCATTCTGATCCTTCAAGGTGGGATTCGGCAAGGCTGTCGGGAATGCCACGGAACTTGAGACCCTTGATGCCCGTGAAGGCAGACGTGGGCATGGCAACTGGTAAAGTCAGCAAGACACCCGACCAAAAACTTGTCCAGGTCGTACCGATTCCATTCCAGCAGCTCGACACGGGAACTGGCTTCCCACTATACATGGCATTTCTCGACCGCAGAGACCGAAAGAACGGCCAGGTTTGTGTGGCATGTTCGTGGCCGTCCGAGTCGCGGAGTGCGAAGGTATCATAGTAGAGCGGGGGCTTGGAAAAGTCCAGCGAGCAGGCTGCGGCGTAGTGACCGTTGTTCGTGTTCAAGAGCCCAATCACATCCGGAACCTACAGTGGCAGATCAAATCAGCAAAACCAAAACGTCATACCCACGAGATTGAATCAGAAACCCACGTTGAACACAACATCGCCGAGGAAGAGCACATGATCAAATCTCGTCCCGTTCTCGGCTAGCTCCAGCAACGGCTGCAACGACAGGTTCCGCAGCCGGGAAAGGTACGGGATGCGGCGCGGCGCGTTTCTCCCGGAAAGCTCCCCGCTCTGCACCTTAATCCATCCCTCACTGCCGGGCGAGGACTGCAACAACTCCTCGTGCGTCGTGTCATCTAGCACAATCTTCCTCCCCACTCCGAGCTTGGCTAGCTGTCCGTCGAGCTCGCGGAGCGCACCCTTAGAGTCGTCCCAGCTGCCGCTCTCGTAGACGCTGACAAACACATTCTCCTCCCCGAGTGCCTTGACCAGATCAATCACCCCTTTATTCCAATCCGTTCGCAGAATATTCTCGTTGTTCCAATGGAGGCTCGCAATGAAGACTCGGGTTGGGCTGTGCAGGGTTGTCTCCTGCGCCTCGAACTCGCGCTGGGAGCGAGCGATTTGGTAATAAACGAGGTGGGCTTCGACGATGGACCACAGCAGCAGGAGGATGAACAGCTTGCGGAGGGTGGAACGCGATAGGAGCAGGCGGACGAGACGCGGCGGACGGAGCCCGACTGACTTCATCGTTGTTGGGAAGAAAAGAAGCCCGTTTCGGTGGACCCGGGCCCCCGGGCAATGACGACACACAGGCGGGGCGGAGACACGGGTGGGTGTTCTCAGCGGACCGATGATGGGTGGGATGGGCGCCGAACGGATTGGCTGGAGGGGGGATCAACAGCCATGGCACGATGATGAAGCTATGAGGAAACCGTGTTTTGGTGCATCGACTGAGCAAGGTGCTGAC
>Ga0247765_1000928_pt1 | contig 17782 bp, 32 predicted proteins | sample UWRJL106311C6_FD_179949 | JGI IMG/M metagenome (GOLD analysis project Ga0247765, IMG submission 179949) | Plant litter microbial communities from Arlington Agricultural Research Station in Wisconsin, United States - UWRJ-L106-311C-6 | ecosystem: Environmental > Terrestrial > Plant litter >... | reverse complement strand
TATCGGTCGTGCGCGGCTGCGAAAACGCATCGGCAGCGGCACCGGCCAGCATCATCGATCCGTTCCCTACGGTCGCCAAGCTCGCGGATGGTTCCAGCAACTGGCTCAAATCTACTACCGCGAACACGACGGCGCGAAACTTCGATCTCTACGTCGGTACGACGTGGGTCATGTTTTTCTGCAACGTCACTGGCGCTACCAATGTCTGGGACCTGGGGCTTTTTGGTGACTGGTCGCCGACATTGTCTGGCGATCCCTACTGCACGGCCTGCGTGGTCCGCAACAGCACCTCCGCAACGACCGTCTCTGGCGCGACTGGATCGTGGGGGGCGTCAGCATCCAACGTAGGGCTCACCTCCTACAACTTCGCGCGAAGCTATGACGGCACCGTCAAGTCGACGACCGGCGGTATATGGAGCCCGCTTGTCGGAGTGATCGGAACGGGGGGCAGTACGCAGGCGCAGGGCGGCCCAACAACCGGCATTGATCGCTGCAAAATGGTGAGTCTCGATACCGGATCGATTACCACAGCATCATCTACATCCATCTCCCTGCAGCAACGCGCCTACGTTCCCAATCTCTGGCTCCCACTGCATGCGGGCCGCGGTGCAGTCAATTCGCGCGACACGTTCACGGACACGGCCTATAACGCAAGCGCGACATTCAGGATTTTTTGCAACAGTAACGTTGCCACAGCCGGTTTCATCGTGGTTGAAGAAACCGACACCTGGAGTCCGCCAAGTGGCTAATCTCGGCAATGTCGGCAAATGGTTCAAGGGCGCCAGCGGCAGCAGGGAATACTCGGCGTGGCAGTTTTTCACGTTGAACAAACAGCCCACGTCCGTAGACATGGCAGGCACCGGAGTCAACGCGTCTGCGATTCCGTTCTCGTTCGTGACGCTCGTTCGAAACGCCACACTTCAGTATCAAACTCGCGCAGATGCTTCAGGAAATTGGCACTTCTACGACATGGACAACTCGGGCAGTCAGGTTTACGCCATTGCCAGTTACACGCAGAACGGTGCAACGGGTGAGGCCTGGACTGCAACCGTCGTCGGATCAGTAGCAACCGTCACAAAAACGTTTGCCGCAAATCGCGCATCGGCTTCATTCTTCGCATGACGACCAAAACCTACAGCGTCTTCGACCCGCACGCCGTCGGACCTTCCGAGGAAATCCAGAACGGCGGCAGCGTCGTCACGTGCAACGTCGACGCGCAGGACATGGAGCGCAGCGTCCGCTCGTCGATCGGGTTCTCGTCAGGCCTGCACTACGCCGAGTTCGTCGTGTACGGCGAAGGCGATTTGCCCGGCAAGGTCGCGATCGGAATCATGACGGCGGGCGCACCGCTGTCGCAGTCGGTCGGCAAGAATGCCGCGAGCGTCGGCTTCCGGGTCGGCGACGGCGACATATGGGTCAACGACGTCAGCGTGGCGACCGTCGATCCCGCCGAGAAGGAAGTGACGGTCGGCATCCTGCTCGATGCCGACAATGACGAGGTGACATTCTTCGTCGCGAACTCCGATGTCGCGACCATCTCGATTGCGAGCGGGCAGACGTGGTATTACGGCAGCAGCGTCGGTTCGACCGTCGCCTACGACCTCAGCGTCTACGCGATCACCGGCAACGTCGCCTTCACTTTCCCGCAGCCCGACAACCCCGGCTGGTTCACCGAGTCCGGCGGCGCGGGATTCCTGCGCGTCTGCGCGAAGACCGGCTTTCTGACGGCGACGACGGACACGCCGGCCAATACGCCGTACGACCCCGACATCCTCGAGGACGAGAACTTCTCGATTCGCCGCACCGTCAACGTGTGGCCGTGGAGCAATCAGAACTCCGGCAGCACCTACGGCTCGCTCGCGCTCGACAACTGGACCGAGCCCGGCAAGTACGACTACCTGACGCGCATCGACGTGCGCAACGCGAAGGTCACGTTCCGCCTCGTGCCAGTCAACGGAACGCTCGACGATTCGTTCGTCGTCGGCACCGCGCGCGTCAGCACCGCGAAGTCAGACGGTGAGGCCATCATGCGGCTCGAACTCGGCGACGCGATGTCGACGCTGCAGCGGCCGCTGCAGAACCGCATCTTTCCGCCATACGTCGACGAGGGAGTAGCGAACCGGCCCGTCCCGATCCTCATCGGCGCCGCGCGCAATATCCCGGCACCGCTCGTCGATCAGGAAAACCGCATCTTTCAGGTCAGCGACCAGCCGATCTCCAACCTCGGCGTCGCGCGCGATTCCGGCGATCCGCTCGATCCGCTTGGCACGCCGCCGGACTACACGCTCGTCGGCGGCCAGACGCAGGTGCAGACGAACGTGTTGCCGCAGGGCAAGTTCACCGTCGACGCCTCGAACGTCGGCACGCAGAACGTCATCGACGGCGCCGACGATCTCCTAAACGGCGACGGCGTGTTCGATGTCTGGACGAACCCGAGCAACCCGCCCGACGGCTGGACGACCGGCGGCGCCGGCACGATCACCCGCCGCGGGCTCGCGCAGGGATTCCCGCAGGATTACGTGCCCGAGATCGTCGCGACTGACCCGTGGGACCCCGGCAACGGCGACTTCGGCAAGTGGATCAAGTCGCCGAGCGCGGTGCTCGTCGCCGGCCGCGCGCACAACATCACGGTCAAGGTGCGCCGCGCCGTGGGCGGTCCGCCGAACCCCGTCGGAGGTAGCCAGTTCGGGCTCAGGCTCGTCTCTGCGCTCGACGCCGCCCCGTCCTCGCATATCACCCCCTACGGCAACAACGGCGCGATCCAGCAGCCGCTGTGGCAGGGAGAGGACCGCTATACGTTCCCCTACACGTGCCCGGCCGGCAGCGACCGATTCATCTACGCCGTAGTCGCGTGCTCGAAGGGCGCGACCAGCGCGATCGTCAGCTTCTACGACATCGAAGCCGAGCTGATCCCGCTCGTTCAGCCCGACGTGCCGCTGCAGGGCATGACGCTCTATCAGGTGCAGCAAAACCTCGCCGCGCGGGCCGCGCTGACCGACAACGTGGACATCGTGCTCGACGACTTCGCGGACGTCGACGCGCTGCTCGGGTACAAGTCGTTCGGCATGTGGATCGGCACCGAAGCCATTCAGGTCGAGACCGCGATGCGCCGGCCGATGGATAGCGTCTGCGGCGCGCTCTGCGAGGATCACCTGGGTCGTATCCGCGGGCGCATCCTGACGAACCCGAACCTCGCGTCCGACGGCGACGTCGTGCTCGAGCTTTCAGGCGACAACCTCATGTTCCCGATCGACGTCACCGTGGACGAGGCGACCGGGCTCACGACGAAGGGCGGCTCGCGCTACAACAACGAGCAGTTCAGCTCGACCGACTTCGTCTCGGACCCGACCGGCGGCGGCATCCCGTACGCGCTTCGCACGCAGTTCGAGCAGCCCTCGCAGTTCATGGCGACCTCGACGGCAAGCCTGCCGAGCTTCTACGAGCACGCCCGGAGCGCGAACCCGATTATCTTCATGCTCGACGACCCGATCGAGGCGCAGGCCGAGATCACCCGCGTCGGCGACTTCTTCGAAGTGCTCCCCGGCCTCTTCACCTGCACCGTCTATTTCGAGGGTTCGAACGCCCAGGCGATGGCTCAGCTGATGTTCGGGGACATTGTTAAAATTACGTATCCGCGTTATGGGTTTGACGACGGCAAAAAGTGTACGATTGTGGATACCGTCCTCAGCCCTGCCGCCTTCTCGCTGCAGCTGGTTGTATGGAGGCCGCAGGAGTGAACCGATGCGCTATATCGCTTTCGTCCTCGCGCTTCTACTCGGCGGCTGCGCGACCGCCCCTCCGGAGAGCTGCGACGTGCAGATAGGGCCGAGCCAGTACGAATACCTTTCGGGTCAGCTCGTCGGCGAAAGCAACGGCGGCGCGACGCTGCTGTCGCCCGACTTCTCCAAGCTATGGGACGGGCGACCGTCGACGCCGACGCGGTTCCAGTACAACACGAGCGGCACGCAGACGACCGCGAGCAAATGGGGCATCCAGATTCAGCTCGCGCAGCAGGGCGAGGACACGCCGGATTCCGTGACCGTCGGCATGGTCATCATCAAGAAGACGAACATGCCGCCCGGCGCCGTCGTGCAGATCATGCCGACGAACATCAGCGACGCTCCGATCGGCTTCGGGTCGATGCAGCTCGACGAGAGCGGCGTCACGACCGGCGCCTGCATCATCTTCACAAACCAGTCGGTCGGCCCCGTCGTCGTCACCTTTCCGAACAACGACGGCAGCGGCGGCCAATACCTTTCGAACGGCGAGGACATCGAGATCGGCGAGATTCGCGTCTCGGAGACGTTCGAATTCGAACTGAAGCGAACGGTCGAATGGGGCTGGGCGACGATCAACAGGCAACGCTTCACGTCGAACGGTCAGTCGTTCCCGGTGCTGCAGCCGAAGGTGCGCACGCTGTCGGTCGACTTCGCGCCGATCGCCGAGCGCGAGGCCATCAACGACGGAACGGACGATCTCATGACGGTGCTCGGCAAGTGCATGGACGGCAACGTTGCGTGCTTCGTCTTCTCCGAAGTCGAGGACCCCGCGCTTTATCAATCCTCGCGTAGCGCATACTCGAATCCAAACGCGCAGAAGTTGCGTGCGAAGACGGCGATCATCGGCAATTTCAGCCAGGCGCCGAACATCGTCAACGGCGGGGACAAGTATTGGGGCGGCCGCGCCGCGATTACGGAGTCGACGTGATGGACATCGGCAGCTCTGTGCTCATCGGCATGCTCGGACTTGCTGGCGCGTGGATTTTCAACACCTACAAGTCGCCGAAGGAATACGCGGGCGACGGGTTCAAGGTGCTGGCCGATTCCGTCGCCGCGCTGACCGTCCGGCTAGGCGGTCTCGAGCAGGCGCATGCGAACCTCGCGCTGAAGTACGCGGAAACGCACGGCCGGCTCGACGAGTCGGTCGACAATCTGGAAAGGGGCGTCAACGATCTCAAGTCCGCGATCGACAAACTGTCAAATCGCCTTGAGCAATTCTCGGCTACGATGGGGAAAGGTCATGCGAGCGGACGACGAGCGCAAAACAAATAACGCTGCCGATCGAATCGAATCGATTGCCGAGTCGATCGTCGAAGCGATCGACAAGATGGAAGTATTCGCCGACGTGCTGACATCGAAAGGGAATACGACCACCGTCATACACAAGACCGAGGGGATGGGTGCGTGGGGATCGGCGGCAGTCGTCGCGTGCTTCCTGACGTATCTCTCCCTCATCATCTTCGCGATCTACATCATCCCCGAAGTGCACGACGTGAAAGCATGGAACGAAGTTCTACGGGGCAAGGTGGCCAAGTTCGAAGCGCAGCAACTGGAGAAGAAGCCATGAGCGTGATCATCATCATCGGGGGCACGGGCCGCGCCCGCGCCGCGATCGAAGCAATGAACCAGACGGCGAGTCAGGATTCGTGGACGCAGGCGCAGAAGAACAACGCCGCGACGATCCTCAACGACTTCGCCGACCAGATCGAGAACTTCACGAAGTCGCCGCAGCCGCCCGCATGAACTTCTCACGACGGCCAAGTGAGATGAGCATGCGCGAGATCATGGATGAGATAGAGCTTGAGCAGCGGGAGCTTCATCGTGAGGACGCGCGCCGCACGTTCTGGCAAGTGGCCACTGCCATATGCGTTAGCGCCCTTATCGCGGTCATGTTGTTTGTCATTCCTGCGCACGCCGCATCGCCCAAGCCGATCCCCGCGCCGAAGCAAACCGTCACCTTCATCCAGGGCGCAACTTCGCGCACGCTCAACTCGACGGCGCCCACGGCCTGCATCGGCATCTACGGCGACATCATCCGCGGCTTCGTCGGCTACTGCGGCAGCGGCAGCTACGTGCAGTTTCCGAAGTCCGGCGGCAACGTATCGGTCCACTGGAGCATGCAGGACACATGCGGTCCGAAGCCGGCCGACGTGCGCTCGCATGCGAACTGCCCCGCGGGCACGAAGGGCAACGGCTGGGATCAGACGGCTACGTACACGCAAGCCGCTCCTCCGCAGTGCTGGGCGCTGGGCGCGCCGCAGCCTGCGACGCCGCCCGAAGGTGCCTGCATCGCCGATACGCCGCCTCCGGTGGGCGGTGCGCTCAGCATCGACTTCTCGTTCGTCGATCGGTCGAGCGCGGCGTACACGGCCTTCATCAACTTCGCCAATCGCACCGACGAAGCCGATCCGCAGACGCTGGCATGGGCATACAAGATCACCGGCAATGCGAGCTATTGCGCGCGCGCCGTGCCGCAGGTCGATGCGTGGATGCACGACCCAGGCGACATCGCGGGCGACTCGTATCTCCAGATCGACCAGTACCTCGCGCCGATGTCGATGGTCTACGCGTGGTGCCCGCAAGTCACGGCCGCGCAGAAGACGCTGTGGGCGAATGTCGCGAACCAGACACTGGACGCGCTCTGGGCGCAGGGCTGCGCAGGCTGGGGCGTCTGCGACCTCTTCAACAACTACCACGACCACTTCGTCCGCGCCTCGGTCTATTGGGGCATCGCATCGGGCGACGCGAATCGCCGCGCGTTCGGGCTCGCGAAGTTCAACGATCAAACGGCCGCGGTCAATGCGGTCATCCCGAACGGCGGATCGCTCGAAGGAACCGGCTACCAGTACTCCAAGAAGTGGCTCAACGATGCCGCCCTCGTCATCCGCGATTCCGGCTACGGCGATGCGTTCAACGCCAACGGATACCTCAGCGCGAACACGCTCGAATGGGTGCACGCGACGACGCCGGACATGGCGCACTTCGCGCCGATCGGATCGCAGCCGCGGGATTCTGCCGGATCGATCTACGATTACCAGGCCGGCAGCGTGAAGGAAGGCTGCTACCAGACGACGAATGCCGCGGTGCGCAATGCCGCCGGCTACTGGTCATCGAAGATTCCGCTCGACTGGTATCGGGCCAACTCGTGGGACAACCTGTGGCGCTGCACGCCGGTCTCGACGCCGCCCGCGCTCGTCTACAACGCGAAAGGCATCGGTGTGTTCGGGCGCACGGCGTGGAGCGATAGCGCCAAGTACCTCGTCACCGTCGCCTACGATCGCAGCCAGTCGCACGCGCACTCCGAGTTCGGCGAAGTCATGTATTGGCTCAACGGTGGCTGGGGCGTCGTCGCCGGGCAATCGCTGTCGCACTCGGGCATCAATGGCGAGCCGCCGGACTGGTCGACGCGCGCGAAGAACGTCGTCGGCATCTTCAACGGCAGCGCAGCCGTTCGTCCCACGCAGGGATTCCCCGTCGTCTCGACCTACACGGAGAACCAGGCGACCGGCGACTACACGATCTGCCTCGACTCGACGGCGAACTATCCGGGCTCGGTCAACCTGCTGAAACGGTGCATCGAGTTCGCGGCAGGCGTCGCGACCGTGACCGACTACGTGCAGCTTGCGCCGAATGCGGGCGCAGCGCGGCAGCAGTGGATCGTGCCGGGCAACTCGGCGCCGGTATGCTCGGGCCAAGTCTGCACGGCGGGTTCGCTCAAGATCACCGTCGCATCGCCGAACCCGATGCGCGCGACGATCGTGCCGCTGTCGTCGTTCGACTCGGACTTCGATCGGGGCGGGTATCGGATCAGCGTCGACTGCAACGGCGGCTGCTCGGCGAGGCTGTCACCGTGAACCTCGCCGCCGTCATCCGCGCAACGATGCCCAACGCAGGCGCGCGCGCCGACACGTTCGCGCTGTGGCTCGGCCAGTTCATGCCCGAGTACGCGATCGTCGGCGAGCTCCGGGAGGCCGCGTTCCTCGCGACGATCGCCGAGGAGTCCGGCGAGCTCCGCTACACGAAGGAGATATGGGGGCCGACGCCCGCGCAGGAACGGTACGAGGGGCGCCTTGACCTCGGCAACACCGAGCCCGGCGACGGCAAGCGGTTCATGGGGCGGGGGCTGATCCAGATCACCGGGCGGACCAACTACCAGGCCGCACAGGACGCGCTAGGCGTCGATTACGTGGACGACCCCACCCTGATGCAGTCCCCGGCCGAGGCGAGCCGTACGGCTTGCTGGTGGTGGTCTGCGCATGGGTGCAACGCGCTCGCCGACAAACCCGATTTCGAGGCCGTCACCCGCCGCGTCAATGGCGGCCTCACGCACTTCGCGAGACGCGAGGCGTATTACCATGCGGCGCTCAACGCACTGAGGCAACAGCCATGACCTTTATCAACAACGCTTGGCCAGTCATCAAGGCATCCGCCGTCACGTGGATCGCGACGGTCCTCGGCTACCTCACGATCTTCTACGCGTACGTGAATACGTCGAGCGCGCACATTCAGGAAGTGCTGCACTTCTCGGCGTGGTCGGAGTGGGCGCCGTGGGTCATCGGACTGGCGGTAGCTTTCGGCATTCCGATCGCTCGCGGTGTCAAGCAGGATGCCGTCACCCGCGCGGTAAACCAGTAGGAGCACTACATGAGCCAGAACATTCGACTCGTCATGAGCGATCACGGCCGCGGCGAACTGTTCGTCGATGGGGTCAAGATCGATTGCGTTACGGGCGTAACGGTGAGCACCGCCGTCGACTCAGCCAATCGGGTTACGATCCAGATGCACGCACGGGAGATCGAAGTCGAAGGGGTCTTCGACGTCAGTACCATCGGTAGTGAGACACGAGAGTTCGCGCGGGTCCAGTGAACGAGACCGTCACGCTGCGCGAACACTTCGAGGCGCTGCTGGAAGCAGCGGACCTTCGCTATGCCCAGCGGTTCAACGCTACCGAAGCCGCCATCACCAAAGCCGAGACGTCGCTCGACCGCCGCATTTCCCTGCTGAACGAGCTACGCGGCGGCGTCGCGACACGCGAGCAACTGGAGGCAGCAGTCCAGCGCATCGAGGACCTAACCGGGCGCCTCAATCGCTCCGAGGGGCGCTCGGGCGGCTTTCAGCAAAGCTGGCTCGTGATCGTCGGAGCCGTCACCATCGCCGGGATCATCGGCGGTATTCTTGCGAAACACTTCTAACCGAAGGAGAACACTATCGTGAAAGAGAAAACCGGACTCATCACGCGGTTCGTCATTGCGGGCTTGCTCGCGCTGACGATGGCCGCGTGCGCGAACACGCTCCCGAAACCGACGAACGCGAACGGCAGCATCAATCCGTCCGTCGCCGTCGCCGAAGCGGAGATCAGCTATGCCAACGCGGCGCACGGCGCGACCGCCTACATCTCGACGTGCCACGCCGTCCCGTCGACGATCGGCTGCAGCGAGACGAAGATCGCGCAGATCAAGCAGGCCGACGCGAAGGCGTATGCTGCGCTCCAGGCCGCGGAAGCGGCGGCGAAGTCCATGCCCGCCGGCGGCAGCGGCATCGACCGCTACATCGCGGAGCTCAACGCCGCACTGATCTTCCTGCAAGCCCTGTTGCCGACGCCGTAAGGAGCGAACCCATGAATCCGCTACTCATCTCGCAGCTCATCTCGCTCATCACGTGGGGCATCAAGGGTCTCGGCGTCATCAAGGAAGGCGATGCAACGAACGCACAGTTCATCGAAACCCTGCGCACCGCGCTCAACGAGAACCGCCCGCTGACGCCCGAGGAATGGGCGCCGGTCGAAGCTCTCGCCGACGCGGCTCATCAGGGCGTTCAGGACGCCTAGCGCGTGTGCTCGCCGAAGCAATAATCGGAGCCGCCGGAACACTAGGCGGCTCTTTTTTAGGCGCGCTCTTCGCGTGGCTGCGGTTCCGCCACAGCGTCCGCGCCGAAGTCGAGAAGGCGCAGGCGAAGGACCGCGGCGAGTTCTACAAGCACCTGAGCGAAGAGCTCGACAGCCTTCGCGATCAGCTCACCCATCACCGGCACCGCGAACGCGAGCTCGAACGAAAGCTCGGCGAGGCGGAGCGCGGCCACGGGGACTGTCTTCGACGACTGACGCTGCTCGAGATCGACGTCGCTACGCTGCGGGCGGTGAAGAAGTAGCCTCGGCGGTCATGCCGATCCTCGCCAGCCGGATGAGTTCCTGGACGGTTGCGGGGTCGAGTTCGCTGGCAAATTCTTCGTGCACCGGGTGAGGCCCATGCCACGCATACAGAGCAGAGTCCGACGCCAGCTTGCTGAGCCGATCGAGGTCGAGGGTCATTTCGGTTGCTCCCTGTCAACTTCAACAATCTTCACCCCAGCCTTCCTCGCGCGCTTGAGCATGTCGTTCGTTCCAGCATGCCCGCCGAATGCGATAACCAAATCGGGTTTACTCTCATCGAGCATTCGCTGATTTCGAATCGGGCCAGCCGCTTTTCCGTGCAGTTTCCAGTCCGCTTCGTAGGTGCTCCAGCTAACCCATTCAGTGATCGGCTGACTGAGCGCCCACTTGCGCGCCAACGCATCGGCACCTCGGCAGCCACCTTCTACGATATACATGCGTTCGCACTCGGCCTTGATACCGTCGAGCGCGTCGAAGACCTTCTGGCGGTCGCTGTATTGCCGCCCTCCGCACACGAGTACGGTAACGACCGTGTCGCTCATTCCCCCTCTCCCGCGCTCTCACGAACGGATGGGGGATGCGGGGCGCGCTGCTGCGGGGAGGCCGCAATCATCGCCCGATAGACTAGGCTCGGCGCATCCGCAGGCGTTTCAATATCGAAACCCTCGGGCTCGCTCAGAAATCCTGCGCGACACATCTCCGGCGTCGGCTCCCTCGGCACGAGCACCCAACCCGCATCCGCGCCAGTTCCGGTGGGGTGGGGACTATCGAAAACGCATTGCAGATAGTTTTCGTACTCGGCGTAGGTTGCGTCGTCCATGTTGTTGCGCAGGTAGCGATCGATAGCGTTGTAGGCATCGTCCGCCGCTTTCTGGGCAACCGGCTCACTGCCCGCGATGGGCGTTGTGCGGGCAGCGAGGCCGGCTTCGAGCGCAGTTCGTACGATGCAACGCACATAGACCGATGCGGCCGATCCTTGTTTCGCGCCGTCAGCGTTGTTTTCGCTTGACTCGGCATCGAGCAGGCTTTCGCACCCGTGCAGCACACTCCAGGCAACGTTCTCGCCTTCGCACACGATAGCTGCACACGCCGCCTCCACCATCGCCTCAGTGATGTCGTGCTCAGCCATGATCCCTCTCCGCAGCATGCTTGGCTTGTTCGAGCGAGATGTATCGCTTTCCGCTGTACCCGCCAACGATATATTCGGATGGCTCTCCCCATCCGCCAACGCGGATAATTCGAGAGACAATTTCGCCGTTATCAGCCACGAGAACGTGTTCGCGGTAGCCGTGTTCTTTCCAAACTGCGCTCATCGTCCATTCTCCGACTCTGGAATAACCGGGGCAGGCGCGGCGGGGGAGGATGCGAGGGTGCGCAGGAATGATCGCGCTTTCTGCATGCGGAAATCGGCTTCGTTCGCCTCGGGGCTGCCGGGCGGGAATCTGTGCAGCATCCACGCGCAGAGGCTTTCTAGCAGCCGCGAGCAGTCCGCATCCGAAACCGTCGCCGCCTGCGTGGGCTGAGGGGCGACGTAGACGGCTAATGAGCAGGTGTCGCTAGGCGTATTCCAGATATTGAACGATGCCATTCGGCCGAGTTTTTTCGCCTCGGCAACGGCTTTCGGATTCACATACCCGACAGGCTCAGCGACGGCGCTTGCGGGCGGTGATTCTGCGAAGAAATCCATCAACGCCTTGCACATCGCCACGTCGGATTCGAAGCTGCCATCTGACGCATTCCATTTCATAAACTCGTCGTGCAGTGTCTTGCGGGCAACCGCCGCGCCTTCGGGTCGCTGCGGCAGGGCTCGCGTGTTCCATGCTGCGTGCACCGATTGCACGTCGTCGCCGTGCACGCCGCAGAATCGTTCCGGGTCGCCGATCTTCCGCGATCGGTTGCAGTTGGAACACTCGACGGCGTAATAGCCTTCGCCGTTCACGTCGCGATGCTCACAGCCTTTCGGCACCGTTCCGCAGAATGGACACGCCAGCAGCTCGTCTCTGTTCGTGGTCATGTCGACACTCCGAGTTGTGCAATGGCTTCTTCGCGTGTCGCGCCGAAACCAGCCTTGCACTCCTGAATATTGGTGAAGCCCTTGCCGACTACGGCGCACCAGGCATCGCCGTCCTTGAACGTGCGAACTCTAGGTCCGCCATGGCCGTAACAGGCCAGTCCCGGAACGTATCCGTCGTAGCGTCCGTCACGGCGAACCGTGCGGCCGTGTGCGTGGCTGTAGAAACGGTCAGACAGCGGCGGCTTGCCATAGGCCTCCTCGTCGCAAAAACCGCTCGGGCAGCCTCCGCACCACATAGGCACAGAGCATTTGCCTACGCCGAGTTCATTGAGTTCGTGATGATGCTTGCTCGTGCTGCTCACGTCTGCGTCTCCCCTTCCTTTGCGCGCTCGGCGGTGAGGGCGGTATCGATAGCGAAGCGAATAGCAGCGATGTAATGCTGATCCTGAGCTTCTTCGCCAACCCCTTCGGCAATGCAAAACTCAGTCGCCTTTGCGTGCAGGTCAACGTCTCCCATTCCGTCGAACGTTCCTGACAGATAGAGAAGGCGCTGCGAATCAGCCGCACAAAAGTCACGGTATGACGAAAGCTCCCTTTCCGTATCAATCAACCGCGCGCGCAGACTCGCCAATTCGGCGGATAACTCTGCGCATCTGTCGCAACTTTCGCTCACGATTTCGTCCATTGATTTAGGGACGAGAGACCCACTGGCGATCGCCCGATCACGGATGGACCGCAACTGCGCAGACTTATCGCTCGTGTTCGCGCTCATGGATGCGCTCCCTGTGTGGCGCGGCAGGCGCGATAGGCCGCAGCGATGCGCGTGTACGGGTAGTCCATTGCTTCAGGCGACATCTCGTCCTCGATCGCGGCGAGTAGTTCGGCGATGCGTGCAATAGCAGAATCGTGGTTTTCGTAGTTGTACCGATACGTCATGCAGTCGTTGAATAACGGGCGTTCGATGTTCACTCCGCGAAGAATGCGCAGCACATCCACCCCTTCGCCGCTCGTGCTGGGTGTGTCGGCGGTCATAGATGTGCCTCGTGTTTCGTCATGCACTCCAGCAGGGTTGGCTGGAAGCATCCGATGCCGTTGTGATAGTCCCTGATCGCCCTGCACAGCGCATCGTGATTGCGCAGCTTCTCGGCGATTTCAGCGTCTGCGGTTTCCGAGACTTCGCGGAAACGAATCCAACTTTCAGGCGCTCCGGAATCGCTAGCGAATATAATTCGCCCCTCTACGCTCGCCGTGTTGCCAAACTCGCAGGGTATTTGCCGTGAGTGTAGGTACACCTCCCGCAGCTTCGGCGGGGCGGGGGCTACCCGAAATTCCCAAAGGGAGTCATCAGGCGCTGCCCATCTGCCGATGAAAGGCTGCCAAGGATCGCCCTTCATTCGCTGCTCCACGCGCTCACCATTCCCCCACGCCTTCAACGCAGCGCAGTAGGCGTCGATCTGCGAGGTGGTTGGGCGATTCATTCGTCATCTCCGAGGATGGCCGCCACAACGGCGTCATCATTCGTCTTGTACTCAGAGAATGGGAGATCGCACGGCGGATGGCACTCAACAATGGCATCAACGCCTTTCTCGTTGACGCGCTTGAGGTAGCGGTTGCCAATCTCAAAGACGCCCTTCCCGCACTTTCGACATTTGGTGCTCATAAATCTCTCTCGTCCTGAACGCGGCTTGGCCGCAGGGGAGGGGGTTACTTGTCTTCCCACTTCACGCCGCAGAACGGGCAGTGAGTTGCGATCACAGTGGGCGTGGCGGGCTTCCGTTTCGACTTGTCGATCTTCTCGACGTCGACGCAGATAGCGCCACTCAGTTTGTTGTCAGTGAGCAAGCACGCGATAGCAATGCGCGCGTTGTGACTTTCGAGCCTCGCGTTCATTTTCTTGACGCAATCGCACATATCTCCAACTCCCCTGGTTGACTAGACTCCGGGCTCAATAATTCGCAACGCCGATCTGCCCGCGCTGGCCGTTCGCCGAGTCAATCAGGAGATCGGCCTGCTGATTCGCGCCGAGCGAGCACTTGGACGTATTGGGCGCACCGGGGTTGACGTAGAGTGCGGGCTGATCGTTGACCGTCAGCGGGATGAAGCATGCAGTGCGGCTACCAGTCGGCCACGGCGCACCCGGGGAAACCAGCGCCATCTTGACGGGGATGAGTGACGAGTAGTTCACGGTCTTGAACGAGTGCGACAACGTGCCGGGGTTCGCGGGCATCGTGATGCGGCAGCGCAGGTAGCGATTGTCCGTCTTGTTCCAGCGCACCGTCGGCGTGCGATAGGGCCAGCCGAGGATCGGCGTCTGCGCGAACGTCATGCGGCCCCAGAGGTTTTCGCAGCGCGTCACGTCGATCGTGTGCGGCGTCGGCGCGTCGCCGAGCCAGCTCACCGCGAGCATCGTGTAGGCGCCGGGGTCGATCGGCGGGGGCGGCGTGTTTTCGCATTGCGGCTGCGCGTCGCAGAAATTGTATATGCCGCCGGGGCTGACTTTCAGGTTCGGAGCGGAGAACGCTGATACGCCGTTGTGCTGGACGTTGTAAACGGACTGCCCATAGCTAAGTGGAAGGCAGCATAGAAAGAAAAGCGGGAGTGCTTTCAGCATTTTCATTTGTCAAAGTCTCCTGACTGTTGCAAAGGTGCCGAAATATTTCTCGGCGGCTATTTGGTAGGCAAGGCCAGCTTCTTCGGCCGTCTCAAAGCACCCGATAATTTTTTCTTTCCCGTCGATAGTTATCCGTGCTCGCCAGGGCTTTTGTCGCGCCGAATGGGCCTTGGTGGTAATCCGCGAAACTCCTTTGTAAGTGCTGCTGGCCTTGGAGCCTCTGTTGCGCTGGTTCTGCTGTCGATCGACTTCTCTTAGATTGCAGATTCTGTTGTCGTTTCGGTCCCCGTTTATGTGGTCAATTTCCAAGGGCTGACGGCCGTAATGCATGGCCCACGCGATGCGATGAGATAGATACTGGTCGGTTTGATCCAGAGTTAGAACCGAATACCTCCGAGTCGGCTGGCTCCCTACCGAAAGGCCGGTTCTTTTGTTGCGGATAACCCCTGTTTCAGGATCGAAGGAATACAGTTCTCTAATCCTGTCGATCGGAATTTGTTTGGGTCGAAGCAACATCACGAAATGTGCCTAACGCTGCCGCAATACGAAGCCGTCGCGAGGATCGCGGCGAAGAGGGTGAGGCAGAGCCAGTGGTTGCGGTTCATTTCGGGTCTCCTTAAATTGATTCGATGTGAAAAGGTCCGCGCACGCAGCGCGAGTGATATTCAGATGCCTTCAACGCCGCCGTTATCCGGTGCCGCGGTGCCAACTTCTTCGACGCATGCAGAGCGCCTAGCGCAACTTGCGCACCCCAGCCGCATGCGGCGTATCCATCGCCAGTCTCACCGACCTGATAGTCACCTTCAATCGTGAACAGCCGGCCGCGCGTCCCGACGAGAAAAACGCCTCCCTTCTCGACTTCGTTTTCCTTCTTTGCGAATCCGCCATCCTTGAGCGTCTTTCGAACGGCCTCGACGAAATCGACGACCATGTATTCCATCAAGTCCTGACCGTCCTTCAGCGCAGGCGGCTTCAACTGGTAGCGCAACAGCTGCCCCATGCGATATGACGTCGTGAAACCGATCACCACACCATCATTACGGAACACCTTGCGATCGACGCGATCGATTCTTTCCCAGTCGCCAACGCCGACGCTATCGCCGCCGATGAACACCTTGCCGGAATGCACAACACCGACGATGCACGTCACTTGGCGTCTCCATTTGCGGGGGAATCGACGCGCGTCGTCTTCGACCAGCCGAGTTCCTTCAGCTTGGCCTCCTGGACAGCGATCCGTTGCTCGAATATCTGTTTCGCTTCTTCGGGGGTCAGCGGCAGCGTGGGGCTCACGTCGTTCGTCTCGGCGTCGTGCAGGTATTTCTTCTGCTGGTCCTGAATCGCCTTGATGTTCGACGTGACCGCGTGCAGTGCTTCGATGGTTTCCGACGTCATGCAAATGGCACGTTCTCCTAGATAGGTTCGCTGGCTTCGCCAGCGGGCTCCTGCGCCCCGCCCGTGTCACCCGCGGTGCTACCCTCGGTTGCGGCGGGGGCGAGTGCTTCGAGCGATCGGGGGCGGTTGGGGCGCACCAGGGTGGCGACCGGGGCAACTGCCGGCGGCGCGAAGTCCAGAACCTCGTCGTCGGTGTGCATACCGAGGCTGACTTCCGGCGCGAAGATGCGGGTCCAGAACGCGGCGGCGCGGTAGGTAAACATCAGCTCGGGCATCGTCAGCCACTTCGATCCGCTCTTCTTGCGCCAGCCCTCGGCGTCGACCATGCGGTTCGTGATCTTCGGACCGATGCATTCCTCGCCGGTCTTCAGGTCGGCGGCGATCGCCCTGCAGCCATAGTCCTCGGAGCCTTCGTCCCCTTCGAATCGAAAGCGCAGCGGCGAGAATCGCCCGCACGCGTTGACTGTCGCGATCAGGAAGCTCGAGGAGAACGACGGCTTGCCGTGGATGACATGCAAATTCTGCATGACCGCCATCACGCTCGCGCCGATGCGCTGTGCCATTTCCATCGCGATCAGCACGTTCGCCGGGTTGCCGCGATACGCCTCGGGGACCAGCGAGGACTTCGCGAGTGCCGATGCCTCGCGCGCCTTTGCCGTCATCGCGGTGTTTGCTTCGTCGGTCAGCGCCATCGGCACCGGCTGCATTTGCGTTGCTTCGCTCATTTTGCTCTCCGTTTCCTTGCGTTGTTGACGCATCTGATGGTGTTGCATTTTTTGCAAACTCTTCGACCAGCGACGACGTATGAATTCGACAGATCGTGTCCTCGAACGCAATGAGTTTTCGATCTGTTGGTAATGCCGGACTTGCCCCGCCCCTTCGAATTCATGTCGCGGATATTGTCTCGCTGCGATGCGGCGAACAGATGCGCCGGATTCACGCACGACGGCGTATCGCACCTGTGGCAAATATTCAGTCCGGTAGGTGCCTCGCCGATATAAAGCGCGAACGAAACGCGATGTGCTCGCTGCTTTTTCCCATTGACCAGCATGAGCCCGTAGCCATGCGTTCCGCTCGTTGTTTCGCCAAGCCACAACCAGCAACCGGACTCCGTTACCGGGATGTAGCTAGATTCAAAGCGATCGGCTATTGCTTTCATTCGTGTCTCAAATTTGGTGGCCAGCGCCGCTCGCGTATCGACACGAGGCTTCGCTAGAAGTTAGTGACGCGGCGACGCGTGGCCGTAGTTGTGCCGATGTCCGTACCCGATCGGCCTCGGGGCTGTTGCGCTGGCGGCTGAGGGGAGGGTCAGCCGCGGATCGACGGACTCGATCGGGGTTCATTTCGCTGCGATCACGCCGGCCGGCAAGTCGCTGCCGTAGAGCGCGCGCTGCAAATCCTTCTGCGACGCGACGCGCTGCGCCTTCAGCTGCACGATCCATTCCTTGCCGGAGGCGTCGGTCAGGACGTGCGCCGAGGGTTCGTCGGACTTCGCGCGCGGCGTGCGTGCACGGGTGGTGTTCTCTTCGCTCACTTGCTGCTCCTCTCGTTGATGCGGAAGCCCCTGAACCCGTCACGGGTATAGGCGGCAATCTCGCAGGGTTTGACTTCTTTCGCGCTGATGACGTACTCGGGTGACTCGACACGTTCGGCGTCGCCGATCAGTTCGAGCAGCTTCGCTTTCGCCACCTTCTTGCGCTTTTCGGCTGCGGAGTAGTCGGCGGCTGCGGCGCGGTATTCGGCCGCTAGGTCGACAACCTCCGGCGTCGCCTCGATCACCTTTCCGGCGCTCGAATAGCCGTGCAGCCTCGAGATCACCTAGTAGTCGCGCGTATAGT
>Ga0247765_1000927_pt1 | contig 17783 bp, 16 predicted proteins | sample UWRJL106311C6_FD_179949 | JGI IMG/M metagenome (GOLD analysis project Ga0247765, IMG submission 179949) | Plant litter microbial communities from Arlington Agricultural Research Station in Wisconsin, United States - UWRJ-L106-311C-6 | ecosystem: Environmental > Terrestrial > Plant litter >... | reverse complement strand
GAAGCCGACCGCTTCCGGCCACTGGTTCCGCAACCGGATCTGCCACCACCCACTGTAAGGCGCCGTAAGGCCGCCTTACCCCGCCTGGAATCATCACCATCGCCGCCATCACCGCCATCACCACCATCACCGCCATCACCACCAGCCTGTATCCTACCATGGCCGACGGCTTGTATGCGGCCGCCGAAGGGCGCGCTCAGGAGGCACGGAGGGCCGGCCTACAGGCGAAGAAGGACGAACAACCGGCGAATACGACGAGGAGCTACGCCTCAAAGCAACGCGAGTGGAGGACCTGGTGCAGTACGCCGCGCGCGGCGCCGGATGGAACCCTCTATACGTAGCCGGATGGCGAGCTCGTTACGCCTGATAAGCTGGCCGCTTAGCTAAAGGAAGACATCCTCTTACGGCGTATCAAGGTGCCGAAGAAGCGGCGTAGCCGCGGCAACGGCCATACGGAGCCACCACTGCCGGCCGATAAGCAAGCCGCCCTCCGGGAGGCCGAAGCCCTCGCCACAACGCTGGGAGTACCGGTTACCGAGGCGGCTCAGATCCTGGCCAACGATCGGAAGGGCTATATACTACCGTCAACTATCATCACGGCAACGGCCGCCGGCGGTAGCGCTAGTAATGGCAAGGAAGGCAACCTTTTCACTAAAAGTACAGTAAATGCGTATATCGCTACCGTAATCGAGCTCTGGCACCTATAAGTGGCACACGGCAATAAGAATACGGAGAACCTACGCAACGCCGCCGTACGTAGCTTTTTGGAGCAACGCAACCGCCAAAGAAACCGCCTTAACCGCGCCAGCTTTAAAAATCAAGGCACCGAAGGCATTCAGGCCGGATATTCTACTACCAAGTAGTTAGCAATTCAAAAGCATTTACTTTATGGTATAGCCACCGCTCCACACAACCTCCGTACGCGTATTAATCTTTTATTCGGCTATTATTACCTCCTACGTAGAGAAAACCGCCGGAAAATAAAGCTTACCGACCTCTCTCTCCTTAACTACCCCCCTACCGAAAGCCCTACGCAGTACGGTTGCCTCATATCGCTTTTACAAAATGGCAAGATGAATAAAACGGCCAGAAAGGAGTTTATAGGATCTCTACGCTATAAGAACCCCCTTTTCTGCACGCAGGGCGCCTTAGTATAACTATTCTTCTGGCGATGGTACGTAACTGGCGAGCCTCCGCCTTCCTTTCGCCGCCGCTAGGATTGGTATAGGATTAAGGTTCTTATTAGCCAAAAGCGCGAAGAAGAACTCTCCTACAGCACACAGCTACAGGATACCTAACGTGTTTTCAGCGTAATTGGTCTATTTATAGCAAAAAAAACACACTTGCCGCGGCGAATTGGAGTACAAGATACAAAAACCTACGGCGCCTCACTTACGCAGATCTCACAGGCTAGCCGTTGGAATCAGAGCGTTTTATACCAGGCCTACCTTACGTACCTACCGCGCCAGTTTATACGTATTATTACCGGCTTTTCTAAATCGCCAGGGGACTACTTTTTGGCGCGCGCAGTATATAATCCTCCCACCGCTTTACAAACCCAAATCTGGCCGTAGATCGAAAAGTAGGAGCCTCGCTTTGAGGCGCGCGCGCGCCGCTACTAGTAGGCATAAGGCGGCCTTAACGAAGACGATCTTACCAGCGATGGCTTCCTTAAGCTTATAAAGCGCCTTCGGATAGTATTCCTACAGGATCTAGCCGTCTTACAACCTTAATTTCCATCTCTACCCTTCTTTTCTTACCCTCCCTTCTACGGCGAAAAGTAGGAGACCTTCACGCGTACAGCGCAGGCCAGTATTACGGATACAACCGAACCACCAAGCCTCCTATTACAGCGCGCCTTGCCAAACCTCTATAAACTTATAGAGAATACTCGCTCAGCTATCTTACACGCCAGCTAATAAATTGCCAATCAGATGGCCAATCAACTAGCCAACCAACTGGCCGCTTAAAAGGGCAAAATCCTAAATACCCTCCTTTCTAACAAGGTTCCTCTTACAATTACTAGCTACCTAGAAGCGTTGGCGCCGGCGCCGGCGCCGATTTTGGCGCCTATACCCCCAGAGTCTACGTTAGAGCCTGCGCCAACTAACCAGTCAACGGACCCCCCTATCGTTACAAGCCTGGCGAAGCTGTTTACGGTTAAGGACGCCTAGCGCGAGTAGAAAGAAGGCTTTGCAGGCTCGCCGGCGATCCAAGTGCTGGAGCGCCAATGGGGAAGCCGTTGGCGCCCTAACAACAATATCAGGGTACAATTCTGCCGCCGGAAGGTAATCTGGGATGCTATTTCTTCGCGTATATCCAGGGGTAGGAGCGAGGCCGAGGCTATTGCGGAGGTAGAGCAAATACGTACCGGCAGGAGCCTCAACCAACTTGTAGATAGCCTCAAGCAACGCAAGCAACGCCGTAATCGTTAAGAAATCGAGATACAGGGGTTTGAGAGCCAAGAAGGCTAAAAATCACGTTTTCAGGGGCTGCACGTGCCTCAAATGTAGATAAATTTCATTATCGTTGAAGATCTGCATCGCTGCAGCCGATTACGCAGATTACATCAGCTAAAAGCGCCCACGATAAGTTTATCTTATCAATTTCTTATCAGGTTTTGCGTGCAGCCCCACTACATTATGTTAAGGTGGGTCACTCGCTTGTCTGGGTTACCCGCTTATCATGTACTTTAACTTAAACAACAGCTCAACTTCACCATGCCCAAAACCACATCCCCAGGCAAGTACCCTATGTGCATCGAGAACTTCATGCCCACGACCAGCATAGGTTACCTTCAGTTTTATGTTAACTGCGCCTTCGTCAACATCATCGGTCCTGAGGGGGACCCCGACCGAGTTTGTCCGGTTCCCTGGCACCTATAAATATGAAGACCCCGGTGAGTAACTTGTCTGTACCAAATACATGGAAGTATGCTAATACGAATGTCTGCTATTGTAGGTTTCTTCGTACCCGATGACCAGGAATTCCTGGGTGGGAGGGTGGCTATGAAGGAATTGAAGTTGATGAAGTCCTATCCCCAGATTTTCCCCCAGTACCGAGGATCCAGCTATTTTGATGGATTATCGATGCTTTGGGTGCTAATACGTTCTTGTTGTTGCCCCCTTCTGTTTGTTGTAATGCCTTTAACCACGACTCTGATACTCGAGCTGTTATACTTAGCCTCCTGCACTCAAACTTTGTGGCACCTAGCCTTGTGTAGACAAGTGGGTCAAGTCATGGGGCACCCATCAAATTCAACAAAGCCAAATAATACCAAAATTACCCTAATTAGTCTGTAACTTCGATACAACTGTCCTCAGATGACGACTTTTCATCCTCTTCCTTACTAGATATCTCCGAGTCACTTGAAGGTATCTCTATACCCTTCTCTAGGGCCTAATATCTCCGTAGCTCTTTTTAAGCCTTCTTAAAACTTGGCCAACCTGGCAAATCCACCATTGGGATCTCCTCGATCGTCTTTCTTTTTTACGTTGCTTTGACTCCAATTCTTTAGTCAAACGTGCGTTTTCGTTTTCAGGATGGCCATTTTACGTTCTTGAGGTCTAAAGCCTTGCCCGCCTTTGTGAGTAATTTATCCTTCGCGCGGTTAATAAATATTTGTATCTACCGGGGCTTTATCTTTATCTTGAGAAGCCCTTTGCTGTGAGGAGGAGTTGCTGTTGAAGCTTGTGATCTTATAGGCCTAGGCAGTACCTATACAGACTACCGCAGGGCCGTAGGTCCTGCAGTGGGCGCAGCGGAAGGCTTACTGTACGATGGCAGAGCTTAGTAAGTTGCCAAAGGAAGCAAAAAGAGGAAGAATACAGCGGGCAGGCAACTGTACGAGGATTCTTTCAGCACACAAGATAAAGGCTCACGGTGGACTTTGCACCAAGAACAAAGACTAGATCTATTAGATACAACTTGCTTAAGGAGAAGAGAAGAGAGCTGACTAGCTACAGGGGTGATTGGAGAGTTCTTATCGCGTGGAAAGCTCTCTTCGAGAGCTTTCCACAGCTATGCGGAAGCCCCTTCAGGGCCCACAGGGCCCTGAAGGTAACTAACTACAGAAGGAAAGGTGTGTACAGTGCTGAAGTTCCAGGGGGTTCAGTGGAGCATGCCACGGGTCTCTGGAATCTTCTTTGGTATTAAAAACGTCAGTTTGCCCTGGATGGCACTACCCACACAGTGGGGCCATATCTCAACAACCGTATTGTCAAAATCCTGGCTCTGAGAACGCCGCCATCCATAACAACGCTCAATGTGAAGGCCGACGTGCCGTCCGATGGGTTATTGGAACGATGGTTGTTCGACTGTATAGTATTGTTAAGGAACGTGGACCCTGTAGTGGATAGCCTAGTCACGTGAGTGGGACCCTTGTTAGGGACAACCATTTCATGGTTCGTCTGGACGTCAGGAACCTTCCCTCCGTCAACAACCATCATCTATCTGCTCATATGGTTACACTTACCGTTGTGGCCCCGTGAGATCCTAGTGACCTGCTCTCAGTGCAGGCAACCCGTAACAGGTATGCATCCTCTTGATTTAGCTAGGAAGTGAATGTGATTAAAACGTTATTAAATGACCTCTAGGAATAAAGTATAAGATGTTACATATGTATTTATGTAATTAATACTAAAACTTAGGATATCGGGCAAGTCCCAAATTTGGGACCGCGGTTGAGAACTGCTAAACGACATCGACCTATGAGCGCGAATCCTGGCCCGCGCGGTCCCGAATTTTGGTCTCCGGAATATACCAGTACCGTACATGCCATAGGATTGTACAAAATATCCCAGCCCAATATTTGAGATAGTACATGATATCCCAGCTCAAAATTTGGGACGTTACATAACACACCAGCACCAATAGGATGTCCCACAGTATATCAGTACATAATGGGATGCTCCACAGTATACCAGTACGTAATGGGATGTCTCAGAATATACCAGCACTAATGGGATGTTTCAGAATATACCAGTACATGCCCCGGGAGTGATAGTTGGATGTAACAGCTGTGGGGGGTGTACGGGCCAACCAAACGCCTTTCGACTGTGTGTCACGATCCGGATTGGGCTGCAGCAAGCTGAAGTGGGATTGAAGCGGTCAATAGCCAATCACAGGAGGCCAGATGTTCCCAGGGACCTGTCACAAGGTCCACGTATGAGAGTTGAACTCATTCAATCCAATGTGCCGTGCTTCTGACAGAGTGCTTTGAAGAAGGTAAAAGTGCGAGAGTTGAAGGGCAGAGGCTAAGTCGCCAGGGGTCAGATAGGCAATACGAAAAAATACAAGAGGTAAAGGCGAGACTGTTCATTCTCAAAATGAGGACCAATTTTGGCCATCTTTATGTATGGGACCAATTTTGGGCCCACTCGGCTAGAGTTAAAGCAGTTGAGAATGCTGCGGCGCAGCGTGCTGAAAGGTGAGCAAGCCTGAGCAAATCCTGAGCCGGGCCTGAGCCGGGCCTGAGTCGGGGTGAGCAGTGTCACGTGGGCGAGGTACAAAAAAGGAAATTTTGTGTGCCCAGAATCGTCTTATAACACCAATTATAGAAGCGAACGCGACCCTCCGTTTCCCTCCGTTTCACAAAATGTTTATTTAGCGGAGAATTAAAGTGGGGCAAATGGCTCCGGACAACTCTGTGCGGGTGACACAGTCTGCGTTGACAAGACGAGCAGCGCGGTACTTTCCGAGGCCATCAACTCCATGTTTCAGTGGTATAAACGGTCTGTGGAATGTTGGGTCCATCTCGCCGACGCGTCGTTATCAGATGATGGCGTGGATACAACAGCTCCTCTCGAGAAGAGTCGATGGTTTAACAGAGGTTGGACACTACAAGAGCTCATTGCTCCGAACCATGTCCATTTCTTTTCCTATGAGTGGACTTTGATCGGCATTCTCGACGACGACGCTTTCCGGGATCGCGTCAGCAAGCTCACCGGCATATCAACCTCGTATCTCGGCGTCAACAACGATAACTATCCCGTCAATCACGCGAGTGTTAGCCATCGCATGACCTGGGCAGCCAACCGAGAGACTACCGTGCCCGAGGATCTGGCCTACTGTCTACTTGGGTTGTTCCATGTCAACATGCCGCTATTATACGGGGAAGGCCGAGAACGGGCTTTTATCAGGCTGCAAGAGGAGATTTTGAAACAGTCCGAGGACCAAACTCTACTTGCCTGGGGTATGGAATGAGCTTGCAAGCGGAAAACCAAAACGGGAACCTCCTGGCCACAAGTCCGAGATTCTTTGCCCATGGCGCGAAGCTCTATCCAAGCTTTTTGGTTAGCGACGGACTTCCTGCAATTCATTCGCAAATGACCAACCGAGGTCTCCTTGTCGGGCTGAAATTCTACCCGACTTTTTATCAAGACTCGAATCCCCAGGATAGGTTGAGTCGGCGATATATTGCTCTTTTGAACTGCCAGCACACGGCCGACTCTATTCTGGAATCGTCGCGTCAAGTTGCCATGTACGTTGAGGTTGGGAAAATTCACCTACAACAAACCGAGCATGATGCCTCCTCTGATAGCCCTTTTCCGCACGATGCCCTGGTTCGGCGAATCCGCAGCAGCCGTCCCTTTATTCTCTCAAAAAACACTCTCGATATACTTGGGAGGCCTTGTACGCGACGCGTCTATCTCACCACGCCAATTGCTCAACCGGCCTTGAATTACTTGACGTTTCCCTTGTCGAGACATTGGCAATCCATACGCGTGCAGTTTATTCTGGAAAGTGATTGCACCATGAATGGAGGGCAGCACATGTACACATGGGAACTTATGGAATGTGTACCACCCCCTGATCTAGTTGAACATGTCACCACCGAAACTGAGAGAGGGCCATTTCCTCCACGCCGACAAGGAAAAGAAGAAAACCGGTGCCAGCGACATATCGATGCCAAACTGTGGCTGCTCGCTCGTGACGGATGGGGTGATGCTCCTAGGAACAATAACATTAGCAACAACCAAGAGACAGTATCGATTATCCATGTCCATGGCCGCCGCCGCCGCCGCCGTCGCCAAGAAGCAGCAGAAGCAGCGGAGGCAGAAGAGACAGAAAAAGGAGAAGACGAAGAAAAGAGCTTCACGCTAGTCATACGCGTCCGAACCCAGGGAAACTGGTCCGCCACCTCGGCCGCGATAGCCCTCCTCGAACCTCCGCGGGGGGTTAACGACCCAAACGGCATCTACTCTGCCGTAGACCAGTTTGGCGCTTTGGTCAGTGGACAAATCCAGCCGGTTTTGTATGACATTACAAAATGTGATGGGGTCGTAACCCCGCCTGTGAAGATTAGCTTGCCTGGTACAGGTGGAAGTGGAAGCGGAAGGGGAAGGCTGAGAGCCCTGTTTACCTGGGGGCATGGGGCGAATTTTTATACAGATCCAGAGTATTTTACGAGTAGTTCGGGGCGAGGCAGGATATTGGGACAGGTGCTGCGTATGGTGGTGGTGGATTCGTAGTTCTATACTGCAACTATGCTATCATTTGCACTGCGGTTACATTACACTACAATTACGCCACCACAATGCCAGGACTACATTAAAGACCACACTGTAATAAAGGAAGTGGGCGCGTTATATGATAACGACTGTAGTATTCGCGCGTATAGCTCTACTTATACCCCGCACATTGGCGCCTTAGGCCGCAAAGCCACCCCACCAGAACCCCTAAAACCAAAGGCTGACAGAATTTCTGCCTCAAAATAAGGCAATAAAACACGGTACCTTTTTTCTATCGGCTGTAAAAACCTTCGACGTACCCCCCTTCGCCCCCAACCTGGTGTCGTCTCTATTGCCGCCCGATCCCTTACTCCCAGATCACCTCCATTTCCTACTTTCCCCATTGCCCCTCGACTACCACCTCCGCTTCGTTGCGGCACAGCACCGCGGAGCACCATGTCCGACGCGTGGTTTGCTGAGAAAGCTCGCGCCCGACGGCGATGCGGAAGACGGCTGCCATCCCCTGGAGCGGAAGCGGCTGCGAGACTATAACGCCAAGAAGGCCGAGGCCGAAGCTCGCCTTGTAGAGGCAGGTCTCGCTGGGCTCTCGATCAACTGAGGCTACGAGACGGTGGCAGACGCGCTGGAGGCGAGCGGCGCCGTGCTCGACCTCGAGGTGCCCGCAGCGGCAGAGTGGCTCGTCATGCTGGGCGCGCGCTTCCACGCAGGTGCTGTCCGAGGGGAACAGAGCTGGGGCCTGGCCAGGCAGAGAGACCTCTGGAAGCAGGGTGGCGGATCGATGACACCTGAACGTTGTTCCTTCTGGGCAGACCGGCTGGGCAGCCTGCAAGCGTGCGAAGCTGCTACACTCGATGCCGCGGCGACAGCACGAGAGGCAATGCGGCAGCAGCAGCAGCAGCAGCAGCAGTGAGAACAGGCGGTGGCAAGGGGAACCGGCATAGGTAATAAGCGATATAGTCAGCTGCCTATCCTGTTCAACCGTTCGGAGCTCGCAGGCAATGCTCAGCAGACTCGGTTAACTAAGCCAACCACGAGCAAGCTAAGCATGTTACGCCGCCACGTACATCTCGGCTCTTGAGAAAAATGTCATTCCACGACGTGACAAGCGGTAGGCCCCGACCACGTCTTACAGCTTTCACAAATCTTCCTAACGTTGGGCTTTGCTAAATCTTCAAGACGTTGGTATCTCTCCCCTTACCACAACCATATAAACCCATCAGATTAATCACCTTATCTAACCACGTATTCGCTTTATACACTATCCCAGCATGAATCTCTCAGCAGCCGCCGCCGCCGCCGCCTCCGTCCTCCTCCTGCCCAGGATGGTCGTACGTATAAGATTCTAATAATATATGTTGCCGACAATCTACGGTATAAGGGGGGAGCCGCGATAGGTTACGGTAAGCGGGCTCTCCACTATATACATTCTACTCCTAATCAGCGGTGGGTATAACATTGCACTAATACTTTTTGGGGGCATTTCCTAACCATAATAACAAAGGAAGCCTTCTCCGCTACCTGTGAAGGGAGATGTTTATCTACACAAGAGGCAATACCCTATACCAAACTTGCAAAGAAACCCTTTCAAAGAATTTAATTACCCGACTGCAAACCCGGGATCCCCATTGGTACACGCGGCTGATTTCCCGGACGGCCTTTTTTTCACATTTCCATCAATGACATTGATAGTCAACCCAACTTGACTGGGGGACCCCTTAATATGCTGTGTCGGTGGGCCGAGATATAGGCAGATCTCTTTGCCAAGATTGACACAAGGAGGGGGGGGTCCAGTTTCCGGGACGGGCTGTAATGGTGTTCCCAGAATAACTCAGGCGGGTATACACCTAGGTATAAACATAAACTCTGGTTCCCTTTAGATACTCGCACTGCATCTTGTGTTCTTTAGGTCTGCGGATTGAACAGCAAAATGAGACTTGTCATCTTTTTCGCTGTCTTTGCTACAGCATCCGCTCTAGTCCCCTCGGTGACAGTCCCTCGCTCCATTTCCGAATTCAGGCAAAAACACCCGCTTCCAAGAATCGAAAACGACCCTCCAGGCCAAAAAGTAATCACCATCCGCCCCTCTGCACACGACGGTGATGATATTTCCGACCTGTTTCTGCAAGCTATCAGGGATGCCAACCACGGGGCCAGCCTTCTCCACCTCCCCGCAAACCAAACCTTCATGATTGGTAAACCGCTGGATCTAACTTTTCTAAATAACCTCACAATCCGTCTCGATGGAGAAATAAAATTCACAAACGACACTGCCTTCTGGCAAGCGCGGGGATTCCGCCATCCATTTCAGAACAGCCTCATGTTTTGGAAATGGGGCGGTACAAAAATCCGCATTTTCGGCAGTGGGAGCATCAATGGAAATGGCCAGCGCTGGTGGAATGAATTCTCTGGACGCGAAATCCTCGATCCGACGAACACGTACCTCCGTCCGATACTCTTTTACGCGGAGAATGCTACGGGGATTTCGGTCGAGGGGATCCATCTTAGGGATTCCCCCTGCTGGACGACATTTTTCGTTTCCAGCCGGGATATTTTGCTCAGGGATATAATCTGCACGGCGGAATCACTTGTCGCCAAAGTCGAGCCGAAAAACACGGATTTCTTCGACTCTCTCAACGTGGAGCGCGTTCGCGTCGAGCGCGTCTGGGTGAATATAGGGGATGATTGCTTCTCGCCCAAATCCAACGCGACGGATCTATTCGTCAACACAATGTACTGCAACGGCACGCACGGGCAGTCGATGGGTTCGATTGGGCAGTATGCGGGAGAGAAATCGTTTATTCGGAACGTGCATATCGAAAATGTGTGGATGTTGAACGGCCAGCATTCGGCGAGACTCAAGACGTGGGCGGGCGAAACGGCGGGCTATGGGTTTGTGGATAACGTGACGTTTAAGAATTTCTGGAACGGCAATAATGAGTACGCGGCGTTTTTGGACTCGTGTTATTTTAATGTAAGTTTTTCTTCTCTCTTCAGTCACCAGACTCTTCTCTCCTCTCTCCTTCAACTGTGTTGGTACAGATACATGTACTAACTGGACAGATCAACGCGTCAACCTGCGCAGCCTACCCCTCGCGCGTCAACATCACCAACATTACGTTTGAGAACTTCTCCGGAACCACCTCGGGCAAGTACGGACGCGCCGTCGCTCGGCTAACCTGCAGTCCCAACGCCGTGTGTTCCAACATTGTGTTTAAAAACTTCAACGTCACCAGTCCGTGTGGAGGTCCGCCTGTGGTTATCTGCGATGGTATCCACGGAAGTATCGGCACGCCCTGTGTTGCCTCGACTAGCAGTCAGGCACGCTCAGCGCTGGCGAATAAGTGTACAGCAAGCATGGCGCGTCTTCCAAGTGCAACACCGTGGTAACAGAATTTTAAAGTAAATTCTAAATAAAACAAGGGGAAAGGGGTTGGTCTGGCTAAACCTTGAGAAGTGTCTGTTTTTGAGGGCTTGGCAATAGAAACTAAACGCCCTAATAGGGAAGTCCAAGACCTTGGACAAGGAAGTTTCAAGGCTTTGAATATTAGAATCGACCCCTAAATATTCCCCACCTTGACGCCTTGCAAAACACCTTTCCAGCAAAGAAGCATGCCAAAGCATCACAGCGCACCTCCCAGAAATATCTTGACCCGAGAAACAAAATCCGTATTAGAATAAGACGCCCATGTCTTGTACTCTCAAACACTCCACATCTCTATTCTTTTCTATCCATTTACTTCAGGGTATGTATCCATCACCGTATTACTTTTCCCCTCTTACAAAGCAACAACCACACCCAAGAAAGCCACCAACCCAACCATACCACCGACCACACCTGTGGGACGTGCCGCCGCACCGGTAGCAGGCTTCTTAGCACCGCCGGTAGCGTTCGCCCCGCTGGCCGCGGTGCCCGTCGCATCGGTCTTTCCACCAGTTCCAGAGCCACCGGATGCTCCCTTGGTGCAGAGGGCAATCTGGCTAACCGAAGTAGCATAGTCGGGACACTTGGAAAGCGCCGAGTTGAGCTTGGATTGGTGGGCCGTGTACCAGGATTGGAAGACGGATTCGTACGAGGAGTAAGCGGAAGCGATGGAGGCGGGGGGAGTGTCTTTTTGTTCTCGTCAGTACTTTCTCAAGAGTGCGACTGTCTAGCTAGCCAGTTGAGGGAGGAGGATATTTGTTCCAGGAGAAAACGTCTTTCAGGGAGAGGAAAAGGGAGGGGGAAAAAAACATACAGTTGCAGACATCCGGAACGCCCGTCTGCTTGGTCAACTCCTCGATCAGCGCCGGCGGCGGGGTAGGCAGGGTGGTGTACAGCTCGAGGAAAGCGCTAGCACAGGCCGTCGCCTCGGTCAGGCCGGGAACGTTTCCGAAATCGACAGTCTGACGGGCCTCGAGAGAGCGACGAGCGGCGGCATGGGCGGGGTAGGCGGCCATTTCGGCGGCAGCCGTGGCGGCGAGGCCCGAGAGGATGGCAGTCTTGACGAGCATTTTGGTGAAAAATAAAAAGAGTGATTTTTATTGTGGTGGATTTAAAGCGAATGTGTTGTTCTCGTTGAACCTGATTCTGGTGAAAGAGAGTCTGTCTTCTGTTTATCTAGTGATCGTCGATGTTGAATGGAGGCTGGAAAAAAACGCGAGGGTCTCGCATCCCTTTTATTTCCATCCCCCGTCTAGTTTACACCGTCAAATCATGTCCTCCATCCTTGTCCACATCCCTCCCAGACCCCCAGACCCCAAACAGAAATCCCAAACCTTGATGATCCCCTGACAGACAGTCTGACAGCGAGGCGGTGCGGCACATGAGCATGCAGGAACCGAGTCTCTGGGGCCTCTGGGGCTGAAAACCTGCCGAAGAAATGCAGGGAAGGAAAAAAAGGGGCCCCGTTTGCCCTTTCCCTTTATGGTAGAGCGGCTCGCCCTGATGGGCTGACATGGGACTAGTCTACGCTAGTCCTGTCAGTGGACCCGTGAACCTGTGAGATTCTCACCAGGGTCCAGGGCTTCTTTCGCAGAAACGAAATGAAGCTTTCTAGGTCGCAGGTCACAAACTCTGGGGTTTCGCAGTCCAAGCTGTTTTGGGTGTGTGTGTGGATTTGGGGGGTTTTGGTTTTGATGATGACAAGTGCGAAACGGGAAGAATTACCATTTTTTGTGCTTCGTACCTGCATTCGGGCTGATTTTTTCCCCATTTGGGGGTGTTGGGGTCATGTTTGCTGACTGCGTACCTTACATGTTCAGATACAGGGGATGAGACGTGCAAATTCCCCCCCTGAAATTAAAAGTTTACTAATGATGATGATGGATTACTGCGTGTATTCCATATAGAGAAAAAGTTTTGCTGCTCTGGATTTCCGAGATGCGTGCATCATGCAAGCATCAGTCAAGTCAAGCCAAACGCGCCGGTCAAGTGGCGCATGCTCGACACTGGGAGGGAGCTCATCACTAAGTTAATGTCCAAGAGTGGCTGATGGCAAATATTACAACCGAGCCATACCGTATTTAGTAAAATTCACTAGTAAAAAACTTAGTTCGCATCAAGCAATGCGACTGTGACTGCAACTGTGGGTGGGATGCGAGACGGCGGTTCATAAAAACGGGCTAGTGAATCCTGAGATTGATCCGATGCAGCGGGAAAACACCAAGATTTGGAGAACCGGGCGGCCTCTGCGTTTCTTTTTACCTGTTGTGGATCGGTCTACACTTGAGGTGGTGTCATCTTCGCCAGAACATGGTTTTTTTTCTTCTTCAAAGCTTGAACGATCAAAACCCTCCCCAAGGTCCGGGCCTGACATTGAATGCGCGCAAAAGAATCATGAAACAGCCCATATCCCGAATGCAATTGAGATGAATCAGCCTCTTCATCTGTAGCCAATAAGTGTACAACGAACAGAATAGCAAATCCCTGCTGCTTGCTTTCTAATAGGTACTCCACCTAACCTCTAACCTTACCAATGTCTAATCCCATCCTCACATGACATTCTACCAGAAACGCCATTCCCCCACCCCCCTTTCCTTTTTTCTCCTTTATTTTTTCCGCCTAGATGAATTTAGGCGCCGTACCGCTCCCCAAGACCACTCAATACCAGAACGGACGGTCACGGCCAGACAGAATGCACCAGACAGCCACAATACCCGCGAGTACTATGACAACCGCAAAAATTGAAACATGGCGACATAGTCCTGCATTCTTCTTCTTTTCCTTCTTCCCTGCCCGTGACCTTGGTGCTTTCCGTAGTAGTCCCTGTGTGTGCTTGTTGTGCACTGGCAAGATTGGTCCTTGTGTTGCAATTGCATGTGAGGGGACTTGTTGAGGAGCAGAACCGAGGTCTTCATGGTCGTTGAGATCAATAACGACATAGTCATACTCCTCCTATTCGAGAACGGGAAACATAAAGTTAGAACTAGGTAGTCAAGCGAGGATACTGACGAGAAAAAGAAAAGGGAGGTCTGGTCTTGTCTGGTCTGGTCTTGTGTCCATGGTGAGAAACATGACGTACTTGTACTTGTTGATAAACCGGAGGTGGTTCCTGGATTTCATGCATGGCATGTTCCGTGTACTTTGGCAGGAGCGTCGACTGAGAAGCTGTGCGACTGCATGTTTCTAGCTCTTCTTCTTCTTCTTCTTCAAGCGGTGACCCCCTCGGCACAGCGGCTGTGGCTGAGTTGCGTACGAGCTGGCGATCTGACATTATTATTTTGTGTGCAATGAGGTCGTGATCTTGTGTAGGTAGGTAGGTATTTGCGAGTTGAGGTGAGATCAAGACGAGGTAAAGTCGAGACGAGGAGAAGAGGCCAAGACGACTGGAGGGCAAATCCAGGGTTGGTAAGGAAAAGTGAAAAAAGATTTTATAAAAAATTGTGTATCGAGGATATGCACAGTTTGAGTTTGAGTTTCCAATATCCAGGATCTAGGTAGCCATGACACCCGACGACGGTGAAGTCTAAATGCGCCACGACGCAGGTAAACGAAACTGTAAAAATGAGTCACTTGGTTGCCATTCACAAGGTATTACGCCTTGGTGTTCAAAAGAACGAAGAAAAAAAAGAGGGGAGGGGTTATTGATAGCAGGTTAACACTTGGTGCAGACGAGACGCAATGGTCATTGAAAGGAGACAGGCAGGGCAGGGTCTTGTCCTCGGCGTATCAGATCTCAAGGCTGATACGAAGACAAGAAATGGCCAAAGACAACGCTGACAAAACTGTGAAGGATGGAGATATATACATCTTGAGCACTCTGTCTGTTACAGCTCTCCAGCTCCAAGCGGCTGCTCGGACGTGCAACCAATAAACTGTTAGGCGATGGTGTAAGCTCGAGACTGTTGAAATGAGGTATATGTGCCCAATTCTCTACTCTCAAGTGGTATGCACACTAGTCCCTGGGGTGAATATTCCAACCATCACTATGACCACTGCCGGGAGATGAAGCTACAGGGGAGTGTAGTATTCGGCTTGTTGATCCGGATGCCGCGCGAAACACCCAAGTGCTGTGTCTGATCAAAGCTGTTCATGGTTTGAACACTGTGCTGAACGCTGGATCTCCCTCTCCTCTTCTTCCTCATCCTTTTTCTGTTCTCCGTCCCTGTTCCTGGCTCTGTTCCAATTTTAACTCTCGGATGCTCAACGAGCCACCAATATCGAGATGATGAAGAGACACCATAAAAATATGACTACGATAGCCATGGGTATCACGAGTTGATAGTCTCCCCCGCCGTGTTCATATTTCCAATCCAATCCCATGTCCTGTACCGTCTTCATTCCCAGGTAACGCGCTGGCAGGATGGAGTTTTGCGGGCAGATTTCTTCGGATACGAGAGCTGACTGGCCGAGTTCAACCGTGACGTAGCCGTCTTGGTTCTGAATGGGGAGCTTGTTTAGTATTTGATGCTTCTTGCCTATTTAATGAGAGATGGTGTCTAGGTAGATAGGGCAGAGTGCTTACTAGTTGATGGACAGGAGCTGGCCGGGATGCGCCGTATCTGCATTCGCAAGTGCAAGATTCTGGTGACGGTCTTGTAGAAGCGGGGATAGTATCCAGACCTGGTACTTGCTCGCGCAGTGTCATTTTGCAGGTGTTGCGTTGTGTTGCGCCGTGATTTCACGGATGAAGTCCAGACACGAAGTCCAGAAGAACAAAGATTTGGGTCGATGGAAGATGCGTTTGCGCGAAAGTCAGATGATGATTCTTATACCGATTTTGGCCTTCAAAAAACTAAAACTAGTTCTAGTGGCTGATGACTGTTGCGCCCAGAAACTTTAAATACGCCCGTAACCGTATAACGATAAGTGCAAAGATGAAGACTCACTCCAGTCTTGCCTGCCTCTGCCTTGACGTAAGATACGAGCTGTGGTCTACTAGTGTTGGAGTCGCTCTGATTATTTGAAACTAGGATACATGTGACACAGACACAGACTGGATGTGGGAAAATTGCCCTCGGCATTCTTGACGCACAAAACTGAGGTGGAGGTTGGATAGTGGCATGGCTCAACTCCTCTGAACACTGACATCAGTGGGGCCGCCACACACCCCTCTCCTCGGCCATCCCCACCCTATCTATGAGCTTATAACTTTAACCAAGTGTTCTGATACCAACAAAACTCGCAAGCGGGTATAGTCCAGTGGTACGACGGCCAAGCTCCTCCGACGGTATTCCTATTCCTAAGGGGGCTGGCAGACCGGGGTTCGATTCCCTGTACCTGCAAACAGGTTTTTTTCTCTCTCATGTCTCTCTCCTTTTTCCTATACGGCGCGTTGATGTCATACTAGATGAGCCAGGTGGGAGGTCAATAATCCCAACGTTTTGGTTCAGTGGAGTCTCCCCGGAAGAGCTGCCCTTGGCGTTTATCAACTGTTCATTAGCTCAGGAACTCGAGACAAGACTCGGTACATGTACCCTAGCGCACCTACTCACTCACTACTCCACGGTTTTGGTACGCTGCACAGTCAATCTATCATTCCAACCTAGGTGTCTGCACACTGCTTAAGCCCTCATCCTCTTGTCACAAAACTCCAACGGCCCAAACGCCTCCTTAATCTCCGCAATCTCCCACAGGCCCTCCAGCCACGCCTTGACTCTCTGCAGACTCTGTCCGCGCATCTCCTCGTCCATGTAAAATTTAGCCGCAACATACAATGCTCCCGCGACCATGATATCCGCCAGGGAAAGTTCCTCTCCGACCAAAAACTTTTTATTACCTTCTTTTCTCTCCAACTCCGCTTCTACCCTCTTCACAGCCCGTTCGAGCCCACTCAAGGAGGAGTTATATCTGTTCTCATCAAACGGAATCATTTTAAACACCGTCATGATCAGCGGCGGGACGATGTTTGCCGCGATTTCCTGTTCGGCAAAACAGCTCCACTCTTCGATTTTCGCTCGGGTTTTAATGTCCCTTCCGATAAGCTGCGTGGACAGGGAACCGCTCTCTGCAAGGAACCGCGCAATGGCCTGGCTTTCCGTAACGTAGAACCCATCGGCCGTTTCGAGACACGGGACTTTTCCGAGAGGGAATTTGGCGAGGAATTCGGGGGTGCGGTTGGACACCCCCATGGTGAAATCGGTGGCGTCAACAAGCTTGAGACCACCTAGACGGGCGATGGCGTGGGCCTGGACCATGCAGTTAGATATCGCCTAGGTGGAGAGATAGATGAAAGAAGAGAAACATACCCGCTGGACGCGAAAGTTGTGGGGATAAGAGTAGATGGTAGCAAAGGGAGCCATTTTGTATGTTATGTTTGTATATCGTGTTTGTTTGTTAAGCGGGTGTAAGATCAGACTAGGAATTGTGGACGTTATCTAAAAAAAAAAAGAAAACAAAAGCACGTCTTGGAAACACTGCCCGAGGAGAGAGGGAGGCATTTATACCAAGAGTTGGTTTGGTAGACTCCACCGCGGGTAACACAGTCGGTTCGGTCAGAATCAACGCATCTCCCCTCCCGGTCCCCCGTAAATGTTTCGGATTGATCCGCGAACCGAAACCGTCAGCATGCACCCAGCCTGTCTCGTGGTTTCTGGACCAGACAATTTCTGACCTGATAAGAGCCCGATCCGCGACGGATTGTCCCTATACCGAGCTGTCCCTGTTCGGGAAAGAATTGAAGGGAGAGGAGGGAGAAAAAAAGACGGATAGCAAATTTGTTCAACCCTGACATCATGGTGGGACATGACCCCTCAACACTAGACCCCGCACCCATGCATCGTAAACTAGGTAGGTACCTAGTAGGTAGTGTAGCACCGACCCCATCTTGAGCTCGGCATCTGGAAACAAATAGAAGCCCGCAGTACCTAAATGCACTTTGTAGAACAGCCCGT
>Ga0247765_1000926_pt1 | contig 17812 bp, 17 predicted proteins | sample UWRJL106311C6_FD_179949 | JGI IMG/M metagenome (GOLD analysis project Ga0247765, IMG submission 179949) | Plant litter microbial communities from Arlington Agricultural Research Station in Wisconsin, United States - UWRJ-L106-311C-6 | ecosystem: Environmental > Terrestrial > Plant litter >... | reverse complement strand
TTGACCCCGTCTCGGGCAGTCATCGTACCCTCAAAGCCTTCCGCTGCGCCCGTTACAGGGGACTCACCCCCTGTAACCTCCTGTACTGGACCTCACTGAGACCAGTCAGGCCACACAAATTAACAAATATAACATTAGTAATTCATTTTTTACTAAGAAAAATTACTTGTGACGGTGTGGGAGCTGGGACCTGGGGATTGCCCCACGCGACCAGTGCGTAGGTGTAATAAGCTACTAGAGTGATCAAGGAAGAGCTCAATGCTGCTGCGATACACAGGTGGTTCACTAGCGATGAGTTGATAAAGCAGACTCCATTCCAATACAGTGACTGATTCTTGTAGAAGGGAAAAACCCCCTGCGAGCGCCAACTACCTACAGCGGCTTTTATGCGTGTGCTGACCTATTGCGTCACTGCTGCCCCGGCGCTGCGCAGGCGCTGCGGCGGGGTTTCGCAGGCCACATTATAGTAGGAGTGGTCAATTGCCAGCCTACACCGCCTTGGCAATTGAGACCTACCAACCCCACCACCTACCAAGGGAATTCCACAGCTTGTGAATTCTCTCCTTTTTCTTTTTCTTCTTTAGCTTTGAATTAACGCTTTTGGGCTACGCTATCGCACATCAATCTCGTAAATTACGTGCCTACCATTACATTACTCCTAAAAATGAAAAAAAAATTATTAAATAATTTTTTATTCCACGAGGAAAAGCTATCTAATTACAAGAAAAATATATAATATAATTTTACCATTTTATTATCAAAGCAATTTTATCGTGTCCATTATGTAATGCGAGTGTGGGGGTTTTAACTGGGCAAGTGGTGAGTTTTAGTGTAAAAGTGGGGTGTGCAACAAGACTTTTGTGTCCTCTATTTTTTGCTTCTTGAGAGATGGGTATTATTACCCATCCCTTCAACAAGTTTGTGATATGGCTTTACCTGATCCCCACGAGACCAGATGTTGGCAGCGACTATGACGGTGACCCGAATAGGACGGTGATGCGGTACGCTCAAGGTGTGTGGAAAAGAAGGTGTAAATTAGGGTGATGGTCTGGTGATGGATCTAGGGGAAGAAGCCCTGTGGGCCCTGGATCCAAATGGGTGGTGCCCACCAAAGGTGGGCCCCATGAGTCAACCCTAACCCTGGGCAACTAGGATTCACATCAGACGGTCACTCTAAACCTCAAGCATCGCCGCGCAGTGCGAACTGTCTTTAACATGTGGATCCTTTCTCTCGATTTCCCTTGTCTGCATGATTTTTTCCCTGGGAGTTCTGTTTCTTTGCCATTACTGGCGTTATTCATTATTTGGTTCTACATATGTGGCTCACATGTGCTATTCATCATTAACTAGATATGGAGTGCTCAACTGGATGTGTTGAGAAAATATTGCCGTTGCGGCTAAGATATTAATTCTACCGTAAGGTCGTTGGGGTTCTATATTACACTCTTACATATCCAGAAGGGCTTCCGACTTGCACCAGTATGCCTCTGCGCCACACCAAAAAACAGGCCAGACCAAGGCTATTAAAGCTTACCCATCAACAAATTACCGACCATCTCGCGACCCGTGACGTAGGTGGTGCGCCAGAGAGTGTAGAAGTCGAGGGTGCTGGTGAACGTGTCGGCATAGCCGAAGAAGAGCATGGGTGGAATCCAGCCGCGCGCATACTCCATGGCGAAGCAGTACTCGGGGATGCGGTACTGCTTGACCTCGCCGCGCCGCATCCAGTGCACACTGCCCGCCGGGTACACTTCACGCTCATACTCGCCGGGCACGTACGCCCATTGCTCGCCCGTCAGGATGTGGAAGTAGTCGTCGGCCGTGTGCCGACCGGAGTGGCCCTCGGTGCCGACAGCGGAGCCTGAGTGGAGAGACTCGTGTATTAGTTCAGGGCCAAAACAACAACACCCACCAAAAATGAAAGGCAAGACAGAATATCTACCGAAGATGATTAGGTACTCGGTGATGCTGGCGTGGATAATGTACATGGCGCCCATGGCGCCACCGGCGTTGTTGAAGACCCATTCCTCGTCGTGGTTGATGAAGTTCTTGGTCGTGACCTTGGCTCCGAGCTCGTTCACAATGTACGAGACAATGGCGCGTGTGTCGTTGTTGTGCGCTTTGATGGCGCGCTGCGACACGTCCTCAAGGTGGCTGAGCTCGAAGATGTAGAACTTTTCGAGGTTCTGCTCGAGCATGTAGGCGATCGGATAGAAGATGCCAATGAGGACCGCAAACAACTTGAACCAGCCGACGATGCCACGGCTGCTGCTACCGGCTGAGGACTTTGGGGGGGCCATTGCGTTTGCACGGTGGGACCAAGGAGTGACGGCAGAGAGAGAAGGGGGGGGGGACCGACAGACTCTGTGGAGGGAAGCCGGAATGGTATTATTAAAAGTGACGGTTCAACATTGCGACAAAATTTCGTCCGGGTGGGTTTATCAGCTATGAGCGGAATCTAGGCCGAAATTACCAGGCGGCACACAGCTGACGATGGTGAGCATCGATTATTGGTAGTGATTCGTCAATTGGTTCTCACACAAGTCCCTGTTCGCGTGTTCAGACAGAAGCGGGTATTCTGTTCTTCGGGTTCTCGTTCATAGTGCGACCTCCAGACATCGGACCTTTTTTTTGCCCTCGGATTTGGAGCCCGAGATGTGTCTCCGATTGTTGGTGAACGGAGCGCTTTGGTAACATGTCGATCCATCAAGACGGGGACTTTGGTAATTACCAGCTTTCGGAGCAGTTCAAGGGCAGTGTGAAAGCATTCAAAAGCACTGTGCCAGAAATAACTAAAGATTGAGGGTTAGGGTACAATATATTCTCGCCAGAATCCTGCCCCACATTCAGTCGCAATCCATCAAGTCTGCCCTTGAACATGAGAGATGGCGACGACCGCCCAAACCTCTGTGGCTATTCCTGGTCAGTTCCTGGGCCCAAAGACCAAATACCAGCCAGGCCCAGGCACACATATTCATGGATTCAACCTCTGCTCATCGGTTCTTGGCGTCGTGCGAATTGCCCAACCTGCGAAAGCTGGACCAGCGAGGCGCCTCACCAAGATCACACCCATGCCTGTTCCAACCGAACTTCCGACCATCTCAGTATCGCGTTCAGGCGTGACAGAAAAGCGCGAGGTACTTCCTGAAGTTGGAAATGTTGTCCTTTGCCGAGTCATCCGCATCGCGCCCCGTCAGGCTGTCGTTACCATTCTAATTTGCGGCGACACCGTTTTAGAAGCCGAATGGCAGGGCCTGATTCGTGTGCAGGATGTGCGTGCTACAGAGAAGGACCGCGTGAAGATTTACGAGAGTTTCCGGCCGGGCGACATTGTCCGCGCCGAGGTAGTGAGTCGCGATGAGAGTATTGAAATACTTTTGGCAGCTAATAAGGCTTTCAACAGATTTCTCTGGGAGATCAAGCAAGTTACTATCTTTCAACTGCGAGGAATGAGCTAGGGGTCATCATGGCGACGAGTGAGGCCGGGAACACCATGTACCCTGTCAGCTGGAAGGAGTACAAGGACCCAGAGACAGATCTGAGCGAGGCCAGAAAGGTCGCGAAGCCATTTTGAGTTCATTGGGCTAAGAGTCCCATTCTGATAGCCGATATTGGGTGGGGGATACACCGCCATCTGTACACTATTCTACGGTTTTTTTCCCAAAAAAAAATCTCCCTGACAAGGGCCCCGTCTGATACCTCTGGTGTGATCTTCTTCAAGGATCAAGAAGATAAATACAGGGAATATTTCGCCTTGAATCGAAGCGCACAAAGTTCATTGCCTGGGTCCTCGCATGTGCTCGTTAGGGGAAGTGAAAGTTCTTTTTTTTTTTTTTTTTTTTTTAAAAAAAAAAAAAAAAACGTAGCATGGCGTATGTTGGCCCTGGCTTGGTGGCGTCCAGGATAGTTTCGTGCCTTTCATATGTTTGACGATGTCTCAGGATGTCATGTTTGATACCCGGGAGCAGACTCTTACATGCCGAAGAGCAAAGCTTCAACTTGCGAGACCGAGAGGGAGGAGTAGCCTGTTAGCCACGGTGAGGCAGCATAAGTCAATTTACAACGTTATCGCCATCTGGCCTGGGCAAAAAGTGCCCACGACAAAGCATAGTTGAATATTGCGCCATCATCACGAGGTTTCGATTGAGATAGCTTGAGAACCTGACGAATCCGGGAATCGACTGGAAGTTTGACTGAGAATTCCGAGTCAGATAATTGCGTCAAAGCAACCTGGATTCAATGCTTAAAGGTTGCGGGATGGCGCTATGCATGATATATTGTCCGAGTTTACGGGTTCATGGAAAACGCCGTGGGTGATCTTGCGGCTGGTTGTGGGTATTAATGTACATGTAGCCCCCGTTCCTTATGACAAAGTTGTGCCCCAAAATCCGCCAGTTATCGATGGGCGGGCACGGCGGGGTACTTCTGTCGCAGGTCCCGCGCCTGGGAAGCCTGGTTCAGCTCCATGTCAATTTTTCGGTCACGTCTGCCGATCGTGGGGGGCTGAGCAATGCGCATTGGCAATGCGGCATTGCCAAAGCCAGGTCGCCAAATCAGATCCCGCTGCCAAGCCAACTAGCCCCGCCTCCCAGGAAGAGTGCACTAGCTTGCAGGGAACCATAGAAACCCCCGAAGCGCCGCATCAAAGACGCAGAAGGCTCATGGCCGCGTTCGATCCTTCCCCAACCCTCATCGCAGCACATCAACGTCGAGTTATTAAACATCGCCAGCCACGGAGAGTAGAGTCTCGTTTTTGCAGCCAATCTATGGTTCTATCTCGATAGGTAGCTAGGTCGTAGCCATGGCGACTACGACTACGGCAACAACTACCATGACCGTCGCAACCAACCTCACCCTTTCGGCCACTCACTGCTGCCCCCAATGCGGCTTCAATGTCGGGGTCCCGCTACTGGATGATACCCAGGACGCACAAAAGCAGATCGCCGACCTCCAAGCCCAGGTGCGTCTTCTCAATGAGAAGGCTTCCGCCGCTGTCGACCGCTGGGCCGACTACGAAGATGAGGTCACTAAACTTCGCTTCGACCTCGAAGCAGCACGCAAGTCCCCCCAATCGCCAACCGCATCAACAACCTCCACTGCGCCGACAGTGTCTACGCCAGGCCCCACTCCCTCGGGGAGCATCTGGTCTGCCTCTCCAGCGCGCTCCTCCTTCCTCTCGGGCGGTGCGGCCTCGCGGCTTTCAGCGATGCTCTCACCCCGCAAGTCTACACCAAACCTCAAGCCACAGCCGCATCCACAACCACCGACACAGTTTCAACCCCGCCAGGGTGTTAGCCTCCGCGGGAGCCACAGCCACAACAACAGCATGACGAACCTCTCCCCCTCCCCCTTCAGTCCCGCTTCCGCACCACTACCCCTCGCTCCACCCAGTACAGAAGACCTTCTCGAAGCACTCACGCGCGAGCAGACGCTCCGCCTCGAGGCCGAAGGTCGCCTAACCGAAACGAGCCGCGAGGTGGAGGAGCTGAGCGTGTCTCTATTCGAGCAGGCGAACGAGATGGTGGCAACGGAGCGGCGGGAGCGGGCGCGACTAGAGGAGCGCATAGAGTTGCTGGAGAAGCGGGACGCCGATAAGCGGCGGAGGTTGGAGCGGTTAGAGAGTGCGATGGATCGGATCGAGAGGCTGAGAGCCCTACTGGGGCAGTCTGGGGAGGGGCTCGTTGTTGATGAAAGACGGAATACGGCATGATAAAATCCATTTAAGAGGGCAATCAACTCCACGGATTTCTGGGGTTGGGGACTGAATCAAACAGGGCAAGCAAGCATGAGGTGATTACCATGGATGGGTGGTGATTGGGGGCTTTTGAATAACGAGCCCGGTATGGGAAAACGGGTGGTTGAATAGACCAGAAATGGCTGGAGAATGCCAATGTGTGATGGGTCTAGCTTACGAATATCAGGAACGCACACGGGTTGGATTCGGACCTGGGGTTCAGACTGAATGCCAGATTGGCTGGGAAAGAATTGGGGGATACTATTGGCTGGCAAAATGGCGTTTGGCATGAAACAACCTATTCTGGATTCATTTACGCTTGGGATTATAATGTGCGTTGTGGTGTTCACCGGGCTGAACATCTCGCTGCTAGTCAAGACAGTGCCGTTTGGACGTTTAGATATATTTGCTAATGGCATTGTGGAGATACCACGAGTTAACTCCTTAACAAACCGAAAGCCTACAGAGATTACCCCTTAGGCGGCAACACTGTCCGGGTGGGTTTCTTCGGTCTTCCCGTCGTCTTTTTTCGCGTCCTCCTGATGTCCCCCCGCACATTTTGCTGCTGGCGCCGTCGCAAGGGCAGGCTGTGCCGCAACGGACTGTGCTCTGTTGCCTTCTACCGCTGGCCGGCTCGGCGGGGAGACCTGCCCATTCCACAGATCTAGTGCATGTTGAACTTTGGGCGCCCATATCTCCTCACCTTGCAGGAGGTCGTCATACTCGAGGCAGTTCTCGCTGCCAAGGACAAACTTATTCTGGCGGGTGCGTGCAAGCTCGGCCATCAGCGCGCCGGATCCCAGTTTCTCTCCCAGATCGTGGCACAAACTGCGCACGTAGAAGCCTGACGTGACTGTCATGCGGATCTTGACTGCGGGTGGGCCGACGCCCTCCCAAGGCGGGGGAGCGTCCGGACTTGGCGGCGGTTTCACCAGGTTGGAACCTCGACCAGTCGGTGGTAGCTTGCCAAGTGCCCCAGACATCATAGGCTCTTCCTTCTCCGTCTCTTTTGGTGCCTGTTTGGTTTTTCTTCGTTTGGCTGACGGCACCTCCTCTCGCACTAATCCATCGACTCGCTCTTCTGCTTCCCTCTTCGTGCTCTGATACTCGGCGAGCGCCCGGGTCTCTTCCTGTTGCTGCTCGGGGGTCAACTTCCCGAGCTCGGTATCCGATGAAGCTTTATGCTTAGCAACCCGCCAGACGGAGTCCACCAAGTTCTTTTCGGCCTGTTCTGCTTCCTCGGTAGGCCAGCGGTGGTTGTGTGTTCCGGGTTCATACCACTCAACGATATCCAGTTCGGAAACCTCGACATCCCGCGTCTCGATCTCTCTCGGGATTGGCTTGCCCTCCCTGGCATACTCATACAGTGGCTTGCCGTTCATCTTCAGCGCCGAGTATAGCGGGGGTATCTGCTTGAACTTGCCACGGAAGCTATTCAGGGCTTCCTCGACGGCAGTCCTCGTCACTTCTTCATACTTTCCCTTCTTTATTATACGGCCAGTACGGTCATACGAGTCGGTACTCGCACCAAACACAACTACAGCCTCGTAGGTCTTGGTGCAAGTGAGGAAGTCTTGCAATACCTTGGTGCCCTTCCCAATCCCCAGTATCAATACGCCAGTTGCGAGGGGGTCTAGAGTGCCGCCGTGCCCGATCTTGACTTGTATGACCTTCTTTGCCGACCTGCGCCGCTGTTTTTGGTATTTGGACTCTTTTTGCCGCAGCGCCTTTTCCTCCTGAATCATAGGCGCAAAGAGAGCCGACGGGTTGAAGAAGTTTTGACAGTCGCGAATCAGTTGCGCCGAGCTCATGCCCATTGGCTTGTTGATGGCTATCGCACCAGGTTAACTTGGAGCCACCCGCAGCACAAGGGGGATATCCGTACCGAGGACGCCGTCTAGCAGCTTTACTGTCGTCATCTTCCTCAGAGCCTTGGCGAACCGCATTTCCCGCCTTCGCAGTTCCAAGTAGTGGAGAGGCGTGCAGCGGACCCCCCGGCTTCTAGTGACCGTAGGGCAGTATAGTGGGGTTGTGGAACGGGGTGTCGATTGCGATGAGATAGTACCTCAATTGCGACTCGTGCGCTGTTGATCGAATGGTCGTCAACTCGAAACCTGAATTTTTTTGTCTTTCAGCAGAGGTCCAAGGCGATTCAGTTACTGCAAGGATTCTCTACCTGCTTGCCTTATCAAGCCGTGCAAGCGTTATCGGATGACAGCACCCCTGGAATCCATGGTGGAGTTTCAGCACAGTGCCCCGCAGCTGGCAGAACAGCCATTCGCCGTTCCTTGACGGTCGCGTGAACCCTTCCAATTAACGCGTCTAGATCGAGGCCTTTCCACCCACCTGCTCCGTGAACCTTTTCAAATGGGTCAACGGATGGGTTTCAGTTCTCGAGTCGATCGTTTGGCCTGAAAACGACACCCAGGCAATACTTTCACAACCTTTTTCTCGAGCGCATTGCGCTGGAACTACTGAAAATGGGACGTCGGCGCAAGGTTTCCACCTCGACGGTGGCAACGGTCGACAATTCCCGTTTCTCCTGGGTGAAAGAGAGCGCCATTCTTAAACCCGCGCCTAAGGGTAATGAAGACAACGGCCCAACTTGTGTCTTGACGGACGCTATTGTTTACGATAAGGATGGCAAGACGATGGGCAATCCCCTCTTCGTCGGTGAAGTGGGTCCTATGGTTGTTCGTGGCAAGCTCGAGATTGGCAATGATGCCGACGTTCTTCAAAGCCGTGAGTACCTTGCTGCCCTTGTACATCTGTTTGATGATGGCTAACTGCTTCAAAGTCATCAAGTCAAACACGAGGTCAACATACATCGAGGTCTCCGATTCATTTCGATATGCGATAGGTTACGGCGAAGACATGCGTCCCGCATGTTGGGTATCCGGCAAGGCCGGTTGGTACGAAATCAGGCCGGCGCCTGCGTACGAAGCCATGTATCTTGAGATATGCGAAGCAACCATGCTATATTACGAGGCGTTGGGTGTCTATGAAGATCATCAGAAGCAATGCGGCCGAGGCAAACAGAAATCGAAACCCACTCACCGCGCTGCTCCAACTCTCGAGTATATTTTCTTCAGAGTCAGTTGACTCACCCCGGGTTTAACATATGAAAACTAACCATTGTTTAGTATGCCGTTGCTGCTGGAAATGGACTCACACTGAATGAAGTCCGCGAAAGTTACCTGAAATGGGCGCCCTTCCTTGCCAGCCACTTCACCAAAGAGACTGAGTTCGTCTGGGAGGGGACTGCATTTGCAAAGTGGATTCAAGATCAAGCCGCTGTGAGTGAAGCATCTTCTATCGTCTTGGAAATGTATCAACTGACCCTTTATCGCTTAAGAATGCACCCAAAGATGGCACTCTAAGGTCCATTCCACCCAAGCCGTTTCCTAGATTCCGGAGGGCTGCCCAGATTCTAGAGGTCAGCGAATACTCCAGCGATGCGACATCAGAGCGGTCCAGAACCAAGCCGAGCAAACGAGGCAGCAGCCAGGACGCTGAAATGTCCGATGCGCCAACCTCACAATTCAATGACCTAGCCATCAGAAACGGCAAGCCCTGGGTTGAAAGCCCGGTGCCGTTACCACCGCAATATCAGCACCTAACGAAGTCATTAACCCATATTGCGTCTCCATCAACTGCGTCCCCGTCAATTGCCTCTCCATCAACTCATCCTTCCTCGGTCACTCCTGCTCCAGCCGTTTCGTCTTCGCCGGTCGATCTCCTCGCAGAGGTGTTTCGAGAAATCTCCAAGGATGTTTTCAGACCCAACGTTATTGTCAAACCAGGGTTTGATGTCCAGCAAGTGACTATAAACCATCAGCTTTGGAAGAGGTGCAGCTTGTCTATGTACAAGGCAGTTCCAGAGGTCTTGGCCTACTACTCAAAGGACCTTTTGCCACACCTCGGCCCTGAGTGGAAAGGCACGACCTTTTACCGCTGGCTCGAGATGACTTCCCAAGAACCGCTTCGGTTCCAATTCCTGACGCCCGATAAGCTACCTCCCAAGATAGCACGTCGTGGTGGCAGAAAGGGACCAGTTTCCCAAGGCACATCCGCTTCCAAAACCCTTTCATCTTCGCGGCCTGCCTCGGATGATCCCAGAAGAAGTCGGGCACCAGCATCGCAACAACGCCTCGGGGATAACTCCGAGGAAGAACCTTGGCATTTACGGAGGGGCCGAAAGTCTGGAAAGAATGCTGGATTGCGACCGCGCAGCTCCAAGAAGAGACCTGCATCTGAAATGGACCTTGACGACAGACCCGTTCCTGGCTGGCGTGGAAGAAAGTCAGCCAAGACCTCGCACGTTGTTAGTGAGGAGGACGATGATATGACAGACGCCAGCCGCGACGAGAGCTCCTCGCACACTGAAGAAGAGGAGGGTGATCATATGCTCTTTCCCATACCCCCTCCAGATGGCTCAATCAAGCTTGTCGTACACGCCGAGCGAATCCCACCCATGTCACCCACCGGGCCCAATGGAACCTGGGCCTGCGAGGAAGAGGGCTGCACCTATGTTGTCCGGGCTGCAGAGGATCAAGAAGGACAAGGACTAATACAGGCGCATTTCCACAGCCACAAAGCCCAGGTTGAGAGGCTAAACCTGGCGAAGCAAGAGAGCCGCGGGCACCTGCCGATTAAGTACGCATATTTCCCTCCAGTTTTGTTGCTAGTCAAGTTTCTGCCTGATCATCAATGAGCTGTTTCTTACCCACCTAACTACACAGTCCTGTCTCTTTTGTATTGTCTCAACCGCGTGTATACATATGGCAAAGCGGTCCTTCTAACCAATCGCGTTTCTCTGCAGTCATCTCCTCGACAAGATCAAGGCTCTCGGTAAGAGGGCTATTGATAAGAAGACCGTCATGCTCAATGACGATCTGGTGCCTGCCCCAGTCAAGCGACGCCTCCTTGTTTAACAGGCTTCTTTCTAGAGAGGGTTTTTACGTTACCATCCAGTGATAGTCAGCATTGTGTTGACCTGACTTAGGTAATGAATTTACGCCATTCTGAAATTGGAACCCGCATCATCGCCGGAAGTCAGCAGTTTTTGGGGGCTGTTCTTTTCTCCTGCTACATGTTAAGACGAACCTTATGATGACGATACCCTTCTTTTCCGGGTTTGTGGGGGAACCCTAGGTGTTTTCGGGACACTGAGAATAGGGAATGGGAAAACGGGTGGGTGGAACTGCAAAGAAGAAAAAGATATGGTGATACAGGTTGTGGAACCGGATATCAGGTAAACTGGAGTCTAGCATTGAGCAATTAATCGCAGCTCGCTCTCAACACTCCCGCCCCAACTCATTCACACACATACACACAAGTGGAAAAAAGAAACAAAAGGAAGAGGATTATAATTGTAAGACGTGACGGTGGCAGCACCGACACATCGTTGCTGATCATGGTGATAATAGCCTAGGCTTAGAATCATCTTCGGAATGGTTCTAGTTTCAACCGCCAGCTGCCGAGGATGATTTGATTGTCACCAAACCGATTACATTTCCTATTAAATCCCTGTGGCCGAGTAAGTTAATTCTCAAGAAAATTTATTGTCGAGGCTAACCGCGTTGACTGTATAAAGCCGTTCGCTCACTGTCCCGTACGTTTGTCTACGTTACCGGAGCTTCCGGAATCAACTCTTGAGCACTAGCTCAGAACTTGGGCCGATTTCCATAGCAGACCCCCTCCTCACAAACCTCGAGAATCTCCCAATCAACATCAGTTTCAGCACGACTATTTCTTAGCTGTCAAAAACTCTGCCGCGCTCTTCCAGGCCTGTTGATCACCGGCCGGGATCTCGTTTTCGAGTGTTCGAACGCCAGCATATAGGGAGTCGAAAAAGGCGACAGCAATATCGAGATCCTGTTCGAAAGACGTCGCATTAGGCATCATCTCTGGAACGAACCTGCGTTTCTTCTCAGCTTTGGTGGCTGGGGTGTCGTCAAAGCTGATGTCATCAAAGTATGTTTTAACCATGATGCCAAAGGCTGCGTCTGGTTCGCTGAGGAAGGGAAGCCTTGGGTGAAGTTAGTGGGGGCGCCGGTCATCGTTTGGTGAGTAGATTTTACATACCTGTGGCTTAGCTCCCAGTTGTCGTCCCTGTGGCGTTTCGCTTCCGCACGCATAAACATGCGCGCGGCGATTGCCTCGACGAGGTCACGGTCTGCAGCTCGTACTTCGCACACCACAGACCGGTAGGCGAGGAGATTCTTATTCAGCGGGCCGGTGTAGCCATTGTCTCCTTGACGGAGCCTCAGCAACGTGGCGCAACGGCTGATAAGAAGCAGGCTAGACTGTTCCTCCGGGGTCTGATACATGGGTAGACCACGAAGCTCCTCGTGCTTGTAACGTGAATGCAGCAGTTCCAGACGAAGCAGCTCGAAGGCAACCAGAACCGGCTCAAAGAGGTTGGGGGCGTCTGGATACATTTCGACGGTAGACTTGATCGAGGACAGGGCAATCGCCAAGGCCTTGCCCCAACGTGTGAGCTCATGCTGGTCATCGATGTAACCTCGAATGTGAAGGAATCTCCAGAGGCAGATAGACTGGATGAGGCCGGCTGACTTGATGGGGTTCCGTTTCCCCATTTTATCCTTAGTCCCATCCTTGGGTATAGGTGGGCCTAGGGTCAAGGACGCAAAACCTGGTTTCTGCAGGGCCTCGATCTCCGAGACAATGGATCCATGATTGAACTTGGGGAAGTGAACTTTGATGAGGGTAGGCTCAGCAATTGCCCAGCGCTCGACTTTCTCTGAAAAGTCGGTCTTCGCCTCATGCCGGTCCCAAACCTTGTAGGTGTAGTTGCGGTCATACCAGACCTTCATAGTGATATCCCTGTGCGAAATTCCTCGGTTCAGGGGAGGGATAACGAGGCTTAGGGCCGCTTCCTTGATCCGAGCCGATCCGTTTTGGACAAGATTTTTGTACTCTTCGGTTGCGGCTCCGTCTACGGTAGGCAGGACGTGGAGCTGGCCCTGAGTGATCCAGCTGAGCAAGCGTGACCCAATGAGTCCGGTGTTCAGGTAGTGATATAGTTCTGAAGGCAGTCGGAAACCAAGATATTCGAAATTGTCATGTGTGAGACCGTCGAATTCGTGGATTTTTATCTCGCCGCTTTCAGCAATATAGATGAAATGATCGACGGCCATGCGAGCCTTACAGTACTTGTCGTACCATTGGGGGTCCTGCTTCTGCAATAAATCGCCAAAAGTATTGCAAACCCCCTTGACTTTTTTCTCGGCAGCTCTGAGCATGTTGATCGCATCTGATATGCTGTATGGCTGGATCTTGGTAGAGTTTGCGTCGGCAAGCGCTGGAAAGGGCGTGAGAAATGAGGTCCCTGTCATTAAGAGGGCGTCGACAAAGAGAAAGTCGGTCACATTCAATGCCTTCAGAACGTTCTTCTTTGAGACCGCCGACACCTGGCCGGTTTCCCAATCTATGGAGCGTATGATGCAATCGTTGATGGGATACAACAGGAGCTCCAGCGGCCCCATGATACCGCCGCATTGGTCTGAGTCGATCATGTCGAAGTAGGCGATCTACGAAGTGTTAGTGACGGGGGAGAGCGCTAAACGGATCAGAGCAGGCGGACGAACCTGAGCAGCAGCCTTAAAGGGGGCCACCAAGAAGTGAAGCTTCCGAGCCCTGAGTATGGACTGGAGCAGCGGATACAGGCTATGGGGACGATACGAGGCTGTCCAAGGGTGGGTAAGTCTTAGAAGTCAACTCAGAAATGGCGGGGCACACCTTTGACTTGTCCGAAAGCCTGCACCGCATCTGTCGCGATGCCATTGAAGTAGAGATCCCAGGCATAGTCCGTTTTCTGATTCGCCTGAAGGCCTCTCAGCGTGGTGACCTCATCTTCTCCAATGAGGGGCTGGCCATCAAAGATAAAGAACGGAGTTATGCCGTGGGCAAGCCACTGGTCGATATCTACGTCGAGGCGAGCCCTGATGCTAGTCAGGCCACCGAGAGCGAGGAGGAGGGGTTCGTGTGGCGGGGCGTCGATTTGTTGTTGGAGGTAGTACGTGGCGTCGATGGCGATCGCAGTGTCTTCCAGATCTTTGAGATTGTGATGACTGGTTTCAATGTTAGCCCACTGGGCAAAGCCTCGACCGGGGAAGGTAGGGAGGGGCGGGGGCCCACGTACGCTACCTGGTTGGAAACCCAGGGATCGTCACTGTTGGCTGCGCGCAGTCGGTCAGCTACGAAGTAGTATCGAACCCATTGGTCGGGATATGGCTGGGGGTAGGCGAGCATGGTGTCAAATTGTCACTGTCGCCGCGATAACGGCGATGGCGACTGCTGCCCAGGGGTGGTAGAGAGCAGAGGATGTTGTTGAAGCTTGGGGGGGGGGAGGGGAGGGTGGTACCAGGAGCTTGGAGAAGCTAGCCTGACGGATGGTGGGAGAATAAGCTGCAACAAAGTTATGGAGAAGTGTAACGGATGGGTGGGAGAGCGTGCGAGAACGGTTTTGGAGACGGCGCCGAGGGAAGGCTACTGGCAGAAGGGAGGAGGGCAGTGAGGGGCATGAGAAGAAGGGTGCGGCGGCAATGATTTTGGGACGAGGAAAGCAGAAGCAGACACATACCCGGCATTGTGAAGGTTTACCCCAAGGATGGAAGCTCGGAAGGCCCCGCAACAACTGACAGTCCAAGTCTCCTGCTCCAAAACTGGGGCCCTTTTTTCCGGTGGAGCTCGAATCGTCAAAGCCAAACGCGGCAGTCGTAGGTAACAACTGTGTCGTTGCTGCAGAAGAATCAACGCAAACCAAAACAAAGGCACAATAACGGAAAGACAGGTGCACCAGCAAAACTCAAGGAGTGACTTGGAGCTTGTCAACCGCAAACACGGGCCATGTCCAAAGTTCAGAGAGGCTGAGCGTTCGGAGTGACGCGAGGAAAATCGAAGAGGACAAAGCTCAAGCTGAGGTTGCCAAAAAAACGAGGCTCAAGGGACGGCCGGGGTGCACCCACAGTGTTAACTTACCGTCGCGCACTGTATTCCATTGCATTTCTGCTCGCTTTTGTCTGGGACAAATGTACAGTGTGGGATGCACTCTGTACACACGGTATGCCAAGAACTGCAATTGAAGGCCTTGTGAGTGCTGGAGGGGCATTGGAGGCGGTGTAGCGGCAGAATCCACGCTCCCTGGACCCAATGCGGAGAAGTCTTGACTACCAGATACCCAACAATGATGCAAATCGTTACCCATATATACAACAATCTTGCTGCAACTCATCAAAAATATAGATGTGGTCTTTTATTTAAGCCACGACGGGCTAACGCATAATCCCTTGCGCAAGCAGATGTGCGTTCAAGAGCCGCTGGTGCTCAAATTTTGGAGTCTCTCGTGACCTAGGTCGTGCTCCCGCCTTTCGTCACACACCCCCAGAACGATGGACAGTGTCCGCTGTTCTGTGAATGCCTTATCTTCAGGCTAACAAGGCTTGCACAGAGGAGCTAGTTGAATGGGACAGCGGTTGACATTGGGAGCGACCGACGCGTTGCCATTTCAACGCCACCGCTTGGCAGGCTAGCGACGTCGAGATCGAAATTTAAGGCCTCAACCAACATCCTCCTGATGCACCCAACTCATCCCCGAGACACTGCCGGCGAGGGACTCTTCTCTTGTTTTCTTTTTGGCGGCGCATCGCTCATATTGAGGATTTCGGTGGCTCGAGTGACTAAGTGCTGGACAGTGCTGTAGACTAGCTCATCATTGTTACCTGTGACTTTGGCATGTAAACCGCCCGTGGTCAGCCATTCGACATCGCAGAGTACTCATATCTAAGAGGCCAACATCTCGACCATAGCCTAGCATCTTTAGGGAGACGCTGCCTGAAGATGTGCATCCAAGCCGACAGGATGGAGGTTACGAGAAGAGTGACACGGAATATGTTGCCTTCCGGGGCACCTACATGTGTCTGGAGGTGTTGACGCTGGTGACTCGACACGGACTGACTGCTTCGGCTGCGCGGAGCAGTGGCGAGCGGTTCAAAACGAGGTACTATCATCGGAGATTAATACGTTCTTCCCAACGGCGATGATACTATCGGATCGATTCGGTGTGGGAATTCAGTCGATGGAATCCGTCTCGCCCCTCGCTTCTAGGCCCGGCGCCGAGTAAGCAAGCGTGTTGGATGGCATCCCGAGCATCCAGCAAGAAGAACTAGGCCAATCTCTCAGCGGCCAAGAGCCGCGTGGTTCCATTCCCACTGAGCTCATCACTCATCAACACTCCCCCTTTTTGTCGTCCGCGATGCAGTCGTTCCCAGGCATCCAACTCAGTTACACGCAGCTACCTGCTACGTCGGTCAACAACTGCTGTGCCAGCGGTAGGGGGAAATGTCGGGGAGAGCAACGGCGGCTCTTCGGTGTCTGAATTGTATCACTCGCCTGCCTGGTGGTCCGCCGCTGCGGCTGTCTCTCTCCCGGACTCTTGACATGCTGTCGCGTTAAAAGGGGGCATCTCATCCTGCAGATCCATCCAGTCCACCCCCTTCGCTGCGTGACATCAGAGAATACGGTGAGTGGGGGGGATTCAAGGGGATTATTCGGGGAAAGGAAGGAAGAAATTTCGATTTGAGCTCGGCATCTTGCAGTGTGATATCAAATAGTGCAAGGTGAGTGGTTGCAAGTGGCAGAGAAGACACATGGCGAGGCGAGACTGGAAATCCATGTGCCTTGTACTCCCCTCTTCCCCCACCCTTTTTTCCTCTCTCCTTATTTCCGTTGCTGATGTATCCCCTCGGCGTGTGTCACGGAGTGGAGTGAGCCTGATTCCAAGTGGTTCCAGTGTCATGAACAGGGCAAAAGGCGGAGAGGGTAAGAGTCACAAGATGGGACAGAGAGGGATCCGGTTGCTTAGCTCAGGACGGATTACTCCGTACGCGCTACGAAGGCGCTATGCCCAGAAGGCGTTCGTAGGTGTGCCGTTGTGTCTTGAGGATAAAGTTCCAGCCCGAATTCAGAAAGGATCGGCTGTGTGTGAAGTGAGTCCACCTGCCACCGCCTTGCCGGGCTCATCGGGCTACCTATGCTTATTTGCATCTCCTAGTCCGACTTCTATTTACACTGTTACCTCCGGCCCACCCCGGATGGGCTTTATGTGCTCACCTTGAAATCCAAAGGGGCAACCAATCAAGCTGCCCATTGTTTTTTCTTACCTGCTCTCACATGTCGACCCCATTGGAACATAATTAAAACCACCAGGCATGCAAAGGTAGGCAGCAGCTGTCCTGCGTATTTTGCCTCTTCCTGTCGGCTGCCCGTCAATTCATTGTGATCCACTACAGGAAAATGACCAGTGAGCAGTTATTAAAAAATGTCATTGGAAACAAAAACTTTTCCCCCTCATGGTAGTTTCCCCTGCAATTGACTAGTTGGTTGGGGTCCGGATGAAATATGGGACGAACCAAAAAGGGAATGCGTACCGTTTCTTTCCCTTTCTCTTTGCTCTCTCTGTTGCTCCTGCTGCCACGTTCCGTTTGTTCTCCGGTGAGGGTATTCAGCTACGGCACAGCTTCGGTTGGGACGGATGGATGCACAAGGCCGAATGACCGAACCAAGGGTGGGAAACCCCCCCCCCCCCCCCCCCCCCCCCCCCCAAAAAAAAACCAGAGTGTAAAACCAGTGATTAAGAGTGCCCATGTTACACGCACAAATAAACCTGATGGGAATGCATGCGCAAAAGTGTGTGTGTGTCGTACCTTGGTTCGTCACGCAGCATGAGACAACCCTCGAAAACCACACGTAAAAAGTAAGACCTAGCAACTGCATGGTTCCTATGTCTTGTCAAGCCATCATGTACTGTTCTACACCTCTTGTACGTTGTCCGCCCCGCTTTCTCTTCCCCTAAACCGTTTGTATGCAAATCTCTGTTCCTTTCTTGCGAGCTCGACTTGGTCTGGGTGAGGCCGTTTTAACGATATGACTCCTTCCAACTCTCTTCGGATGGCTGGCGGGATGCGAGGCAGAGTCCCGATACCGATGAGACACTGTACTAGGTGCGAATATGAAAAAAAAAAAAAAAAAAAAAAATTCAAAACACGGGGCAAA
>Ga0247765_1000925_pt1 | contig 17817 bp, 17 predicted proteins | sample UWRJL106311C6_FD_179949 | JGI IMG/M metagenome (GOLD analysis project Ga0247765, IMG submission 179949) | Plant litter microbial communities from Arlington Agricultural Research Station in Wisconsin, United States - UWRJ-L106-311C-6 | ecosystem: Environmental > Terrestrial > Plant litter >... | reverse complement strand
CCCCCCCCCGAAGCGACGGCGATGACGGTGGGAGGTTTGGGGTCGCTTTTTTTTTTTTTTTTTTTTTTTTGGGGGGGGGGGTTGCAAGGCTTGCGGTTTCGCCCAAAGTCTTGTCACAAGTGCAAATACAACAGAAACTGACCACGTGGCTTTTGTTCTGAGGAAAATCTCCAACTCATCCCGCGTCTGTCATCAAGATCGACATTGAACCTCGACATTGACATTGAGCGGATTCACCCGTCACCGAAACATGGCCAGTTCCTTTCCAAAAATTCAGATCGCCATTGATGGCCCAGCCGGTACAGCGTTCCCTTCCTTTCCCAGCACCGATCTGGCAGATGGGAACCTCGATAAGATCATCTTGGCCAATATCCGGAGCAAGTGCAGCACGTGAGCTACCTACCTACCTATGTAGATGTCTGAAGTTCAGCTTGATTGTTTTTATACTTGATCACAGTTGGCTGATTTAAGCAATATTCGTCATCAGTTCCAACAAGCTCCACTTCACGGCCGACGGCAAAACACGCCTCGATGATCAGACGACTCTAGAGTACTACATGACTCTTGCAGCTGAGGTGAGTTTTACTGTACCCCTCCAGCCTCTGCTCTAGGCTTTCTGTCTCATAAAATGAAAACCAGCCCTTACTTACTTGTAGGGAAATGCAATTCTTCAATCCAGTGCTGTCTCGGCTCCCGCTCCAGCCCTGGCCGAAGCTCAGGTTCCTGATGCAGCCCCTCCAGCACCCTTCGCGGGTCCAGGTGTCTCGACTTTTGCAGTCAAAGTTCTCGACACCACCCCTGCTCCCGAAGCGCTGCAGGCCATCCCAGAGACACATGCTACCATGACCAAGCGCCAGGAACAAAGTCAAGCAAGCCAAATTTCTCGACCTACCCACCCTACCGAGCTTTGCTAACACGACTCTGGCGGCGCTGGAAGGTAATTATGCGGCAACCACGGGGACGGGCGGGTACAAGGAGCCAGCAGAGCTTACTGAAGACCAATGGGATACGATTTTGAAAAACAACTGCGCTCTCCATGGCTACTACATTGACTTTAAAACCGGAAAACTACTGGTCAAGGCTCCCAAGCCAGCATTTAGGCTTCGGGGGGTCGCTTCCCCTGGAACGCCAGCGGCAGACCTAGCATTAAAACAAGTTGAACCAGGCAAGATACAAGAGCCGGTAAGTTTGTTTCCTTTTTTACATTTTACAATTCACATTTTACATTTTACCAACGCTCACATTTTACATTTTACCAACGCTCACTTTTTTTTTTTTTTTGGTCAGTCACAGTACAACCCTTCCATCCCGCCGTACTATATATCAGCGATGCGGCTTCGGTTTCCGTCACCGAGATTCGGCAGCAAACTCAGCGACAGCTGATCAAGGAGGGATTCAACTCGCTTTCGGTTTCTGGCAGCCTGTGCGTTCAATTCTTTATTCTACTGATTCTGATGGAATAATTCATGACTGGGATATGACTAATTGAGGTTCTAGTGGCGGGGGCCTAAAGCTTCCTTTTACCGTATCGGCTGCGTTTGACCAAGAGCATGCTTGGAGTCAACAAGCCAAGAAGAATACGGACGTTGACTCACCCTTCGTGACTTATGTAAGTACCTACCGACCTACCTAAGGTACCTACCTATGTATCTTACTAGTTATCTACCTAGGTATTCAGGCGCCTCAGCTGACTGACTCCCTCTAGTTTCCGCGCGTGATTGTCGAGCTCGATGCCGACTGCCTCGAACTGACCCCCGAGTGCGTCCTCGACGCCAAGGCCGCGTCTACGCAAGATGAGGTTGATCGTTTTACCGCAAATACGGTATATTACCTACCTTCGTTCATCTTAGCGATCAAGCCCTGGCTAGATACCTACGTGTAGGGACGGTGTTTGCTACCTCATTCACTCTGAGAGGCTATCTGTATAGCGCCCTCAACGTTACAAAGGACGAGCAGGCAAATCTCGATCAGGTCAAGGATGTTACACGCAAAGCTGCGGGTCTCAGCATTCAAACTCCATTGTTTGGTGCATTCTTGGAGCGGCATCTGCCAACGGTACTGGATCAGACAGGAGCAGCGTCTCTGCTTCAAGACGCTCGACTCACCAGAGATGCCCATGGGGGTAATACCCTCCTTGTATCCAAGTATATATCTCTCCCTGTCCGAGGTATTCCGTTTTGAAAGCTAATTGAGGGAACTCCTGGCCAGTCCTACTGAGTGGGGTTAGCACCGTCAAAGATTACCGTCTGTGGCATTTGATGAATCTAAGTCACAACTTCACAAATCCTTCAGTCACCATCGTGGCTTACATGTATCTACCTACCTTACATGCAACTAACTGACTAACTTTGCACTACTTGCAGCAACAACGAGTGGTTTACATGAATGGTCTGATCCAGGATCTCGACCCTCTTGCGTACGACAACTTACAAAACCCTTCCCCGCTGAGCGATACGGGCAAGAACCCCATTGCGGACGCCGATTTTAACGAACGAATCCGCACTCCCATTGCCGACGCAACGATGGCGGTCTCTGATACTAGAAGCAGCAGCAGCAGCAGTAGTAGTAATAGTAGTAACGCTCTCATGAAGCGTATGGGTGACTATTATCGAAACCAGCAATTTGATGCCAAGAACTCCGCCGCGGCTGCCGAGTATGTCCAATTCATGGCAAAGTACTACCCGGACTCATGGGCCGGACAGATTCCCCATCGGTGTTAAGTTTAGTGCGCTTGGTCTGTTTCTAGCGAACAAGAGAGGGAGTTAAAGTTTAACTAGTCCCTGCCTACCACCTACCTACTAAATTTGACTTTTTCTTTTATTCTTTTGCACCTCTCACGGCCAAGTGATCATTAGCTCTATGTAGGGAGGGAGTGCCAGAAACAGAATGGTAACCCCTAAGCTGGTCCGAAATTTTGAGGGGAAAGTCATTGATTGATAGATCTATCAAAAAAAAGCTATTCTTGTCTGGGTACATGTTTATCGTTTGTGCAAAGAGAGTGTGTCCTAGGTAGATAGGTACCTAGTAACATGTAACTGCTGTTCCCTTTTTTTTTTCTCAAACCTGAGCTTTTCCAGAGAGTGCAAAAAAAAAACCTGGGGACCAAAGTCTGTCTCCAAATGACGGAACTTGACGTGGCGCGAAACAAAACAACTGAGTCCATTTATTTTATTCCACACATCAACGGAGACCAAACTCAAACTCAGACCTCTGCCTCGGATTTGCTTAAAGAAAGAAATCTAAGCCTGGCAGGTACAGCGCAACGAACAGAGCTCATAGGTTCCCAAAGACCCATTGATGCCCATCGGACAGGTGACGCCGCTCGCGACACACTCAGGCTTGGTCTTGCCAGCGGGGCAGCGGCATTTGCAGTCTTGCTCGCAGGCGGACGCGCTGATTCCGCCGGAACAGGCGAGGCGCTGGGCCGTGCCGGAGGAGACGGCGAGAGCGAAGAGGATGGCCGAGATGGGCTTCATTTTGAATTTGGTTTGTTTTGGGTTGGGCTGATGGATGTTAGCATTTCTCAGAGGTATTTTCCCCGGCGTTTCAACTGTCGATCTTACCTTTTTAAAACCTTGAGTTTTGTTGTGCTGTGAAGAGTTGAAGAGCTGATGAGTGGTGTTGGATGGATGAAAAACAGACCGTCATTCCCTCCTACTTATACACTTTACTACCTACCCTGACTCTAGTCTCAATACCATCACCTACCACACACATCCCGGAAAGAATTCCGTACCTACTACCTAAGGTGACGACGCCGCGATGCTTGACATGCGCCTGTTTCAACACAACGTTGAACACAAACACATGTTATCATTATTCATGCCCGTTGCAACTTCAATTCCAGTCAGGAAGGTGACACTCAAATTTTTTGAAGAGAGACAAGGTTTCTCAGTCTGGCTGGCTGGCTGGCTGGCTCTCTGACAAAGCTTACAGCCATGTCTTCTCTGCGACGCGAATGCGAGTAGCCGGTTAAAGCGGGAAGGGACCGGTGAGGGTGGGTCTTGCACTGAATATCGTATGTCGTATACCGGGTGGGTGGAGTAGTTGATGTTCAATATGTGTGTATTAAACGAAACTCTGGAGAAGAAAGCAACGCCACACTGCTGCGTTTGCAGGCTGCTGCCAGTAACGACACTTTATGCAGTGGTAACCTGCGATACTGCCTTGTCAAGGTGCATATGTATGGAAGGATGGGGGGTGTCTGCGGACGCATTAAACAACCAACCGGAACGGTCCGTACTATTCCGAAGGACTCCAGCACCTTCGGTTCGGAGAGAACCTCCGGTGGCGTTGACGTGTTCTTCCTACCTTAAAGTTCATGTTGCCACAGAGAGAGACATGGTCGTCATACCAAACTCGGAGGGAACTAAACGGTTATTTGCGCGCTTAAATGAACTGAACTAACTGACACAAAAGGGAGATCGTAAAGAGGGCAGCAGTTGTTATGCTCGGGGCTCCACAACTACCAAAGTATTGATAAAGTGGTGGATTTGGACCAGTTCGCTTTCAAAGTCCACGGTTTCGTGGAGAGTGGTAGGCAACTGCAGTGTCAATGGGCCACGTAATACTGTCCGGGGAAAAAAAAAAAAAGAACATGCAGTTGACAGTGCATAGAAGTCAGCCCACCTCTACGGATACAAAATTGAAAGCTTGCTTAGCATCTCAGAAGCCATATCCCTATCCCGTAAATCCCTCCCTCGGAGCGGTGAAAAGTCAATCTGATATGAATCCTCTTCCCGAAAATCTGTCAGGGTTAAACAACTCGAAGTAGCCACCTCGATGTCCATGTCGTGATTTCCCCACGGATCTCGCTTCGTCATGATCATGTTCATGTTCATGTTCTTGATGATTATGCCTTCCCCAGCCAGAACCCGCACCCGCTTGAGCCGCGGCAGTTTTTCATTTCCGTAATACATCAACTGCAAAATTGCGCCGTGCAAGAGACGTTCATGCTGAATGTTGGTTCCCATTATCGGGCATCGCCAGGGATGCCATATTTCCTCGTTGAGACAGAGGGTTTGTAGCGAGGGCGGGAGAATGTCGCATATGTCCATGTCCCCTGCAGCTTCCATAGCATCCGAAATTGGGAAAAGGGCCGTCATGGATACCTCGAGGTGTTTGAGTTTCGTCATGGATGAGATGCATGGTAGGTGTTTGGCGGGGGCGGGCTGGTGTGGTGTCTCTATTTCGAGTCGGAGGTATTCAAGGGATTCAGCGCAAAGCGATAAAGCTTCGTTGAAGCCACGTTGGTCTTCATCTTGCTTTCCGGGTTGCGTGGGATACTCTGGCCCGAGGGAAATATCCAGCTTTTTGAGCTTAGGCGCCGCCTGTTTGAACAACTCATACCACCAGACTCCTGATGTGCTGGCGTTGACAACGCGAATTGACTCGAGGTTCCTCCACTTGTCCGGAGACAAGGCCGCTGCGTCTTCGCTCCACAGATGCGGGTAGAACAACTCGACCTGTCGAATATTCCCTGATCCGCCCATGAAGCGTTGTACAAACTCAGGATACAAAACCGCTTCCTTCGCACTTCTCTCGGGGGTCATGGACAGCAGGGAGAGGTGTGGGAGGAAATTCTCTGGATGGTCGCCATATAGCCTGTCCATCTTGTCCATGATAATTTGCCAATCTTCCACCCGCCAAAGCGACCGTATACGACTGAAAATTCCGTCTTCTTCCCCCGGGATATGCAGATACAGACACTGGAGATGGCTAACAAGACACAAGAGAAGCGGAAAGGTGCATTCGAGAAATAGCTCATTCCTCCCCTCCATGCATCGGGCGAGATAGCGACCGAGCTGCATATCGCCATCCTCGCAAATGACTTTGACGAGGGCTTCATCGAGTTTGTCTGCTATGTCGCCAAGACTTCCTTCGAATATCGAAACGACGTGGAGAACGCGTACCAGCCTGGCCAGGTCCTTGCTGAGGGTAAGCGACCACACAAGCTGGTAGAGCGCCAGGCGATCCAAGATGAAGATGGTGTGATAAAGGCAAGGAGTGGCGATGGCGTTCAATCTCCGGTTGGTTTTGGTGAGTGCCAGGAGAGTCAGTCGATCTTGGATGATGCCGCAATAAGGGTTTGGGTAGTAGGCTCGATTTGTCATAGTGTCTTGGACCTGGGGAATGAAGGTTTGTGCAATGCTGGTGAGCAATTCATTCGGTAGACTCAACAGAGACATTGTCGCGTTTTGTGACAGAATCAAAGATTCAACTACCGCTTAACCAGGGGAGTGAACAGGGCAATGTAGACTGGTCGTACTTGCGCAGTTGATCGGATCCGCTTTTCGTTTGTTTCAGTCATCGCCTCAACGCGCAGTCCGTGATGCGTCCGCTTTTGGCTACCTGAATGAGCCCATGTTGAGGTTTCTGTCAAAGTTGCTGACAAGTCCATCCCCGCATTGCCCTCAGCATGGCTTGCTCGCAGTTACAAAAACTTGATACGATCCCTGTAAGGTAGGTATAGAAGCTGTATTATCAAGCATTGTGCCTCAACACCAATTATCGAAGGGTAAGACGGCCCTTCCCGGAACAAAGACTGCCCGGTCCCGGATTTACTCAAGATTCATCCTCCTGAACTCTGAGTTAGCTGTCAGCTGCATTCCCAAAAAAATGATGTTCACCGATTCAGTTTTGGCCGTGTAATTTTTCGAGGCCAAAGGCACACGTCAAATCGATACCCATGACCCAGCCGCTGACGTCATATTGCGCATCCGTTGGGTTACCGGAAGCTGAGGCAGCAACGAAGTCCTGTTGACTGTTTTCACTGGCGTATCGCTTTCTGTCCATCACCAGATCTCAGCGGGCAATTATATGAAGGTATCTAATCCGGGCATCTGTTGCGTTCTTCGGTCAGGGGGCTGACTCGAAAGCCCGCCGGAGAAGCCTCGGTGCCGAACAGAGAGCAGTTGGCTGCCGCTTGTGAATCGGCGCTAACTTAATCTAGCGGCCTCGGCAAGTGCATTCAAGCACCCGCGGGGCGACTCAGTCCGGGAAAACAGACATTCGGATTGTGAGTCTGCATGGCTTTCCAACCGGGGCCGGCGCCGTTCCTATCTACATGGCCTGCTCCGAGCTTAGGCCAGCTTTCAGTGCATCAGCCGCCGGATCCGATGCGGAGCTCGACCACTGCGTCTGGTTCATATCTGACATCATCTTGAAGCTGCGATTGGGTTGACATTTCAGTTGCCCCCTCCGGATCATGAAATGGCCGAAAACTGGGGCCAACTCAATTCAGACTCCCCCCTCCCCCCCTTTCCTCCCTTTCCTCCTTTCTCCCTGAACTGGCGAGTCGGTATGCGACTCGACACCGCCTGTTCCACAACTTCCATCGCCAGTGTCTCTTTTCGTTTTCGGGAAAATGCCACACCCCTCAGCACTCGTCAAACGTACGCTCAGTACAAACAGGACACCAACTTGGTGGCGTCATGGCTGGCCAAAACGGGAATGATGGCTGGGTGTCCCGACGAGATGCTCCAAGTGTCGGCCGGTCCTGCAAAATCCACTCGCCTCAAAGGCAAGGCCCGCAAAGAAGCGAAAAGGGCCGCACAAGCATCAGCATCAGCAAGTCAATCCAAGAAGCACATCCTGGCCATCAGGAACTTTGTGCCGCTGGCTGAGTTTATCGTCGACCACCACAAGGACAAGGCCAAGGATGCTGTCGATGTTCTCGAACAGTTCTGCAATGCTCTTAGTTACTGTTCTGGTAAGTTGTTCCTGAAAGCAATTCAAAACAGCCAGCCATCACCCCCGCCCCCCAAACCCTCCCCTGCTTCCGCACCGTCCAATATCTTTGACGTCCTCAGTGTATACCAGACCCCCGAGTTGGAGGTGGATGTGGATGCGGCTGTTGGCGAGACGCCGCAAACGTCGACGTCGTCCAGCGGGCCACCCCCCGAAGCCCAGCAGGTTAATGAGTACGAATCCGAAACCGCCGACACGGCCTCGGAACGGTTCCTAGCTTTCCTTGCCCTCGGCCGCGACCTTAATGCCTTGCGTCAGCAGGTCAAGAGTCTATGGAAAGCCTATGCCAACCGCGAGATGTCGCTGACGTCCCTGGCCATTGCGACCAACACGGCGATTGCTCTCGCTCGCGCTATTGAAGAGGGCGTGTCGCATATGTTCAAGCTTGACCGTCATGCCAACGGCATGCTCGAAAAGCTCTTGACAACAATTTGCATTATGAGTGGGCTGCCTATGGGTTGCAGCCTTGACGGCTCCTATCTGTTTGATATCCGCTTGTACGAGTCGATGAATTTTTGCATGATTAACGCTCTCCTTTTCCTTAGCGGCTGGGCTGAAAGCACTGGTGACGATGCCACTTCATCCTACAATGGGTCATATGGGTGGTATGACAAGATGGTGCCCTATGAAAGCCTGTCGGACTAGAAGAAGTTCGAGGCTGACAGAGCTTATATCCTGGAGTTACTCTTGGAATTTGACAGATTTGGCTGTTTGGCTTTCAACCTGTTGGCTACTAAGCTCACACTGCCCGTTCTTGACGAGTTGGCCCGAGGCGTCCACTTGATACTTGCTGATGGGCTGGGGGAGGTCGACAGGCCCTTCTGGGAAATGCTAGCGTATGATACCGTGGTGGAACATACTATTGACCAGCACTTGGAATATTACGACGGGTCTGAGCCTCTGCGGGCCCGGGGATCAACGAGTCGGTCGACAAGATGCTGACCAGGCTGCAGAAACAAGCTGAATACTGGCGAGAGGGTGCGAATCCTGTCATCGAGTCTCTCCGTATGGTCGGCGTCAACACCAAACCAACCACGTTGCTCAAACGCCACCCCGTGTATTGCGGGCTCTGGGTGGCCGACATGCGGGCTCATCTGCACCACTTGGGCTTGGGCATAAAAGAGGCGTTTGGAAGCATCCTCTATGCCGGCCGCCTGTACAACGCTCTCGAAGCTGAAGGCCTCATCGCTGACGACATGAAGTGGCATGACATGGAGCTCTTCTTCGACGCCCAGGGCGGACGCGACAACTTTTTCGGCCAAGCCCCATCCAATGTCAAGGATCACCACAAGCAGATCTGCCTCGAGATGGGCTTCTCGGCCACCGGTTTCGCCCCCAACACGCGTCACAAGGGCAAACTACAGGCTACCAAGAAGGGGCCCCGCACTTTAAAGGAACAAGGCCGTGTCAGCATGCTGTTCCGCGCCCAGTTCACACCCTATTCGTCGCACATCAACCTGACCTCGGACGACATCCATACCATCTTGCTGCCGACAAGAAAAAGACGACGGCGGCGACAAGCCCGGCGCAGCTCGTGTCGGCCCTCGCTCGCGCCCTCGAGGCGGAAATCCCCCCCTTCATGCCCGACTATCTGCACGGCCACCGCATCTGCTGGACTTTTTTCCGGCGCGTCAAGGATGCCATCGAAAGCGATATGCTTCGGTGGCTGGGACCCGAGTGGATCACCAAGGAGTATCAACTCCCGTTCGCGGCAGGATATATCTTGCGCTCGCTGTGTGGCGACGAGAAACTACCACCCACTCACGATTTACTCGATAAAGCTACGGCGTCGTACAAGGAAGCCCTCTATCCCGACAATGATACCGGGTCGGAGCCCCGTAGCGAGGTTTGCAACAAGATAAAGGAGTTGCAGGCTATAGCCACACTGCGTAAAGTCGAGCCCGAACCGGAGCGTGGGGCTCAGTCTCAGCCAGCGCGTCAAGTTAGGGCTCTGCAGGATAGCAGCAGCAACAACAACAAAAACAACGGCCAGCATATTAATCGGGTACAGCAGTCTCGACGGAACCAGCGTGCTAATCAGGCGAGAGGAGGAGGACGTGGTGGTCCTGGAGGTGCTGGCGGCCGTAGGGGCGGTGGAGCTGGTGGCGGAGGAGAGCCAGGCACCGCGTTTGAGCTCTTGTTGAATTCTTTACTGCCTGAGGAAGACACAGTGCTAACGACTCTTCGTTTTCCCCGGAACTCCCAGGGCACCAGAACGATGGAAGTCGAACGCAGGGTACTTGATATATTTGACGATTAAAAGAGATTTTACAAGGTGAAGAAGAAAGAGGGTAGGTAGGTAGCTAACTACGTCATCTACTACATAGATCTAGCTGCATGGGCGCTCTATGTAGGTGAGAGATTTATATCGGGCCTTCGCCCTGGATTCAGAGTCTTGTTGATTTGGTGCTACGGGTCTGAGCTCTTTGCCTTAATTAGTAGATGCCAAATTTTGCTGGTGAAAAAGATGGACGATTGTTTCTCTATTTCAAGTTATTTGCAAGACGGTATTTCTTTGCTGGCGCTAAAAACAGGCCTGCTGGAATTCAGACTCGGACAGGCAGGAGTGATAGAAATTGTGCGAAATAACATCCCTCTCCAGGATTCACTACGGCTGGTGGCTCAAGTTTGGACGTGCGGTTAGGGTGGTATTTTATTCGGTTGGACATTACCCGGATATTGACCTGGAGTTTGTCCTGCATACCTACATCTAGGTTTCTTACTTCAGTCCACCCAAGTCCATCATTTGAGCAACCGGGCAGGTTCGCGTCTTTCAATTTATCATACTTTGCTAATATCGCAACATGATCAAGGTTTAGAATGGAGTCCGCCAGCAGTATCAAGATTATTCTTTTCTTAGCATTCTCGTTGTCGAATATTATCGCACAAGCGGCCGATTCGTTTCCGACTGGCCGCTGTACGGATCTCTCTCTCCGCAGCCCGTCCTGGCATATCTCGGATTTGAAATTGGGATCCTCGGATTTTTCCCGCAGCTTGAGCTTTCTCCTGGAAAGTGTTGTGACAGGTTATACAACTCGATGCTCGAACCTTGGAGACGAAACCATTTGTGAGACCACTGGTCTTGATAGGGACGATATCAGCACATTGTTTTACTGGTGGATTGAGGCGGACAATCTTGTCAAGGTACACCTCGAACAGACATGGAACTGCAGCGACGTCACTCCCCACCGCAGCATCGCGTTCAAAGCAGCGGCGAATATAACAATCTCGCGAGATTGCGGTGTTCATGTTTCTAGCTCCGATCTCAACGTCATACATGTCTGCCAAAGCTCAGGGGCTGGGTCCAAAGCCGGGATCGTGTTCGGATCACTGCTCTCCCCAGTGAGAATCGACTTTTCCGCCTCTTCTCCTCCCTCTCCGACCGAGCCCCCAGGCAGGGACACCCCAGGATGTCTTGCAGCTTCCCCTCAAAACTCCTGGGTTATCAGCGACTTTTATTTCAGCGCGTCTTATATCGGCATTGTCACGTTTGGATCCATCCCGTCTTATTCTGGATACTTGGGATTTAATCTCACAAACACGGCAAACCGGCATACAGTGGCATGTTCTATCGCCGATTACGAGTTGGGGTACTTTTTGGTGAACGGAACCGAGGGCGACAAGTGGATTGGCTGTGTTGCCACTCCGAATGATCCGTCTCGCGAGCGGCCTGAATATAAGATTGTGACGAGGGTTCGGTTCAATCAACTGTCGGAAAAACTTTCGGTACATCAAGTCTGGTTCTGCGACTCCAGTAAAGACCAGGTTGAGGGGGATTCCAGTGGGGTAGTTGGTGGAGTGGCCATGTTTGAGGGAGTCGGAACGACAGATGTGCCCCTACACTGCACCCGCTCGGGTTCACCCAGGGAAGCGCGAATGTCCATGACATGTACCGCTCCCGAGTTCACCGTAACAAGCAGCAGCAACAATACTTCAAGAACCGACCTTCCCGTCAACGCGCTAAGTCGACCCAGACTGGACTTGCCGAGCTGTACCGTCTCGGCGTTTTATCTCGCCGGCTGGACGCTACATGATTTCCAATACCGACTCGACTCGGCAGTGTATACAAACCAACCGGCAGACTACAAAACTTCCTATTGGGGGTTTGAAATCAAGGTTAACCAATCTACGGAAAGTATCAACTACTCCTGCTCCGGGTGGCGGGTGTTGAAAAGCACCGACGATAATGCCTGCTATCCCTGGCCGTGGAGGACGAGACCGGAGGATGGCTATATCAATGGGATTAATGTTACGTATCGCTTTGATGTCGAGACATATCGGATTATGATGAATACGGTTTGGGTGTGTTCGGATTTGGATTTGCGTCCGTATGTGTTACTCTCTCTCTCTCTCTCTCTCTCTCTCTCTCCATCACCTTTATTACCACCTAAATACCTTTCTTCATCAAAGTCCCGTATTATCAAGAATCACGAATACTCACGAGACAAAAAACAGAATCACATTCAACGCCACAGGAACCGCCATCCTGCCCATGAACTGCACGAACCACCCCGAGTGTGCCGGAAAAGGAACAGATGACTGCGGGCTAGTACAGTGTCAGAAATTGGGACAGGCTGTAATTCCTGTTGGTGACCTGTCGTTTTGGCAATGAGGGGAAGTACTTTCACGTTAAATATCACGAATAACTACGTTCCAACCTCTGCGTTAGAGTCACGGCAAACAAACAAGTCCCTTCCCCCTCCCCTTCCACTTCACCCAAACGAGCCACTATTTCAAACGTATAGACGCCACTCTGTACAAACATTCCCGGAATCCAATAATCCGTAAGGATATCATTCCGTCCTTCTTCCAGCGTTAGATGTTCAATGTACGCACCCGACCTGTTGCGAATAGCCAGGTGCGCTCCCTCCGCTAACTCGGCGGTGCGAAGGGGAATGGTATAAGTTCGGGGTGGTTCCATTTCTCTATCTTCTTCATCGAGGACAGCAGAGATGGTAATGGAAAGGGTTGCGGCGGCGAGATGGTCGGGGAGAAGGTGTAGTTTCTGTTTTGTGGCAAGGGGGATGGCCCCGCGGAGGAGGGTGAAGAAATATTTGTTCCTTTTTTAAAAAATAAATAAAATAAAAATTATTAAATTAGTCAATCCTGTAGACAGTAGACAGGGTTGACAAAAGAAAGACCGACGGACGGACAGACTTACACCAAGATAGGCGACGGGGCAATCTCCAGAAATTCAATCTCAAAAATCTGCTCGGCTTTCGGAACCGGCCCGTAGTAGGCGTCGTTATCTCCCGGAACGCGTTGTCTGGGCGACTCCCCTTCGTTCATAGTGACGGTTTTGATTTTGTTTTCTGAGAGTGGGTGTTGAATGTCGTCGTCGTAATGTGAGGCGGGGTTGGCCGAGGTAGTGATGCAGAGCACGCTCAAGAAAAGAATTGATGATAATATCATACCTGTGTCCCGGTGACTATGAATACCCCAGACAAACTGGCGATAGGTGACCGGTGGACTCTGTCGCACGCAACTTGGGATCGCTTGTGGTTTTGGGACATGAAGATTTATGGGGTCTGGTGGGATTTGGAAGGATCGACATATGTGGCTCATGGTAAACGCATGCGTCACGTAGGCACCAGACCATGCTCGGCTCCAAGAGCGCACTGCGCCTCAGCTAGGTGCCTGCTATCTACCTGCTCAGTTTGTGCATCGATCCCACGGCAGCGACCGCAAACCACGAAACTGATCCCCAAACCCAAAACAATAACCACTTACGACAGAGTCCCAGCGTGCCAGATAATAACCAGACTTTGAGATCGCCAGGGCGTAATCTTGCAGAATATATAATTTAGGATCTCTCAACAACCAATTTGGCCGGCAATACCGCCCCTCCACCTGCGCCACTCACATTGACAGCCGCCTCCTTGAACGCTTCGTAGCCCTTTTCACCAATCAACCGCTGTAAATCAATCGCTTCCTGAATTCCCTCTAATCCCTTCTTATTCACCACCAGCGGCGGTGGCGCAACCTGGTAAACCCCCTTTTCCAAAGCCTCGGGGAGGAATCCACCAAACGTGGCAGTCGTGGTGTCAAAGTAACATTCCGGAAACGGCTTAAAACTTGCCAGGTCAGGCTTTTTGAGGACGAGATTCTCGGGAACCTGATCCAACGGGTCAAGCAGATCTGATGTCGTAAAGTTTATCTGTTTCTGTTTTTGCTTTTGTGTTTGCGTTTGCTTTTGTTCCAACGCCGCAGCGACTTTGCAGACTCCGTCATTTCCCGCCTTTAATCCCGCCGCCATGAGGATTGCTGCACATTCACATTTGCTATTAAAAAGTGCGGCGGCGACTTTCTCGGCAACATCCGGGTCTTTATAGTTAAATGCGTCTACCGCCCCAAGACGCTTGACGTAGTCAAAGTTTGCGGCAGAGCAAGTGACGATGGCATTGTATCCCGCCGCGGTGACGAGTTGGATGGCATTACTGCCCACCGCGGAACTGCCTCCCCAGATCAAGATGGTCTTTCCAGATTTTGGTATGCGTACGTCAAGGCTCGGAAAGTCGAGATTCAACCAATCTTTTCCAAATAAAAGCATCGCAGCCGTCACGATACAAAGACCGAACCCGACCGTGTCGCGGAACTCGAGGTTGGAATTGCCCGGGATTCTCGCCATGAGCCGCTCATCAAGCGTGACGTATTCCTGAAAGCCATTGTTGGCGGTGACTCCAAAGACACGATCGCCGATACGGAATCGCGAGGTTGGGGATATGGCTACCACGGTGCCAGCTACATCGCAGCCGAGAATGACGGGGTATCCAAACCCAGGGATATCTCGGTCCTGAAGCATGTAGTCACATGGATTGATGGCCCAGGCATGAACCTTGATTAGGATTTTGTGCTCGTCGAGTTCGTCGGTGGAAGGGAGTTTGCTGTCGCGGATGGTGCCGGGAATGTGAGGCTGGTCCTGCCAGAGAGCTCGATTCAGAGTCGGAGCAGACATGTTTTTCTGGAACAGTTAGATCTATCTGTTGTTTCTTGACGCACGGCTGAGAGAGGTTGTGTATCAAAGAGGTCTTTAGAATACAGCTGTAATCTTTGGTGTAAAAAGTTCATTCTCTCTCACACGTCGCCACCTAGTCTGCTTTATAACGCAAGCAATAGCTGGAAGGATCGATCCCAAATAACGGACGGATTTAACACAACGGCCGATCACCACCGGAGTTAGCATGTTTCCGAGGTTGCACATCCTTCACAAGATCCAACAGCTGATCAGGAAGAACTTGTCAAAAAAGGTCGGCCAGTGCCATGATCCTTCTTAACGTTGGGGTCTGTTGGATATTTGACAGACAAAAACAAAACACGTGAGAATGTGAATCTGACCCGTTTTGTCCACACTTTCCCGTCCCGCCCCTGAAACCTAGAATCCTTACCCACCTCTTGGCTATGCTTGTTACCCCATTCTCACATAAGATTGTAAAGTGGTTAACCCCACAAGGTGTGATGACGCCGTATCAATGTATCAATATATCAATCAACGTCGCACTTGGCATCGTCTAGCGTCTGACTGGAGATAGATGGAATGGAAGGCTAGGGTAGCACTGTAGCAGAGCAGACCGAGGTGAACCAAATCAGGCAGCAGCCATTGCTCAAAAGGACGGGGTCTCGGTCTTTTCAGCTATGTTTTTGTTGTATGTCATTGGTTGGTAGCTCGGAATTACCAGTCCGATGTTAATGCGCGTCATCATCTCATCTCCCCCAGACTGGACTCTATGATGGAGATGAGGGGAAATACTAGGAACCAGCCGTTAATTGTAAACTGCACAACTACATGTAGACTGGATTGGGCCAATCAAGTAAAGGAGGTAGCTAGTTGAATGTACGATACCACGGTCTCGGTCAAAAGCACCTCCCTATTTGAGCACATTGCAACACTTGCCGTGCCGGGGCATGAATTGGAGTATAAATTAGGTCTCTCTCCTCCAGTCCATCTAATTCTTTTCTTATACTAATAAGTGTCTACTTTACCTGCCTAAGCAATTAGAACTGCTCCAGGTACACGACAGGAGAGTCAAACGGATAAAATGAAGTTCACTGTCGTCACTACCGCCATGGTGGCTCTCTTTGGAACGAGGTGAGACACAACACATACCATTCTTTTTTCCTCTTGCAATCGAGAAATTCCAGATACAGCATAATTGACCCAAGTATTTCTAGTGTGGTCGCCCAATTCTGCAAGTGTCAAAATAACGGAAACCCCGACTTTGACCGTTCCCACTTCTGTTGTCTCTGGTCGCCGGGCGATTGGGCTCCGGGGACTGGCGTGGTGCGTTTCCTCCTTTTCTAGACTACCAAAATCTTTTCTTGACTAGAGTCATGCTGATGATACCTTGTGTTCCTCGATTAGTGCCTTTTGTCACAGGATCGACTGGGACGCATGATTGAGTGCTGCCAAGCCGTGCAGAGGACTGTTAGCTGCTCAAACAACTAAAAGGCTGAGATTTGACAAAACAGAAGGTACTATCAAATTCAGGCGAGGAGCACAGGTACAGATAGACACCTGTTATGAAAACCTAGCACAACCATTTCCTTCTGTTTGCTTCCATGCTCATTTGTTGGTGAAGCGCTACGCAAAAGAATTCCACTGGCTTTTGACTAGCTAGGTACCTAGGTGATGGGTGGAGTCTACTTAAACTGCTTAAAAAACTCCCAAGTTTCCGCCGCCGCAAACGTCTGAGTAGCCCCCTTCAACACCAGCGTCTGGATATGCGATCCGTCAAAGGCAATCCACGTCACGGGATATCCGTCTTTACAGCCCTCGTATTTGGTCTTCACCATGGTTCCCTGCCCGGAGCGAGGTTCCTGTGGTGTTTGCGAAGTGCTGCATCCGTTATTCTTGACAAAAGTGTCGCGCATAGATCGACCTTGGGCGATAGGGAGCAAAGGGTCACCCAAGCCGTGTTGAGAGTAATAGGCAATGGGGTCTTTGCCGCCGTTGCAGCCACTTAGTAAACCGCCGGAGAGAACCGCGACGGCGCGGAACTGCTTCGCGCGAGAACAGGCAATGGCGTAGGACATGGCGCCGCCGTAGCTGAATCCCGTAGAGAAGCGGAGATCCTGGTCAATGCAGAGGTTTTCTTCCACCGTCTTGACCATGTCGTCGACAAAGAGCAGATCTTCCCCTCCGGCATTGGCCCAGCCAGTATTTAGCCCCGTGGGGGAAACAAAAATAGCGCCGATATCATCGGCGGCAGCGAGCGGGGGGAGGCCGTAATAAGGGAGATAGCTTTTTTGGCCATTGGCCACGGTGGCGCCATTGTCGGCCAGACCGTGAAACGTGAAGATCAATCGGTAGGGATGCGTATTGTTATAGTTGTCGGGTAGCTTGACGAGATACCAGCGCTGTTTGTTGTTGACGGTCGTGGTGCGATTACCGCCATTGCCAAATCCGGCCGCGGGTTTTCCACATCCAGAAGATGGCTTGACAGCGAGGGTGCAGCAAATGCCGTGGAAGAAAAGCAGCAGCGTTGTCAGGTATGAAGATGGTGTCATGGTGCTTCACAAACCTTTCAAGTGTTGATGGATGGTCTGCGCACATGCAACATGAGGATTTGCCCAACAGCTACATTTCTCTCTTTTTTTGTGCAGAGATTATCTATGTATATGGCGATTCTATAGCTGTTACAACCCGGCCGTTGTTTTGGTGTCCTCCCAGACTGGAGTCCAAGTCCGGACAACCGAACGGGAGAGCAGATCCCCTCACTTTTTACAAATTAAATACCATGCGGGAATTGCGTATACTTCTACGATTCTTCATCCAAACGCGTCTCGACATGGCCATGTGGAACGTGACTCTCCGGTCTGCTGCTGCTCACACAGTTGTTGACCTTCAATCCTGAGAGAATCACGGCCCCCCACTTCCCGCTCAACACTCCTGGCGGTTTTTAATTCTGCTTGGTGCGGTAAGTGGGGGATAGCCGGGTGGAGCCTTGGTCCCGGCACGATGATGGATATACGGTACAGCTTGCCCGGGAGACAAAAAACGGGGCCGCAAGTGGACGTTTTGAAGCAAAAAAAAAAAACAGTTCCCCCGAGCTGATTGCCCGTTAGCTTACA
>Ga0247765_1000924_pt1 | contig 17835 bp, 16 predicted proteins | sample UWRJL106311C6_FD_179949 | JGI IMG/M metagenome (GOLD analysis project Ga0247765, IMG submission 179949) | Plant litter microbial communities from Arlington Agricultural Research Station in Wisconsin, United States - UWRJ-L106-311C-6 | ecosystem: Environmental > Terrestrial > Plant litter >... | reverse complement strand
CCGGAGCGCGCGAATGGCACGTTGATGAGGGCCTTGAGGGCGGGGGAAAGCTTCGACATTCTGTATCCAAAATGGCCAACAAAAGGAATTGGAACCAAACACAGTAACACCGCGAGATAACACTGCCTCTCTGTTCCGCAGCAAACAAATACCTTTTCTCCAAATCCAATGGGCAAACCCCAAATGCAGCCAACCCAGGTTATTCCCTGGTTGTCACGACGGAGGCGACCTGGAAAGCCCAGCTCTTTTTCCCCTGACCCGGTCCCGGGCTCGACCGAGGCACACTCAGCGCAAAGCTCGCGGCGCCCCTGCCACAGCGCGACCACCCCCCTGTAACTCGGCATCTACAAAATTTCCCGACGGCGGGTCCGTGGCCGAAGCTAGACCCCACCATCCCCGCGCCCCCCACCTCGCGTGCCGGAACGCCTCTCGCGTCAGTCAGCGGCAGTCAGAAGCTCACGCACATGCTGCCAGCTACACTGACAAACTGGCCACGGGTCACCGTTCCAAACTCTTGTTTTAATTCTGACTTCCGAAAAATTGTGCTGTGCTACTTCGGCCATAGAATTGCTCTTGCTGTTACTATTCTTTTCTCGTTTTGTTGCCCCTGCAACTAACAAACTGCCATGTCATCCAATGTCATATCATGTCATGCGATGTGATGACCTGGCCCGGTACCCAAAAGTTCTCGGTACCTGTCCATCCTGTCCCGTGGACCTGGCTGGCGATTTGGGGGAACCTCAATGGATGGGCATTCTAGAAAGGCGATGAAGAAAGTTCTCCCATCTGCGGTTACTGAGCAGATGGCAGTGCACCTTTGGAGAATTTCACATCTCTATTTTCTGACAGGAGCCAGACCAACAACTTTGACGTCAGACAACCTAATCTTCGTCGGGGACATGTCCCGAAAAGGTACACCTTAGTGTACACCTACCTCAACTCTGGAAGCTAGATCAGTAGTCCGGGTTGGCTCCATATCCCCCCCGGATAACGTCCGTTTGTTTGTTTGCACACCGACAGATAGCTCCCTACCTACCTATTTACTTACTTACCTGTAAACTCCACCCGTCTCAACTACCTACCTACCAGCGCGCTTACCTTGGAGGGATATCCTTCCGTCTCTCCACCCTTCTTCACCTTCCAAAGCGTCAATAAGACCGTTCCATCCGTCCACCAGGTAGCTCCTCGTGAGTAGACCGTCCCTACCTAGGTAGATATATATCCCAGCCCCTTATCACCGCCATCCGAGCCCCGTTTTGCCTAATCCATGACTTCAACTTACATGTGCAGTCCCCGTTCTTGCCCCTAACAGAACCTAGAGGTCGTCGAGAAAAAAGAAGAAAAAATATCGCGTGGAGCGAAATCGGCTATTCAGCCAAGCCGCAGTTCCAAGTGACGCCAACAAGTTGCCGTGGACGCCGCGTCACAGGCTGTATTGGGTGCGATATCGCCGGGAACAACACCGCCAGATAAGAGGGTCAACTGGCTGCAAGCAAGCGAGTACAACAAGGGAATTCCTCATATTATAAAATGGCTGGGAAGAAGGGCTCCAAAAAGCCGTTCTGGCTTGGGTACGTGTCTGTCAGTTACACGATGATAATCGACTTTGTGATTTGACACTAGACTGCGTAGCGGCGCTGCTGCGTCAATGGCCGTGTGTTTCAGTAAGTCAACTTTCATTTTGTAGCCAACCGGCCCCATCCTGCGCTTTTACATCCTGACCAGGGGATATCCAGTGTCTAACATGTCCCACCTGCAGCACACCCCCTAGACCAAACAAAATAGTAGGCACCACTACCTTGCCTACTCCTGATATTATAAATAACCACCGTCCAGCCGAATGCAAGTTCTTCAGAGCCGAAATACCATGCTCTCCACTCTCTACCGCTTTGCCGTTCGGGATGGGATCTCTTCATTATGGTCTGGCCTCTCTGCGTCCATTCTCCGGCAGTCCACCTATTCGACTGCGCGCTTCGGCATCTATAACGCCCTCTCCAGAAGGTTTCACTCCGGGCCCAAGCCATCAGCAGCATCCACCATCGCGTGCGCTGGAGTTGCTGGCGGCCTTGCTGGCATGATCGGGAATCCAGCCGAGATTGTCCTTGTCCGTATGTGTGCTGATGGCGCCAAGCCACTAGCCGAACGCTTCCAATATCCCAATCCAATTGTCGCGCTCTACCGAATAGGCCATGACGAGGGATTAAAAGTGTTTGGGCGAGGAATGTCAGCCAACATCGTCAGGAGCGTGCTGATGAGTAAGTCTTCGTGTTCTCCTGAGCTGTACAGCCTCTGACATTCGAGGCAGACGTCTCGCAAATTGCGCCGTATGCTGCCGCGAAACGGGCTCTTTTGTCGCGAACATCGCTGCAAGACGACATCCGGGCGCATGCCTTGGCATCGCTCATTGCCGGCACTGTTGCCACAACAGCATGCGCCCCAGCCGACGTGCTCAAGAGCAGGATACAAAGTGCCTCGAAAGGGACAAGTGTAATATTACACCCAATCTAGATATCGTGGAACGTGAGCTGAACCTTCCAGGTCCTCCAAGTTGTCAGAGACGGCCTTCGGACTGAAGGGCCGGGTTTTCTCATGAAGGGGTGGACACCAGCGTGGCTAAGGTTGACGTAAGTTGATCCGGTCTATACTTCGCCTGCATTTGCTGCCGGACTGACGTAGTAGACCGCATACTATCCTCACATTCGTCTTCATGGAGAAGCTCCAGGAGATTATGACAATGACGGCTCGGCCGCCTATTCGAGCCGCCATTTAGTGTAGTGCCAATCACACGCCAAATTCAGGCAGGTTGGACCAGCTGAGCCAGTCCAGTGCGGCAGGGTCGTCCCATGGGTACATACTCATAGCTGGGTCGAACTCGTTATTGACCCTACTCAAGGCCTCGACAATCTGATCGTCCGACATGGATGAGAATTGAATAGGCTCGGACCAAAGAGGGGGCTCGAGGAACCCTGAGACTGGTGGATTGGCCATGGGCTCCGGGATGCTGAAGCCTGCCTGTGATGCTCGCCGGAAAGGGGCCACAGGGTGGGGGGCGGGTTCCGCCTTGAGGGTTGGTCTCGCAGTAATAGAGTCGGTGGACGATGCCGCCGCCTTCTTGACAATGTACTTCAGATACTTGCCGTATAATGCTGACATACCGTTTCGATGCTTTGTGACACACCCTATCCGTTCTAGTACGTCTGCGGTTTCTTCTATTAGAGTTCGGACACTTGGCGCGAGATTGGAGTTGGAGAGCTGGCTGCTGAGGCGGAGAGCGAAGCAGGCAGCGAACGAAATCATGATTGCCGTATTGTTCGGCATACTCGATAGTTGCTGCTCTCCTTGGATGGCTGCCCGCATGACATTTAGTGCGGATGACAGCCCTGCTGTATGGAAGAAGTGCCGGACCTCGGTGGGTGCTGTCGGGTGGTTGATGACGCTGCTGTAGATGGACAGTCGAGTGTGCGTGACGAGAATCTGCACATACGGCGGTAGTCGGTGTTCTAGAAAGTCAGTGGGCGCAAGTAAACACGGCTTGCTCCAACTTACGAGGTCCAGTACCAATGGACATTCCCCATTTGGCCTGCCACTCAGCAAAGAATTTCTCGACTGTGATTTGTATTCTGAGCCACGTAAGAGTCTGTTTCGTGCAATGTAATGTGACAACTTACGACTGCGCAATCATCGCCCCGTTGGCAAGATTATCGCGAGATCCATCACATACGGCTCGAATTGATGAAAATAGATCGTCCTACCCTGGGTTAGCAAAGGTGCTTGCCACGCCGAGGCGGAACTCACCAAGTCACGGCGCAGGACTGCCATGGAGACCAGATGCCCATCCATGGTGTCTGCGATGTTAGACAAATGCCACTGGTCGCACCGCTTCAATATCGGTGTTAAAGGCAGGGTGTAGCTTCTACCCCTGGCCAGACACATCCTAGACGACGTCAGTGGATAGCTGTGAACAAGGTAGGTGGCACACCAACCCTCTCTCCAGAACAAACAACGATATCCAACACCTCTCTCTACGCCTGAGCAATCTCCTGCCCAACTCGGAACTTGGATCCACATCTCCAAAGCCATCAAGTGAGAGCGCAACTCTCGGGTCGATGCAATCGGCGCGTGCAATGCTACCCAGCGGGCCTTCCTTGATCGAAGCCAGAGGAACGAGAATTTTGTGGAGGGAAAGATCCAATGCCATGGTCGTCGCCATCGACACGTACCAACACGTTTCGTCGTCAGTGCTATGCTTCCCTGGAAACATCCACGGAACGTTGACCATGAAGGCGAGCACAATTTCGACAGATCGATATCGGTCGATCATGATACGGTTCACCAGCGCCTTGCAGTGATTGGATAACCTACGCGAGAGGGCCCCCTCGGTTGCAATATACAAGGCAGCGGCCGCGGTAATAGAGGAAAAGAGGAACGCAGAGCGTGAGCGTGTGAAGGCAGCGGTGTAGAGGGCTGGATCCAAGCCCCATCGTGTATGTGCGAGATTGCGGTGGAAGCTGCCCGGTGTTAGCGACATAGATGGTGGATGGATAAAAAAAATTCGCTTACAAAGTGAACAGAGACTCCGCCTCCTCCATTGACATCAGCCCGAGTTCAACAGGGTCAAGGTCCGGGCCGATATCGAGACTGAATTGGCTCAGCTTGAAGAACTTCTCAACCTCCGAAATCTTGTCAGCCTGTTTGTTGTGACGAGCTCTCTGGTGTGGCGTAGCCTCCCTGGCTGATGGGTCACCGCCGGGTTTGGGGGATACGTGGAGGTCCGATGCCCGGGCGAGCAGTTGGAGCGGGTTCTCGGCGTCGTCGATGGCTAGGCTCTCCTCGGCATTGTGACTCTGGGATGGTGTCGAATCCTGAGGGATGCTCATAGCGTCCTGATCTGAGGCTGAGGACTCACCGGCGTCAGAGTCAGCATCTGGGAGCATGATGTCAATAGTAGAAGGTTGGTTCGCATGGTTGGATCTCATAGTCTGGTCCATGGCCGCTGGGGTTCCGTTTGTCTTGGTGCCGAGAAGGGCCTTGAGCTCAGACACAACTTTGGAAGCTTCGATGCCGGGCACGGAGGAACCTGAGCGTCTCACGGCCTGCTCCACCTGATGCAACGCCTTCTCCAGCCCCGTGCGCTTGCTGAGTAGTTCAGTTAGCAACGGAGGGCTAAGATAAGACACGTAGAAATTAGGGGGAACACTTGCTTCTTCACACCCTTGCGGCGACCCACGTGAAAGTCGGGGCGCACACATTGGACACCCAATTGCAGACATCGCTGGCACCGGTCGTCGTTCTGCACACGGCCTTTTTCGCATTTGATCTTGGAGCGGCGACACACCAGGCAAGCAGCGGCGCGACGACTGTTAGAGTCCTTGGGCGAGTCGCGGGCGGCATCTGCCGACGCAGACGTCGATACGGCGACATCCGGCCGATCCATTGACAGAGACCCGCGGGGGAAGTGGCAATCGAGAAAGTCTGAGACGCGGACAGAGGCCCGCTCACGTCGTGTGGCCGCCGCCCGTCAATTCGGCTGCCGTCTCTTTTTTTCGCGGGGCTTCTCGCGTGGCACCGTCGCAGGTGAGCTTCGGATTGCGGGGAGCGGCGAAGGCTCCAGGTTGGCCAGCACTTGGGGTAACGTTGATTGTCCCGCAGCTGCGCCCGACCTTCCGAGATGCCGCCGCTGCCCGCACGCCCGCACGCCCCTCCTCTAGAACCTCAAAGGCTGGAAGTCCGGTAAACCTCTCGCGGCTCAGCAGCGCACAGCTGTCGGCCAGCTGGTGCCAAGCCGTCAGTTTCCGAAGTCCAGTCAAACAATCCCCGATTCTCTCGTCACAGCGCGCCAGTAAAAGAGTTGCAGCGGTACTGTCGCGGCATTGGGACAGATGTCATTGATATGCGGACGGCTTTTATCGGAATGGCACTTGGCACCCACGCGGGTCCGGAGCAGTGCAGGTTGCATCCACACATCAACCTCGACAAATCAGGGGCGAGAGCCTGGAAGCTCCGAGCCCAGATAAAAAGCCTTGAATACAGAGATTTACCCGCCCTTCAACGAGCCTATTGGCCTCTCGCTTCTTCCGCCTTGGGCCGGGTATCCGTACCGTCAATCAAGCCTTCACCCACTCTTCACCGTTATTAACCCACCTGCTCCGCATTTCTTCCACAAATCAGAGGCTCTCCGTTCACCGTTGACCGCCACCTCAATCCGCCAGCTCTCTTTTCCCGACCGCTGCTCCGTTCCCGACATTCGGGTCAGTGTAGATGCTCAGCGTATCCGTCGAATTACCATACTTCACTCCGCATTTCTCTGAATAGCCGTTGAACAGTGTCTCGCGGTCCCGAATGTATGATTCGAACCCTGATCGCGGACAACTGGTGCCGGGGCCTCCCCCACAATTCGGAAGCTGCTGCGGCGCGTTGTTCACTAAAACGCGATAGTAGTCTCCGTCGCTAAATCCGTAGCTCCCTTTGCAATGAAGCCTCTCAAAAGCGATGTGCCCAAGAAAAGGCAAAATGTGGGAACTCTTCCACGCTCGCTGGTGGTTGATGTGGTCGAGAGGCATCGTTTCGTTGATGCTTCCGGGCCTGCCCCCGGGATCCGAGTTGTTAAACAGACCCATGGCCACGAGAACGACAGGTGGAAACTCTCGGTGAGTGAAACTGACGTAAAGATCCTGCTTGTGAACGTCGCCGGTGTCGTTCAGCAAAAGGTCCGATGTGGCACTCAGCCAAGGAAGTCCGATGACACCGGCTACATCGTTGCCGTAGCCCACGTTGTAATGGTACATAATGTCGGCTGTGTACTCCCAACCAAGCCACTCATCAGGGGTGAAGAGATCAGGATCGCAAAACGGTGAGCTACCCCGTATGACCGATTCGTACCCGCACAGCTCCATCATGCCGTAGATATCCTTAGGTGTAAACGCAAAGGAAGGCGCCAGTGCGTTCAGCCTAGCAACAATAGGCTTGGTGAATATGTCGAGGAATGTTGCTGACTGGTCGCTACCCCTCGATGAAGAGTAGGCCGGACAGCTCTTGTACGGCGTTAGGGAGTTCGCGCCGGCTTCCTTCGACTCATCAATCGTGACGACGTTGATGGTGTTCTCATCCAGCTCCAATCCACGGACGAACGCTTGGGCGGACTTGGCGGTGCGTTCCGCCGATGATGTCCAAACCCTCCGCGGTAATGTCAAGTTCGGATACCGGAATGACAGGCTAATTGCCAGCTGGGTGACCTCGAGCTTGCCCATCCTAGTGAGTAGCTCCTGTTCCGCTTCGGAAATGGGGGCTGTCCAGCCAGCAAGAAAGCTTAATGTGGGAATTTTTGACCAGTCGATGGCCGTCTTGTTTTGCCACTTCATGATAAAGGGCTGAATGTACTCCTCATAGTCAAAATCGTTAGAGTAGATGGCGGCATGTCGTGAGAGATATGCAGCGCGAGCGGGTGTGCATCCTTGAGGAGGGAGGGGGGATCCGGGAGGCGAATGCGACTCGAAGTATGGCGATATGCCCCCCAAATGCTCAAGGGGGTTAAATCGGTACCTGCTGGTCAGCGAAACCGCGACTGAGTATACTATGAACTGAAAGAAACCGAAAACAAATGCTTGCCGGGCCATGGCTATGGTCAAATGCCAGTCTGAGAGGACCCAGAACCAGAACTCTTGAGACGGCAAAAGAGAAAACGGTTTGTGGGCATCGTTCTTTCCTTAAAAGCTCAATAAAATTGCGCCTTCCCTCTCATCTGTCTCCAAGATCAACCTTGGCAGGGACAACTCGTCTGGCCTATGATCGTCCCTCCACTTCTACTTCGCTATAGATGTACCTGCTTTATTTATGTGTGTTGGGTTGTACCAGCAACCGACTCGGCCCAAGTTAGTGTACCAGACTACCATGGGGAGTGAGGAGGAGGTAGGAGGGATGATTTTAGGGCTAGACGAGTCTAGTACGTCATTTCTGCGGCAGCGGGATGAATCAGGCTTGACAGCTAGGTGCCGGCCCGTTCCATGACAACGTCTCGGACGATTCATCCTGCATGCCGAACATAAGTTTGATGACTGCTTGACCCCGCATTCGGAAGAGCAAAACGAAACAGGATCGCAGGCGAGGTCGTCGGGTACTTTGCCCGTTCCCTTCGATGCCCAGTCTCTTGGCGTGGAGCGTCAATGGCGGGGTGTAGAGGGCGGACGGATACCTCCAGCTTGTCAAAGGTGGGTTAAGGCTCCTTCAGCGTGTAAAAAAAAAAAAAGGGGGGGGGGGGGGAGATGGAGCAGATGCTCAATTGAGAGGGCAAGAGTCCAAGCTCAGCAGCCCTTGGCACTGAAGTTTCTTTTTGCAATCCTGTGGCGCTGATCGCGTGATGAACGCGTGTTGTTCACGGACGGTGTGAAATGCAACCGCGTGCAACCCTTCACTTGATGGTTTCCATGACAGGTAACCAGAATATGCAACAGCTGAGGCATGGAGTACGCCTAGACCAACCATTGAGACACCAAAAATATTCGAACAGAGTATTTCATAAGCCTTGCATTGAGCGACTTGTTAGAAAAGAGAGGCCTGGAGAACTTGGCGGGAGTGTGAGCAAGGGTAGCTTATCAAGGTAGACCCACTTCTGATAAACATGGGATTTTCTTTTTCGAAGCGCGCCCGGACGCGACTTCGATCCCTGCTTGCCGCGTCCTCGCGTCCCTCTTAAAGTGGTTGTTGGGCCTCGAGACACCCAGCAACTTGGTCCACCCGTTTGTTCACTTGCCGTGTCCCATAATCTGTATCATCCGTCCTCCTCGAATTGCTTGATATTGGCTTCCAATAATAACATGGGCGAGAAATCCACGGCAGCTCGCACCCCAGCGAGAACAGCGTCCGCGAGTAAGAAATCTACGACGGTCTCAACGGGCAAGCAGCAAAGCATCTTGGGCTTCTTCACCAGGGCCTCGGCAACCACGACCAATGGTCCGGCTTCTTCACCTTCTGCCAGAGCTTCGGCTTCAGCCAAGAAGGAGCTACCCGCACGGTATTTGAAGGAGACCACCAAGTCCAACTCAAATGCGCGTCCCGCCAACATCACCCCTTTTCCCAGCAGCGATGCCATTGGTCCGTCGAGCTCCCAAGAGAACAGAGATGTTAGCACAGTCAAGGTGCGATGAGCTTCACCTCTCTCTCCAACTACCACGCTAACGCTGCGAAGAAACAGACCAGCGGCGAGAAACCTAGCGCAGGTAGCAGTCCTTCTCGCAAGGTACGGACCATGCATGTCAAATTCCAAGCCAAGCTAACGCTCTATTATAGGTCAAGAAAACTGTCAATTACGCCGAATCATCAGATGACGACGATGATGAAGACGTGTTCCAATCGATGAATGCAAGAAGGTCTCGTCAGCGACGACCCCGCACAGCCATTCCCGACGACGATGAGGAGGATGCATATGAAGCTGAGGCCAACGGCGGCCCTGAGGAGGAGGAAGACGGTAAGATATACGAACATACGTCGGATAAAGGGGCGTACTCTAATTCGGTGCTAGATGACATGGTCGACTTCGTAGTTTCGGATGATTCGGATGCCCCATCAAGATCCAAGAAGAGGAAGAGGCCAGCGGCCAAGTCGACTGGGCCCCGTAAAAAGGCCAACGTGCCCTCGTCTCCACCAGCTGTTCCGGACCTCGACGATGAGGATGAGCCACTGGACGATGCTATGCCCTCCACATCCACTGCTCAGAAGTGGAAATACGATCCTAACAACGCCCAACCCAGCCAGCCAAGCACACCCATGGTCCGACCACCGAAGCCCGCGTCCGCGCCGAAGTCGAAACCCAAGGCCCACACTAAAGAGCCCGAGACGAGACATCCGTGGCTTGCGAACATTCTTGATAGTAGCAAGAATCCTCCAGGCCATCCAGACTTCGATCCCGGCTCGATCTACGTCCCGCCCCATGCATGGACTAAGTTCTCCGCTTTTGAGAAGCAGTACTGGGAAATCAAGAAGAATCTCTGGGATACTGTTGTCTTCTTCAAGAAGGGCAAGTTCTATGAACTTTACGAAAATGACGCCACGATTGGACACCAGCTCTTCGATCTAAAGCTGACGGATCGTGTCAACATGCGCATGGTCGGCGTCCCCGAGAGCTCGCTTGACATGTGGGTTAACCAGTTTGTTGCTAAAGGCTTCAAGGTCGCACGGGTTGACCAGATGGAGTCTGCCCTGGGCAAGGAGATGCGGGAACGAGATGCCAAAGCATCCAAGGCCGACAAGATTATTCGCCGTGAACTCGCTTGCATTCTCACCGGCGGAACTCTTGTAGACGGTAGCATGCTCCAGGACGACATGGCCACTTATTGCGTCGCGATCAAAGAGTCTGTTGTCAACGACCTCCCCGCATTCGGCCTTGCCTTCGTCGACGCAGCCACTGGACAGTTTTATGTCTCTGAGTTTGTTGATGACGTTGACCTTACCAGATTTGAGACGTTCGTCGCACAAACCTCACCCCGCGAACTCCTCCTTGAGAAGTCTCGTATTTCCACCAAAGCCCTACGCATCCTCAAGAACAACGTGGCCCCTACTACTATTTGGAATTACCTAAAGCCAGGTGCCGAATTTTGGGATGCCGACCTTAGCCGTCGCGAACTCGACTGTAGCGGCTACTGGGTCTCCGAGGGAGGCAAAGATGATGTATGGCCAAAGACTCTTACCGAGGCCAAGGACAAGGATCTCTTGATGTCTGCCCTTGGTGCACTAACTCAGTACCTTCGCGTGCTGAAGCTGGAGCGAGACCTTCTTTCTCAGGGCAACTTTGAGTGGTACAACCCTATCCAGAAAAATGGCACGCTTATTCTCGACGGCCAGTCACTCATCAATCTTGAAATCTTCACCAACACGGCCAACGGAAGCGAGGACGGCACGCTGTTCAGCTTGCTCAACAGATGCATCACACCTTTCGGGAAGCGACTCTTCCGCAAATGGGTCTGCCACCCTCTCTGCAATACCGACAAGATCAACGAGAGGCTCGACGCTGTCGACATGCTGAACTCGGATCACAGCCTTCGGGAACAGTTCTCTTCGCAGATGACCAAGATGCCTGATCTCGAGCGCTTGATCTCACGCATCCACGCTGGTGTCTGCAGGCCAGAAGACTTTTTGCGTGTCCTCGAAGGCTTCGAGCAGATCGACTACACCATGGGCCTTCTAAGCGCTTTCGGTGGGGGAAACGGTCTTGTGGATCGACTCTTGTCAGCCATGCCTAACCTTAAGGATCCACTGGGGTACTGGGAGACCGCCTTTGACAGGAACAAGGTTCGCGACCAGAAGCTTCTTATTCCCGAGAAGGGCATCGAGGAGGACTTTGACAACAGCCAAACCGAAATCGATCGGATCAAAGGAGAGCTCGACGACCTCCTTAACTCTCAAAAGACAGCGCTGAAGTGCAAGACGCTCAAGTTCACCGACATTGGAAAGGAGGTCTACCAGATTGAGGCACCCAAGGCCATCAAAGTCCCCAAGAACTGGCGCCAAATGTCCGCCACTTCTGCGGTCAAGCGGTACTACTTTAGGGAGTTGGAGGATCTTGTACGAGAACTGCAAGAGGCAGAGGAGACACACTCACAAATCGTCAAGGATGTGGCGTCACGATTCTTCCAACGGTTCGACACCGATTATGAGGTGTGGCTACAGGCCATCCGGATTATCGCGCAACTGGACTGCTTGATCAGCTTGGCCAAGGCGTCGGCGTCCCTGGGTGAGCCTAGCTGCCGTCCTGTTTTTGTTGACGAAGAGCGGAGTGTTATTGAGTTTAAGGAGCTCCGGCATCCGTGTATGCTTAACACGGTGGATGACTTCATCCCCAACGACATCAAACTTGGTGGCGATGAGGCCAAGATCAATCTCCTGACGGGAGCCAATGCGGCCGGCAAGTCGACAATCCTTCGCATGGTAAGTCCTGTGACATCCAACACACGCTCTAGCGCTAACTTAACTCCAGTCATGTGTCGCGGTCATTATGGCACAGATTGGCTGCTACGTCCCGGCAACATCGGCTCGTCTTACTCCCGTTGACCGAATCATGTCGCGTCTCGGCGCTAATGACAACATCTTCGCGGCACAGAGCACGTTCTTCGTGGAGTTATCAGAGACGAAAAAGATCTTGTCGGAAGCAACGCCGCGTTCGCTCGTCATCCTCGACGAGCTCGGCCGAGGCACGTCGTCCTACGACGGCGTTGCGGTGGCCCAGGCTGTTTTGCACCATGTCGCCTCGCATATTGGCTGTGTTGGCTTCTTCGCCACGCACTACCACAGTTTAGCGACGGAGTTTGAGAACCATCCCGAGATCCGGTCCCGGCGGATGCAGATCGACGTGGACGAGGAGAATCGCCGCGTCACATTCCTCTACAAGCTTGAGGACGGTGTTGCGGAGGGTTCCTTTGGCATGCACTGCGCGGCCATGTGCGGCATTCCGAGCAAGGTGATTGAGAGGGCGGAGGTTGCCGCCAAGGAGTGGGAACACACTAGCAGGTTGAAGGAGAGTCTAGAGAGGGCCAAAACCGGTTGCTACATCCCGCTGGGAGTGTTGAGTGATGTGGCAAGTCTCTTGCGGCAGGCTGAGGGCAACGGCTCGGAAATTGGACGGTCAGGTATGGAGGTGTTGATGCAAGCCATCAAGGCACTTTGAGGGGAGTGATAGATTTGGCAGGTGGAATACGCGTTTGCTGCTTCCGCCATGGCAAGGTGTTTTGGTGTCGGCCCTGCGGCCACATTACTAATTGCGTCTGGTATTTTCTAGGTATTTAAATTGTCGGGTGTTTTGGGATGGGATGAGAATGGCAGTGCGGGCGAGCACAGATGACAGACAGGTGGAAAGACTGGCGCTTTGCGGCGGGTATAACGTAGACATGTGTGTTATAATGTAGACAAGTAATAAAGATTTCCGCCGCCAGGAAGGATTGGGGGATTAAGGTGCGGAGTGTAAAGGTGCCCGTCTAACAGGGACGTCGTCGTCGTTGCACACGAGTACGAAATACGAGCCTGTCCGCCGCATTTGTCCCGCTGGGGACTGGTAAAGCGGAATCGGAAACAAAGCAGAATCGGAAGCGATTACTACATTAGGTCATCCCGCAAAATTTTGGCATCATTAGTCAATCCGACCGATGGTGGAATTTCTATCCGGATGGGGCCGCCACTCGGATAGTTCTATCAGGCCGGTCCCGGCTCCGAGGATTGCGGGGAGGGGGGGCGAAGGGGAGCCGGAGACGACAAATTTTGTTCGGAATGCCGAAGAAGCCGCCATCAGACAAAACAAAACACAGGGGTCTTTTTTTGTTTTCCTTTTCTTTTATCTATCGAATAGGCAGGTAACAGACTTGGACTTTTTTTTGGGTCAGGGTCTCTTCGGTAAAAGACGTTTAGCAGTTTTCGGCCATTTTGTCTTTTTCGGTGCATGCATCGGACAATTCCGCCCCACCGACCAACTGACTGACCAACCAACCAAAACCATGATAACTATTTCCTCCCTCCTGACAAGCGAGACGGGCAAAACGAGCAGCACGAGCACGGAAAAAATGGAGCGAGTTAAAGGGAAAGAAAAAGAAAAAGAAAAAGAGCCCTTCCTGGCGGCGGCGGCGACGACACTCTTTTCCACTGGACCACCAGAGACGACGACGACGATGACGACGATGACGACGACGACTAGCAGCAGCAAGTCTATACCAAAGTCCAACTCAAAGTCCATGTCCATGTCCATGTCCATATCCGAAGTCGAGTCCGAATCCATTGAGAGAAAAGAAACAGAAACAACAACAACAGAAACAAAAGAGACCGAACAAAAACAGAATCAGAAACCCGAAGTCCCCGTTCCCGAAACGTTTGACATTTCCAACCTCTCCCTCTTTCTCCTCCCGCAGATTCCGCGCGGTCGTCTGCCCAAGCTTCCGTGGTTTGGAAGCAACGGATCTTTTGAATACTGTAATTCAAGTTCTAGCTCTTTTTGCAGGCCAAAGCCGAGTACTCTACAGGTGCCGGTGCAGGTACCGGTGTCGGTGCCAGTGTCAGCAGGAAAAGTCCTTCGCAAGAGGTCAAGATCGAAATCAGAATCAGCATCAGCATCAGAATCAGAATCGGAATCCACATCGGAATCCGTATCGGCATCGGGATCCACATCGGGGTCCACATCTGGATTAAATTCGACATTGCCGAGACAAAGTGATGCGGAAGAGAGTTCAGTGACAGTGGGGAAGAATCATCTTCCGGCTGGGCTGGAAGGATTATCAGAGACGAGAAGGGTAATAGAGTTGGAAGATAGCGAGGATGAACACGATAAAAAGGAACAGAAAAGAAAAGGAGTAAAGGGCCTCATCAGTGGCAGTGGCAGTGGCAGTAGGACTGAGAAGAAGAAGGAAAAAAAGAAGGAGGGGAAATTCTCATGTTCCTCGAGGATATGGAAACGGCGAAGTACCGGTATGTGGAGAGGGGCGAAGGGGTAACACTGGTTGTCATTTTCGTCGGAGTCGGAGGTGATTGAGGCCCAAGGGGTTGGTGATTCAACAGCGAAGCGAAGGCAAAAGCAGGCATGGCGAACGGGGTGTGTTTTATTCTCATTTCTTTATGTCCAATGCATTACCATATCATTTCCATACCATACCTAGATATATAAGCTGTAAGTAGGCATGTGGTGTTTTCCTTCCCTTTTTCATCCCAGTTAATGTTAGGAACAAATTATCCTTCCATCCATCCATTCGTCAATAAAGGCAAATACGCTATGCCATCCATGTATGTATCCAATACTCCCCAAATGCCCTCCATCTCCCAGCCTTCACATTAAGTAGGTACATAGTAAGTATGTTCATCCAGTCTTGAATAAACTAGATAAACTTAAACCATGGCAGCAGCAAACAAGCCGGCCATGACGGCGACAGGTCCAAACGCATTGGTGGGCTTGGCAGCAAAGGCACCCCCACCCGAAGAGCTCGACCGCACGGCCGAAGTCTGGGAACGAGTGCTGGTGGCTGCCGTTATGAGGGTCGTAGTCGGTGCGGCGTTGTTCGAAGACGAAGGGGGGGGATCCATATTGGTGACGGTTGGGCCTGTGTCAAAGGAAACGCTGGTGGTGGTGGTAGTGTCGGTGCTGCTGCTGCTGCTGCTTGGTGCCGAGTTGGTAGTAGTATCCGAAGGAAGTCCCGTGGCCGTGCAACCCGGTGATCCGGGAATGCAAACACTGGCGCCGCCGCTAGTCTGAGCAGCACCGGGAGCACCTCCCAGACTGCTGTCAGTGGGCACGGGCACGACGGTGCTGGTGGGTGCCTGGGGGTTATCCGTCACAGTATTCTCCTGAGCGGCAACCAGGGCTCCGAGGGAAAGGATAAAGATAGCCGTGACCTTCATGGTTGATAATGTGATGTGATGTGATGTGATGTGATTATTGATTATTTGTTGCGCGTTGTTTTTGTTTGTAAAGAATGAATCAAAAGTTCTGAAATTAGACTTTTGTTGGTTAATTGATGAGTGTGAATGATGAGAAGGGAAAAAAAAAATTGCTGACTGACTGACTGCTTCACGTTTATATCACCTTGTCCATGTCCCAGCCCAACGTTTTTAGTGTCGGGAGCTGACCCGCCAAATGCTCACCAGGGGCTCAGTGACATGGAAGGAAGGCTTCCTGCTCACATCAGAGATGCATGGTTCATGCCAGGTCCGGAGAGATGGCGGTTTTCAAAACATGCCGTGTTTAACATGGGGCATCTAGTGTACGCTATGGTTTACGCAATCGTCAGCCCAGCTCCCCAACTCCATAGGAAGCTTGGAGGAAGCCAAACCCAAAACGACCATATAACGTGGCTGGTTTGGAATCCTTGGCGTACCCAGCCTTGTCAGTTGCGGATTCCCCGACCAATCTTTGCCTCAGTCTTGTTTGAAGCTGAGTGCTGACAGCCTGGCAATGGAAGCTGACAGTGGGGACTGGGGCTGGGCTATGATGATCATCACTGCTGCGGCTACAAATACCGACCCCAGCCAGCATCCACGAACGGGATTGATCCTGGCAACCCGAATGCCAATCAACAGTCATTCTTCAAATCCGAATACCGGTGAGAGGATTATGTGCATCGGACAGCTCATCGGACGGACGGCCACACACGCTTGCCCAGTGCGAGCTTTGGCTGACCCAACTCCTCATTGTGCCACCTTCACACTGAATGAAGAAGAAACTTGAAACAAAATCCATGATACAACTCGTACAGGTATTATTTGGCATTCAAGATATCACAGAGTTCTGGATCAGGTAAAAAGATATCAACCAATCACTCCCCCTCCTTTTACCGATTGCCTTTTCCGGTAACAACACCGCACTGCGTGCATCACAAACATGATGGTATGAGCCGTCCTATCGATCCGTTAGCATGCAATTCCCAAGTGGTAGGGTATTCAAGTGCGTGCACTCCTTTCGAATATTGAAGTGGAGACAGAAAGAGACCCAGAAAAAAAAGGAAGGAACACTTACGCAACAACATAAATGGCTATAAACCCCACCATCCTCCCTCCCTCCATCTCCCCCGGACTACTCCTACAACCTTCCTTCTCCATGTCTTGATACCTCACATATCTGCACCGCTCATACCTGGCCGCGTCCAGTCCGAGCATCGACGCCGCGGGGAGGCCGAAACAAAACACGGCGGTGATTAATTCGACGAGATATAAAAACCGCTCGGGACATTGCCATATCCACGTTGGGGATCTGTCGAAAAATGCAGCGATTTCCATGATATCCACCCCCAATGCCCAAAACGCTGCGACAAATGTGCCAATCATGACGACTTTCTCGTCCCCCTTGGCCCGGTTCGTTGCGTAAGCCGCCGCGCCGATGGCTACCAGGCACGCGATGATCGACAGGGTGTGTAATACTGTCAGGGTGATGGCTGAGGGACCGCTGCGGGCGCGAATGCGTGGGCGGGTGGAGATGCCGCTGCCAGCTGGCGGGGTGGATTTTTCCTTCATTGTGTGCACCTCGGTATGTACGTGCGTTTATGTGCGCTGCTTGTTCGATCGCTTACTCGTTCGTTCGTTCGTTTTCTCGATGGTATCTGGCGTGCACTTAATCGCGATGATCTGTCTCCGTTCGTTTCGTCGTCAAGAATATTCCCTCCAAAATAGGTTGTAAAAAGCGACGACAAAGAAGATTAGAGGAGGGGTCCCCCTTGGTTTTGAATCTCCGGCCCCTGTGCCGTTCCCTGCCCTTCCCTGCCTTGCCCTGCCGCGCCGTGCCGCCGTGCGTCGCTCCAAACACCAAAGCGATGCCCACCAAGCAAACACCAAACCAAGCGCCAAGCTCGGTCCCGCCAGACTCGGCTCGGTTCCTAGGGCTCGGTCCCCAGGCTCCAGCAGATATCCATTTATCCCAATTCCGAGGCAGAGCAGAGCAGTGCGGTGCAGTGCCACCACAACGTTGCGACGGGAGCTTGGCGGGTTAATTTCAGATCTAGGTGTAATAACCGAGATGCAACATCCCATCCAGATGTACTTCTTAAAACTATCTAGAATAGAGTTGTGTGCTTCATTTACGAATAGACAAGGCAGATTTGCCAAGCAGGAAGCATGTTTAGTACCGCGGCTATCACAATCACAGCACACATCAAGTGATTAATGTGAACTCACTCACTCAAAGTTCTTCAGCATCATAATGACCCATTAATCAGTCTTGGGCAGACTTGCAGATAGTGCAAAGAATGCTGCTGGTGATTCTGGTTGAATCATACTGAGTCAGCTACGATATCAAGTTGATAGGGGAGTTTGGGAACGGGAATAAAAAACGACAAAATGAGACCCGCTGTTATAAAAAAAAAAAAAAAAAATAAAACTGCAATTGTC
>Ga0247765_1000923_pt1 | contig 17853 bp, 18 predicted proteins | sample UWRJL106311C6_FD_179949 | JGI IMG/M metagenome (GOLD analysis project Ga0247765, IMG submission 179949) | Plant litter microbial communities from Arlington Agricultural Research Station in Wisconsin, United States - UWRJ-L106-311C-6 | ecosystem: Environmental > Terrestrial > Plant litter >... | reverse complement strand
TTTGCCGACGTTTGTTTGGCTGGGAGAATTGCAATTATGTAATTTTATGCAGGTGAGGTGACCGGAATGGATGGTCAGAAGCGACGGAAGCGAGCGATGTCCAGGCCACCTGGATCGTTGAACTGAGTTTCTCCGAGGCTTTGTGGTATGAGTGAGCACTTCCGGGGATGTTCGGACTCACGACATCCACACCTGAACTGACGCACTGGAACTAAAGGGCACGTTTGTGCCAGTGCGCTTCGACCTGAGCTCCCACGATCTTCGCCTGGATTAGGTCTCCTCACGGTCATAAGGCTGCTGCTATTTAGCGGCGAGAGACAATGCGGGGAAGCTCCTTGCTCTAGCAACAAGAGCGATGAAAGAACATGGAAGCACTCGCATGGAAACTGGCCCAGCATGTCAGACCAGATGGGTTCCTTGGCACGTGCGTCAACAATGGCGCTACGAATTTTTTCCACGACGGAACCAGCTGAGGCTCTCTGGGCAGGTGACCTGCTGAAGGCCATTCTTGGCGCCAGAGAGTGCTTAGCGCAGCACCGTCCGACATCTTCTCTTGGCGTATTCTTGCACGGGTACTTCAAATGGAACAGATGCAAGGGAGAAGCGAGAGGCACCAGGCTTTTTGCGCTGGTTGTCCCGAACCAAGGCGTGTCCAGTGGCTGATACCCGGGCGAGCAAAATTTATTGCCCTCCCGGTCCCAAGCTGCCGCTTCAAGGAAGCTCGTGGCAACTTGCCATCGGCAGCGCGGCCGCGTTGTCGGGCTCTCGCTCTTTGGCGTCACAGCTTCCGCGAAATGGCGATTCATAGGGGCGCGTCCTGTGATATGGAGCGCGAAAGCCATGGAGGTGGATGGTGTGGTGTCGCAGAGGAGCCCCGTTAGCGCTTGCTTGTATATTTTTGTCTAGTTTATTGTCAGGTCAAGAGACTGAGCTCGTTGTCACCGGCGTGGAAATCATTGTCCCAAAACATAGGGAGCATATGTTCTGGAAAGCGGGGCTGTTAGGCCCAGGTACCAAGGGTATGTACCCCACAGGTACACATCCAGGATTGAAGGCTGGCACAGCTGGCTATGACGAACTACGCCCACACAATGGCATGCCCATGCGGTTTGCGGAGCTCGGTCGTCCTCGCCTTTGTCGTCGCGGCCCTTCCGTCTCCTGAGTGGACCAGGCATGACACATAGTTACTTAAGAGAAAAGCAAGCATGGGCAATACAAATACGTTGGCCAACCAGCATTCCCTGTTTCTGTCACGTTGACTGCCATAAGATGATCCTCGTCAAGCTTGCCTTGGAAGCTTTAATATCCTCCATAAGCTCGCTGCGCCCGGTGAAAGTTTGATCAATTCCTCTGCATTTAGACCAAGACATCGACACCCAACAGAAGACGACGGCGATAATACCACCAGTCGGCGAAAGCACATACGCGGTCGATCGCAATTATACCGCCCCAATTACTTACCTTGAAGCGTCTTACGGGAGCTCAGCTTGCTGTTCCAACAGAGCACCGCAGGAGCAAGGAGAGAAGAGACCCGAAATCCGGTGGTGACAGCATTTGTTGTCCAGTGGTGTGTCCGAGCCAACCGTAAGGTGGTAGGCCAAAAAGCACTTTTCGGGGTTGTTCCCGGAAGGGCCGCTTCCATTGGAGTTCTGGCTCCTAAGCCTCTGCAGTTGCCGTTAGGGGCACATCAGGCCATCTGACCGGAGGATTCTTGCCGCAAGCGTCATAAGACAAATCGGTGCTACCGCCCTGCCCCTCCCCCGCCTTTGGCAGGGGTTAGCATCGCCAAGATGCCACACAGGGTCACCAGCTTTTTCAGATCATCGACCAGTTCACTCGAGAACCAGGTCTCCAATTTTGCAAAAAAGACGAGTATCAACACCTCCAGAAGGCGAGACTCTCCAAGCAGAAGCGGGCGGACTTCCGGGTCGGGGGAACGGGTTGTCTATGCTTCTTCGACTGAAGACGACGGCGACGAGACACAGGCGCCACCATATGCACGTCTAAAGATGGGCGAATCACGGACAAGCAGCTTCTCCTCGGATTCTCACCGCGAACACGGACATCACCACAGGATTTCATTTCCTGGCATGCATTTCGGCCGCTCCAACAAGGAATCACACAGCAACTCGCTAGCGACGCTGGATTGGAAGCTTGAATCGCCCCCCATTGTCCTCTACGGCGATGCTGACCACAGCACTGGCGCTCTCGTGTCTGGTCAGCTGTTTCTGGATATTAAGGAGGATGGCGTGGAAATACAGTCTCTCGATGCAACACTGAGCATCCGCGTCTCGCAGAAGAAGCCGTTTGCAAACCACTGTACCGAGTGTGCCTCGCAGACAACGGAGTTGAAGAAATGGCAGCTGCTTCCAAACCCGCTCGCCCTGAAGAGAGGTAATTCACCGCTTTCTCCGCAAGCTCTAGCCAGCGACCTTCGTGATCACTAACTTAGATTCATAGGCGAGCATTCGTTCCCATTCTCTGTTCTCCTGGAGGGACACCTTCCTGCGACCATGGACGGACCTCTGGTAGTGATTGCGTACGATTTTCGCGCAGAAGCGACTCCGAAGGCGCACGGGATTGTACAGTCCCCGATCCGCCTCGACAAAACTCTCGACGTCAAACGCAGTCTTCCGGCATCAGAACTACCTCACCATTCCGTTCGTGTGTTTCCGCCCACTAACATCAAGGCCAGCGCTCACTATCCTCATGTGATCCACCCCGTCGGAGCCAATACCTTGACACTCAAATTGGATGGCATTTCTCGTCACAACGCCAAAGTCGGAACAGTCGAATATTGGAAACTCAAAAAACTTACCTGGCGCCTCGAGGAGACGGCAAGGACCATAGCACCCGCCTGCGGTCGCCACAGTCCCAAGTTAGGTGACAACCCGGAGCAGCAGCAGCAAAAGAAGGGCGTTATTCGCACCGAGACTCGGGTGATTGGCGAAAAGACCATGTTCTCGGGATGGAAAAGCAACTACATGAGCACTACGGATAGCAGCGTCGAGCTCGAGCTCGAATACAACCTAGCTAAGCACGCGAAGTTTGCATGCGACACCAAGTGCAGGGACGGAACGGAGATTACCCACCAGCTGATGGTAGAAATGGTCGTCTCTCAAGAGTGGGCCCCGGTAAACAAGCCAGCCTTGGTGACACACACCGGGGTGGGGAGGATTCTTCGAATGCATTTTGGCACCATTCTCACGGAACGTGCGGGTATCGGTATCAGTTGGGACAATGAAGCTCCCCCAATCTACCAGGATGTCCCACCAAGCCCACCGGCGTACTCTCATGAGACATATCTTGATGGCGAAAGCTCCATTGACGAGATAATGGAACCTCTGGATGTCACAGACGGGGAACTTAATCGAGCTCGCTCGCTAGATTCGGCCAGCTAGTCTGGGTTACCGCAGGGCTGGTTTAATCCCGTTATGTTCAGCATTGTCTTTTTCCTTTCTTGCTTTCCGGACGGTCAGGTTTGCGGCGTTCTGGCTTGGATTATACCCCAAAAGTTTTATTTCAGTACATATCTCTTGCATCTTCCTCTGGGCATTGCATTGGTTGTTTGGATACAGGTCGGGAACGGGGTAGTGGGAAGTGGGAGGGGTGGGAAAAGTTATCTGGTTTTCTCGCACCGAAGCAGGGGTGCCATTATAGTAGCGCCATCCATCCGCCATGATCCGGAATAGCGATGCACGTTGTTGACAACCGTATACTCGTCGATATTTTGCCAATCAAGCTCCTCGTGGGTACAAAAAGTAATGGAATGAACACTTGTGCAAACAATGTCACTCTCTTCCCAGCACTCGGATTTCGCGTTGTCATACCAGCGGTAGTCGGTGGGTGACACAATCAGTCATCCGCGCAGCTGAGCGAACGGGGAGGTGGCTCCCAGCAGGGAGATTGTGCTCCCTCCCTGGGTCGGTAGCCCCAGAAAAACCAAGAGGAGATGAAGAAATCGCAGGGAGGAAATGACATGCGCTGGTATCCCGGCCGGCAACAAACCTTCACGAAAAAAAAGACACGAGGACACATTCTCATGGTATCTAAAGCGCATACGCCTGAATCCCGCTTCAGAGTTATATCCCATTATTCAATGTTCGCTAGATTCATATACCTTGTCCGTCGGGAAACAGAGACTTAGGCTTGTGCATTTGTCTCCGTCAATGCCATGCCCTCGGGCGGCCCGCCGTCTTCCTCAGAGCTCGGCATCAAGGGTTTGGACTTGTCATATCCAACGCTCTTGACAATGCCTAGACCCTTCGTACGACCCTCCCTGAAAAGCAATCGGTCACCCGGAGCCAAATACTCAGGACGTTGCACGAACTGGAAAGCTACGGTTGCTCGGTCTCCAGTTCTGATAAATGGTCTGTCAACGTCGATGATACGGCAGGTCTGGGACACAGGCCCAACGTGTAACATCGCCTGGTATTTCGTCTTGATGGTGGTTGCGTGCGAGAGAATGAGAACTGCGGTCCGTTAGCAAGTAGTCCGGCATGCGAAGTGTTGGTGGCTAATCACCTTCAGCAACAAACTCTCTATATACCTTGGGGGCATTCCCGTCCGTCTTAGACATGACCACCATGCCCTTGCGGACATCTTTCCGTCTTATTCTCCTCAGGGCGAACGATGCTGATTGACCAGCCGAGGCCGCCGGCACACCGATACGTTTCCTTTCGATGGACCGAATCGAAGTCTGCATAAAGTTCCCAAGGGAATCGGGTCCGATTTGTACCTCATCTCCAGCATGAATCACCCCAGATTTAACAATACCAGAGACCACGGTGCCAACATGTGGGACACTGAATGTGTCGTTGACATGGAACTCAAATGGGCCACCGGCATCGTAGCGTCCATGATGCGGCAGGATATTCAAGAACGTGCGGACAAGATCCAGATTCTCACCAGTGACGTTGGAAATCTGGAAAATTGGGCATATCCGCTGGCTGACAAACTGAGTGGCCGTATTGACGCACTCCTCGTGGCTCTTGATAAATATCGGTATTTTCCTCGCACCCGGGCTCTTCAATATTCTTGTGATCTGGGTGATCGTCTGCTCAAGAATCTGCGGCGGACAAATGTCAATTTTGGTGATGACCACCATAACGGGGACGTTCAAAGCGAGGGCAATTCCTAGGTGCTCCTTGCTCATGCCGATCAGCCCGTTGTTGGCCGCTACCATCAATAAGCAGTAGTTTGGGCTGCTGGATAACAAACCAAAGACGGTCGTTCGCAGGTATCGTTCGTGTCCAGCAAGATCGGTGAAAGTGATGACTTTGGCGCTACGTTTTCCAATCTCCTCCCATGAAAGCTTGCGACCTGGCGTATCCGAAACCACAACCTTGCCCTTGGTATCAAAGCCCATGATCTCCATGCCGACGGACGAGGTTCGCCCGGTCTCAATTTCGTGTTTGTGGCGGAAAAGGTTGACGCGGGCTTTTCCACGACCATCATCGAGATCGCCTTTAACGAGAACGCCGAGCATGGAGCTTTTGCCGGCATCAACGTTACCAACAACTGCTATTCTCGTCTCAATAACCTGCTCCACCTGTGCCGGATCGCGCCGGATCATGACTTTCCCAGTACAGTCCTTCTCTTTTGTCGGAGCCCCATCAAGGTCGCCGCCCACATTTTTGGTAAGAAGTACTTGGCAATCTGCACGGAGCTCCTTCGCAGCCTCTTCCAGCCGCTTCAGAGAGATATCCCACTCATCCTTGCTCAGTTTCATGCAGTCCCCATTATTTTCGAAGCCGATCTCAAACACAGTCTCGCCATGGCCCTCTGCCAGTCGCTCGTCGATGACGGTGACAAGCTTTTGCAGGGATCCCTGGTCTGTAGGGGCTGAAAGGAGGAGGTCTCGTATCCTAAGGCGGGGGGTCGGGTCCGAGAGATTCAGGCTATCGAGGATGTCATCGAGTTCTTCGTGATGATCAATGTCTTCCTGTTTGCTTGTTGTAGCTGTAACTGTCAAACCAGGCGCTTTAGAGCTCGGATACCGCAACGCTTGCTGCTGTTCGACGTACTCAGCGAAGTCGCTAAGCGCAGCTTCGCCTTTTCGCTTCTCGTGCGGCAGTTGCTTGGTTGCTCTTGTGGCCATGATTGTGCGGGGAGTATCACGTCGGTGTTGGCGTCTGAACCGCAAGGTTATCGATCAATGCTGAATTCGTATCCTTAGGATCATTTGCGCTGTTTGTGGATGAATCGAAAATATACTTGGGGACTTGGTAAGCATTCGGGAGGGGATTCCAATAGGTGATTGATGCAGGATCAGAGGAAGACAGGTATAGGTATAGGAATTTTAGAGGCGGATCGCGCTGGTGATTTATAGACTGTGATGTTAGTGTGGGATTGCATGGGAGCTGCTCCTTCTCTCTTCGCCGGCTGAGTCGAATCTGAAGTTGGAGTCACCATCAGGGTCCAGATGTGTCGCCCGGATGACTCCGCGTCCCCGCATGTTGCATGTCGGAAACCCAGAAAGACTGTTATCGATAACACGCCCTGTGACAATGGCTTGGCATTCAATTCAACCCCCTGAAAATTTGTTCGTGCGGTACTATATAGCTTGGCACTTTTCGGGCTGCCCGGCCGGCTCAAGGTCCAACCTACACGTTTACTGACCTGGAAAGTGTTTTCCCTATCATCAAAGGCTTTTGGTGAGGAGAATCCAAGGCCTTAAATTTCAAAATAAAGGGTTTGGATATCTCACCTCCATCCCTCGCAACCAGCCTCCAAGTCCCATCCTAACAATATTTCAGGGCTGGACTGTATCCAAGGTCCCACTGAGCGACATCAACCTCCCCACATGTTGAACCTCATTCTTGTAAACATCTGATGGTAAATCTAGAGGGCGGTGCGTAGTTAAGTTATTGTGGACGGGACTGGACGGGAGGCGTTTGAAGACCTGAAGTTGAGAAATTTCCCGCCAACGTTGCGTCGGGGTACAGCATGTTGTCGTAATCAACTTTTTAATTTTGAACAAATAGCAGCGCGACGAGCTTTCATAAGCGCACATACGCTCATGTTTCTTTGTGTGTGTGTGTGTGTGTGTGTGTGTGTGTGTGTGAGGATTAGCCTTTGGCGTCTTGTAGGGGGGTGCTATGCTGAGGAATCTACAACAGGCTTGCCGAGGCCCTAGCAATCCGCATCGCCAAATCTCCAGAGCATTGGTAGCTTGCGGACACACAGTTTGCATCTTTGTTTGCATGGTATTTCATTCCAGTAACCTTGATACATCCCCTGTCCTCCACAGCCCCCTCAGCTGGTAGCCCGCTCCATCACCGTGTCGTCGTGGACCTGTTGGTGATCACTGAGCAGCGTAAAATCTTCTCCGTTTGGATTTATCCAGCCCAGTGATTGTGTCGGCTCTAGTCCAGATTCCCCTACTTCCCATCATGCAACACAATAGTCTAGTACGCGCGTGACTGGGGTGCTATAAGGACTACGCTGTCTCCTGCTAAGGGTCAACCAAGCGCCTAAGATGGAACTTTCATCTCAACTTACCCCTTACGAAAAGCATCTTAGACTTTCTGCTGTTTGTCTGCGATTCCGGAATCCATATTCGTTAGCAAATTGTGAGCGGTGATTATGGTGGTATTTCATTCTTCATACCTTGATTTCATCGTCGTTGTCCTCATCGTCCACAACATAAATCGTCTCCTCAACATCGCCAAGTACGAGGTTGCAATGACTATCGTAAGCCTGCAAGTACTTAGTCGTGATTCACGGGGTCTCGAGGCAGAGCAGAGGCCGGAAGAACTTACGTGAAGCCGTCCTTTGAGTTCCCTATCTCCTCTGAGCTTCACACAGACCACCTCGTCAAGCAGGAGCCGCACGAGGTCAAGCGGTTCCGCCACTGTGCTGCTCTCATCTCCCTGCTCAGCCATGGCGACAAAGTTGGGGGATGGTTCCGTCAGGTGGTTGGAGCGGAAGATGGCCGTTACCACTAAATGTGGGAGAGCGAAATCCAGTACTTGGCATCACACATCGACTTGTGGCGGGGAAAGAAGCGCACGGTCCAAACGAGACCAGTGAAAGAACGAGCGGATTCTGCCAAAGCGGTGAGGAAATATCCTCTGGCTGAGCCATCAAGGTCCATCCCGCGCCTATCAAATAAGCATGAACTGGTTCAAACAAATGTTGCACCTTCCCAGGAAAGGTGAGGGTGGTTGTTCTGCTCGAGAACGGGAACAGGTAGGCCCTGCGTGCCAGCAGGATTTCAGTCATCCATTATCATTCATTCGTATTATCGAAGAAAGAAGCCATTTTGGGCTTCCGAGACTAAATCACGCGACTCTCGTCGTCGCGATATCCATGTACAATATAAAACACAAACATCCTTAGTGCCATGCGGGCTCAAGTAATCATCACGGCCAATTCTTGACCATATCCATCGGCCATTACCCCGTCCGTATCCACCGCTGGACACAGCAACAGTGGCCGTTGCGTTGTCCGAGGGAAGGAGTTCCCGTGCCTCCGCTATTGGATGGGAAAAGGAGTCCCTACCCGATATAAAAGGTATGGAGAAAGGGCAAGTTGGGCGCGTTTTGCGCCGAAAGTGAAGGTGGGCTTCGACGATCTCGGCCAGTTACCCAGCCCTGCACTGCCACCCAGGTCAATACAGAGGGATTCTCATGGTCGACGCTTGACCCTTTCCAGCTTCAGATCATTCATATACATGTATCTGCTCAAAGTGATCCAGCCGTAGCGAAACCACTTCATCTGGCTCTTGTGTGCCGTCGTCATCGCCTTCCAAGCAGTTGTAAAAGTGGCGTTTCCAACCACGCCGTTGAGAAAAACTAGGCCGTTGGGGTGCTTCTTGTTTTTCATCCCTGTCCCAGTTGCCCAATTTGCTAGCGTAGCAACAACGTCGAAGATCCCCATGTACTTGCGCACCACCGAGACAGTCTTCAAGGTGTAGAGATCAACTGGAGGTTCCCAACCTGGTTTGCCCTCAATGAGCGCGGCGACGAAGGCCTTGGCGCCATGGTATAGCGAGATGTGGTTTGGGTGCTGGGAAACCCCATTGGCATCAAACGTGATGATGACGTCTATCGAAGGCGTAAGGGGCTTCGCACCGGGAAGTACATTCTTTGGTGCAGCTAGATATGGTGCGAACGCGGAGCACAACAAGTCAGAGATCTTGTTGGCGTCCCAGGTCGTCGTCATGCTATCGGGGAAATCGGGATCCTCGACGACAAACACATCGTCCTCTTTGCGCAAACCTAAGGTCAATCCTGACTTCGCAAGCTCTCTCTTCCTCGTTTCGCCAAGTCCGTCGGCATCGCCTGTAAATAGGGATCTAGTTAGCAACAACAGGCATGTGAAGAGGGTAGAGAACTAGCACAGCCACGTACCGCTACTCAAGCACAAGATCTTGACGTGATTACCAGTCTCGGGCCTGGTCAGGGCGAGGACAGTCGGTGCGAAAAACATGGCCTCATCGTCGGGGTGCGCGATCAATAGGCAGATACGCTTATTGTACAGCATTGGGAACCTCCTCGAGACTACCCCTACAGTATAGAGGTAGAGCGACGAGATCACCAACGCCGTAATGCCGAACCCCCAGAGCAGGTCCATTGCACAAGCACGGGCGGCTCCGCAAACCCTGCTGCCGCTATCAGCCCCTCCTCCTCCTCCTCTGTTCTGAATTCCCGATCCTTACGGAGGAAGCGTGACAGGACTCTCTTTCGGCTGCGCGGCCACAGCTGTCGCGTTGGCCGCGCCGCGCTGGATTGGAGGGGAGAATGGCGCGCGAGGGTGGCGGAGTAGGTAGGGAGGGGTTCGCTCAAGGCTGCGCCAGTGACGCCTAAAAAAGAAGCGCAACGGGAATCTTAAGCTTATCGGGTATGCGGGGCCTAGCTGCGTCTGGATTGAGATCGAGTTCGTACGTAAGACTGCAATGCAATGTGCGTGTGGAGAGGGTGTTGGGTTTGGTGTTGAGATGGAGGGTGCAATTGGCTATCGGCGGAAACAGTGGAGGATGTTGGCGGGAACTAGCCAGGAGCAAACTTCATTAAGAGAAAACCACGCGAACTGAGTCCCTGCTTTTGCGGCGATGTCTTTATCGCATTGGGATGTGCATGATGCTCAGTATTGGTCTGCGCGCACCAAAAATGATGCTGCCAAGGGAAGGACCGCTATAATGCCACAGTTGCGATTACAGCATCCAAACGACATCCTGGTCAATTGGAGCGTGGACCAGTAGCGTCAAGGTGGGCCGTTTGCAAATTCGATCAGGGACAGATACCTTCGTCTCGACTCTGGGGAAACAAGGACTTGCTTCATTTGCGCACGGCAATGCCCAATTGAATGGAACCTCTCTGCCGCAATCCCACCACATGAGGTCACTTTTCCCGGTTGGAAGCATAATGGTGTGCGTCGAGACGGGCGGATCCCCGAAAAATTACTCGTACCTGGTTGTTCGAGTAAACTTGGCTCTTGGCTCGTGCACTTTGGATCAACCACCAACCAAGCCTACAATCTGCTTCCCAAGCTGAACATGAGTTTCGAGACGGTCGACGCGCCTCGTTTGGAACTAAAGAAAGACATTTCCGATTACCCGCTCTTGTTGCGTCAGTCATGGCCAAAAAACGCAGGGAATCCCCGAGGCGGCTGAAGCTTCGCCAACCCGACCGATCAGCCCCAAGCGAAGCAACCCTGATCGACTTGGCCGAGCAGCGCGGCTTGTTCGCTCAGGCGATGCAGAAGGAAGAAGCAAACCGGAAGGCCTCGCGAGCTGCCACCAAACCAGGTGACCACGAGGCTGAGGATGATTCAGGCGAACTGTCTCCAACAGTAGAGAGGGTGCTCGAGACTGTGTTATGGAGTGTCAGCCTGGCAATGTTACATTTTACGTTGGACGTGTTGGTGCATCATCAGTTCTCCATGGATAGAATCCAGTGGACCAAAGTCGGTATACGGGCTGTCCAGGCCTTGATGGGTAAGTTTGACTCGGCTGCGTGAGCATGTTTGTCAGGTCCTTGTGCATGTGCTGACGAGGCTGCTCTGCTCTGATGCTAGTTTTTGCCCTGCTCTTCTTTCCTCTCCACGCTCATTCCTCGAATCCCACCATCCTTCCCGGTCTCCCTGAACGCTTTCAGTCCGGCCTACGACGGGCTGTATTCTTTCTCACAAGTGTTGGCGCGGGCTGCTACCTTATATACGTGACAAACTCGTTTGGATACATGGCTGTGATGAAGCAGGCGCCTCCCCTTGGCTGTCTGTGGGTCTGGTCGGTCATCGAGCTAGAACTGCACTGGGCTGTTCTCAGTCTTGCAGGAGTCGGAATTTACGTGTGGGCTGGAGGATACAGCATCAAATAATGGACATATGGCAACAACAACAACGCAGTGGGGTGCTGAGCAACGGTGCCACGTTAGGCATCTACGCGCCGATGGGAGATTTTTTAGAGTCAACTTTTCGGGCCGCGCGCAGTCTCAATGCCATCATCACTATGGCAGCCGATTCCCGAAGACGGTTCCTGGAGTCGTTTTTTCGAAATTGATGTCTCACATTCCCACCCCCGCGCATGCACCCAGCATTTTCACCCCCACCTCAAGCGATCCTGGTCCTTGAGCACCCAGAAGGCAAGTGGCGTAGCGGGGAATGACCACGGCGAAGCCAATCACAGCCGCCGTAGCAACGAGGTCCGATCGAACGCCCATGATGATTGGCACTTGGCTTTCACGACAATGCTTCTGCAGCTGCGGTGGTATGCAGCTCTATGTTTCCGTGCGGATGATGGGTGAGAACAAGGCTAGTAGTTACTTGCGAAGTTAGAGCGAGGTTGTGGAGGGCTGGCACCACCAAATTTACCGCCTGTTTCTTGCGCACGCCTAGCTTTTCCCTCCTTCTCCCACCCCCACCTGTACCTGAATGCATATATAACTCCCCATCCCCATCCAGGCAGAGTTTGAGAGATCAGATCTCCATCACCGCAGCAGTTCCCTTCTCGTCTGATCATCCCCTTGGGCATCTCTGCCCGAACATCATATATTCACTTCACACCACTAAGACGCACACCCGAGCCGCCCCTAGGCCGAACTTCAGTCTTTCAGCGAAAATGAGGCTAGGTCCTGTCCTGCCCTTCGGGGCACTTCTGTCCCTGGGGTCGTCCGCTCCTCACGACATCACTGGGACAAAAGTGCTTCCCCGCGCAAGCACGGTTCCCTTCGGTACCATGATCACACGGTGCACAACGCCCGGCGTTGTGGCGTTGACCTTCGACGATGGCCCATCCTTCCATACGCCACATATCTTGGACCTCCTAGACCAGTACGGCGCCAAGGCAACGTTCTTCATTAACGGCGAGAATTGGTCAAGAAACATTGATGACCCCTCAACCCCCTGGCCCGAGACGCTGCGACGGATTGTCGGCTCGGGTCACCAGCTCGGATCTCACTCATGGTCGCACAAGGACATGTCATCACTCGACCCCGGCTCGAGAGTTCAGGAGATTGTGAAACTTGACCAGACTGTGGCCAAGGTGATTGGGAAGAGCCCAACTTACTTCCGGCCGCCTTTTGCCAACTGCAACGCAGAATGCTTGGCCGACATGGGTAGGCTGGGTTACCATGTTGTCAACTTCGATGTCGACACGAAGGACTACGAGAATAGAACACCCCAGCTCATTGGGATTTCCAAGGACAAGTTCAGCACCGCCGTGGACGCCGGACAACCCAACGATTCATTTTTGGTCCTCGCACACGATGTCCATGTGGAAACAGCGATAACACTAACACCCTTTATGCTCGAAAAGATCAAGCAGAAAGGGTACCGGGCCGTCACGGTCGGCGAATGTCTTGGAGACGCACCAGAGAACTGGTACAAGACCGCTTAGAAGACAAACGACCTCTGTCTTGATATGACAAGTTGGTTCATATTGAAGCGGTGACGGGAAGGCGTTTTGGGATGCATTTTTAGTGTTTGGGCGGTTAGATTGCAAATGATCAAAGGTCGTCGGCACAGAAGAGGAAGGGAGGAGAAATCTCTGCTTGGCTTGATGGACAAGCGCTAATCACCATCAGCTCGGGATCCGCCCTGTAGCTTTCCCAGTAGATAATTTGTTGCTTATCAGGAAGACGACATATTGTCTGCACACATGACGCAGCCAGTTCTCGTCTGCATGCTCTTTGTAGCCTCGGCGTTGGTTCGTCACTTTAGAATATCAAATATAGTCATAATACCTATCACGTCTACTAAGTCCGGTGCCCCAGTTCTACTTCATTGCACTGCTGTCTCACGCTGACCCCGGGGGGACGTCTCAAAACAGCAACTTCAGAGGGCACGACCGTGATCATCCAACGATCTGCGTCAACAGCTCACTCAGCTCCCTAGCCACAAGGACCGGGTCGTCCTTTTGGATGAAATGGCCGCAGCCGTGTGCTATTTTGACAGGAACTGGGTTGGGAACCAACCGAGTCAGCTGCTCGTTGTACTGCCTCCAGGCTGGGTCTACGTAATTGTTGATGACGATTTTGGGGACGGTCAGAGGATCCTAATTAACAATTAGTAACGCGGACGGACAGCCTTTAGAGCAGCAAGGAATGCCCCCCGTATTCCTCAGGTTGAACCCATGCCAGGGGGGGAAGCTTACCGTCTCACAGCTTTCGGCGAATACCTGGGGATCGTGACCAATAACAACAAGGCGCGGCGTCACCCCTGGCAGAGCGGGAGTGTCGGCACGAGGGAGCAGGCTAGCCAATCCGCGGCGGTCAAAATGTTCTGGATTTCCGACCGTGGGGTGGAAGTACTTTCCAACCATGGCACGAGCGTGGCGGAGGTCAGCCGGAGTGACATCAGCAGGAAGGTCGCTCGGATCGAAGTTACGGGAATCCGGATCGGGAAAGAGAGATACGAAATCCGAATTGGCTATCATGGAGTCGAGAAATAAAAACCCAACCGCTGAGTCAGGGTGCGCGGCTGCGTACAGACGGGCCAAGGCACACCCGATTGAGTTGCCGACGAGAACGAGGCGGAGGGTTGCGATATCTCGTCCGAGTCGGGTTTTCGACACGCACATGAGAAGTTGGTGTAAATCCTCCACGATCGACAGGGCATCATGTCCGTAAGGCGTATCTGGTGGGTCCATCGGATCTGGGTCCGAATCACCCTGGCCGAAGCGATCGTAGCATAGCATCGCTGGTGTTGCTAGACCGGTCTCCTTGCGCGTCTCAGTTAGGTGCCTGATCGCATCAAACCATGATGCCCGCGGCAAAACCAGGCCGTTGAGGAACACAACAAAGAGGTCGTTGTGTCTCCCGTTTTCTGCTGGTGGTTCTGCAGGGGTGAAGGTCATGGCGATGGCCGCATTGGCCTTGTTTGGCAGGTGTACCTCTGAGTGCTCCGACATGGTCGTTCAGGTTTGTTGCTGGCGTTTCGAGCAATGAAAAGGTCTCTATGGGTGAGTTATGGCTGGGGAAACCATGAAGTGAGGAGAGCGGAGTGGAGATTGTGCATCAGCCTCTCATTCGCTCTAGTCATTTGGTGCCTGCGCACAGAGTTCCGTTTTCAACCAAGTTGATATAAGATCAATTGATCAGATTCGACCATCGCCCTCCCTCAGAGTCAAATCACGGGATATATATATAAATATATATATATATCCATCATGCGGGATAAATAAACACATCAAGCCCGTAAGGTAATGAGATTATTGCCAATACCTCATCCTCAGATTTATCATCATGTCTTGACGGCATGTACTATCTAAAACGTGCTCGGATAGGATCGGACTACATTTGATGTATCGGACTCCCAGGAGGCTGGGATCATTGTTTTGTTGTAGATCGGAGCATTCGTACGACAGGCCGATCCGAGTCGGACAAAGGTACCTTATTTTCAAAGCCTGTTCCAGTCTCGACAGAACAGACCGAGCCCGGTCTGGCCAATGTCTCGTCTCTTTGCCCAGAATTTTCCACACAGCCATCCCCCCTTTTCTACAGTTTATTAATATCACGGGTGCCTGCGTCGGATCCATCACGACCACCATCCATCCCGCTGAATTCTAACCCGCAAGGTCCCTGGCATTCAAGGAATAGAAGTCAATCAAAATCCCTGTCATGTTTAGAAGTCAATGAGGCAGGTACCAGCGCCGGTTCAAGTTCTTGGTAATTTCAAGATAAACTAATGCATGTCAGCTCAGGCCCTTGTATCCCTCGCAGGGGTGGTTTAGTAAGAATGTAAGCATGAGTGTATGGTTTCCTTGGGATACATGTTTTTCATGATTTCACATCAATAACAAATGATCGTTATGGAGATGTGCGGAGACTTCACGCTGATGTGGTAGCTACCAAGGCACCCAGATAACGCGGCTCTCGTCCTTATAACCTGAACTCTAAAACAATCACAACACAAAAAAGTCACTTTGACGGAGTGGTTAACGTGCCACCCTGCTATCAATGGTCATCCACAACGGAAAAGATCAAAGTTTAGGTGGTTCCTTCGGGAGCGTAGGTTCGAATCCTACAGGTGACGAGTGTATTCCCTCTGATATTTTTGCTATGTATTCACAATGGCGATCTTTATGGATTTCCCCTGGGGTAGGTTTCAAAGGCGTATGTCTTTTTGACCTCAGGAGACCTGCCGAGTCTCACACTAGTAGTCTTCCAGGAGTTGAACCGAGAATGTTGCCAAAGAAACCACTCACCCGATTTGACACATTATCAGTGAGCAACGTGGCGTTCATAGCCCTTCTCCCTCTGCAAATGCGGAAAGGATGGTCTCTGGTTAGAATTCCGAGAACCTAGTTTTAACAGTAAAGGCCACAAGCTTTTCTATTAAAAAGCTTAGATTTCCTCATCTAATCTCCAAATTTCCGTCAAACCCCGCATAGAAAAAAGGAAATGCCCAGGCAGTGTGACCCAATGGCTGCCGCTGAGTTGTGAAATCCCGCGCGGACAATCTTTCGGGGGTTGGACTGTGATACCCCGGGCATCCATTCGCACATAACGCCTGCTTTCAACACCAAAGTCACCTTTTGAGCCACCAAGTCATCACTTCTTATATATGCACCGAGTCGTAGTTTCAATCAACTGGCACCAAATCCCCATTCCAGTTACCCTGTTCAATTCCCTCCTTAACCTCGCTCTCGTGGCTCCAATCCACTTTACTCACTTTGGGGTCGAAAGATAGTGAGAGACTGGAACAACTCCACGGAATCGATACAACACCCAGCTCCAGCGGCGGCGACATCGAGGATAAAGCGCCCGTATTTAAGATGAGGGTGCTACGGATATTTTTTCCCTCCCCATCTTCAACCCGGACGGACTCCTTAAATATTAGTTAAAAACAAAACATCTTCCCTCTTAGCGCTAACATCTACGAGGCCTGGGATACCCACGACTTTGGATCACGACTAACCAAGCATGCAACTGATCCGGCAGAAAAGGCTCTGCATTCAAGCGTCCAAACTTGAAATATCTCAAAGTGCAGTACGCCCGCTTAGACGACCCTGGCTGCGTAAAAGGCTGCCGGTTAGTTGGACGAGTTCTTTGATAGCCCAGGACCGGAGTTATCATTGGAGATGGAAGAACCGAGTAACTCGTAGTCACCTAGCGATTGGGGGGATACGTTAACGATGTTAGATATCTGGTGTTGTCGATACCAGCCAGGCACATGGGTTGGAAGACCGCCCTTGCTCAACACAAATACAGGAGAGCTCGCGGCACACTGGAGAGTGGTGAACAGGAGGACCCCAAAGAGTCTGAGGAAGATGAGTAGATATTATCCCGCTAGGTTATTGATACTTTCTCAAGTCAATTCGCCGTACCAGCTGACTCACAACAAATGAACTCGAAACAACCCTCAACTTCCAATTTGTAAGGCCTCGGCTTTAGGATTTGAACCCTTAGAAACCTTGTAAAAAGGCCTGGTCACCACCACCGTTATAGGTTAAACCCAGTAACGTAGCCGTTGAAATCTACTCGTAGAGGCTGTATTCGTACTATTTTATCCGTGTCATTGATTCAGCAAAAGCCCCGAAGTCAGGGTTGAAGACCTCTCGTTGGCATGCGACATGACTCCACATACTTGTTGCAGTATCAGTTTTCTCCCGAGCAGCGCCGGATAAGATGCAATCCCCTCGACTCAAATACAGAAACACGCATAACAATCAGTTCCACTTGACTTTTGGGACGTGGATTTTCTTTGTCCGATATTTTCCACCAGACCCGAATTTGCTTGGGGGGGGGGGGGATTTTTTTTTTGCATCACAACAAACGTCATCATAGCTTCACGGGGACAGACTTGACAAAGAACTTGTATCTAGCCGTGGCGCTTACACAATGTCATTCCAACTGAGCGTTATCTCTCGACCCCAACTCAGCTTCTCATCGTATGATGTGCAGGCGTCACGAGGCCTGGATTTAACAGGTGGGGTAGCTGGAAAGGGGGCAATTGGAATCTCGTCCAGCTAGCTGGTTTTACCTTCATCAAAGAAATCAGCTACCAAATGTGAATACATGTTCCCCCATATTAGGTGCTCTCTGAGAGATATGTTTTACTGCGTCTGGCTGTGGAGTCTACTTCTGCTTCTGGCCCTGGCCAGTCAGAGTTCGCGGAGCTAGTAGTGCAAAGCAGGCACCAATGAGCATCCATCCAGCTGCTGCGCCGTAACGCCGACGGCTTGCAGCAGCACGATTCGATTGAGGAGTGAGCCCAATGGTGTGCCTAGGTAGCTACTGCTCCACCAGACTAGACCAAACCAGATCGTAGCCCGCCCATATCCATCCACCTTCGTGCTCTATCACCACCAAGAAAGGACGAGCCTTGAAAGGAAGCATATTCATCTTGTTATTGTCGTACAGGTTGTTGGATCCCCCCCCCCCCCCCACCACAAAAAAAAAAAAAAAA
>Ga0247765_1000922_pt1 | contig 17867 bp, 19 predicted proteins | sample UWRJL106311C6_FD_179949 | JGI IMG/M metagenome (GOLD analysis project Ga0247765, IMG submission 179949) | Plant litter microbial communities from Arlington Agricultural Research Station in Wisconsin, United States - UWRJ-L106-311C-6 | ecosystem: Environmental > Terrestrial > Plant litter >... | reverse complement strand
TGGTGTGTGTGGCCGCCCCCCCCTTTTTTTTTTTTTTTTTTTGGTCTTTCTGTGTATCTTCGCGGGTTTGTTTGGGTATCCGTTTTTTCTCTACCTAGTCTGGTTGACGAGACGGACTGACTTGTGGTGTGATAGCTGGGTCAAGACGCCGATGGGCCAGGCACTTGCCGATGCTGTCAATTTCCCTGAGCCTCCCATGGATGTGGTTGACAGCGCAAAGGGGGTCATTGATCAGATTGACAAGTTGACGCCCGAAACTTCGGGACGCTTTGTATTGTACAACGGCATGCAGCTGCCCTGGTAGGTAGGTAGCTGCTGTGGCGGATAGGGGGTCCGCATGCATAGGACTTGGTCGAGAATGGCACGCAGATCGAAAGTCAGAAGCTCCTGTGCTCGTGTACAGGGTACCACACAAACTGTGACAAGGTCTTGTGCACAATGATGCCATCGTCACTCCTCTCGATATTGCCAAGACCACCTGAACCATGACGTACATCAGCGTTCGGAGAAATCGAGTCTCGTGCGAGCGGTGATCGACAAGACCCCCCGACTTGGCGTCGATTCCGTCCCCGGCCCATGAATCTGTCATGCCTGGTCGACAGCGGCAAGAAATATATGCGCTTGTCAATATGTCATTCATTATGTTAGAACCGGCGAGTTATTGGCTGCTTGCAATGGGGATGGACATTTTCTCGATCAGTGAAGCGCTCAGGAACAATCTAACGAAAACCGAGAACTGGAAAAGGTGTGTTACAGCAGGCGCTGTGATGCCCACTCGAGACGCACCCACATTCTGCAAAGGGTTCGATCAACTGTTTGTATGACCCGCAGCGTTTTAGCCGGGCGCATGGGGTGTCACCGAAGAAGTGGAGGAGACCGTTGGCCCAGGCTAATATGGAGAGAGACGGGGGCCAAAAACCTGGTAACACGATGCCACACTCCTTGTCGCAAGCGACGTCCCTAAGTTGACCCTCGAGAATTCATCAAATGGGATCGAGGAATGCAAAATCGCTCACTTGCTGCACTCACGATGTTTGGGGGTTGATGCACGATGTGGAGGTCTATCTTGGTGAGTGAGTGAGCATGGAGGGGGAGGATCGATTGGGCGCTGACCGCAAGTTAATCGATAAGGGCTTTGGGAGCAGGGTTCAGGAGGTCAGGGGTTAGTTGAAGCCGACCAGGGAGCCGCAGGATGGGCCGATGGCAGCCTATCAAACGCCTTGATCGGCTGCTTTTAGCGGCCTTGGTCGTTGACATCATCGTGGTTGGTGGGTTGCTACTCCGTTTTGCTAGGCAAATTCTCGTTGGTCGTTTGTCGGTGTGCAGCTGCTGTGATTGTAGATGCTTTGGAAAGAATTCCAAGGGCTGAAGTTCGACCCTCAGCGCCGATGCATGTCCACGCGGCAACGGTGAACAGCATGACCGACTTCAGCTGGAGAAGGCAGTGCTGGCCAATGTCCATACGGGATCAGCTCCCGGATGTCGGGGCTGCCAAGCGAACGCGTAGGCGCCCCGTCTTTTTTTCCTGCCGTTCCAGAAGTCCCGCTTGAAACAGCAACTGGCGATCGAGGGGTACTAGGAAGAAAATCGCGGTCGCTCCTTCCCCAACCATTCAGATTCGGAAGATAGCGACAGCTCAACTTGGGTTAGCGAACCCAGAGATCCCCCACGGGCGACATCCTCAGCCCGCCACGAATCCCCGCATCCCTCGAAGTCGATGAGAGACGACACGAGTCGAAGTCGGCGTTTGGAGAACCGGATTTATTTGCCAACCGCCATTTGCCGCCTCCGATGAGCGTTTGACGTAGTGTATGGGCCTGAAAAGGAAATCAGGATGGCAGGTCGCAGGTGAAGTGGCGGCACGGCGTATGCTCCAAAGACCGAGATGGGATGGGGGTGCGGGGCTACGGTTACTGGGCCAGACCGTCAGTGTGGGTCCCGTTGCTGTCCACCATGCAGCCTACTTCAGCTTCCTTCGTTCTGCTCTGCATGCGTACCACCCGTCTTCTGCACTTGCACAAGAATAGCCAATTGCTTTCTTTAGAGGTTTACGGCCTCCGTGTATTGAGTACTTTTGCTCGTTTATTCCCAGTTTCTGGCCAATTTTGGGGCGCTTTCTAAACACCTCCTTTTCAGTGTTATTTTTTTGGTGGGGATCTTATCATTCCACAGCAACAGCCCTCATCCTTGCCTGTTTGGGATTGCCTTGGATCGTTCGCCTTCGCACGGAAAACGTCTCAATTCCCGCCCAGCCTCCTTCGCCAGCAGACAAAACTGCTCAGGTCGTCGCGGTCAGACGATTTACAGACGTCCTGCGACTCTTCGCGCACGACCTCACACCCCCAGCACAGTGTATCGAATCTCCGAATCTAAGATCTCGTCCAGTGTCTCGGGTCCCTTCCGATCTGCCCACCGACGTTTGCGCGAACTCCGGAGCGAAAATTCGCAGTTCGCCGCTACCCACGCCAGCTGCAATCACACAACTCAGATCCCGAACCAGGCGCAGGTTCATGCCGTGTTATACGCTAGAAAAAAAAGCTTTACAGAACTTGCTCCCAATCACTACAATAACAACACAACCCATTGATGAGGTAATAGCCCTAACGGCAAGCCGGTTTTGTTGAGAACGAGGGCGAATATATTGCGCAGCGGCTCGCCGTCGCTCGCGCCCTGACGAGGCAAACATGGACACAGCGATGGACCAGACGGCGCAGGCCCTCCAAGAAGCCCACAGGGTATACGCGCGACTGAGTGTGGGCGACCCAGGTTCTCAGCAACGACCTCCAGTTTACAAGGCGATCGGTATCGGCCTCGCGATCGGCTCGGGCGCCTTTATTGGCACTTCGTTCGTTCTCAAGAAGTTTGGTCTGCTGAAAGCAAACGAAAAGTACAACGAGGTTGCCGGGGAAGGTTATGGGTACCTCAAGAACGGCTACTGGTGGGCAGGCATGACCCTGATGATCTTGGGCGAGGGGCTCAATTTCGCTGCATACGCCTTCACCGACGCGATCTTGGTCACTCCGCTGGGCGCCCTGTCCGTGGTTCTCACGGCCATCCTATCAGCTATTTTTCTCAAGGAGAGGTTGAGCATGGTAGGCAAAGTCGCTTGCTTTCTGTGTATTGTCGGTTCCATCGTCATTGTCATGAATGCGCCGTCAGAATCATCTGTTGCCAACATTCAACAGATGCAGAGGTTCGTCGTCACGCCCGGGTTTCTCACCTACACAGGCGTTGTATTGCTTGGATCTGCCGCCGTGGCGATATGGGTTGCGCCCAAGTACGGGAAAAAGAACATGCTGGTTTACATTTCGATTTGCAGTTGGGTGGGCGGACTCAGCGTGGTGGCGACTCAGGGGTTAGGGGCCGCGATTATTGCTCAGGCCGGCGGGACCCCTCAGTTTAACCAGTGGTTCCTCTACGTCCTCTTGGTATTTGTTATCGGAACCTTACTGACTGAAATCATTTACCTGAACGTAAGTTGACCTGGTCTGGGTGCTCAGCTTGATTGTGCTAACAGAAGCTGCAGAAAGCGCTAAACTTGTTCAACGCGGCATTGGTCACGCCAACCTACTATGTTTATTTCACCAGCACCACGATTATCACCTCGGCCGTGCTTTTCCAAGGTTTCAAGGGAACCCCAACCTCCATCATTACAGTGGTCAACGGCTTCTTGACCATTTGCTCGGGAGTTGTGCTGCTGCAGCTCTCCAAATCGGCAAAGGACGTCCCGGACGCAGCAGTCTTCTCTGGAGATTTAGACCAGATACAGACGATCGCCGAACAGGAGCAGCCCGAGACGGAACCGAAGGCCGATGCCATCCGAGGCACCGCCGCCATTGTCAGAAGAATCTCGTCTGCCAGGATGAGGATGGAATTTGAGGAGCTGAAGCGGCTGCATGAAGAAAAGCGTCTGGAGCAGCTTGAGACCGTCAGCGAGAATGCCGCCCCTCAGTACGAGTGGGACGGCTTGAGGCGGAGAAAGACGATGATGGGAAGCCAACGCGGCAGATCGATGACCTCGCCAAGCCCGTTCCCCCCTTTACCGCCAACGCCTCATCCACCACTCGGCTGGTCACATATTCCGACCGAGGAGGAACTGGCTGCAGCTGATAGACCGGCTTCACCAGCCTTATCGAGCTTGGTTGGCACCATTCGCAGCCGTGCCCGAAGTGTTTTGCTTCCGGGACAACCTGAAGTTCGCGCAACACCAGATCCATCCAAGGTCCAGAGCCCAGTTCACCCCGTGCAGCTCACCGAAATTGTAGTGCCCATCTCTAAGGCGGATGAGGGTCTGCCGACCCCCCAGCCATACTACAGCGCACGAGCTCGAGGAGACAGTGCAGCTAGTGGCTCCAGCTCGGCGCGCCGTGTGCAGTTTGCTGGCGAGCGTGGGCGTCAGCCAGAAGGCGGCGAAAGTGGCAGCGTGCTCCGCGGACCAACCCCCCCACTGCATTCGGCGAAACGACAGTTTTCATTCAACAACATATTCCGGAGGCACCAGGCCCACGACCATGGAGGTGACGGATCTCAAGACACTCGGTATCGACCAGTATCATCACGGGGCTATTCGAACCCTCAGGTAAGAGGGGCAACTGAAGAAGAAAGATTAGGCCTGGTTAAGGGAGACTCACAAACGTCTCAGTCCATGCCAGCACTACAACATTACGATGAAGAGGACGACGAGGTTCCGGAACCGTACGTAGATGACAAGCAGTCACGCTACGGCCCGAGTATTACGCATACGCCACCAAGGCGAGAGAGCCCGCCGAGACGAGGGAGCGACGAGAAAGCCGGAGCCGTGACGAAAGAAGACGAAGTGGCGGTTTACCAACAACAACGGCAGCGGTTCAAGGAAAGGAGCCGAAGCAACACGCCGCCAGCCCCTCCGGCCCATCGGCGAAATACACCACCTAGTCGCGGGGGTGACGGCGCAGCCTTTATATGAAGTTTCTTGTTATGTTTTTTCTCTACGCATCCCTGACGAAGGACATGACGGACAAGAAGAGGTCCCGGGATGGGCTCTACGATTTGCGCAACATGGTTTCAATGATACCTTGGGGTGTCTGTGATGTGTATTAGTACTGGGGCATATGGCATATTAACTCGCCAGAGGGTTGCATAGGTCATTGGCTGGGCTGATAGACGGTTGGAAGGGGAGAGTACCACGGTTTGCATACCTCCCGCTGTACATTAGCTGTTCATTGAGGGCAAGATTGGACATAGCCCGGGGGTATTTATGAAATAGGGCCTTGCTGCCGGCTGATTGCAAAAATAGTGTTGGACACTGGATACGAATGACGATACGATGGACATTTATTCTTGGCTTCTTGGCTTCCCATGCTACGAAGTGTGTGGCATGGGTCGGAGTTTGCTCCGGTTATGGTCTGGGGGCAATAGAGTCTAGGCCGGGCTCGAAGGTCCGTGGTGTGCTAGAAGGCTTCCCTGGGGTAGTTGAGTAGGTCAACTGCCGTGATGTATTATGGGTAAGCTGCGTCAGCGTGCCGTTCCCCAGACTTTGGGTGATGTGAGCGGGCCTTGCCCAGCCGTTCCCCAGACGGAAAGGATGCCAAGCTGGGGCACATTGATCGTGATGCTTATACGGTCCATGCAGAGTTCGGCAGGGGCTTGGAGCCATAGAACTAGGCTAGGTTTTGGTAAGCGCAAATAGCAGTTTGCACGGCAATTCTGGTCCTAGAAATACTGGGGGAGGCGAGCGACGCAATAGAGGGCCTGCAGTCGCCTTGAGCCCTCTCTCATCAAGACCAAACCCGAGGTAAGTGCCTTACCAAGTTACCTCAGATAGGTAAGGTAGGCTTGCTACATGTACTGCAAACAAACACCACCAGAGTGAGTGGTCTAGACCGTCACAGACCCTCGCCCGCCCGTCCTTCCGTTCAGCAAACTAAACTACACTACACTAGAGCTGGGAGTTGTAAGGTAGCTAGCTACCCGTTTCGCCGCCGCCGCCGCCGCCGCCGCCACCGCCAAACCTTCCCCGCATCAGCTTCTCCTCATCATCATTATTATCGGACCCGCCCGACCTCCGACCCGACCCGATCCATCCATCTGACTGACTGACCGACCCCAGCTAGCCTCTTTTTTTTTTGTTCGGAAACCGGCATATTAGAAACATCGTTCTGGTAGCACTTATATTATACAGTCTAGACACTACGCAAGGATTGTCTACCTAGGTAGGTGCCCTACGCCCTTGTGATTGTGATGGAGACACATGACATGCCCCGACATCTGATCCGACATCTGGCATCCGGCATTTAGCTTGCGCCGAGCTGATGCATACCTAGGTACCTACTTTAGGGATGGTCTCCTTTTTACGAATAGCCGGAGAAGTAAAAAGAAGGGATTTTACATTTTACAAGAGCATAACCTTTTTTTCCCCCGCTTCTTCTGCGTTTGTTTGTTCCATCTAAATCGGGGAGCGTAAAAGCGCAAAAGGCACGAAAGCCTGCTATGCTATGCTATGCTATGCTTTGCTTTGCTTTGCTTTTGCTTCGCTTGCTGCAGAGTGAGGCTGCATCAATCTGTCTTAAAACCTAAAACACGAGTGCATCGGGTTCGGTTCGGTAGGTGGGGTGGGGATGATGTCTGGTCAATGCCGGGTTTTTATCCAGCGGCCCTTTCAGTCAGTCACCGTGGAGGGTGCAAGGTGACCACTCAAAAACAGTCCTGAGCATTGCTTGCTTTCTTGTTTTTTTTATGGGGGAGGGGTGGAAGGGCTAATTGCAAAAAAAAAACTGATTGCGTGGCTTACCTACCTACCTACCTAGGTAAGATAGGTACGTAACGTTGGTTTCGGTTGGAAAGCATCTTAGGTCCCTCTTTCTGCATGGAGGTAAGGTAAGGTATGCATACGTACGAGACATATCGGGGTTTTGTTGTACTTGTACTTGCCGACAGACAGACAGACAGACAGACAGACAGGTTTTCTTTTTCCCCACACTGCACATCCCTGGCAAAACGCGGAACGGACAGGCTCCGTTTGGTCCGTCGTCTTCGTGGGAGATGGGATTGTGATTGTGCTTCTGGAAGAGAGTGTGTGTGTTGGTTGCAAAAGTTGAGGAGGACGGACCTGCGGCGCAGGGTCGGCTTGTCTTGTTGGTACCCACCCACCCTTTCCTTCTCGGTAGGTCCTCATCATGATACCGCTCATGCACTCCTCCGCCCTGGTCGAGAGTATCGGGAGCACGCTCCAGTCGTCAGTCCGCCTTTTATTGGTCCTGTCCCTCGTTCTGGGCGTCACTCTTCTCTACCAACGCATCTCCCGTTTAGCAGGCCTGTGGTTGGGCAACGATCATTACTGAGAGAACTTGGTCTCTTGCACAAACACACCGCACACAATGGGCAAGAAGGACGACAAACCTACCATCCGCATCCTCCTCTTGGGTCCTCCAGGAGTAGGCAAGAACTGTCTCGAATCACGGGTAAGGTGACGGTTCTTCTCGCCATGTCTTGCATCCAAACTAACAGACCTTCACCAAGTTCACCACCCAGACATACCCTCCTCTGTACGACGCATCTCTCACTCTCACAAGCCGACGCTACTATACGCTCTCGTCGTACACTAGCGGGGTTGACCAGCCACAACCCCAACCTCAACCGTCAACTCTTCCTCTGGAACCGCCCGAAATCCCCAACTCAAACACCGCTGGAACGGACACGGCATCAACGTCACAACGCCGCTCCGGCTCGGCATCCAGCGTCGTATCCCACCCTTCCTCGGAGACCCGGGATCCCACGCCGCCGCCGCCGCCACACTCACAACCTCCACCCCAACCAAAACCACCCAAACTCTCGCTCCAAACGCAAACAGCTTCCCTCCAAAAACAAACAACGTCGCCGGACCCAACCTACCTCGTCGAGTTGACAAACTACCCGGCGCTACAAAACCCGCGAATCCGTACGGCATTGCTCTCCCGCCGCGACTACGATGCCGTGATTCTGGTATACGACGTTGGAAGCCGGGCGTCTTTTGATGCCGTGGGGGCACTACATGGGGAGATTCCCATGTCCACAACATCGCGAGGTGGAGGGAAGCGACGCGCAAGAAAATCGCGAAGTGGATTATTCTCCTCCTCTCCCAGTACGGGACCTGGTCTGGGAGCTGGAGCGAGTCCTATAGAAACCAACTCTTCTCCAGCATCCACCTCCAATTCAACCGCCACCTCCGCATCCACCACATCATCCCCTACCGGGACAGGAGAGATTGTCGTCGCTCTGGTAGGCAACAAATGCGACTTTGACCTCGATAGTGATGATGACCACAACGACGACGACGGTGGCAGTAGAGATGCCTACCTCGCTGAAGAGAGCGACGGAAACAAAGAAGCCGCTGCTGTCCAAGAGCGCAGCCTCATGCATCCGCTTTTCCGTCCACGCAGCGAGGAAATCCCATTGAGTCCGCGGTCGGCACGGAGTATGCCCGTGGGCGGTGGGGCCGGGTTTGGCCCTGGTCCTGGTTTCGGAGAATTGCGTCGGGCTCGGTCAGTGGGGTCAGATGGCGGAGGCGGAGGTGGAGGGGGTGTGGGAGCGGGACAGCGGGTCTCGGTATTTTCCGTAGCAAGACAGGGGTCGCTGGACCTTGTCCCCGAGGAAGGGGGGCTGAGGACAGTTGAGATAACGCTGCCCAAGGAGCCGGAAACCCTGGAGCCAGTGGGGCCGGAATCGGAGGCGATACGAAAGTGGTTGGAGATGGACAGTGATGAGCCGAGATCACCACTTCGTCCTCGTCCCCAAAAGGTGCAAAGACAACGCGAAGTGTCGCGGTTCGAAGGGGACCTGATGGCGCAGTCGCTGATGATGAATGTTCCCTTTTGCGAGACGAGTGCGCGCACTGGGGAGAATGTTGAAGAGCTTTTCGACACGGTCATTCGAGAGGTGCTGCGCGAAATGGGTGTCCATGTGGAGAGTCCGAGACGCGAGAAACAGACGACAACAACGACACAAACACCAGTCCTGGCCCGCAAGAGAAGCGTTCTCAAGAAGGAGCGCAAAGCCGAGGAGAAGCGCGACACCATCACCCGGGAATCCATTGTATCCGAACACCCACCAGTCCTTACCCTGCCGGGGTTTGACGACGATGGCACCGCTAAACCCGACGAAATTGCAACCGAGAGCCCCATCGAGGCAGACACCAATAAGCCTGAGCTTGCGCCGGTGGCCCAGAAGCGGAGGCGCGAGAGTGGCTTCGGGGGTTTCTTCAAAAGGGTCTTCACAAAGAAATCAGCTGTAATGGTGACCGATGTGGCAGCTTAGTATCGCTCTTGAAAACATATCACCTCTAATTAGGCACCTAGGTAGTTACTCTCAAACGCTGCTGCTGCTTATCAGATTCGTAAACCAGAAACCGCCAACGCCGTGCTAAACGCAACATGTGATATGCAAAGGCATGCTTTCAATGCTGCACAACCGGCCACCCAAATACGCCGCAAAAGAAAGGAAAAAAAAAAAAAACGGAGGCTTAGAATCATCACCAGTCAACGGCCCAGCCGTTTTCCCGTAGGAACCCTTCACAGGCTTCTTTGAGGTTGAGGTTGTATCTAAGCTCCCCGACGTAGAGAGGCTCTCGGGTTACTGGGTCTGTGTTGGATCGTCGGAGGTGTTCTAGGAGTGAGGCGCGTTCGTACGACTTACCCGTCTTTGTCTGCACCGCATATTAGCAACTTTTCTTCCCTTTAAAGACCCGAGCAAGACACTAACAATGACGGGATCGTGCATGAAGCCGAAGCTAATGCCATCTATAGCCCAGTCTGGAACTTCACGGCGCTTCTCCTCCGCCTCGCGAGCCTTCTCAAATACCTTGCGCATGCGCTGCATCTTGCGTTCCCACTCGATTTCTATTTCCCGCCGCTCTCCCGCATCTAAGACATCTTCTTCGCGCGCTAGGTCTCGTTCCCGCTCCATCAGCGAAACGACCTCGATCTCGAGGTCTGATGTTTCCCGCCGCCGATGTCTCTCCTGATCTTCCCATCTTTCCTTCTTACACCGAAGAACCTGCGTGAGCACCGAGCTCAAGCTCTTGTCTGCGGTCTTGACGCAAAGGTCGTAGGCTTTGAGGGCGTGCTCGAGAGCCTCATCGTATGCGCGGAGGGCGAGGTAAGCTTGTGAAAGCTGGTAGTTGGCTTTCATGCTCTCGGGGGATAACCGGAGGCACTCGTTACAGTCAGAGATGACAGAATCGTAGAGTTCCATCTTGAGGCGCGCCATGGCTCGGTTGGTGTATAGGGCCGGGTTCGTGGGTTCGGCAATGATACTGGTGGACCCAGATGTCGTCAGTATGCTGTGTATGGCATGAAAAGCATACAAGAAAGCCAATCAGCCACTTACGCTTTAGAGTAGAGAGCCTCGGCGCTGGCGAAGTCCCCTTGCTGAAAGCAGCGGTTGCCTTCCTCCTTAAGATGTACCCATCTAGAAGCCATTGTTTCGAAGAAATGCCGTGCAAGGGATTAAGGCAAAAAGATTTATAGCAAATTACAACAATTTAAGTTGTAGTTGAGGAGGAGGAGGTGTGGGAAGGAATGAATGGGAAACTCGAATTCGAGTACCTTGCGGGAAGGTTGAGACCTAATGGATTTGGTTTGTAGCTGGCAAGGACAACGTTATGCATGCAACCCAACCCTGCCGGGCGCAATGGAAGGGGGTCGAGGCTGCGGCGAAAGCAAACGATAGCTCACCCGGCTGCGACAGGTGTAACTCCGCGAAGTGAGGCCAGCTCTCGTTGACGGACTTCGGATCTTATCGCGGACGAGATGGCGCTGATTAGTGGGGTCAACTAGCATGGTGGGGGAGGAGAGAAAGTGGAGGATGGCGACAACTCTTCCCGATTTGTCAACGGGAAGCTTCCAGAAAACCAGACCCAGACCGAGGGTTAGGGTTCTTTTCGTTGACTCAGTGAGTCAGTCTTGCGCCGGCAATCTCATTCTCAGACGTCCAGTCATTCAGTCAGAGCTGTGCGTGCTCACTCACTACCTAGTATTACACTATACATCGTCAGGGCAGGCGTCCAATTTTTAGTTTGCGAGATTTCGAAACAACATGGTAGCGACCTGAAAAAAAATGGGTATGCCACGCAAGTGCTCACACCCACAGCGCGGGGGATGGAAGCTGCAGCAAGGCAGCCGTTTGTTGATTGGCGCTTCATAAACCTAAACGTCTCAAACTCAACGACACCCAGTGTGATTGCATCGTGTCTGTTCGACAGCCGCCCCCCCTTTTCCAACTGAGAGCTTATTACTACTGGAAAAACTATGTCGCATGCACAGCGGGCTCGAGTCCAGACACCAAATCGTAACGAGTTCACAGCAACGGCAGATGCCCAAGGCTCCTCGTCCCTCTTCACACTCCTGCCCGCTGAGATCCGCCAGCTCATTTACACAGAATGTTGGCGAATCTCAGGCAACGGCTCGCTGCGGCAGCATATCACGACGCGCAACGACGCAATTGACGTGAACCCACACACGCGGGCCATCTACAAACTGGCCTGGACCCATGCGCCGTGCATCACCAACCCCGACCTTCCCGATGTCCGCTATCAGAGCTTCCAGAACGCCAACCCAGGCACTCTCGACCGGGCCGCCTGGATGCAGCGTCTCAAGACAGAATGGTGTCTCCACTGGGCATGCGAAGAGGCCGACATCGCCATGCTGCGAGCCTCGGGTGGAAACGGTCTCCCCGTCCCGCAAACCTCATCCTTCCTCACTATCCTCCGCACCTGCAAGCGCATGTACCTGGAAGCCCTCCCGTCTCTCTACGCCAGCGTCACCTTTGTCTTCACCGACCTGACCGAAGCTGGCGACTTTCTCGCCCGCTACACCCCCGACCCGCCATCTCCTTCCCCCTCCCTCGACCAAGTCCTCAACCCCCGAGAGGAATACCCCGCCACCTTCCGGTCCATTGAGATCTGCATCCGCGCCACCAACCTCCTCACCGAACTCTACTTCCCTTACGCTGAAATGGCGGCCCCCGGCGTAGACGGCTCCGCTTCCGAAGGCCCCCTGCCCGTCCGGAGTGGTGGTATGCGTCTCTCCATGGAAAACAACCCCTGGGCCCGTGTCTGCGCCCTTCTCGCCCGCCAACAGAACCTCCACGCCCTGCGCATCTGGTTCGACACGCGCGATCTTCGCCCCTGGCATAAACGGGTCAGCGAGGCCCGCCTGTTTGCCAAGCTTTGGGATGTGAGGGTAAAGCACCGCGAGCAGTTCATCCTCGCTCTACCGGAGCTGCCCGAGCGGAGTAGCCCGGACCAGGAGCAGGATTGGGTGCCGTTTGGGTTGGCGCCGCATCATTTTCTGGAAGGGGAGCGGGTGGAGGAGGCCCCGTTTGTCGTGGTTAGGGGTCCGAGGCCGAATAATTGGCGGGTACATATGGGGGATCGATTTGGTGATCGTTTTTTGACGGATTTGCGGGCCGTTTGAGGTTGGGAATAGCATAAACGATTCGAGGTGTGGGTTTTAACGGTAAAGGTGATATGTTACATGTGTGCGAGAATATCTGATATGAGGATGATGATGGCGGTGGTAGTGATGAAGACAAAGGGGATGATGATGATTGATGATGGCGTTAGACCTGTTTTGAGCCTTGCTGGTGGATATATCCCCTGTTTACGTGTTTGGAACATACGACGTATCGGTTTGGCTTCTGTTCTCCGGAACCCAAAAGGTGCCTAGAAATGACACTACGTATAAATGTTAGACAGAATCACATTTTCATGTCCCATAGATCATGACAACACTCAAGGGTAAGCAAGCATGATGAATTCGGTCAAGCATGTGATACAGTCCACTCATCTACACTGCATCCAAGCTAACCTAACCCAGCCCTTCAACACACACGCAACTCCACACACGCCGCCCCCCTAACCCTCCAACCACAGGTTGGCATCGCAATCCCCCATACTTTCATAATGGGCAAGGGAGAATCCACCAGCCCTGTCCTCCTCTCATCATCGGTTCCTGCCCTCCTCCTTTTAATCCATCCCTACTGCGGTGAAACGCAGATCGGATTCTGTGATTCAGCGTCGACAAACAGACAAGACGAAAAAAACAAGACAGACAAGAAGGGAGAAAAGCACAGCATAGATACATATAGTCCCATCCTCCACACAGACCTTAAGAAGCAAAGCTCAAATCTCAAAAACCCCTAAATGCAAGTGACGTTTCATCATGCTCTCCAAAGAGATAACCCCGAAGAGAGAATGCCAAAACGGCAGAAGAAGCGAAACTGGTGATACACAACCCTCTTTCACCCTCATCTCCAGAAGAGAGGCAGTGTAAGAAGAGAGTTGGAATAAGAATAGAAAATAAACATAACTGGACACGGGAACATGTCCTCGGAGCGATCCATCAATCCACTCCTGCCCAAACCAAATAAAAGGGGGAGGGTCCAAAGAACTGTCGCAAGCGAGTGACGTGAAGTGTTTTGTTGAAGAATAAAACTCCGATGGGGTGGTCGTGTCATGGAAAAATGAAAATGAAAATAAGAAAAACGCCTCCTTTGTTCTTTGTTGCCTTGCCTTTGTCTTTGCCTCGCCCCTTTTCGGTCTTCCCTCTCACTCCGGCCACACCTGGCATCGAAAGCGAGGTCAAGTATGGTATCATTGGCTCCCAGATGCGACAGAAAAGAATAAAACAAAAAGCCAATCAGTTCAGTTCGTGTCGTCTAGTATGCCTGACCAGGGTGGTATGGCCCGCTATGCTGTTGCCCCATGTGGCTAGGACCCGGCGGGCTCATTCGCCTTCCCATGCCGCTTGGGCTCTGGGAACGGCCCTGTTGCTGATAGCGCGGGCCGGGGGACTGCGCGCGGGGGCCGCCCGATGGAGAGGCAGGGCGCTGGTCGTAGGGACTCATTGGTCGGCCGTGGGTAGGCGATTGGCGACCGTGATGTCCACCACCCATGGGTCCAGGTCCGTAAGGTCCGTTATGCGGGGGGCCACGGTGGTTCATGCCCGGGTGAGGGGGATAGCCAGGGCGAGAAGGGTTGACCGGAGGACCCCGGTGGCCGTTCGGCGGAGGACGGGGCTTAACGGGGCGAGTAGACAAGCAGGTACGGGGAACAACGCCCTGCTCAGAGCGGTCAAGGCGAATGCACAATGCCTGGAAAGGTTAGCACTCATCTCTACATATACCGAGCAAATGAAACTTACCCAGCCATCATCATACTCGTGCAAAAGGCGGACAAGCTGACCGGCCTTGAGGCCCATCTCATCTTCCATGGTAGGCTTGAAGTCTAGGGTAACACGATGAACGGTAGACTGGGGGGGACCGCCAGCCGCTGCGATAGCAGCCGCGCTAGCCGAAGGCCCGAGGTGCTGGCCAGGAGCGACAGAGTTCACGCTGTACTCGGTTCCAGCAGGGCTCGGGGGCACACCCGACATGGGCGCCGGGGGAGGCAGAGGCATTGTCAGATCAAGCGGTCGCGGGAGATCCTTGCGCATAGAAGCCTTGCGAGCGAGGCCACCAGCAACAGTTCCAGCGGCAACAGCGCCAACAGTAGCACAGGCAAAAGCGGCACCGTTGGCAGAACCATCAACCGGAGACACGGGCTCGGGCGAACGGGACGGGGGCGGAGCAAGACCATTTTGGCTCTGAACCGGGCTCGGCGGGCTGACAGGTCTGCTCTGCTGGTTAGGCTCCTCGGGAATGCGCTGCATGTCGTTGAAGGGGTTTGCAGAGTTTGCGCTCATGCTGGTGTCCGGGCGATCCCAAGGACCGGCGCCGTTCATGGTTGAGCTGACAGTCGGACGTTCCCAGGCGCTTCCTCCAGTCGGTCGGTGCAACTGCGACTCCTGCTGCTCCGGCACGCTCAACATCATACCGGCGCCGCGGCTGGTTCGGCGGTCGGGAAGGTTAGTCAGGTTCGGGAGGAACTGGGTGACTGGCCGGAGACTCAAGCGGGGAGCGGTAGTTGGGGTGCGAATGGCAGCGCTGTCGGCAAAAGGGTTGATGGGGCCGTTAAGCTTCTCGTCGTCATCTTGCATGTGCTGCTTCTCCAGCTTCTTCTTCCGGCGGTTGAACAAGAACCAAACAAGGAGAGCCACGACAAGAATACCAGCCAACACACCAATCACAATGCCGGCCGTGGCGCCGCTGTTGCTTTCCTCGGCCTTCTCCTGGTTCGTCGCTGATGCGGATGGTGCGCTGGTAGTCTGGTCAATATTCGCTATCGTTCCCGTTTCCGGCGCCTTGGTTGTCTGTGGCGCAAGGGCGAGGGTGCTGCCAACGTCGGAAGTGGCCTCCGGGGGAAGGGTGAAGGCGGTGGGAAGCTCCTCCTCCGATGTCCTTGTCACCGTGGGTGTCGGCCTTGGTGCCGGATTCGACCTTGTCACTCTGGGCGGCGGCGTCGGGTCGTCCTGGCCAGCCGTGATCGTCCTGGTGATAAATCTGGTCGACGTTGAGCGTCCTTCATCCTCGTCGTCGTGGGTAAACGCATTCCCTATCGCCTTGGTAATCGAGTCCCACAGCTGTCTCCCCTGCAAGCGCGCCTCTGGCGCGTGAATTGGGCGCATGGTGGTATCTGAAAAAATGCAATCGTCGTCCTGCTCGTGGTAATGATAGTGGTAGTGGTTGGAATGATCGATTCGTTCTATCTGTCTCGGGTAGAACCTAAGGAATGTGGTCTGCAGCAGCGATCTTTGCGCGCAGAAGAGGTGTATGAAAAATGAAGGGAATGATAGTTGGAAGGATAAGAGAATGTAAAGAGACAAGAGAAGCCGTCTCAAGCACTCATTGCCACCAAAAGAAGGACTCGACACCCAGGGAGGACGTGTCTTGGGCAAAAGAGACTGTGTTTGGGACACGGAGGAGAGGTGTGGGACGAGAGGACGAGAGGCACCTGCGTGCTGCAGGAGGGGACCCAAGGACAAGAAAGGAAGCACACGGCGCCAACTCTGAGTGGTGTGCTGGGAGAGCCGGGGGTGCTCAAGGTTGGGCGCAAGTTCACGGCCCGGACCTGGACATTGGGGTGACAGGATCATCAGAGCGGCCTGGGTGGGCTGTGCGGCGCTTCTTTCCCCTCCCTCCTTCCCTCTTTGCCTTTTGCCTCTCTCCTCCCTCCTGTGTCTCTCGGTGGAACAATTCAAGGTCACACCGTCATCGCAACAGAGCCTCTCACCATTCGCATTCGTCAGTGGGTTTGCAAGACAACGTACCAGAGATCGGAGCGGCAAGGTCATCAGAGGACGAGAGGCTCTCAAATCGCGTCCACTCGCAGCGGTGAACGGGCAGCTGCATCCCAGTCGTCCCCGCTGATCCACGAGGTTTCCCACGCAGGGCCCCCCTGTCAGCGCCATTTCAGGAACCAGCGTTATCTGATTGGTGGACATGCAGATCACTAGAGAAGCGAGATTGCAGACAGGGCTTGTGATTGGCCTGGAACCAAACTTCTGCAGTCCGTACAGGACAGGGATATTGTAGTCAGTGTGCGCCTGTGTGCGACCGCCCCTTTTCCTTTTTTTGCCCTCCCGTCGTCGAATGTCCCCCCGTGGTGGAACTTCCAATCAATCGGTTGCCTGCTGGTTGCCGCAGTGCCGTTTGCCGACTCGGCCGTTGGAAAGATTGCGCCGCGGCCATTTTTTGACGTCCAGAAGTATGTGGGATGCCATCCGGGTATTCTCATCACTTAGATTGACGTCGCGAGTTGAAGATGCATTGCCGGTTCTTAAGAATAGCTGGGCTATATGAAGACAACACCACCAGAACCCAGGCACGCAGCTGTGTAAGGCACCCGCCAGTCAGTTCCTGTGATGACCGAGCGAGGCTGCCCGGTTCTTTGTCAAGCACATCCTCCTGTCAAGCACGTGCATGCATGCGCCACTCGGTCTTCAGCTTCTTCTCTCGCCTGACGAAGAAATATCGGCAGAAGAAAAGAATTTTCGGAGCATAAATGATCACCGCAAACGAGCCAGGCTCGGTAATTGAGATGAAAACCGCAGGAAACGGGAGTGCGGGGTTTGGTTGCCCGCGCCAACTGATTGAAACAATGATCTCATTTTCCTTCATCGGGGCGGCCATCCAGGCGAGCCTGTTTCTGAAACCGCGCTTGCTGATAGCGTGTGGGGATCTAGTGCACTCCGGGGGGGGGGAGTTCTCCTCGGGGAAGAGAAGCTGACGAGGGTTCGTCCCGCGCCTTTCATTTCTTCTTTTTTCAGCCTTGGTGCGTTTGTTATCTTATCAAAATCACTCCTACACCAAATGGGGCTGTTCGTGGGGAAATTGCTCACAGCCGTCTAACCTGGTTCGCGACAGGTGGCGAAGCAGCCACCACGCCGCGATGGATGACCGAGGATCGCGTTCAATAATTGAAACTCTATCCCGCTCGCTGCAACTAACGGCTCGTACATAAGTCCTTCCGGGTTGTTGGTCGGGGGAAATCACCTCATTGTGGTATTCGGATTTCCAATTCCAAGCTTTTTATTTTTTTATTTTCATTGTTACACAATGACCCAACCACTCACTCGTGGATTGATTGCTAGCGTGTGACTTTTGTCGACAGGAAGTAGGAGCACATTTTTTCTTGGATCGTAGAAGAAAATTTTCTACAACTGACATACCATGTCCTTCGGTCATGTGCGATGCGACTCGAGTCTCAACCTTTTTCATAGGCGCTGGATAACCCCGTTTTCTTCAACGTCAACCAACAAGCAGTATTGATTTGTATTAACAGCCTGTCAGGGATTAGACCTCACCAGCCGGCAAGAAAGAGTCGAGCCAGGGGCACGCGAGGCAGCAATACACCTCCACCGGGATAATAAAGGTTAGCGTGTGAATTCCTAACCAGGGATGGAATAGTCGTTGATACAATGTGTCAGGGCCAAAATCACAGGTGAATGAGGTACTGTTAGAAATCTTTAGGAAAG
>Ga0247765_1000921_pt1 | contig 17905 bp, 13 predicted proteins | sample UWRJL106311C6_FD_179949 | JGI IMG/M metagenome (GOLD analysis project Ga0247765, IMG submission 179949) | Plant litter microbial communities from Arlington Agricultural Research Station in Wisconsin, United States - UWRJ-L106-311C-6 | ecosystem: Environmental > Terrestrial > Plant litter >... | reverse complement strand
TGTGGCAATTTTTTTGGTTTTTTTTTTTTTTTTTTTTCCAAGAGTGTACAGTCCAACCCCTGAAAGATTTTGTAAGGGGGTTATGATGGAAACTTGAGGCCCTACATATGTGTAAGGAGGGAGTTAATTTAAGGCCCTGAATGTTAGAGTTGAGGCCTAAATATTCTAGCTTGACCCCGTGCAAAAAACAAAATAGGTAGCTTCCCAGCTGTCTGTTCAATTTACATAAACTCCTTACTGGGATACGATACTTCGTACTTACCAAGTCCCACGCTAAACAATCTTTCAGGGATTGGATTGTATGAACCAAAAACGGGCCGTGGAGAGGCCAGAAAGGAGGGGTCTTTCTTAGACAGCCACCTTACAAACATTTCCATCATAACCAACAAAAAGAGAGAAAGAATGTTACTCACAGACATGGCCTCCGACCTGGGTGACTGGCTCACCGAAACACCCCTCTCCACCCTATCAGGATATGTCGCCGGCTTATTCGGAGTCTGGTACATCACCACTGCCTTTGCGGCATGGTACCCCCTCCGCCACATCCCCGGCCCCTTCCTTGGAAGTTTCTCGTTCCTCTGGGACATCTACTATGCCACTGGACGCGTTGAACGTCTCGCCACCATCCACTACGACTACGCCAAGGGCGCCCTCGTACGCATCGCCCCCAACCAAGCCGTGACTAACGACCCTTAAATCCTCCGACGCATCGCCTCGTCTCGCACCCGCTACTCGCGCCATGAATGGTTCAAGGGCACGCGCTTCAATCCACCGGGAGTACCAAAACGTAGCGAGCATCCCCGACAACGACGAGCACGACCGCCTCAACGCCAAGTTCGCCAGGGGATATAACGGGAGGGAAAACGGCGCAGACTTTGAGCCAGTCATCGACTCCGAGGTTGTTGCCCTCGAGAGGCTGATCCGGCGAAAATACCTCTCTTCTAGCGACCCCACCCGACCGGCCGAGCTATCGTCGCTGGTACGCTACTTCACGCTGGATACCATCACGCGGCTTGCTTACCTATGGTAAATCCTGGGGCCACCTTGACGAAGGCACCCATGTGATGGGGGGTACTGTACCTTCTTACACGACAACATGAAGTTACATCAACATCAATGTTTCTCGAAATCCCCCTGCTGCGTGACATTATGTATTTGCCCTATGGACTAACCATGTTTGGGCCGCGCGAGACTGACGAGAAAGGGTCAGGGAGAGTCATGGGGGTTATCAATGAGATTGTCGCCGCTCGTTTAAAAGCCGACGAGAACGCAAGGGCGTGGAACGATATGGTAGGCGGATGGATCCGCAACGGCAGCCTGACGCAGCAGGAGATTGAAGGCGAGGCGAACCTGCAAATCCTAGCGGGGGCCGAGACAACGGCGACGGCGTTGGGCGCAACGCTCGTGGAATTGGCCACGATACCACACGCGTACCTCTGGTTGAAGAAAGAGATTCTTGAGGCGATCAGCTCGGGTCAAGTGGCGGCAGCCCGGCCGGTAACTTACGAAAGGCATCAAGCTTCCGTACTTGAACGCTGTGGTGTGTGAAGGATTTCGCATGTGTCCTCCGGTAACATGAACGTTGGGCACTACAAGAAGGTGCCCCCCCGAGGGGGATACCATCAATGGGGTCTTCCTACCAGGCGGGACGGCTATCGGACATAACTCGATGGTGCTGACGCGGAATCCGGCCATTTTTGGGAGGGATGTGAAACTTTTCCGGTCCGAGCGGTTTCTGTTTCTGGAACCAGGGTGCGACGAGGCGCAGCGCAGCTATCGGATCAATAGTCTGCAGATGGTGTTTGGCGGGGGGGAGGCGGACTTGCTCAGGGAAGCATGTGGCCATGTATGAGTTGCATAAGGCTGTGCTTGAGGTATGTTTTTGTGTGCCTTTCTTCTCCGGTGGGTGGTTGAAGGATTGGATGAGGAGCTAACCGGAACAGATAATGAGGACCTTTGATCTACAGGCCCTCGACCCCAAGAAAGCGTGGACAGAGACGCACTACAACACGCCGACGTTGAGCGACATGTATGTTCGCATTACTGAGGCGGACTGGAGCTTGTTGGAGTGATCAAATGTGTGGTTGCTGGGACCGGATCAAAACGACCCATATAACGCGCGCTGTGTTGATTGATTGGGATTTGCCACTCTCTAGGAGGGCCAAAGTTTTCTGTACCTGGTTGCCGTGCTGCAAACTGGGGTAGTGGATGTTGACTGCAGTGTAACATGAAACAATTGCCATGATTGGTCCCGCGCTCTCGGACTAGATCTCCGTGGTAGGCATCAGTCGGAAAACTATTTCGGGCAACGGGACCGAGACCGAAATCCATCGTACAGAACTTCGTTGCATTAGTCCCTTACAAACTCTGAAATTACAGCCCTCAACGACCATGCCATCCTCCCATAACCGTCCGCGTTTCACTCGCGGCCACTCGTGTGCCCCGTGCTACCAACGAAAGGTGAAATGTGACGGACAAAGACCTTGTTCGACCTGCGTCAAGCACTCTCGGCAAACAGACTGTCACACTGCCCACCCTGCCGTGGTCCGTTTGACGGCCGCAGGTCATGAAGCTATCATGTCGCGGTTGCGCCACTGCGAGAACTTGCTGGCTGCCAATGGGATCTCTGTTGACGACCAAGGACCCACTGGCCAAGTCGAAAGTCCACTCTCCCTGCGCGGAACCACCGAGGATGAAGATGGCCACGTTATTATTCACAGGGGACATTTGAGATTTGTTGACAAGTGAGATTTTGTGCATCTGGTATGATTACCAGCTGACCTGGGAGACAGCGTCATATGGAATCGTCTGGGAAGCGAAGTGGGTGACCATGGACCGCCGCAGCCGGAAGGCGGCGCTAACACTCTGAATAGCTTGCTGATGAGCTGCCCGAATCGAGCGAGGTAGGAGAGAGCGACGTCGATGAGGAATTTTTTGTCCTGGATTCGCCAGAGGACCTCCTTTTCGGGTCGCCATCGTCAGCCACTACGCTGGCAGTCTTTCGACCTCCGATCCAACAAGTCTTCCGGCTTTGGCAGGCCTTTCTCGACAACTTTAACCCACTGACCAAGATCATCCACGCGCCAACGACGCAGCAGATGATCTCAAATGCCGTGGCAGATGCAGACGGACCAAATCCTAGCACCGAGGCATTGCTCTTTTCTATCTACTTGTGTGCGGTTCTGACTCTGTCGGACGAAGCTTGTCTATCTCAGCTGGGTGAGCCGAGGGACCACCTTTTTCGCCGGTTCTCCCATGCAACGAAACAAGCGCTGCGGAAGGCGAAGTTCCTGCAATCCGCTGATATCGTCGTTCTACAAGCCTTGACTCTATACCTTGTAAGCTTACCTGATGACCTGAAGTAGAGGCAAAAACCTAATAAACGTGGCACAGCTCGCTATGCGCCCACACTTGAACGATCAGTCCATGTTCGTGCTCGCCGGCGTGGCCATTCGTCTTGCCCAAAGCATGGGACTGCACCGTGAGCAGAGTTTGAAGAATCTCTCGTTGTTCGAAGCAGAGAACAGGCGACGTTTGTGGTGGCAGATCGCCATCTTCGAGCGCCAATCGGCCCAGATTTCGGGGCACAAGCTGGACGTGGACTTCGTCGACGGAGGGGATACCAAGAAGCCGTCAAACCTCAGTGACAGTTCGCTTTCGCCCTTTATGCGTGAAATGCCCTCGGAGCACGATGAACCAACGGAGATGCTCTTTTGCAGGGGGCGTTTCGAGATCGGAAAGTTTTTGCGACAGATCCAACTTGTCGACAAGATGGTTCAAGCGACGCCGGCTGCGAGGTTGGCGCAGGGAGAGCAAGCCATTGTCGCGCTGGAAAAACGACTCCAAGATGGATTGTTGAAGAAGTGTGATGTTTCCATCCCGCTGCACCTCCTGGCGACGCTCATGGGGCGGTCTGCAGTTTGCCAGATGAGATTGGCAGTCCGTCTGGCACTGTACAAGCCGGGTGATGTCAACATGGCGCCGAAGGACAGACAAGAGCTCTTCAATCTCTCGCTCAAGATTCTTGAGTATGACAATACGGCATGCTCGAATCAGGCCCTCAAGTCGTTCTCATGGCACATGGCCAACAACTTTCCGTTTCAGGCCTTCATCCAGGTTCTGGTGCACCTCCTGCACTGGGCCCAGGACGACGAGCTCGAACGTGTGTGGGAAGCCGTCAACCAAGTCTACGAAAACCGTCCCCAGTTGATTGGCGATGGCAAGACACCGCTCAGTGCTGCCCTCGGAAACCTGGTGCTCAAGGCGTGGGACGCGAGGGGTGCGACGACGGACTGGCAATCAGTGACGAATCCATACCTCGCGACTGCAAATGTGATCCAAAAGCTCCGATCTCGGAAGGCTTCGAGGTCGCAAATTGCAGGCTCTGGGGCCAGTGCAATTCAGAACGACCTTGGTTTCATGGAGGAGAATCTTGACTGGATGCAGTTTCTAGTGGATGAGTCGCATATTTTCTGAGAACAGGTGATTGTAATACAGTTTCCAATCTATGGTACGGCGAGCTTCAGTGCCTGTCATGCAAGTTTCGGCAAATGTCCGGCGGGGTTTTCCTGTCAGACTTCGATGTTCGCACGGGCCACCATCACACTTCACCTCTTTGCAGCTTGCATTCGTGCTCGCGTTTGCCAACGCTCTGCTTGGTCTGCCATGTCGTCGCAACCGCTATCAACGTCACAATCGATGAGATGCCGTCCAGATAAAAAGCCGAGAGCCCCGGACTGTCAAATGTCCCGGGCCGACAAGTGTCCGCCCGCAAGTAAGGGTCCGCCAAGACGCGTTCCTATCGAAATTACGTTATGGCGTCCTGCGCTCGGCACGGCAGGGGTCCACAGGGGGGATCATTCCAGACACGCCCAGGAATGGGACCTGGACACCTGGACTTTTGACTGCAACTTTTCTGCTTACGCCTCCAGCGACGATATGAACTTTGGCCGACGATAGCACTTGCAGAATGGGTCGAGACGGGCTTCGCCGCGGTCGTCCCGCGGCACTGGGCGACTTTAATCGGGATGGCGGCGGCGATGGCGACTCGGATGATGATCTCGACCTCGACGACAACCCCGAGGCGGCCCTCTACACCCCCGACACCGATGCCATGGCCCTGAGACTGCGCGACCGCCGCCGCACCCGAGAGAATTCGGAGGAGCCCGATGAGAAGGCCTTACCCGTCTACGTGAGCATCCACAGAATCCGTCGTCTTGTCATTGCTGCTATCGGTTAGTGATAACCTTGCACTTCCAACCCAATCCTGATCCCATATTAACCCTCGTCTACAGATGATCCCTACACACTCGACCAGCTACGGACCCCTCGCATGACCATGCAAGTTGTGCGACCCTTGGTCGACCGTCTGTACAGTCCCGATGACCTCTCGACCGTCTACTGCCTCCTTGCCAACCGGGTGCAGTTTCTTCGATCCCAGTCTGAGGAAGCCCTCCACCAAACGGTCAATATCTCCCGCGCCATAGTCTGCGAGCTTGTGGCGGCCCGTATTCTGCGTCGCTTCCACGAGGAGAATCCCGGTCGTTCCGGTCTCCTGCTCCTCTCCAATATCCTCGTGTCGGGTTTCGACGCCTTCGATGCAGCCCCTGAACCGGTGCGCCGCCAGAGCCGAGCCCAACAGTGGCCTGCACAGGAACGAGGAGGTCACGAGCGCAAGTTGATGGCGTTGGAACTTGCTATTCTGTCCGAGAGCAAGATTTTGATCGCATCCGTTCCCTGTCAGAGGGTCGTCGACGCCGTCCACCGGGGCTTGGTCGTCTACACGCCTCTCTCGCTCGTCGACATCCTCCCGGACCACTACAAGTTCCACCCCGTCTCGCTTTATGAGCCGCGGCGGGCCGCCATTCTCAACCATGAGCGTCTCATCGTCCCTCAGCTCCGGAATCTAATCGAGCTCGCTCATTTCGGAATCCTTTTGCTCCTCTATGTCTTGACTATGGTCCACTGCAACGGAAACCAGCACGGGACTCGCACAATGGGCATCTACGAGGCAGCTTTTGTTATATTTACGGCGGGGTGGGTTCTCGAGCAGTTTGCCGCCATCGTCGAGCATGGATGGGAAGTCCATGCACAAAACCTGTGGAGCTTTCTTGACATTACTTTCATCTTCATCTACGGTCTCTACGGAATCGTTCGTGTTGTCGAGCTTCTTATCGGCATCGAGATCAACTACGCCCTGCCCATTCTTTGCACGGCTGCGCCAATCTTACTGACCCGCATCGCTTTTAACCTCATGCCTGATAATATCGTCTTCATCGCCATTCACGCCATGATGCGCGACTTTACGCGCCTGACTTTTATTGCCATTTGGTGTTTCACCGGGTTCCTGTTGGGTCTGCTGTGGCTTATGCGAACCAACTTTACTTTTGATCCAGCCTTCGAAGGCAACCCTACATGGGCAACCATTGGCAAATGGCTGTTGTGGATCTGGTTCGGTCTTGACGGAACAGGCATTGAACGGTCGGCGGATTTTCACCTCGTTCTGGGTCCTCTGCTGGCTGTGACATTTGCCTTTCTGGGCAATACGCTCTTTTTGACGATTCTTGTCGCCATCCTCACCAACACGTTCTCTAAGATTATGGACAACGCCGCTGCTGAAGTGCAGTTCCGCCGGGCCGTCTTGACCTTCCAAGCTGTCAAGAGCGACTCCATCTTTTCCTACCCACCTCCCTTTAACATGATTGCTCTCATATTTATGCTTCCCCTGCGCTTAATTCTCGGCCCCAGCCCATTTCACACCATCAACGTGGCCGTTATCCGTACTATCAATGCTCCGATCCTCTTGCTCATCGGCCTCTATGAGCGGCGTCGGGTGTGGTCCCGCGGCATGCCGTCTATATCCCCTAAACAGTGGCACCATTTTGGCCTCAGCCCCGTGGGCGATATCCAGTTGGTGTTTAGCTCGGAACCCCCACCCGATGTGCTAGACAGGATAGAGAAGCTGGATGTACTTGATACGACAGTTCATCAGGAGGTGGGATTAGGAAGAAAGTCAGCCGAGGGGAATCGGACTTCGTTTGTAAGGAGGAGGAAGCCGTCGAATGGAAGTGAAAGGGATAGTGTTTTTTGATCATGATTCGTTTTATCCATAGATATGGGCAGATCTTGGGCAGTTTCACTCTGAATAATAGCGAGCAAATGTGTTACTTTAGGGATGGTCCTACACTGCCTGCACGCCCTACTAACTTTAGATAACTTAGTTCTAGTGCTTGTTTTCCTTAGAACTAACTTTAACCTGCTTGCCTTCACTCCGGTAGTCTGGCCACATAGGTAATCATCATGTGCCTGAGCAAGTTATTGAACATGACTCATGGGATCGGCGGTTGGAACTGGAAGATTTGATATGGATGATATTGATATTTTCCAAAAGAAAAGCTCTAGGTGAGATAAAGGAGGAGGTGATACAGTTTGATGACATCGTTCATGTTGTTGCAGCGAGATTTGATCAAACTGCCGCCTTTTAGTTTTGAGTCTTTGCTTGCTCATGTGTGATTGTGTCATGTGTCATGTGTTATGTATCATGCATCACATGGCATGTATGTCATGTGGCACTGGAACCAGACAAGACATTTGATGGGTGAGTGAGTCTGGTCTTTTGAGTTAGGTAATGTGGGACATGACTGCGTCCCGGTTCAACATGACTCGGTAATGTGTTGCTTATAACTGACTGTTTAATTGCTTCATGTCTGGTGGTACAGTCCAATCATGTCACTTTTGGAGAAGCCAATCCAATCCATCCCTCTTCTCTTTGGACGTTCAGGTCAGGGCCAGGGCCAGGGCCAGGGTCAGAGTCGATTTTGGATATTAGATACCTAGATAGGTGGGAAGATAGTAAGAACATAAAAGATATATAGCTAGCTTACCTACAGACACTTTGATTGTCACTTCGGCTCTCGTCCACAGAAGTAAATCTACTGGAAATTTAAAATGAAGAAGGTAAAGACAGCTTGGATTCTATATTTATCGGCTCACTGTTTGAATGTACCTTTAGTAGTAAACAGCCACTGGTTCTCTTGAGGTTCACTTCTTTGGGATCGATGGGAACATAACGACAGCCATACCAATGGCAACAAGGACATATATGTCACGGTAGGTATATGTAGGTTGGGACGCAACGACGCCAGGGCGTCCAAAGGTTCCAGTCTGGTGTATTGAATGGGCTGCCCACGCGAGTAACAAATTGTCGATGCCTTCGTTATCAGCCGCAGTATCCCATTGATTGATTGCGGAGGGTTTAGTCTTGGATCAGAAATGCGCGCGGCTGACGACGCCGTGCCCACCAGACCCCGAAGGCGAATCAGGCTGTCCCCGATCTAACATAATGCGGGGAAGACTATAACTATCTACCTATGTAATTGTTGGCGCTGGCGCTGGCGAATCCCAGCCGCAATCCAGTCCAGTCCCGGTTTTCGGAGGAGCTACGGGCCTGAGCATGGGGAATCGCAATTTCAAGGGGGACCCCTTTGATTTGGCCAAATCACCCAAAATTAGCCCATTCAATGACCAATGTTCCTCCCAGCATCCTGTCTGGTCAACCTCAAGCCCCGCGCAGACTGGGGCCACGCATCGCCCCATTTCTAACCACCTTTTTGGTGCCTTGTGTTGAGATACTCTCAAGCTGGAGGAAGAGTACATCAAGTACATCCATTTCCGAAGGCAAGTTTTTCCACTGTCGCCAGACCAGACCGACCAGACCCCAGGGGACCCCGAATTATGCTGCCCAAAAAAAAATCTAATGACAAAGTCGATTCGCAAGGCGATGGCCCATCGACCGTAAGGGACGAAGAAATAGATTTGTCAAGTACATCATCGACGTAACAGGAATTACAGACCGGACCTGAGAACAGACGGTCAGTGTATTTGAAATGTTATTTAACGAGTGAACCTGGCTTGGGCACCATGTCAAGATCATCCAATCCGAACATAATCACATTCCCTCATCAACACCGGCCAAATCCGGCATATATCTAGGTATACAGGACATTTCTTCACGTACAGCTATTATCCATGATTAGAAGGACCTTGGAAATCATGGTCTATATTTTAAAGACGATAATGAGAGACTGGAAGCTCCGCACGCGTCGGTGAGCGATCACGCGCAGATGTAACAATCCAACGCGTATCTGCATTCTTCAAGCTAGAATAATCCTTTGTTCACTCACCAAGGGTTGGTTGCAAACGACTACATGTATTTTGAACATATTTTTTGCGCAATGATACGAAATCTCATCAGACATTGATAGACGCGCATCGTTTTTCTTCTACCATGTCCGTTCAGATGGAAGATTGCCTTCGGCCGACTGCATGTGATGAAGCGTACAAGAAACTCTACGAACGAGCTTACCGACATGAACCTGGCACAGGGTCTGGGAACGTGCCAACGCCAATTTTTCACTCCAGTCAACATGTCTGGAGTTGGCCTGGATCCAGACGATTCCGGACTCGTCACTGCGAAGTCTACCTGGACATCTTGTGACGGAGATTGGCAACATCCCTGCGTTTGAGCAGACATTTCAGATCCCGATAGCGGGCTGGAAGCCAGCAACAGCCATCCTTATAATAAACGACCCTCAGTCCAGACCTATTGAGTGGTTCGGCAAAGGCGATGGACATCCTGCGATCCTGATTTTGGCTTAGGGCATATGCGCTATCAGCACGATGGACTGATGTTCCTAGCCCAGGAACCGCCCAGGGAATACCCCCCTATATATCCCTACCCTACCCTCCCTTAGAAAACACAGATATCAGAAATGCAGATCTTAGAGTTCACCTTCATGCGCGCGCAAGCGATAATTCACCCCCAAAGTATCAAATGCCCCACGCCCCAGGCGCTCGCTAGACAAACTCAGAACGTTCGACGCTGCAGTATAAATAGGTACCCAGGGTTCCCCCCTCAACTGCGCTGCTTTCTCTTTTTTCCTGGCTTGGAGTCGAAAGCACACTCTTTTAGAATGTCGGTTCTTCCTGTTATGACTTTTGGTGTCGTTCATTAAACCACAGAGTGAGCACCACCTAATACAACTAAAAAAGACTACCGGAATTGCTGACAAAAATGTGCGCATCTCAGGATTCTTTTGTTTTCATCATCTGCTAGGTCTCCCTCGGGAGTGCCCTAGCTGGGGGTCGAAAGAACGATGATGAGACAGAAAAGACCACCGCTACTTTACGTACGACGTCAATTTTGATGGAGTCCAAAAATGGGCGTCAGGGTTCTGTCTGAGTTCTTATAATGGTGTACGTGTGGCGGCCAGTGGCTGCTGGTTGGATCAGCGCAGAGAAGTCGTAAGACGAACTAAGGACGAGGATAAGGTGGAGAAACTCGCATCGCTTTTTGCGTACGATATCAAATTTAGTGGAGACTAAGTTCGGTGGGCAGGCTGGGACCTGTCTGTATTCCCATCTCGGATATGGCAGGCTGTTAGGCCTGTCACTCGCCAAGCGGCCGAGTTTCGAGGTGTGCCGTGAGATCAGTCATCATGGATTTCCCTTCTGCTATTTTTCACACCTTTTTGGTTGCTGTCTTGCCCCCCTACTCGGCTAGGGTTGAAGCAATTCAGCATGCTGTGGCGCAGCCTGCCGAAAATGGCAATTAGGGTGAGTAAAGGTGAGCCAGCCTGAGCAAATCCTGAGCAGAGAGCCTGAGCCAGGGTGAGCTATGTCACGTGCGCGAGGTACGAAAAAGGAAATTTCGTGAGCCCAGATTCGTCTCACATAACAAGTAATTTATTCACCTGGATGCGGGGGAGGGGAAAGAATATAAGGCACAGGAATATTGATGGCGTGGATCAGACTCTCAACCAGGATAGGATAGGGCAGGACAAAACAGAGAGCAAGCTCAGCATACATGTCAGGCACGGGCAGCTTGGCAGTGAAACCATGGATATAAATGCAATATAATACAAACTTTACGGTAATACACTTCCATTCCCTCTTTTTTTTTTTTTTCCTTTCTTCTTTTTTGTTTTTGCTTGTCCATTGTTCACAGGTGACTGGACTGACTAGACTACCTAGGCTGGCTTGACTGGCTTGGCTGGCTTGGAGACTCATGGGGAGAGTCGCCTTTCCTTATATAGGTATACAATGACGACTCTTATCGCCACAGTCACAGTGGGAACCAGTGGGAATCAGACTTGATTATCTACAAAAGGGGTGACGTGACTGCACGAACATGGCGGGTATAAAATGAGACCGGGCGCAGACCCCAACGGTCTCTGTCTATCTGTCCGTTGGCATGAGCGTGATCGGAATTGCATACACATATCCGAATCGCTGGAAAGAAAAAGCAGGTTCGAGGTAGTTATAAGATTGAGGGGAGATTTGACCTTTTCATCCCATAGCTCCTAGTTTATGCCAAGGAATAGAAGCTTAGGTACGGTCACTGGATTGTAAAATCAGCGAAATCGACGCCTACTTCCAAAGACCTTAGCTAGGTAGGTAGACATCTAGGTACAGATGAGGCCCGACCGTTTAGACTAGTGCTCTTCCAGCCTACCAGACCGACCGACTAGTCAGCAGATCCCAGACCATAGCTAGCTAGCTAGCTACTTGACTTGAAACTTGGGACCATCAAGTGGGGACCCCGACCCCGACCCAGTCCAGTCTGGTGGTCCGGGGTTTTAGGGTGTTCATATTGCGGGGTTAAGTTCTTACATTCACTTCATCTGGTGTGTTTTCTGGGGTGTGCTGATTCTAGTACGAGGCACAAGAGAAGAAAGCACGTGCAACTTGACGGCATCTAGAACACCAAGTAAGCAGGGGCATGTCCTACTCCCGGCCACGCATTCTGCGTCAGACTGCACTCTTCAAAGAATCAGCATGTCAGTGGTGAAAGTTGGCTTTGATAGATGAAATTTTGCTAGGGCGTTATTACAACCAGGAATGTATTACAGCCAGGAGTGAAAGAATCATTAGGTAGCTACCTCATCATCTTTGAGCCCACTCCTCTTTTGTCGTTTTCGTTTCTGATTGGGACATGAAGACGAGGAAGAGAACTAGAAAAACACATTGGGACCTATTCTGTTTGCTCTAGTCTCTGGGTGGGTGCTTCACGCCGGGTGTGGATTAGAAGCAGTGAATGCCACGACGAGTTTTTGACATTGGCAACTTTTTCCAAAATTGAATTTTCTCAAGATTTGATTCACCCCGATCATTCCTTTACTTCACCCTCGTGAATGTGCGCAAACCCACCAGTAACCAGTCTGAACTATCACGAGCTCACCGACCTCAATTCCTCACGCTACCTTACCAAACAAAGGTTGTGAACGCCCTCGTGATGTTCTTTTTTGCAGCTTTCAAGATGGGACGTTTTTCGTTTCGTCCAGTATAGTATTTCCAACCTTCGTTTTCGGGGCCAGTTCTGGGGTATGAATATCTCTCTCCTCTTCTACTCTCAACCCTTTCTTTGTTTTTCCTCATTACACGGCAGCCTTCTAGCTTCAGCTTCAGCTTTGATCTTCAGCTTCCTACCAGGCCAATCTCAACCTCCAAACTCTGTCTCAGCTCTTCTTCTTCTTCTTCTTCTTCTTCTTCTTCTTCTTCTTCTTCTTCTTCTTCTTCTTAACGATCAAAAAATCCCCACAACTTTCGTCGAGAACAAATATCTTCAGCAATCAAATCACAATGAAGTTCACAACTGTCACCACTCCCCTGGCCACGGCCTCCGCTACCCTCGGCGCTACCCGCACCTCTGGCTTCGCCACCAGGACTCGCAACCCTCAGGTCATCAACCGCGAGGATACCAAGCCCCTGGGATCAGCAATTAGCGGAGCACTCGCTCCCACCCCGGCCCCTCTGGCCATCAACATGAACCCTCTCGACCCTCCTCCCGGACACAACACCATTTCACTCATCAACCACGCGGGAGTCGACCTCCTTACCCGACATAATCTCGGTCATCGCGATCCGTTCCGCTGCGGCTGTGACTCCCCCATCGGCGGCGTCCCTCCCCAAGACGTGCTCCGGAATGGAGATACCGGCCTTCTCGTGGCCCCCACCGGGTGGGAGGGAGCCATCTCGATCAACAACGCCAAATACGGAGGTTTCAAAGAAGACGAGTCTCTCTTCGAGGCATCGTTTATGGTCCAGCCATTGGTTGCCGACTTCGCCGTCTTGGACATTGACGTGTCCTTTGTCAATGGGTTTTCCTACCCTATAGTCTGTCGCTGCGAAAGGGATAACCTGTAACTTTCGGGGTGTGACAAGCAGCTCTGGACCATGGGGGTTTGTCCCCAGGACAACGGAATGGGAAGCTGTGTCAACCCCTTGCGGACCGAACTCGCACAGCTTAGTGTTTCGACGCCGTTCTTCCAGCCGTGCAAGGGGCTGGCTTATACTTTTCCGACAGACAATGAGGCGAACAGCAACGGCATGTGCCAGATGGGACATGTTGGATGCGAAGTCCTTCCTAACGGGAGGGATTGATTGATTGATGTGACCATATTTGGAGAAAACGGAGTAGGGGTTGGCTTGGTAGTTTAACATACTTTAGCGGGGCTTTGGGGACGGGGAGTGTGGTATTTTTCTTTTTCTTCTTCTTTGGTCTGGTCTAGATACCTACCTACCTATCTAGTGCGTGAAGCCAGATGCATACATTCTACAGATAGGTAGGTACATACAGTACATGCACATACAGAGGAGGAGAAAATAGGTATGAACCTCAATGGATCTGCATTAATGACACACTTGTCGATATCAGCTTTGTCAACGGGTTTTTATACCTGGTCGTCTGTCTTTGCAAAAAAAAAAAAAAAATTATAAATTTAGAAGATCCATTTTATCGGAGTGAAGGAAAAAGACATACGTGCCTAAACTCTTGATATCCAGATTTAGATGTTCAATATCTAAAATTCCAAAAACAAAAACGGGTTGTTTACATTAACAGGGGCTGGCTTGGCAGATTACATATTGTGCAAGGGGTCGTGGAGTTTCGTGCAATGGGTTTGGAGATTTTAGGGGCTGGTGTACCCATCTATTGAATGATTCTGTGCACGTAGGGAAACCAAATATGTATGGTACATGCAGAGGAGCCAATATAAAACACTTGACTGATCAGCCCTGACAAGATCGTTTTCCTTGTCGCGATTTAGGAAATGGAAGTGTGCATTGAAGTGACACGAAGACTGGGAACTGTAGACATAACTCCATGGAACACATCAAAGACAACGTTAAGCAAGCATAGGGCAGAACTTATCAAAAAGTCATGGGTTATTGCAGTGCATTTGATCTCCATGTAAATAACCCTAGGCAAATACGCTCGCCAACATCAGTAGCCAGCAAAGTCGCTGTAGCCTTCGGACATTCTCTCATGCTCAGTATTTTCATTTCAATTGCATTACCTGAAGCGCAAAGCACCTCCGCCCAAACTCTCAGTGTCCAAACCAATATCCAATCTGGATTTCGACTCTTATCAAACTTTATCAAATGACTGACCTAGGTGAGACAGAGACTCCGCCCGACTCAAAGTCTCCGTTACAGCCGTTCATTCCAAGCCTGTGAAAAATCAAAATCATCAATCATCTGCATTGCCTCACCCACCGAGATGATATCAAAGATTCCGTCGTGACCGTCGTTACCATCATGATCACTATCCCGCAACGCCGGGTCATCATCGCCATGATTCTCATTATCATCTTCAATACCACCGTCATCTTCATCATCGCCATCTTCGTGCCACTCGAATTTCTGCTCTTTTACACCCTCCAACCTCGCACCGTCCTGTCGCAGCAGATCTAGTACATGGGACAAGTATTCCGCCCCACGAACCCGTTTTGTGCTAAAGACTTTTCGACAGTGCGGACAGTTGGGTACTTTGTCTTCGTCCTTAGGGTTTTGAGCGCGAGTGGCAACCCACTGGTCAAGACAGTGTGCGCCGACGAGATGGCCACAGGACGTGAGAGCTAGGGGCTCACGATCATGCCCATGTTCGGTCTCTGTGCCTGCATGTGAGGAAAAAGAAGGGTTCGTGCTAGTATCATCTTGGAGTAAAGGCAGATGGAGATCCCTGCCGCAGATGTTGCAGATGACATGTAGGGTGGGGTGGGGGAGATTGTGAAAGCGGTAGTAGTAGTAGGCGAGGAGCGTGGTCCAGAGAGAGGTTTCGATTTTCTCAGATTCTGGACTGGGCTCTGTTTGGGAACGACGTACCTCTGAGTCGGATGAAAAGCAAGCTTCGAACAAGTCACAGCTGAGACACAACTCATCTGCGAAGAGAGATTTGTCTTGGTTATCCAGGTGGCCGGGGTCCCAGCTGTCAAAGACGGGGGTATGGCAGCCTTGGCAGCGAGGTCCAGCGGAGTCCATTGCGTAGGCGGTCATTGAAAGAAACAATTTTGTTTATTGTTTTACTTCAGTTTGTCATTTGGGGGGCGAATCTTCTTTTTATAATAGCTGCCGGGGCTGGAAGCTTCAACAAAGTTGAACATGGTCTTTGTGGGTCTTTATCACTTAACGAAGTTAATGTCTTTGTGTGAGAAGTATAACAGGGTTCGTCTGGGGAGGGAGAGCGGACACGTGTTCTGCATGCTGGATTTGGGGAGAATCGAAGAAACCTGGCTGTTTTGACATGTTGCAAGACAGTTGTCGCACAGGAAAACAAACTGGCTACCATCTGATTTTGCTGTAGTTGATCTATCACTGCTGCTTGGCTGGTCCGGATGTTGGAGTCTGCCTGTGTTGAAATTACGGACTGGAACCTGGAAGCTAGATCACTGCTGGACTGGCAGACGTTTTGGGAACTATGTGATACGTGATGAATGGATCTGTTTGAATCGGCGGGAATGGATGGTTTGAGGGAGGAAGAATTGTTGCCGGATATGTGATGGGTTTTGCTCAAGGCAGGACATATGAAGATCTGTTCTGAGATAAAAATAAAATACTTTGGACTTCCACCCAACTCGGAAGGCATAACCTCAGCACGCCGCAACACCATGCACCACCAGGGTTAGGGTCAAGATACCCCTCCATCATCGCAACCTCCCACCAAACAAACTCCCATCGCAATTCGCACGTAGCTAAATCGACGCGTTTTCCAGTATTTCCACGCGTCAATCGACAATTCCAATCCATTGGTACCTGAAACCCGATTGCAGGAGACATTTCCACACGACTTTCGACCTCCCCACTGCGATTGGCGACGCGTCGCACCCCTCCACCATGGCATCGCGCCGACGAAACGCCCGTCCAACCCCCGACCTCCCGGTTCCCCGCCGCTCTCTCTCCGTCCACTCGCAGCGTTCCTCGCTCGCCCTCTCCCAAGCCGAATCCGACACCTCCTCCTCGCCGGTTCCCTTCTACAACACCACCTTCTCCGCACACCGCGTCTCTCCCCTCCACCTCGGCAAAGAACCCCTCACCTCCCGCCGTCTCCAGCTCATCGCTCAACGCCTCCGCGACACCCTTGTCGGTGATGTCGTCCGCGGCGTTGAGGTTGGTCTCGGCCCTGACGGGGAAGACCCCATTATGGGCCGCGCAGGGGCTCTAGAATCAGTAGAGCTCCGCTGGGTGCGCATGACGTCGCTTCTCGACCTGGGAGGCCCCATCCGTGAAGGCAGCGAGGATTTAGGCAGCGATCCACCACAGCAACCAACAGAAACAACCACAAGAGGAGAAAAGGGGTGGAAGCGCACACTTGCGACGCTAGCGAGGAAAAATGCACTGCAGATAGCCCTGCGGTATGAGACGGCGGAGTGTACCGCTCTATTGATACCCAGCCTGGAACCCGATGGCAACAATCGCAAGGAAGAAGGGGACGCGGCGTTCTTTGTTGGGACGATACAGCCGACAGCAAACGGGGAGGGAAAGTTAGAGGGGAAGTTCCTCAATATGCCGTTGCTTTTACTCAGAATGCCGGGCCCGCTGAAGACGGTAGTTGCGGATTTCTTGTCAACAACGTTTGACTGTCGAGTCAGTCCGCTGAAATTGGGGACGCGGAGTATTGTGCGGGCGTGGGAGGGGTGGATTCGGTCGGTGGGGTTGTCAACGAAAGGGCCGTTGGCGAAGGATGTGGTTTTGACACTAGGGTTCTATCTCCCACCAGGGGAGAAGACAGCAGATGATCAAGTGGATGAAGATGAGGAGGAGGATGGGGTGGATCATCAGATGGGGTTGAAGTCAGTAGAGGTGTTTATCCCGGTGCATGAGCTACGGCGGTTCGTTGATGCTGGCGAGGGGGAGATACAAACGCGAAACAAGGGGAAGCGGAAAGTTGGATTAGCTGCAGACTGGGAAGATGATCTGCAGAAACGAAGAAAATTGGCGGGGAGGTTATATGAAGAGGGCTGGGAGTGGCGAGGTCAGTCAGACTCGACTTCACATCCTGACGGATCGTTTGGGGAGCAGCCGTTTACCGAGGCGCTGGGACATTACATCCAACAACATTTGGGGATGAACCTCTTCCACCCGGGTGTCAGGATTACGAGGATAGCGTGTGGCGGCTTCGTCATCTCGGAGGGGAGGATGAAGATCTTTGCCCCGGCCGATCTGGGCGAACTGTCCGAGAGAGATGCGGAGTCCTCGCCGGGGCAGCGAGGTGCGGTTTTGGAGTTGCTGAGAGATACGGTGCAAAAAGCGAGGGGGTAGACAATTCATGTAGTTCCAATGCCAACATACATCAAACAGAGTGAGGAACCACAAGTGATACCTAAAACATAGACTGGCATGCTTGGATTTGGGACAAGGTCCCAAAAACAGACAGCATTTCTGTGGGTGCGAAATGCAAAAAGAAAAAACAAACGTTGATGCGCGATCCGAGATTCGAACTCGGGTCCCTTGCTGGCCAAGAGAAGATGGGAAGCAAGAATTCTAACCACTGAACTAACCGCGCTTGTGGGTTTACTGGTTGATGGGAAAAGATTGTGGCAATTGTGTATCTATGGGTCCTTTCTTTTCA
>Ga0247765_1000920_pt1 | contig 17945 bp, 4 predicted proteins | sample UWRJL106311C6_FD_179949 | JGI IMG/M metagenome (GOLD analysis project Ga0247765, IMG submission 179949) | Plant litter microbial communities from Arlington Agricultural Research Station in Wisconsin, United States - UWRJ-L106-311C-6 | ecosystem: Environmental > Terrestrial > Plant litter >... | reverse complement strand
CCCCCCCCTTCGGTACCCATTCTCCTCGCCCGCCTCCTAACGTAGAAAAAAAAAACAGTTTGATCTCTCGGTAAGTGTGCAGATAGGCCCTGACGCTCTCGACGCGGCGATAGACTTTTGGCCCTCCCGCCTCACCCGAGCCATGGCCGACAGCGTAGCCGAGTCGTTCCGCGTCGCCGTCCTCTCCCTCCTGCATGACGAACCCGCCACCACCCGCCTCTCCACCCTGGATGTCGTCCCTCCCTCCGACATCGCCCGGCTCAAGTCGTGGAACAGCGCGATCCCGCCGCCGGTCGCGGCCCGCATCCACGACGAGGTCTACCGCCAGAGCCTCCTCCGCCCCGACGCGCCCGCCATCGACGGCTGGGACGGCGTCCTCACCTATCGCCAGCTCGACGACCTTGCCACCAGGCTCGCCTCCCACCTCCGAGCCCTGCATGTCGGCCGCGATGTCAAAGTCCCCATGGTCTTCGAGAAGTCCAAGTGGGCCATCGTCGCGCAGCTCGCCATCCTCAAGGCGGGCGGCTGCGTCGTCCCTCTCGGCGTCAATCAGCCCTGTTCCCGGACGGACATGATCCTGCGGGATATCGAGGCGTTCGTCCTCCTGGCCGACGCCAAGAACGCCGCCCGCTTCTCCGGAGCCCTCCCGCACGTTGTGGCCATCTCCCAAGACTTCATGGACAAGCTTTCTCCCCCACCTTCGCCGCCGGGAGACGAAACACCCCGCGGAGGAGAAGCAGAAGCGACTCCCGACTCGGCGGCCTTCATTATCTACACTTCGAGCAGCACCGGCGTGCCCAAGGGCGTTGTCCTCACCCACAGCAGTCTTTGCACGAGCCTACACTTCCTTGCGCGGCGCTTCCGCGTCGATCATTCGGTCAGGATGGTCCAGTTCTCGGCCTACACATCCAACATCTCCATCCAGGACATCTACACAACTCTACAATCGGGCGGCTGCCTCGTCGTCGTCTCCGAGGACGACCGCGTCGCCGACCTGGCCGGCGCCATGCGCCGCCACGCCGTGACCTGCGCGGGCCTGACCTCCACCGTGGCGGGCCTCCTGCGCCCCGCCGACGTGCTCCCCTCCCTGCGGACCCTGATCCTCCTCGGCGAGGCCGTCAAGCCCGCCGTCGCGGCAGAGTGGCTCCCCCACGTAGCCGTGTTCAACGCCTACGGGTCCTCCGAGTGCTCCATCCAAGCGAGCGTCAACGAGCTTACCAGGGGCGGCGAGGCCCTCAACATCGGCTTCCCGCTCGCCGGCGCGCTATGGGTCGTCGACGCCGGCGACTGGAACCGCCTCATCCCCGTCGGGGCTCCGGGCGAGCTGCTCATCGAGGGCCCCCTCCTGGCGCGGGACTACCTCAACGACGCGGCCAAGACCGACGCCGTCTTCGTGCACGACCCAGCCTGGATGTCCAGGCACGGGTTCGGGGGCGCCGAGAAACGAAGGCTCTACCGTACCGGCGACCTGGTCCGCCAGAACCCCGACGACGGCTCCATCACGTACCTCGGCCGGCGCGACACGCAGATCAAGGTCCGCGGCCAGCGTGTCGAGGTGGGCGAGATCGAGCACCACCTCGCTCAGCACGACGACGTCCTCGACGCCGCCGTCGTCTTCCCCCGCCGCGGGCCGTGCGGGGGCCGCCTCGTCGGGCTCGTCACGCTGCGCGGCTTCCTCACGCCGGGGTGGGGCAAGTCGGACGTGGTGGCCGTGTCGACCGACGGGCTGCCTACGGCCATGGCCCGCGCCCGTGAGCTGTCCGGGTACCTGTCCTCCCGCGTCCCGGAGCACATGATACCGAGGGTCTGGATCCCGCTGGCGAGCATGATGCCGCAGGACGACTCGGGCAGGCTGGACCGCAAGCGCCTGGGCATCTGGACCGAGGAGATGCCGACCGACCTTTACGAGGCCCTGAGCTCATCACCGTCCCCGTCCCCGTCCTCCTCCTCCGATCCCTCCGGCGGGCAACCGGAAGCGGAGACGGAGTCCGAGAGGCAGATGCGGGAGATATGGGCCAGGGTCCTAAAGGTCCCCGTTCCCCAGATCCCGCTACGAGACAGCTCCTTCATGGCCTGCGGCGGTGACTCCATCGCCGCCATGCAGGTCGTCTCCCAGTGTCGAGTCCAAGGCATCGCCGTCGGTGTGCGCGACGTCCTCCAGAGCAAGTCGATCGCGCAGCTCGTGTCGCTCGGGACGACAGATGCCGGACCGGCTCGGGAAGCGCTTTCTCCCGTGACAGTGCCTTCGGGGCTCACACCCGAAAAGGCGCGAGTCCTCAGCGAGGCTCTGCCCAAGCTGGGCCTCCATGTCGACGACGTGCAAGACGTATACCCCTGCTCGCCCATACAGCAAGGCATCCTCGTCAGCCAGGCCAAGTGCCCCTCGGCGTACCTCATCCAGCAGTGCTTCGAGGTCCGACCGCTCGGCCCATCAGCGTCCCCGCCGAGCGCCAAGGGCATCGCCGAGGCGTGGCAGACCCTCGTAGACCGCCACTCCATCCTCAGGACCGTCTTCATCCCGGCCGTGTCCGACACGGAACACGGTCTCTACGACCAGCTGGTCCTCAAAAGATGCCACCACCACCACCAGGGTAAGATACACCAGCTGCAGTGCGGAGACGACGAGATCGAATCGAGACTGGCCATCAAGACGGACATATCCGTAGGCGGAACCGCCGAGCCCGACCACGAACTCACCGTCTACTCCACCCCGTCCGACCGCGTCTACGCCCAGCTCGTCATCAGCCACGCGCTCGTCGACGGGTCCTCGCTCGGCATCCTGCAGAGCGAGCTGATTCAAGCCTACGACGGCACCCTCACCTCCAAGGGCCCCGCGCCATCGTACGGCGCCTACGTATCGTACCTGCAGCAGACCCCGGCGTCCGACTCGGTCCGGTACTGGAGCGGCAAGCTCGCCGGCGCCGAGCCGTGCCACCTCCCTCCCCTGACCGACAGCGGCTTCCGGCACGAAGCCCCATCAGACCCCGGACGTCGTCGGCCGCTGCAGATCGCGACCCGAGACCTTGACACGCCGGCCGTCCTCAACATCCAGGCGCTGGCCAAGACACACGGCATAACGGCCGCAACGGTATTCCAGCTGGCCTGGGCACTCGTGCTGGCGCAGTACACGGGCTCCCAGGACGTCTCCTTCGGCTACCCCACGAGCGGACGGGACGCGCCCATCGACGGCGTCGACGACCTCGTCGGCCCGCTCATCAACATTGTGGTGGCCCGCACGCAGCTCGACTCGGAGCTGCTGCTGGGCCAGAGCACGAAGCAGGCCCTGCAGCGCGTCCAGGCAGATTTCCTCGACGGGCTCGGCCACCAGCGCGCCGCCCTGGCGGATGTCTTGCACGCTCTGCGGCTCGAAGGACAGAGCCTCTTCAACACCACCCTCTCGTACCGCCATGCGCCGCCGGAGACCGCAGACGGGGCCAGCATCGCGCTGGACCTGGTAACGGCGGAGGACCCGAATGAATACGACGCCAACGTCCACGTGCTTGCGTCTGGGGACAAGATTCAAGTGATGCTTCGGTGCTCACCTCTGTTCATGTCCGCCGACGGCGCGTCTCGGGCCCTGGGCAGCCTTCTGAATGCGGTGCGGTCGGTCTTGGACAGCCTGGATGCGCCGCTTGGCAGCATCCGCGTGGCGGCTGAAGACGACGTCGCAAGGATGTGCAAGTGGAACGCCACCCCCGACCCCGAACAAACCGGGCAGCTGGATTGCATCCACCATCTCGTCCATGCCCAGCGACTGTCTCAGCCGGATGCTACAGCCATCTGCGCATGGGACGGCGACATGACGTACCAGGAGCTGGAAGATGCGGCCGACCGGCTCGCCCGTCATCTATCCGAGGACTTGGGCGTGGGCCCAGAGGTGATGGTGGCCCTTTGCATCGACAAGTCCCGTTGGGCCGTCGTGGCTCAGTTAGCCGGTAAACACTTTCCTCTGAATACCCACGTGCTCTCATTTCAACCCCTTGACTGACACGGAAAATAGTTCTCAGAGCCGGCGGCGCAGTGGTATCCGTGAACCCAAGGCATCCCACACAACGCCTCCAGGTAGTCCTGACCGATACCCGGGCCACGGTGATGCTGACGACCCGCGGCCACGCCAGCCGCTTCAGCGAGGTCGTCCCCAACGTTATCCCGGTCGACGAGGAGCAGCTCTCTCGGCTGCCGAGCGCTCCGCCAAGCTGGACGCCGAGCCAGACGGTCAAGGCGGAAAACGTCGCGTTTGTCATCTACACCTCTGGCAGCACCGGGACGCCCAAGGGCGTGATGCTGACGCACTCGTCGCTCTGCGCCAGCTTCCGCGCGCACGGGAGCGTCTATCCCATGGACCGCAGTACGCGGGCTCTCCAGTTCGCGGCCTACACCTTCGACGCCAGCATCAGCGACATCTGGGGCAGCCTCTCGCGCGGCGGCTGCGTGTGCGTCATCTCCGAGGACGAGCGCATGAACGGCCTCCAGGGGGTCATGGACAAGTACGGCGCCAACCTCGCCCAGCTCACCCCCACCGTCGCCGGACTGCTGGACGCACCGGCTCTGAGCACCCTCGAGACGCTCGTCCTCGGCGGGGAGGCCGTCAAGACCGACGTGATCGAGGGCTTCTTGCGCGACGGCAGGGTCCGCGTCTTCAACGGTTATGGTCCCTCGGAGTGCTCGGTATACACCAGCTGCCATGGTCCCCTGACATGTTCCAGCAGGCCGTCCAACATCGGAAAGGTCTTGGTGGGCGGCGTGTGGGTGGTCAACGACGCGTTCGGGGCCGTCTCCCCCGTCGGTGGCGTCGGCGAGCTGTGGATCGAAGGTCCTTTGCTGGGCCGCGGGTACCTCGACGACCAAGCCAAGACGGACGCCGCGTTCGTGACCAGCCCTGCTTGGGCCGCGAGGCACCCCGAGCTCCATGGTCGCCGATTCTACCGCACCGGCGACTTGGTGAGACACAACGCTGCCGGGGAAGTCATCTACATCGGCCGCAAAGACACCCAGGTCAAGATCCGAGGCCAGCGAGTCGAGATGGGCGAGATCGAGCACAGGGCCAAGAAGGCCCTCCCGCCGCCCATCTTCAAGACGGTCGCCGTCAACCTCATCTTCCCAGGCGGCAAGACGGCCAACCCGATCCTGGCCTTGTCCGTCGAGGTGCAGCGCGAGGTAACCCTGATCGAGCCCGTCTCCGCGGACGTGTCAAGCGAAGAGGGACAGCTGGCGGCCATGTCTGACGAGCTCAGGGGCGTCTTCGAGCAGCTGCACGGCTCCCTGACCGAGGTGCTCCCGTCGTACATGGTCCCGCGCTTGTTCGTTCCCTTCTCCCGACTCCCGTCCACGTCCTCCGGCAAGCTGGACCGGCGTGCGCTGGGCAGGCTCCTGGAAGGCTTGACCGAGCAGGGCCTCGCCGAGTACAACCTTTCTGGCTCGGCCGGCGGCCACATCGCCCCGCCCACCACGGCCGCCGAGAGGGACCTGCAACGGCTGTGGGCCGACCTCCTTGGTGTCGAGCCTGACCGGGTCGGGACCCAAGATCACTTCCTCCACTCGGGCGGCGATTCGTTCACGGCGATGCGGCTTGTGTCCAAGGCCGATGCCGCCGGCCTGCCGCTGTCCGTGGCCGACGTTTTTCGCTACCCGAGGTTGGCCGACATGGCCGCCGTCATCGACCAGAAGCGGAACGCCCTGCTCGAGCGAGATGCCCAAGCCAATGATCTTCCGCCGTTTGCTCTTTGGCAGCATGTTCAACCTTGCACAGCGGAGGGGACAGCGGAGGGGACAGATCCGCTCGAGGAGCAGCTGCGTTTCCTGGCTGCGCAGTGCGGGGGGATATCCGTCCATGACGTGGAGGATGTGTACCCTTGCACCCCTCTCCAAGAGGGCCTGATGGCCGTTACGGCACAGCAGCCCCGGGCGTACGTGAACAGGGGCTTGTACCGGCTGCCCCCGTCCCTGGACATTGCACGGTTTACGCAAGCTTGGGCCGTGGTCGCCCAGAAGGCTCCGCTGCTGAGAACCAGAATCGTGGTGGGGAGGCTCGGCGGTGCTCTCCAGGTCGTGGTACGAGGTGATATGCCCTGGGTCTTGGGCGAAGACCTGGACCGGTACCTGGCCGAGGATGATCAGAAACCGATCGAGTACGGATCGCCGCTCGTCCGTCTCGCCATCCTCGGACCCTCTGGATGCCAGCAGTACTTTGCCTTCACGGCGCACCACAGCGTCTACGACGGCTGGAGCTGGGCGAGGCTGTTGGATGCTGTCGCGGCACTGTACCACGAGGCAGACAAGGTGGTGCCCTCTCCTCCGTTCACCCGGTTTATACAGTACCTGAGAGATGGTGATGGGGCCGACGCCGAGACGTTTTGGCGCTCCCAACTGGATGGCGAGCTCGGAAGCGCATTCCCGGCTTTTCCACGGCCCTCTTATCAGCCCAGCCCAACTCAGTTCATGACATGCCGCTTTCCAGCTCGGTTGGCGACAGGGAAAATCACCACGGCTGCCCTTCTCCGGGCCGCGTGGGCCTTGGTGATCTCCTCGCACACGGGAGGCGACGTGGTCTTCGGGACCGTTCTGGCCGGGAGGACGGCGCCCGTCCAGGGCATTCTCGACATGCTGGCGCCAACCATAACAACCGTGCCGGTCCGCATTCGCGCCGACAAGACGCGGCCCGTGTCCGAGTACCTTGCCGCTGTCCAGGAGCAGGCCGTCTCCATGATGCCATTTGGTAAGTCCGCGCGACGTCAAATATCTCAGCTGCTGCATGCGTGCGTGCGTGCGTGCGTGCGTGCGTGCGTGGTGGACTAACTAACTTGGACATAGAACACACTGGACTACAAAACATTCGCCGCATCATCGGCACCAAACTGGACCTGGGCCACCTCTTCACCGTCCAGCCTGCCGAGGTGCGCACGGCGCCACCGCTCGGGCTCGAGATGCATATCGCGCCCAACGGGGGAGTCGACGACTACGGTCTCTCGGTCGAGTGCATGACGGGGCTGGATAGCGACCCTTCGTCCGTCGAGGTCAGCGCTCGGTTTGACGAGGCAGTGATCTCAAGGGCGCTCCTGGCTCGTCTGCTCGACAGGTTCCAACACACGCTCAACCAATGCTCGCACTTCCTGAGCAGCGCGGGGCAGAGCAAGGGGGTACTCGTTGGCGACCTCGATATGATCAGCCCCAAGGAGGCAAGTGAGCTCGCGCTGTGGAACAGCCAGATGCCGCCGCAGAAGCAGGCCTTGGTCCACGAACTTGTCAGGCAAGCAGGGCTCGTCCGCCCCGAAGCACCAGCCATCTGCTCCTGGGACGGCCATCTCTCCCACGCCGAGCTGGATGTCCTCGTGCAGAGATTGGCGCACCGCCTGGCCGGGCTCGGCGTGGGTCCCGAGGATGCCGTGCCGGTGTGCTTCGACAAGTCCAAGTGGGTCATCGTGTCCATACTTGCGGTCCTGCGTGCCGGGGGGGTCGTCGTCCCCATCTCTGCAGAGCCGTTCCAGCGCGCGCAGGCCATCCTCGACGACACGCAGGCGCAGGTCGTGCTGACGACATGCTCGTATGCGCCTCGGTTCTCCAAGATAGCCCACGTCGTCGTGGTCGACCATGACCTCTTCGCCTCCTTGCCCGTCCCCACGCATGAGCTCGCGGTTCTCGCCAAGCCGAGCAATGCCGCCTTCATCATATACACCTCTGGCTCCACGGGCACGCCAAAGGGTGTCGTCCTCGAGCACGCGAGCATGTCGACAAGCATGCAAGCCCACGGTGCGAGGTTTGGCATGGGCCCGGACACGCGCGCCTTCCAGTTCGCCAGCTTCACCTTTGACATATCGCTGCACGACATGATCACGACGCTCCAGTTCGGCGGCTGCGTGTGCATGCCGTCCGAGGAGGAGCGGATGGCCGATGCCGCGGGGGCGATGAGGCGGATGCGCGTCAACTACACTTTCCTGCCCCCCCGGGTCCTCCCTACTCTCGATCCATCCGCCATCCCGGGACTGAAGACCCTGGTCGTCGGCGGAGAAGCCACCCAAGCCGAGCACATGGCACCCTGGCTGGGTCGGATGCGCGTCTACAACGCGTACGGCCCCGCGGAATGCTGCATCGTCTCTACCTGTACCGAGCTTGTCGACCTGGCCCAGATGACCAAAATCGGCCATGCCCTGGCCGCGGGCCTATGGGTTGTCGATGAAACAGACCCCGGTCGTCTTCTCCCAGTTGGTTCCGTCGGAGAACTGCTCATCGAAGGACCGCTCCTTGCCAGGGGCTACCTCAACGACCCCGACAAGTCCTCGGCCGCCTTCATCGCCAACCCCGCATGGCTCCAGCGCAGCGAGTTCGCCAATCTAGCCAGCAGCGGTTCCAGCAGCAGCAGCAGCAGCAGCAGCGAGCGCAGGCTCTACCGAACCGGGGATCTCGTGAGGCAGAACGACGACGGGTCCCTCACATACGTTGGGAGGAGAGACAGCCAGGTCAAGATCCGTGGTCAGAGGGTCGAGATCGGAGAGATCGAGCACCACCTGAAGCGCCACGAATCCGTGTGTGACGCGGCGGTCCTCCACCCCACCCGGGGTCCTGCTCGCTCCCGGCTCGTCGCCCTGCTATCTCTCACCGCGTTGCTGGGGCCAGTCGCGCCCAAAGTGCAGCCCACGGCGCCGGAACAAGCGAGCACCGCCAATGCTCTGGTTCGGCATCTGCGGGAGCAGCTCTTTGACAGTCTGCCGTCGTACATGGTCCCCAGCGCGTGGATATCCCTGCGGTTCTTGCCACAGAACAGCTCCAACAAGATCGATCGCCGGAAGCTCACACAGTGGCTAGAGGGTTTGGACGAGGACGAGCTGGATCGCATCACCCACAGACAAGAGGATGACATGGCGACATCCCCCCAAGATGACTTGCAAAAGAAGCTTCAGATGATGATCGTCGACATCCTCAGGATACCGGCCGAGAAGGTAGCCATGAACCGCTCGTTCCTGAGCCTGGGCGGAGATTCCATCAGCGCGATGCAGGTGGTCTCGCACGCGCGCCTTCGACACGGCATCTCCATGACTGTTCGGGATGTCCTCCAGAGCTCTTCCATCGCTCAGCTCGCCGGCAAGGCCACTGCTGGGGCCGAAAGACTCATTTCGCCCGTCGAGGTTGCCAAGACGACATCTTCTCCCCTGGCTACGCTGCTCAAACAGCTCCAAGAGACCGAGGCGAGCAACCTGAAAGAAGACGTCGGCGGCGTGGACATGACTTTTTCTGAAATGTCTCGCTTGCGGGCCGAGATCATGACCCAGGCTTGCATCCAAGACTTTGGTCTGGTCGAGGATGTCTTCCCCTGTTCCCCAATCCAGCAGGGTATCATCATTAGCCAGATCAAGGGACACGCTACCTACGCCGTGTGGCAGGTCTGCCAGATACTGCCCTCCGAGGGGACAGGTCGGGTTGACTTGGACAGGCTGTCGTGGTCTTGGGAGTCGGTTGTCAGACGTCATCCGATGCTGAGAACAGTTTTCGTGCAGTCGTCCACGGCTCGGCGGCAACGTTTCTATCAGGTTGTCCTGAGCAACTGGCAGCCTTCAGTCCGCATCGTTCGGCCGGATGGCGTTGTTGATGTCGCTATGCATCTCGCACAGGAGAAGCCGGCTGTGTACGAGCCCGGCGAGCCGCCCCATTCCTTGTCTCTCTGCGCGACGCAGTCGGGCAGCAGCGTGTACGCGAAGCTTGAGATCAGCCACGCTCTCGTAGACGCTTCTTCCCTCGGCCTGGTGCTTCGAGACGTCGTCCTTGCGTACGAAGGTGCTCTGCCGGACGTGGCGGCTCCTTCGTACAGCACCTACGTCGATTTCCTGCAGCGAACCCCCGAGGACGAGTCCCTGGCGTTCTGGAAACACCGGCTGGCCGACGCCCAGCCTTGCTACCTGCCACCATCGACCACGCCGGAAACGAAGACGCGACGCCTACAGTCGGTGTCCACGCGCATCGAGAGCGCCGTCTCCCTGCACGCCTTCCGCGACGCCCACGGGGTAACCCTTGCGAACCTGATGCAGCTGGCATGGGCCGTTGTGCTGTCTCGGTACACGGGGTCTGCCGACAGCATCTTTGGCTACCTCACGAATGGCAGGGACGTCGCCGTCCCGGGGGCCGATGAGATCGTCGGTCCCATGATAAACATGATGGTCGCGAGGGTCCAGCTCGAACAAATGCCGCCAACCGTCGCCCAGGCGGCGCGGCGCGTGCAGGACGACTTCTTCGAGGCGTTTCCCAACCAAAGAACGTCGCTCGGCAGCATCCACCACGCCCTTCGGCTCCCTTCTGGCCAGAGCCTCTTCAATACCACCGTGTCCTACTTCCGCCGGTCCCCGCAAGAGGCGCCGACTTCCTCCGCCTTGACGGTCCGGGCGGTCGCCGGAGAAGACCCTACCGAGTACGATGCGAATCTACGTATCCTGGCCAGCGATGACAGGATCGAGCTGTCGGTGCAGTATTCGACCCACTTCATGGACAGAGAGACAGCCCGGCTGGTCCTGGAGAGCTTCAAGCAGACCCTCCTCTCCATCTCGGCTAGCCCAAGCGCGCCCCTGAACGAGCTGCCATCCTTAACCGCCTCGGATATCGAGAAGCTGCGGTCGTGGAACTCCGCCGTCCCGCATATAGCCGAGCCCGATTGTGTCCACAACGCCATCCGCCAGCAGTGTCTTTCGCGACCGGACGCGCAGGCGGTCTGCGCGTGGGACGGCACGCTTGGATATGCCGAACTTGCCATGCTGTCGGACCGGCTGGCCGCCCACCTTCAGGTGCTGGGTGTTGGTAAGGAGGTCACGGTCGGCTTCTGCTTCGAGAAGTCCATGTGGGCCATCGTCGCCATGTTGGCCGTTCTCAAGGCTGGGGGAGTGGTCGTGCCCCTGGGTATCCAATTTCCCCAACAACGCCTTGAGCTGATTCTGGAGAACACAAAACCGGCGGTGGTGCTGACAACAGAGAGACACGTGGCCAAGTTTGAGGGGTTAGATATCCCGCACAGGCTCATCGTCAGCGCCGCCTCGATCCAAGTTCTTCCCGACCCCGCCAGCGTTCCCCCAGTGCCAGAGCTGGGGCCCGAGGACGCTGCGGTCATCATATACACCTCGGGATCCACTGGTGTCCCCAAGGGGGTTGTGCTCACGCACGGCAGTCTGAGCGCCAGCCTCGACGTACATGGCGCAAAGGTCGGCCTCGGCATCGGCACCAGGGCGCTCCAGTATTCGGCATATGTGTTCGATCTCAGCCTCCTCGACATCCTGGGCACCCTCCGTTTCGGCGGCTGCGTCTGCGTGATTTCGGAAGACGAGAGAATGGACCTCAGCCGGCTAGCGGCCACGATCGGAGCGATGAAGGTCAACTTTGCTGTCTTGACGCCAACCGTCGCCGGCATTCTCGCCCCGACTAGTGTCCCTTGCCTGGAGACGTTAGTCCTGGCAGGAGAGGCTGTCCAGCCAACCTTGGTGGAGACCTGGTCGACCAGGGTGGTCTTGTTCAACGGGTACGGACCAGCCGAGTGCACGGTGCTGTCCACCATCAGCGGGCCTGTGATGGACAAGGACAGATCCGGCAATGTGGGCAACCCTCTCGCTGTTACCACTTGGGTTGTCGACCAGGAGGATTACAACTCCCTTGTGCCCATCGGGGCAGTCGGCGAGCTCCTGATCGAAGGTCCGCTCCTCGCTCGCGGATATCTCCACGACCCGGAGAAGACGGCAGCTGCGTTCATCACCGACCCGGGATTCGTGGCTGGACTCGGGCTTGCGGCGTCAGAGGGACGAGATCATCCTCGCCGCATGTACCGGACGGGTGACCTCGTGAGACAGAGTCCAGTCGACGGTTCCATCACGTACGTCGGGCGGAGAGACAGCCAGGTCAAAATCAGGGGCCAGAGGCTGGAAGTCGGCGATGTCGAGTACTGGACGAGGCGAGCCTTCCCGCAGGCCCAGATGGTTGCGGCTGATCTCATCGCCCCCGCATCGCGCAACGGTGAGCCGATGCTCGTCGTCGTCCTTGAGCTTCCCGGCAAGACGGGAGAAGGGGACGTCGCAAGCTCGGCCGCGCTCCCGTTCCTCCCCGCTACAGATGCATTACGCTCCGCTTTTTGTGCTCTTCGGGACGCTCTGGTGGATGCGCTGCCGCCGTACATGGTCCCGTCGCTGTACATTCCAGCTGCGCGCATTCCCCTGTCGGCTTCCGGAAAGCTGGACCGGAAACATCTCAGGTCCCTTCTCAGCTGCTTAGACGGCCACCAGCTGTCCCAGTACGCCCCGAATGATGCTCCGGTTCCGTCGCTGCCTCTGGCCGGTACGGAAACGAGGCTGCGGGACCTCTGGGTCTCCGCGCTGGGCGTCACCGGGGATCATGTGGATGTTGGGCCATCGTCTCACTTCTTCCGTCTTGGGGGCGACTCGGTCACTGCAATGCGTCTTGCCGCCCTGGCAGCAGATACGGAGCCCGTAATACGACTCACCGTTGCGGATGTCTTCAAGCACCCGGTATTACGAGACATGTCGTCCGCGGCGGACGCCCATGCCGCCGACGTGTCAAGCGCGACCTCTGTCGATGCCCCTCCTCCGTTCTCGCTGATGCCCGCAGATTGGAACGCCGAGGATGGTCTCTCACGAATCGCCACGCGCTGCGATGTTGCTGTTGACGCCATCGAGGACGCCTACCCGTGCACGCCCCTCCAAGAGGGCCTCTTGGCTCTCACTGCCCGGGAACCGTCAGCCTATGTCGGCCGTTGGGTCTTCAAGATGGACGACACCGTCGACAGCGATCGGCTCCGTGCCGCCTGGGAGAGGGTCTCGGATGCAGCTCCGATCCTCCGCACCAGGGCGCTGGAGGGCGAGGATGGACAAGCCAGTGTCCAAGTCGTCGTCCGTGGGCCCTTGCGGTGGGAGGCCGTCTCGTGCGAGGTTGACCAATTCATCTCGCACGGCGAGACTGAACCCATCGGCTTCGGGACGGAGCTCACCCGGCTCGCTGTTGTGACCGCATCGACTGGCCGCTTCTTCGTATGGACGGCCCATCACAGCGTGTACGACGGATGGACTGCTAGAAAGGTGCTGGAGGCGGTCCGCGCGGCATACACGGAGGAAGAGATGCCGACCTTTGCGCCCTACACGCGCTTCATCCAGTACCTCCTGCGCTCGAATGCCAGCCGAGATGCCGACGAGTATTGGCGCTCTCAAGTCAAGGGCGCTACTGATGTCGGTTCCGGTTTCCCCATCGTTCCTCCAAACCATCGGCCTGGGCCATCGTCGTCTGCCAGCCTGCACGTCCCTGCAGCCGAGGGAGACAGCACAGTCACCACGGCCACCCTTCTCAGAGCGGCGTGGGCACTCGTGCTGTGCCAAGAAACAGGTAGCAGCAACGTCCACTTTGCCGCGCCCCTCTCGGGTCGCACGGCGCCGGTACCGGGTATCTTGGACATTGCGGCGCCGACGCTCGCCACCGTCCCTGTTTGCATGAGCATCGACCGCAACAGCTCCGTCTCCGAGTTCCTAGCCTCCGTGCAGAAGCAGGCTACGGAAATGATAGCGTTCGAGCACGTCGGCCTGCAGCGCATCAACCAGATACTCGCGGGCAGAGCGCTCGTGATCAACCACCTCTTTGTCGTTCAGCCGTTCTCGGACCGCCCAGGTCAAGAAACATCACTGCTGCCCCCTGGTCTGACGGCGGCAGAGCGGGCCGCTTCCTCTTCTGCATTCCATAGACAACCCCTGGTCCTGGAGTGCAACACAGGGTTGGGGCAGGAAGATGGCGGTGTTAAACTGGAGGCATACTTCGACGAAGCCGTCATCTCGCCCGAGAGGATGCAGTCTATCCTTGGTCGCCTGAGCCACTTCTTCGTCCAACTGCGAGCCGCGTCCGCCTCTACGGAGGCCACCGGTAAGCAAGACATTCGTCTGTCGCAGCTCCAACCCTTGGCTCCGAAAGACGTTGCGAGCATCCGTAAGTGGAACACGTGGACCGCGGCCACCCGTGCGCCTGGGAGCGACGAGTGCGTACACGAGCTGTTCCGCCAACAAGCTCTTCTACGGCCCGGAGATCAAGCCGTGTGCGCGTGGGACGGGGAGCTTTCCTATGGCGACCTCGACACCTTGTCGCTCCGACTTGCCTGCCATCTTGCGGGTCTCGGCGTCGGGCCCGAGGTTCCCGTGCCCATGATTTTCGAAAAGTCCGTCTGGGCTGTTGTCGCACAGCTGGCCATTCTCAGATCGGGAGGCGTCATCGTGCCCATCGGACACAAGTACCCCATACATCGAGTCCGAGATGTCATTCAGTCCACAGGTGCGAACATCCTCCTCAGCTCGAGACACTCTGGCGAGCACACTGAACTCGTCCGCCACGTCTTGGCCGTGGATGAGGCTCTTCTGAGAGGGTTACCCTCTGGGTGTAGTAGTGCGGGGGAATGCTCACATGCAGCCCCAAACCCATCCAACGCCGCGTTCATCCTCTTCACTTCCGGGAGCACGGGCGTCCCGAAAGGTGTGGTCCTCGAGCACCAGTCGCTGGCGACGAGCCTTCGAGCAGAGAGAGACCTCTTCGCTCCCGGCAGAACGAGAGCGTTGCAGTTCGCTTCGTACACGTTCGATGTCAGCATTGCCGAGACGTTTGTACCGCTCATATCAGGCGGCTGCGTGTGCATACCCTCCGAGGACGACCGTGTCAGCAATCTCGCGGGGGCGATGGAGAGGATGGCTGTCGACCTCGCGTTCTTGACGCCGACAGTCGCTGGCCTGCTGCGGCCTGAGCAAGTGCCTCGGCTGGAAACCCTGGTGTTCCTCGGCGAGGCCCTTAGGCCAGAGGTCGCCACCCCCTGGGTCAACAGCCCCGTTCGGGTCTTCAATGCGTACGGTCCGACAGAATGCAGCATCAATTCTACCTCGAGCTGCAGGATCACGGACCCGGACGAGGCCCCATGCATCGGGACAGCCATCGCTGGCGTCAACTTGTGGGTGGTGGATCCATCCGACCATCAGCGCTTGGTCCCCATCGGCACCCCAGGCGAGCTCTTCATTGAAGGCCCGCTTCTCGCGCGCGGATACCTGGGCGACCCCGAAAGAACGGTCGAGGCGTTCGTGACAAGTCCGGCATGGCTCGAGCACTCCGAGTTCGGGCCGACCCAAGGGAGACGGTTCTACCGCACCGGTGACCTCGTGCAGCAGGCCTACGACGGTTCCATCGCCTATCTCGGCCGTCGTGACACCCAAGTCAAGCTGCACGGCCAGAGACTGGAGATCGGGGAGATCGAGCACTGGATCGAGAAGATGCTCGGTTCTCTGGCAAGCGGGGTGGCGGTCGGGCTCTTGGCTCCTGGGGAGCTGACTGACCCATCCGTGCCGGAACCAGTCCTGGCGGTTGTCGTGGAAGTGAGAAGGTCGAGTGTAGAGGCAGCGCAGGAGGTGGTGGTGGTGGCCGAGCAAGCTTCACTCTCCGTGTTGCCTCTGTCAAACGACTTGCTCGAGTCGTTCAGCCAGTTGAAGGGCTCACTCGTCAAGGTACTGCCGCCGTACATGGTGCCCCAGATGTATATCCCAGTCAACAAGCTCCCGACGACAGACTCGGGCAAGCTGGATCGGCGGGTGGTCTGGGCGACGATCGGGCGGGCCAGCACATTGTCTCAGTACTCCCTAGCCATTGACCGGCCGAAGATGGCTCCTCGCACCGCGACGGAGAAGCAGTTGCAACGACTTTGGGCGTCGGTGCTGAGAAAGCCGGTCGACAACATCGGTGCCACCGACGACTTCTTCCAGTCTGGCGGTGACTCGATATCAGCCATGCGTCTGGTGGCCAAGTCGCGAGACGCTGGGGATCAGATGCGCCTGACCGTTGGTGACATCTTCCGATGCCCGATTCTGTCCGATCTCGCAGCGTTACTCGATGGCGGACGGACGGCAGCTCTACCTCAAGAGGTCGAATACCGGCGGTTCTCATCGATAAGAGCCCCCGAGCCAGGCGAATTCGTTGCAAGATCCGTTGTGCCGCTGCTCACATGGCCGGGAGCAGTCATTGATGTCGCCCCAGTCACGGATTTCCAGGCCTTGTCGGTGGTCTGCACACTGAGAACTTCCCGCGACCTGCTTGCCCATGTTACCTTGGACAGCCATGGGCCCTGTGACATTGAGAGGTGGAGGGAAAGCTGCTGGAATCTTATCGAACGGCATGAGACGCTTCGAACGGCATACGTCTTCGTCGAAGAGCTGTTGCAGGTGGTTCTGGAGGAGTGGCGGCCCGATATCCCGCACTTTGCCGTCGACATTGACGAGGATATGGAAGCCTTCACCAAGAAATTGATTTCGGAGGACATGAACCGCACCCCGCGCCTCGGACAGCCGTTTGTCGAATTTGCCATCATCACCACCCCAACGATGCATCGTATCGTGTTCCGAGCCAGCCACGCAGAGTACGACGCCATATCCATATCGTACTTCCTCGGGGACCTTGCGGCCATATATGCCGGTGAGCTAACAGCGGACCGGTCGTCGAGCTTCATGCGTTATGTTTCCGGACTCGGCTTGCCGGAGGCGCAGGCCAACGAGCAAAGTCGCCGTTTTTGGAAGAATCTCCTGGAAGACGCCTCGATGCCGGCGATTGCTCCACCCAACCGGGTCGGCCCTTCAACACTCATCCGCCACGCTACCCGCTCCGCTTCCTTGGCAGCCCGGCGACCCGGTCCCGACAGCTTGACCGCCACGCCCGCAACTCTGGTCCGAACTGCCTGGGGACTCACGCTCGCTCGTTACACCGGCTTGACCGACGTTGTGTTCGGTGAGGTTGTGTCGGGCCGAAACACTGGGGAACCTGCAGCTGCCGGCGCTGCGGGCTGTTGCGTGAATATTGTCCCCGTGCGCACCGTCTTCCGTCGCGGCGAGTCAGTCCGCGATCTCCTCGGCGACGTTCAGGCCCAGCACATGGCGCGTCTGCCACACGAAACGGTCGGCTTCCGGGATACTTTTGGAAAATGGACCGAACGGAGATCTGCATTCTTCACACATGTCAACCATGCTGACCATGCACTGCAATGGTCACTGCGCATCGGGGAGGCCACCTACCACGCGGGGTTCAACTTGCACGACCGCGCCCAGGCCCTGTCGGACATTGCAATCACATCGGTTTCTCACCCCGACCGTATCGAGGTGGCGTTTGGATATCGTGAGGGGGCAGTCTCGAGGGATGTGGCCGAGCAGTTGCTGTCCTGCTTGTGCGCTGCGATTGAGCTTCTCTCGGCGGAGTCCTCGGGGACGATGTTGTTGGATTCGCTGCTCGCTGAGCGTGGCGAGGAGATCCTTGGAGCGGTCAGCAAGCGTGACTCGGCAGAGGCCGAGGAGGATGACGGAATGCTGGAGGACAAGCACGAGGTATGGGAGCTGATCGGGGCAGGTTACGAGGCTTTTCGACTTCACCAGGAGGCAAGGGAGGTGAGCGTTGATAACATCGTCACGAGCGTCTTTGGGTGAATTCGCAGACCCGCACCCGTTGTGAAACGCTTGGTTGTATTGGTAGGCATGATGCATCTGTAGTAGTCGGAATGGTCGGGAAAGGGCAGGAGAAAGGGTCTTGTTGTAGCATAGAAATGCAAACAATGCAATTGATGGTGAGCGAATGCTGCAAGCTGAGAATCCGATGGGGTTTTGGTGGGTGGCTCCACTTCGTGGAAAGCCGCGACTTTCTTGTCACCGATACAACATGCATCCGTGATGAGGAGAGCGCAGTTCATGAGAAACGCAGGCGCGTGTTGGCAGTGCGCGACAATGCATAGGATCCGCTTCATGTCCGGTGAGGCGGCTCTGACAAAAAACATCTCCCATCCATTCCGTCTGCCTACTGGCTTCCTTTAATCTTTTCTCTGCTCCCTCTTCCTCTCTTCGTATAATAACAAGTCCTTTTCCCCAGTTCAAGGTCGGCACCGTGACAATTTTTTTTTTAATTTTTTTTTTTTTTTTTTGGGT
>Ga0247765_1000919_pt1 | contig 17968 bp, 14 predicted proteins | sample UWRJL106311C6_FD_179949 | JGI IMG/M metagenome (GOLD analysis project Ga0247765, IMG submission 179949) | Plant litter microbial communities from Arlington Agricultural Research Station in Wisconsin, United States - UWRJ-L106-311C-6 | ecosystem: Environmental > Terrestrial > Plant litter >... | reverse complement strand
GTCTTTCTTTTTTAGTTTTTCCTTTTTAAATTTTTCTCTTTTTTTTTTTTTTTTTATTTTTTTTTTTTATTTTGAAAAAAAAAAAAAAAAAAAAAAAAACTAATAATACGGTATGTAAGCGGTCGGGGAATTCAAGATTTTAAAACGCTTAACCGAAGAGGTGGGCGTGGGGCCGTTTCGTTTTCTCAAGTATCGACATGGCATTGGCATGTAATACCTCAGGTTCCATCATTCCAGTGTCTGAGTTTGCAGTGAGACAAGGTCAATGCTTCATCGACAAAAAAGCAAACGCAACTTGCAAGTCACTGTCAGTGACACTAACAAAAAAACAAAAACAAAAAAAAACAACTTATACCGTCAAGATTGCTCAATGTGGGGATAGATTGTCGACGTGGGCCTGATTCGAACAGACGCTCCCGAAAGAACAAGATTTCGAGTCTTGCGCATTAGACCACTCTGCCACCACGCCATCCATGCTTTGTTTGTTACCTTGGGATCTGATGAATGCCGAACCCTCGGAGCTCATTTCGTGGTTGGGACAAGAACGGCAGCTCGAGAGAGATAGGGAAGCGCGGGTAGTGCTCCTCGACAGCAATGCCACATCACATTGAAGATTGGAAGGTGTTTCAGTCCCATTCCAGGACGCGACAAAGGATCAGCTCGATCAGCTCCATGCAATCCTCCACCCTCTTATTGGACAACTCGACAATCACTGCAGGGCTTCATTCTAAGCCACAGGGTCTGTCCCGAAGGGTGAAACTTATCTTTTTGAGAGAAAGACCCGGTTCAGGCTTGCAGCGCGATGCTTGCAGGCAGGTCCCATTTTAAGGACGAATTGCTGCAACGGTTTTGTTCCAGGGGACAACAGAGTGCCGGCACCGGGAAGGGTTTTGATTCGCTGTTGATTCGCTGTGGTGCACTGCTCCACCCTTGCTCCCTTGCTGCGCACACTTGAGCGGTGGGAAAAAAAGGTCCCTGCTGTTTGGGCTGTTTTTCGCGAAGGTTTCCCAATTGGTATAATTTGTCCTGTCGCAACCCCTGAACACCACATCACCGCAAACCGTCAGGTTCACGACTGCCCAACTTGGTCAGCAAAGTTCCTGCTCAAAAAGTTCAGCAGCGCGATATAAATAGACGACAGCATAAATAAAGAGCAAAATGATACCTATAATGGGGATCAATCATCTCGGACGGACTGAAGAGGAGGATTGATATCTGACAGCAACTCCCTTTCCTGCTTCTCCAACTTGGACAGCCACAACACCAACACCAACACCAGCCAAGATTTGGTCTCTTTTTCTGTTTGCCTCGGTCTCGATTCAGCCTTTCTCAGATTAACCTCCCGCCATGAGCATCTCAACCGTGAGAATCTACATCAACTCGGCGCTCGAGTACATTGACTCGCCCTATCGCGTCGATGATGTCGAGCCCAACCTCGTGCAGGCCGAGCAACGCCTCGCCAACATTGACCCCGCCGAGGCAGCTCCCTTTTACCAGCAAATCGCCGAGATCCGTGCTCGACTCGATGACATTGTCAAGCCCGCGGATGCTCGCCAGGTCAGCGCCGCTCAGGGCAAGATCCGTCAGGCCCGCGACTACATTGACACCAACCGGGGCCAGCTCAACCAAGGCGACAAAGACTACGTCGAGGAGCTGTTTCGCATGGCGGAGCAGTTTCTGGGAAACATCACCGATGAGCGCAAAGCCGACCGTTTGAAGGCTCCGGTTCGTGCCGAGATGGACCAGATCCGCGCCCAGTACGGAACCAACCAGACCGCTCCTCCCCCTCCCCCTCCCAAGCCTGTGGCGCCTCCACCGTCTCAGGGATACCAGGATGCGAAGAGGGCCGTCTTTTGGGCGAATGAATATTTCGATTCCCCAGGTCGTCTCGACCAGGTAGAGCCCGAGTTGGTCAAAGCCGAGGGTTTTCTCCAGGGGGACTTGTCCAACGAGGCTGAAGAGCTGCGTGGCCAGATCGCTGCTCTGCGTGAGAAGATTGCCGACACGGTGTCTCCGCAGGATGAGTCTGCCGTGCGTATGGCTCGACTTGAGATTTCCAATGTGCGCGAGTACATGGACCGACAGCGGGAATTTCTCAACAGGGGAGACACCAAGCAGAACCTCGAGGACCAGCTGCAGCGCATCATCGACGGTACCCTCAGCCGGATTAAACACCCGCGCAAGGGCGATGAGCTCAAGGCTCCTCTGCTGGCCGAGATTAATCGCATCCGTGCTGAGATTGGGGCCATTCCGGCTCCAAGCTATCAGCGACCTCAGGAAAGCCAGTCATCCTCGTATTATCAGTCCCAGCCCCAGTCTCAGCCCCAGTCCCGGGGTGTTCCTGTCCAAGCACAACAACAGCAATACGGACACTACCAGTCTCAGCCCAGTGCCCCCCCTCCCGCTACTCGCGCTCCAGTTGATGCCACCTCCACTATCCCCCCCTCGTACGAAGACCAAAACCTCCTCAACCGCGCCCGTCGCACGCTCGGCCAGGCCCGGAACAACATCGAGTCCCGCCGCACTGAGGGTGTGGAGAACCTCTTCTTCGACGCCACCAACACCGTTGCGCCCGTTGACCCTGCCCACAAAGCCAGCTTGCTTGATGAAATCGAGCAACTACGTAGAGATCTCGAAAACACCCGCCTCGCGGAGAATACCCGCTCCTTAACCAGCGAGTTGGATCGAAGACTCGACGGCGTGCGCGAGGATGTGAACTACCCGGACCGACTCAAGTATTCGCTCATGTCCTTTACGGATCGTTTCGGGAGGGAAGATGTACGACGGACGTTGACCGACTCTGTATATCGGGATTATGAATCGCGATTGGCAAGTATCCTCGCAGAAGGCCAGGAGAAGAAAAAGAGGGAGATTCTAGAAGAGAGAGCGAAGCCTGCGCTCCAAAAACTGCAGGATCGGCTGGCGACGAATCCGTTTTCGGGATTGCAGCACTATGAAGCGAATAAAGTCGATGGAGAACTGAGGAGTATGCGCTGGGCAGTAGAGAAGGAACTGAACCAGCTGCCCGAAGGGGATGCGGATAGAGAGAGGCTGTTCGGGGAGCTAAAGGGGACGGATGACAAGTTTGCGGCGTATTCGAATGAGTGGGGGAAGGAGGGTAAGTTTTTCTCTTTCTTTCTTTTCCTCTCATCTTCCCTTTCTCTCAACTTTCCGCCTGGGCTCTTTCCGCTGACAGTTAACAAGAAATCTACCAATCCATGCGCAACCAATGGCAAATCGTCAAAAACATCATCGACGGCTGGCAGGACGAACAGCCCGCCGCCGCGACCCAACCGCTCGAGGACCCCAACATGCCCAAGACGCGTCTCGCCGTGCAGCGGGTGCATTATTTCCTCCATGACGATTCCTCCATAAACGACACCCGCTCTTCCAACCCGGGCGATTCCGTAATCGCCTCCATCGACCGCGAAGCACAATCCTTGTTTGACGCTGCGGCAAATAAACTCGCCTCGGCATTCTACGCCATCGTCGACGCCGCCGAGGCCATGGAAACCCCCATTGAAGACCGGTGGATGCGGGAAAAAGCCTCGCTGCTCGTGGGCACCGCGCAGGGCTCGTTTGAAAACACGTCGTTTTACGAACCCGTCATGGCGCGCGTCAATGCTCTCGATCAGCGCTGGAAAGATGAGCTTGCCGCGGTGCAGAAAGCGCGCGAGGAACTCTGTGCTAAGCTCTCGAGAGAAAACCGTGAGAAATGGCCCGCCATCGCGGCGAGGATCCAGACGGTCGGAGGGCCGAATTTCGATCCGTACGCGGCTAAGCCGGGCGATGCGGTCCATCTCGGCGGCGTGTATAATCGCGCCGGATGGGATTTTGGGGCAGACTCGTTTGGGTTTTCGATGAGACTAAATGGGGTTCCGCTAGGGGGGATTTATGAAGATTATATCGGGACGGCAATGGAATATGCGGCGTATCATCAGAAATTGAGGATTGATGATCATGAGGATTGGGATTTGGTCGGCGTGGTGCTGGGATGGGGCAAGATTAGAGAGAGGACAACAACAAGGATTAGGAGGGATTATAGCTCCCAGGAAGAGACCATCGAGGAGTGGCTGCCGGTGGATTGTCTGCGCATGAAGGTGATTGCGCTGCGGGCGGGGCCGGTATTGGCGGGGCCGCCGAATTAAGGGGGCATGTTGACAGAGAGAGTGAGAGAGGGTGGATAGATGTGGATTTTGGCGAGAAGCAAGGTCTCTTTTGCATCTTTTACAAATTTGCCGCAATGAATAAAAGGTTTCGCCTTTATCGACATGGAGTGGATCTCAGTCCAGAACAGGTCCAGAGCCTGTATCCTCACTCGACACCCCCTCCTCTCCCCTCCTTCCAGTGCAGTTCTCAACGCAGTAAGGCCAGAACACAGAACCTCTCTCTCCCCATCAGTACGCGGCACAGCCCTAACGGAACAAAAAGGTCATCTCACACGCAACAAGAAGACTGACCTGGAGAATGGAGAACCTAGGAATCGAACCCAGTACCTCTCGCAGAGAGTAGAATACTTTGTAACAGTATTGCTAAGCGAGCGCTCTACCAGATGAGCTAGCCCCCCTGAATCAATTCCTTGGAGACTTGTGTCTGTTGTATGCTTGGTAAGGGGCGAAAGTTGGAGCGATCAGATTGTGTGCCGTCTTTTGAGTGCGAGGAAGGTGCGTTGAAGCGTTGAAGCACGGCATGATGACAAGATCACATGGGTGGTTAGGGTTAATCTCCGTCTGCAGCATTTTGCATCTTGCACCGCCCAGCAGATATTATTTTTCCGTTTCTTTAAAATGGCAGTGCGCCCTCTGCCCAAGTTTACCGTTCAGTTGCCGTCGCCCACTCAGACATGCATCTCGGCGCGTGTCTGCCAAGAGGCTGTCAGGTCCGCCTGTTTTCCTGGTTTCTGCCTTCCCGCCGACGAACCAATAGTTAGTGTCCGCTCTGCTGGGCACCCCCGCATCTACCCTGGGCTCAGACTCGACACTCGACCCAATTCAGAATGGCATTATCTTGCACTGCCACGAAGCTCGATGGAGGGACTTTGCTCTCATGTCGGCGATATTTTCCTGCTCGCAACATGTTGTGCCGGTCCCAAATTTAATCCAATCCGACTAACTTTAAACCCCCATGGCTACCACCAAGAGGAGAACACAAAATCGTCGGAGACGGCCTCGTGTCCCACCACAACCCCCACGCAACAATCAACCCCAACCCCTCCCCCCGCAGCTCGACCTCCACAATCGCCAAATACGCATCTTGCGCCTGCTGCCTGCACCGAACAGAACAGACCCAATACAGTGTGCTCTCTACACTGCCTATCTCGATGATGATCCTTCTTACGAAGCGCTTTCGTACGCGTGGGGAGATGCCACCGTGACGAGGCAGATTTTCGTCAATAAAAGTCGCGTCAACGTCACGGAAAACCTCGCTGCCGCGCTGCGAAACCTCCGTCGCCGTTTCCACGACCGGTGTCTCTGGGTGGATGCTCTGTGCATCAACCAGCGAGATGATGCCGAAAAGTCGCACCAGGTTAATTTGATGAAGGACATTTATGCTAGGGCACCCAATACGATCCTTTGGCTGGGAGATTACTTGGATGGTTCTTCCTCGCTCCCACCGCACACAATGGGAACGTCACCAGTGAGGAGATGCCCCAGTGCCGCAATGAGTAGGAGGGAGGTTGCCACGGCATTTCGATTTCTGAGACGACTTGCCAGAGACGAAGACGGAGCTTGTGACGTTCCACTGACGAGAAGACTGGCGGCCCAACCGCCTGGACCCGAGTGCTTTGAGGCCATGAAGAGCCTTTTAGCATTGCCCTGGTGGTCGCGAATATGGACAGTACAGGAAGCGGTCCTGCCGAAACGGCCTACCGTCATGTGTGGCACCATGCAGATTCCATTAGAGATTGTGCTCAAAGCGTCGAGCAACTCGGAACGCCATCGCTTCAAATGTGGCCGCTGCAGGCAACCTGGTTTGGGCGTCCTTTGGGACACAATCCATCCTATACAGTTTGTGAGGCTGACGGGAGACGTCACGCCGGAGCTTTTTGCCGACGCCCTAATCATGTTTCGGTATCGAAAAGCGTCAGACCCGAGGGATCGCGTCTTCGCCCTCCTGGGCCTGGGTGCCACCATCACCGCCGACTACTCTCTGTCCTGCAAAGAGGTGTTTATTAACTCCGCACGCCAGCAGATTGTTCAGTCAGGTCACCTTATCTTTCTAAAAAGAATCGCGGAACGAAATCGGAGTCCGGACCTTCCATCCTGGGTTCCCGACTGGTGCGCAGAACCGGACGGCTATGTCAGCCAATCCACGGCATGGTCCCACGTGTACAAGTTCTACAACGCCGCCAGTGGAAAGCGTGCGATAATTGGGCATTCTGATTCTGAATCGGTTTTGGCCTTGCAGGGGTGGGTGACCGACAAGGTTTCCATGGTCAGCGACTACGTTACGTGGGACAACGAGGATCGGTTTACTGTTGCCGATCAGTGGAAGGACATGATGATGAAATCCCAGAATTGTTGTCCCTACCAAGAGGGTTACGAAGAAGCCTTTTGGCGATTGACGGTATGTGACGTTTTCATTGCCGAAGACGACAAAAGACCGGGATTCTACTACCGACGCGCCGTCGCCGAGGATGAGGCCGAATCGAAGAGAACTTGGGGTGCGAATGCGTCCAGGGAGATGATTGCTCCGTTTGCACAAGGCAAGCAGTTTTTGTCGTGCCAAGGAGCTAGTCAAGCCACCTGAGCCACCTATGACCAAGAGCTTGCTCTCAGCTGTGGCTGAGCTATTTCCTTTGTATATAAAAACCACAACTCGCCCCAGCTCCCGCTGGGGCTCACACTTAGAACAATATACCTTCTAATTACAAGCTCATGCTTCTAGTTCCTCCAGCGACGGCATCGCAGTTTTTCATAACGGAAAGCGGAAGGATCGGGGTTGGAGAGGTGGGTATTACCGTTGGTGATGTGGTTGGTGTATTACTGGGAGGCCAGATGCCGTTTATATTGCGACAGGAAGAAAAGGGGGACCACATGCTTGTTGGGCAAGCTTATGTTCACGGGATTATGGATGGAGAGGTGACACGGGAAGGCGGCGACCCCGAGTGGATCAATTTAGAGTAACTGTTCTGATACAACAACTAGTCTACTCTGCTCTCACGGTACCGTTTCGCTTGTTGGAAGTATAGCGACGGGGGTAATTCAATGATATCAGTAGGCACTGAGTGGGTGAAAATATCCTCATTTTGTTTCTACCCGAAAGAGCCAGCGGGCACGAATGACCAAGTTCAATCTAGGTTCAGACTGATGGGCTTGGCCCCGCCCGCCTGACAACCCTAACTCCCTCCAACCCAGCAAACTCACGACCTGTGGTGTTTGTATGCGACGGAATAGAGACGGTGACAACCCCCGGCTCCCACTCGCGAAGCTGCGAAAGCATGTCTTGTTCTTGTTCCCATAGCCGGTGGAGATGTTCTTCCTTGGAATACCGGTGATGATAGCCTGGTTGATAATCCAGATGGAGACGCAGTTCTCTGAGGGCCGGAAATTGCTTTAGGCGAATAAATAGCCATTCCCACGAGTTTTTTTCCGTCTTCTTCTCGTCGTCATCGGAGGTATATGTGGATATCCACTGTGGACCATACCGCGGTAAAGCACAATGGAATATCCTCCAGTAGCTGAAAACCAAATGCAATGAGCAGAGTTGCAAGACGCGAGGGCTCGGCGGCTGCAGGACGAGAAAACGGAAGGCGGTTTCGAAATGGTGGAAATGGAACGTCGTGCGCTTCCAGAGCTGTTTTTCGGCTTCGTAGTTCCTAGATAAATATCAATTACATGTAGTACATAGTTAGGAAGGTAGGTACTCACATGCGCTTACAGACCAACAAGATGGATGGAACATGATCCGGCGTCTTCTCATCCTCGGGCCGGCACAGCCGGGTCTGCAAGAACGCGTCTTCGCACTGTTGATGGTTTCCCCAGCTGCTTTCTTCACCTCGTGCCGCACCAGAGTTCCAGCGTAGATTCCCATGGCCAGGGTAGCCCCAGTTATCATCTCCCATGTTTATGTTAGTATTCACATTCATATTGCGTTTCGCGCCTTCGTTGCTGTCGTTGTTCAAGTCCAAGTCAACAAGACAAGACAAGCCGACAAGCACACGTCTTTTTGGGGCCGTATACCCATCGCTTCCCGCCCGCGGCTTGACCGCCACAATATGTCTCCCGCGGCCCCAGTAGAGCTCATAGATGTCGAGACGGATTTCGGGAGGAAGACTGTGGAAAAAGGGAGATTGTAGCTGTGCATTCTTCCAATCTTTCCAGTCATTGTGTATCTCGTCGTCATCTTCGTTTTTGAGTTGGTTCATGTTTAGATTCATGTTCTGTGGCCAAGGCGGACTGGAATACTTGTCGTTGGCAGAAAGCAAAGGAGGATAAAACTGCGGTACCTCATGACGATGGGCGGCGAGTGTCTGTAGCCAAGTTGAACTTGTTGTTTCTGCCATATTGACGCATGCAGAGAGAGAGTACCTAATGAAACAGAGGATTACACGTAGCTTCCTGCTTTAGATAGGTAGGTCTATGGTTTGCACCCGTTTACGTCTCTTGTATTCGCTTCAAAACTGCGGGTTCGCACCAATGGAGATCCAGTTAAACAAAAAAAAAAAAAATGTTCTGACAAGACACTTGCTGTGCCGCAATCTTGCCGGGGCTGTGCTGGTTGGTTGGTTGCCTTTCCAGCCGCCTTTTCATCACATCACATCACCGAGCCTATTAACTCTCTCTCTCGTGGACTGTCGACTTGCCACGTCGCTGCCCAGTCCTCTCTCGTCACACCGTCAATGTTACGGCGAAGGTACCAAAAACAATCGTAGGATCGAAGACGTGGCAATCGTAATCATAAAATTACAATATGAGGTAAGAAAAAAAGAAGAAAAAAAAAAGAAGGACTGCGGGGCAGCGATTGATGCCAAACATCTACAGTCCAACCCGTGAAAGATTGTTCGCGCGGTATGTAACTTATTACTTTATGGCCTGGCTTGGCTTGGCTATTCCCTGCTGGACCAAAAATCTGACCCCCCGGCATCCCTTCTTTTTCTATTTTTGAGGTGTTGATGATGGAAACTTGAGGTCTCAGTGAAAGAGGTTCGAGACCTCATCGAGCAAATTTTAGGGCCTTGAATATTTGGAATAAAAGGCTTGAATATTCTACCTTAACCCCTTGCAAAACAGCTCCCCACCTGTTCATGTGGTGCACAAAACTCCTCCTCGATCCTCACCAAGCCGCACGCTGACCATCTTTGGCGGTAAGAGGTGCCGTGTTGAGCTCTCAGGTTACATTGACATATCGCATGAACAAATAACAGACCTAGACGTGTTCAATTCTCGCTGCTTATCCTATCCTACCTATTGATTATCTTAATGGTAACATCTGACCGCTAGTGCTTGCGAGTGACACCGACATCTTCCCACGCCTTGCGCACAATCTTGGCCGCCTCGGCACCAAACTCCTCTTCGGCTTCTTCCACAGTCACATCGGCAAACTGGATAAATGTGCAGCGCGAAGGGATCTTGCCGCTGTTCATGGTCTTCCACCAGATGCGCCCGGCCTTCTCCCACGAGTATCCGCCAAAGGCGACCGAAGCGAGATAAAAGGCACGGTTGGGAATGCCGCTATAGATATGCACGCCGCCGTTGTCGCGCGTGATCTTCTTGTAGTCCTTAAAGTGGCTGGGCTGCGGGTCCTTGCCGAGGCGAGGGTCGTCGTAGGCCGTTCCGGGGTTGGCCATGTTGCGTAGTGCCACGCCCTTGATATCGGGAAGGAGGCAGCCTTCGCCAATGAGCCAGTCGGCGTCGGCAGCCTTTTCATTTTCATGGAGCTGCTTGACCATGATACCAAAAGTATCGGCCACATGCTCGTTCAGCGCCCCGGATTGGTCCCAGTACAGAAGGGGGCTGGTGTACTCCACTACGGCATGCTAGTACCGGTAAGCGACGTGTCAGTCAGTCTTGGAGAGAAAAGGACATACCGTCATCTCATGGCCAATGACATCAATACAGCTTGTAAACTTGTGGAGGAAGGTGTCTCCATCACCAAAAACCATCTGCTGACGAGACGGGTCCCAGAAGGCGTTGCCATACTTGTTGCCAAAGTGGACAGTGCTGATAGCGTGCATGTTCTTGTTGTCGACGCTGCGCCATCCAAACTTGTCGAGATAAAAGTTGAGCACACGACCGACATTCTCGTAGGCTTCGTTCACAGCCGCATCAGTGACGGCGGCTTGACCCTCCACGCGCGCAACGGTTCCCGGAAGCTTGGTTTGGGTGGCCACGTGCTCGGCGTCGTATACGGCTCGGTAGAAGCCCGGCTTCTCGGTCTCATCACCAGTGGCGGCGAGAGACTGGCCGGCGGCATCGGCATCCTCACCAGCCAAGGCAGCCTGGTACGTGCTGATGGTGCTGGCGAGTTGATCCGCGTCACGTTGGGCCCGACGGCGAGTATCCGCATCAACGTCCTGCGAGTTGGCAATGTGTCGGAGCAAATCCTCGGGGATGATGCTCTGTTGTTGGTGGGCAGCAAAGGGATGCTGGGAACGAAGGGCAGGTGGGGACGCAGCAAAATCGAGACGTTCCTGACGGAGCGCAACGAATTCTTCGCGCTGCTCTAGGGTCGCACGGGCATGTTGGCGGCAGTCATCGCCGTTTTCGTGCGAATCGGCGATGCTTTCGAGAAGGTAGGGCGGGACGATGAAGCAGCAGGCCATTGTTGATAGGTAGGTAGTTACGTGGTTATGTCAAGTGTAAGGGGTGTTCTGCGGCAACCTGGATGGCTTGGACAAGTGCAAAGTCGTTGTAAAAAAAAAAAAAGAGGTTGTAACGATGGAGACGGGGTGGGTTACCAAAACCAAAACCCATCCATTTTGAGAGGAATAGCCTGCTTAAATGGTCGTTGTCGCCACCATTACACCCTGATTGAAGCCTGCTCGTGCATACAATCCAACCCCTGAATGATTGTTAGCGTGCGACTTGGTGAGTATCGAGGAGAGGTTTGTGCAAGATATGAACAGCTGGGAAGCTGATCTGAAGGGGTGAAGGTGGAATATTTAGGCCTTAATTCCAATATTCAAGGCCCTGAAATTATTCATTGAGGCCTCGAGTTTCCATCACCAATGCCTCAAAAATAGAAAAAGAATGCCGGAGCAATTTTGGACAAGTACCGCGCGAACAATCTTTCAGGGCTTGGACTGTATGTCACTGCCCCCGTTGTGACAGCTTCAACTCGTCGAGCTTCCGCCAATCACACATGAACTTGGGCTGCATTGGCAACTGGAAACGGCTCATGGAATGGAGGTGGTGTGGGAAACTATTGGCCAAAATGCCGTGCCCGCCAGGCTGAAAGGCCTAGACGCCGAGGGAAGGAGGGGTAATTCGTCACACGGAAGGGTTCAGCTCGCGACTGCCAGCCCTCCAAGACTGCGGCTGTGGGGCGCGGGGGAGCCGAATGGCTGCTGAACTATTGTCGCGGGGGAGCTTCTGGTAACTAGTGCCTGGGCGTTTTCCAGTTTCTTGACAGCTAGGTACAAAGTACAGAATTGCACATGACGCAACAGATCTCCTTATTCCAAAGGACGTTGCTCCAACCCCTATCAAATCCAAAGTCCGCAGCTCTTTTTCACCTTTTCCCCTCAACATCCAGTGCTGGACCTCGATGTGCCACGCTGCCTGGGTCAGGGCAGGCATCTTTCAATGACGTCAACTGTTTGTCTTTCTCTGCAGCATACGTGTGCAAACTGATCTCCAGCGCCGCTTTTGCTCTCACTGGTGCTTCGTCCCGATCGCCGAGCCTATCAATATCACGAAGCGCCAAGGCGCATCAAAAGAGGCGTAAAGCCAGCCATTTCTGTTCTCCCAGACAAGAAACAGACGGCAGACTCTGCAGGCTAGCGCTATCTCGTCACGCTCATCACCCGGTGTCCTGTCGCGTTTGGAGGAAGGTGCAGGGCGCCACGTCGTTGCCCACCCACTCAAACATCCTCCCCTCCTTCCTTTCCTGTCCGAAAGGTGACAGATTGCAATTTGCACACCACACAAAACTGTGACAAACATTCAGCCCTACCAATAAGCTGTGCGCTAATAACGTCATGACCGGTCTGCCCGAGTTCCAGGCAGGTCGGTTCCGGATTGCGCAGGTGAAAACGGCACACCGCCACCTTCAGCCGCAAGGTTCGGCCTTGGAAAAAAAGAAACAAACTAGCCCAGAGTACGCCGTGCGGGGTGTTTCTAGCTTCGGTTCTAGGTCTCGCTTCTGCGAGAGTGCCATCCTCATTCCCATTCCAGAGCCGGCATTCGTCGGTCACTCGGCCACACTGGCAACGTGTCGTTGACTGGAATTACCAGCAGCCAACCGCACGCCGAATGGGCGTTTGAATGCGAGACCCCAGTGTGACTGCGGTTAAACTCGGTTCTGAGAGGGCTTCGGGAGTTGGAATCGAACTGTGTCTTCATGTGCCTGACCAAGCCACGAGTGGTCCCTTGCAGGACAACTAACTTCAAGACGAGTCCACGATTCGAACAACGCACGCGACATTTAAGGGCATGACAGAGAGAACTGCAGTTACAAAAGCTTGTTTTCAGGAACACGACATTGATGCATTGCCGCATTCTCTCAACATCGTTTCGTTGGTCGCTCGACTCAGGGACAGAGCGGGGTAGTTAACGAGACATGGCAGAGTCAATCCTGTCAACGGAGGTCCCGTGGCGGGCGCAGCGGGACGGTGGGCGTGGGGGTCCAGGCTGTTGGGAAACCTCCGTGATTCGGAGAATGCCTCACTGAACTACGATCCTGCACAGTCGTCACAGCCATCACAGTCACACCCGCCAGCCTCGTATCGTTATTGGCGCACTTTCGGAAGTACTCATCGGATAGACCCGTATCTCCGGTTTACCACGGCGTATCGATTCAGAGTACTGCGTTGGAAAGGGGAATCCTTCTCAGGAAGCCGGAGAGGGCTCTTGAGTCTCACCGCCCTCAACATCTTCATCATCGCGCAGTTTCAGCATGCCGACCAGAACGTGCTGTCGCCGCGAAACGAGCGGGTGAACCTCTTCTCCCAAGGTTGAACTACACAATATCTCGAGACTGTACCGACGAGCGCAAAGTTCAGGCCCACCGATTATACGCGCTGATCACAAAGCGGAAGCATCGGGTTGCCAAACAGAAGTCCATGCCTGCTTGTGATAACCGCCAGAGAGACAACCCACTGGTGAGCTGTTCAATGTCACCGCGCTCTCCTCTCAGCTTACTGACGTGCTGTGTTTGTCTCAGTGTGATCCTAGCCATCGTCAAGCGAGGTCCAAACATACACGTAGCATTCGTGATTTAGAGAGCCGCCTTCCGCCGCAAGAGACGCCCTCGATGGACAGTCCGAGGCCACCACAGTACGGCCAGCGCAGCAGCTCAAACTCCAGCATCCTACCAGGCCTAGACAACAAGTCGGCGGAGAGCGACTCGATACTTGGCTGCTCAGGCTGCGGCATGATGTTCCGAAACCAACAACAGCTGGCTTCCTACACTAGCACCAGACCGTGAGCTATGAAGTCAAAGACAAGCTGCTTAGGATTTGCTAACATTACAGTAAAGCAACCATAGTTGCGCCGACTACATTGTGGTAATGACCGGCTCGATGATTTTGAGCCTCGTGAACAAGACGAGCTCGGCCCAGGGTCTACTCAATAGGGAGAGATATAACTTGAGGCAAACGCCCGTGAGTCCATCACCGAGAGATGAACAGCCAAACCAGATCTCCCAGACCGCCCCGGAGAGCCAACCCGACGAAGTCTACTTCAAGGTTCAGTACAAGAAAGACAGCACACCTAGTCTCAGAGCGGTAGGGCGGGTGCGTGAACAGGGGATGACACGGTGGTCAGCCCTATAATGGTGCCCAACTATACCGACCGTGTTGTTTCCAACTTTTTCTTGAAACCCGTTTTCAGTTTTCCATCTCGGAATGAAATCCTAAGATGTTTCCAAGACATGGTGAGTCTCTTCCAGACGCTCGGCGGAGAAACCCTGACATCTCCACCTGACAACCCAAACCCTCTCATTAATATTTTTTTTTTTTCTTTTTTTCTTTTTCTAATCTTTCACATCTTCAGTGACTATAGCCCCCGCAGTGCTATAGGTAATTACCGGTGGGAATAGCGGATGGGAGGAGGGTAGGTGGGGTAGGATTGTGATCGCCCATGCATCTCGCCTGCCCAGTGCCGAGGACGAAGTCCGATCCGGTTTTCTCTTCTTGATATATACCGAAACTCAAAACCCGAGGCGACGACTCATAGGGCAGCACAACACGGCAAAGGGGCCTATTTTTTTTTACAAAAAAGGGGGGAAACGTGCCGCCACTCTAGTGGGACCTAGGTTTGGGGGCAATATATTTGAGTACAATATTGAGTTATCGATGAGACGGTAGTATCTAGATCGGATTTATAGGTCTGGAGTCCAATCTTTCAATGTGCCGAGTATGCTCCAAGCTGTTCCCACTAAAGCCGACGGTATTGGTGACTGATGACTGATGACTGCCGGGCTGTGGGCTGTGGGCTGGATACTGCAAACCTAGGTACCTTACCTACCTAACCTAGGTAGGATGCAACACTTGATGTGATGCGTGCATTTGCAAGACGGAAGTGCATTTTATTCACCATCCTTCAGGAGATGTTTGAGAATCCAGCCAGCCCAGCCAGCTCTTGGTCAGCATTTAACAAAGATTGCTGTTTGACAGTCGGAATTTTTTCTTTCTTTCTTTTTTTTTCTTCTTCCTCCCAGCCAGCACGCTTCAGATGAATGAATGATATGTGCCTACCTAGCTAGGTAGGTGGTATGGTACAGTAAGCACCGTTCCCAGTCATCTGCCCCATTTTTTTTTTCTTATTACCCTCCCCCCTGTGCTCCCGGGGGTATGATGATGTATCACCTACATACAGTCAGTAGCTCCACTCACAGCTCGACCCAGCTACAGCCAGGTAAGAAGTAAAAAAATTAAGAAAGCCAAGAAAACCAAAAAGCCAAAAGAGACTCAACTTACTTCCCGTTTAGGGCTGGTGTCAAGTTGAGTATCTACCTTGGGTCTGGTACTGCGGGTGTGTCTATTCACACATCGGTTCTGCAAGTCAGTTACGAATATTACTGCCTGCTGCGCACTGTACTGCCAGGCGTATGTGTTGTCATTCAAAAGGATTCGGCGATGACGACCGTGCGAGATGCACGTCCAGTATTCATTCGCAGCGTAGCGTCTGGTAGCGAAGCATGATGACTTTTTACTCTGTAGAGTTTAGTCTCTCCAGATCCTATCGATGCTTATGTGCTCCCTTGCTCGCTTGCTTGCTTCCTTGCTCGCGTGCTTGCAAATCAAAATCGTGAGGCTCCGTCCGTGTCGGCGGCCGCGATCCATATATCCAAGATCTGCAACTTGAATCGGTGGCATGTCAAGTACCAAATAGAAACCCGATCCAGTTCCGAGCAAGGTGCCTACCTACCTACCTACCTACCTACCTACCTACCTACCTACCTACCTTACTTACCTGACCTACCTTACCTACCTAGGTAGGTAGGTTTCTTCGCCACCAGTAAAAGGTCTAGTTAGTTACCTACTGTCTTATACCATCTTATACCCATCTTTCAACAAAACTGCACATGTACATACATACGTACCAGACATTAAAGCCATGTTTCAGCTTCCTTGTCGCTGCCGCTGCGCAGTCATCATGATCCTCCCGTTCCGTCCCTCCCTCAAACTCAGGTCCAGTCCGGTCCTGGTTGTTTATGCCACTTTACATAAAAAAAGATAAAAAAAAAGGGAGACCTGCAAGAAGGGGGGAAAAAAAAAAAACGTTCCCGTTGTGTTAGTTAATTAGTTAATCAGATAATTAGTTAGTTGTAACTACCCCCCTGCGTAAAATATGCGGAAGTGCATGTCGAGCGGGGCGGGGCGGGCGGCATTGGCGCGCCCGCCCTGGAACCTAGATCCTATCCTTTCCTATCCTAGAACTAGGTCAGATCGAGGTCCAAGTCCCGCTGGTTCCCCCATTTTGACAATGACATGACTTTTTTTTTTTTTTGCCTGCCGGCCGGCCCGCATTCGACCCCCCCCCCCCCACCCTCCCAAATGTCTCGGCCGGATTCATGAACGGATGGGGAAAGTGATTTTTGCCAACTTACATGTTGCAGTAGAGTATGTGCATGTGTATGCATGCTTGTTGCGTTGTTGTTTTTTGTGCGTGTGTTGTCTCTAATCGACTTAGTTCCGGTTCTGCAATGGGTTGATCTGATCGGAAGCCGGTCGGTCACTCGGTTGGTTGGTCGGTCAGTCAGTCTCCGTCGGTCGACTGTAGGCAGCACCCCCCCCCCCTTCCTTGCCCTGGTGCTCGGGGCAGCCCAGCCCAGTCCAGGCGTTGTACACACTAACGAGGTAATCGCCCCAACCGACCTTAACTTTCGGGACGGACCGTTCCCCCTTCCCCCGGGCCAATTATTAACGTTATTTCTTTTTTCCGACATTTATTTCTCTTTTTGATATTTTTTGTTAGTGGTTGATTGATTGGCTTGATTCCTTTGGTTGGAAGGGAAGGAATCCACCTGTCTGTTTACCTGCTGTTTTGAGTTTTATGCCCCGTTCCATTGCATACAACATACAGAAAGGTCCAGGATACCCTACCTTACTTTACCTTGCCTAACCTTGCCTGTATTGTAGGGCTTTGTTAAAGTGCGTGCTAGATTTTTTTTTTTTTTTCCCCACCCTCTCGGTTCTTTCACATGGAAGGTTCCTCCTTTGGCTTGTCTCTCTGAGGTGAAATACCCAAGTGAGTGGTTGATTATGGAGCCACTTACATATATCACATTGAAACGGCAGGTACCTAATCAGTGATGACTCTTGCAGCAAACTCGATATAATGCACGTGTAGCAAACAGACTACCTTACAGGTAGGTAGATAGAAAGGCAGATAGGTGAGTAGATAGGTAGGTAGCACAGTGATATTGATAAAACAATGCCGAATGAATAATATTTTCGTTCGTTTGTGTTTCACCGCTTGCCTGCCTGCCTGGGAGTCGAATCGGGGAATCGGGCTTGCATTGCCGTTTTATGTTTGTTTCGTTACCAGACTTTGCTTTAACCAGATATTTTACACCTGCGGGCGAGGGGGGCGTTCAAAAGTGCTGTGCTGTGTGCACTGTAATGATGTCGGGTGGTATGGTTACACTTGCTTTCGGGTCGGACTAACTATTCCGGAAGTATGAACCCCCGTACAAACCCCGGATTTGGCTCAGGTATGCAATTAGATAGCTCTATAGATCCAATGCAGGGTTTGGGTCATGACAAGACCACCTTGGCATAGATGGGTAGGCGAGGGTAGCCACGGCAAATACCGGCTGTCCGGTGGTGTCACACGCAGCAGTGTGTTTTTGTTCAAAGCATTTTGATTTGATTGAAGCGGAAAGAAGAGCAAGAAACCTGTCTGTCTGTTCTGTATGCCGTGGTGGTGTGTGACAAAAAAAAAAAAAATCTCGCAGGCCAGGCAGGGGCAGGGGATCGATGCACGCAACCGCACAACCGCGCAACGCAACGCAACGCTGTACAACGCGACTCAATGCAGTGTCGATGCAAGACAAAGACAAGACAACGCAGTCATGCTTGTGAAAATGCAAGGCAAAAGAAGCGCAAAAAAGTGCATCTATCTTTCTTTGATAGAGGTCTGGTATGAACCCCCGGCACGTAGACCGGACCAGACCAGACCGGGGTATACATGTATGTTACTTTACCTCGGTACCCAAGTGGGTAAGGTACGTTCTTTGAAGATGCAAAGCGAGTGAAATCCCCGGATATAATTCCGTTTCTGCCCTTTCTTTCTCATTGGTTGCTTTTTTTTTTTTTTTTTTTTGGGTTTTTGTTTTTTTTTGGCCTACTTTTTTCGCA
>Ga0247765_1000918_pt1 | contig 18045 bp, 23 predicted proteins | sample UWRJL106311C6_FD_179949 | JGI IMG/M metagenome (GOLD analysis project Ga0247765, IMG submission 179949) | Plant litter microbial communities from Arlington Agricultural Research Station in Wisconsin, United States - UWRJ-L106-311C-6 | ecosystem: Environmental > Terrestrial > Plant litter >... | reverse complement strand
GTTGTAGTTGCGACTGAAGCGGATCGGAGAGGGTTGAAGAAGGTGATCGCGGCGCTGTGATGGATTGTGAGTCGCCGGAGTGTTGACGTGAGGCAGGCGAGGTTCTTCATGGCTTGTTTTGGCGCCATGATTGCGTTAAACCCCGTCAAGTCTCCTTGTTGAATGTCGCCAGCTTCCTGTTTCCTGTATATCGCGATTCGCGAAAGGTCAAGCCAAAAAAGTTTGGATAAGGACGAGTCGCGTCTCCGATAAGGGTTAGGGTCATGACATCTCCTCCCTTGTCTTCGCCAACACCAACACTTGCCAACATCGTCGACGACTACCCTACCCGATTGCCACGGTATTCTCCCACACAACCACACGCACCGCCAATATGACCTCTTCACCCGCCCAGTTACGCTCTCTGTACCGTGCCTTCCTGCGTGAGCTCCCTCCCCAGCCAATTCTCTCGTCTCCGCGATCCTACTTCCAGCAAAAACTTCGCGACAGCTTTCTCCAACCTCAAGGCTCCAAACCCACCATCAGCCTCAGCCAAGCCGAGCAGTACGTGCAGTACCTACGCGCGCAACGAAAATACATAATGCTTGTCGAGCGCTACAACCCGGGAATGGGCATGACGGAGGAAGAACGGGTGCGTTTGACGGCACGGCGCGTGGGCCTGGATGTGCCGATTGAATACGAAAAGACGCAATAAGAGGGTGAGGGGGTTAACAAGAAAGGTTCTACGGTATTTGGCGTTGGGGGGTCGGCATTTGGGCTTATTTGAGAACGAGAAAGCATAAAGGGCAGGGAGAAGTAAGAATGGGGGAAAGGAAAATGATTCTGGGAATGACGGGGGGTTCTCCCGCCGCCAAACTGCCGGTATGTGTTCTCTGGCGCTATCTACATCTCTAGTAATCCAGCTAATCAAGGCAAAAGATTTAGACGAGAGTAAGATACACACCTCGTGGAAACGTTTTGTACACATATTGTGGACCTAGGTACTTAGACTTGAACCTAGACTTTGTACTCAACCTGCCGGGCCGGATCAAGGCTATGCCTAGGTAAACAGTCAGATCGTGAGAACATTTTCCCGGCCCCAGGAGGATCTAAAGAGGTTCCAGACAGTCAAGAAAGAGCCAGCAGCCAAAATCTCGCATGCAGCCGCGCGAGAATGTCGTCACCAAGTCTCCATCCTGCCTTGACTGGAGGGTACGATTCAGGTCTTGAAAGATTGTTTGCGCGGTACGAAGTACTTTACAGCTTGGTCTCACTCACAATCTTTCAGGTGTTGGATTGTATGAACGTACCTGATACTAAGCATAGATCACCGTCCGGCTCCCCCGGGAGTAAAACGCCAGGAGGGAAAAACCCAAAACGCAGAAGGCCATAGATTTACTATCGCCCAATGCCCGATCCTTCCAGGCTCATATCAATTCACCGTCCACGCTTGCTTGACACAACCCTGGAGACGAGCCAAAGATTAGAAGAACAAGAAGCTACCCACACCGGCAAATGCTATTACCACCAGTACACATCTTTATTTACTATCTGCCCGAGAGGAGCCCAAAGCACGACATTCTTTTCATGCTAAGATTTTGCCACTTTTTGACCCCTCCTGACTTTGACAAGCTAAACACGCGCCCTGAAAGCGATCTGAAACTGTGAATAGTACAGACTCGCGGCGCACTCGATGAACACGTGTATGAATCTCATGCATTGAAATATATTCGGACCATGTCCAGCTTTGTGGCTTCCTTTCCGTGATATCCCGGTCTGGCCCCTTCGCGTAGCTTAACCATAACCCAATATAACATTTTATCCATCTTCTCCATCTCATGATATGTACTAAATTGGGTATCAACAAATCGTAATAGCTGCTGAAGTGCTAGCGTTCCCAGAGGATGATCGAGCCTGCGCCCTCACCTTCTGTTGCTATGTTGTAGAATGAAATGGTCAGTGTGTAAAACTCCGTGTCCAGAAAATGCCCATTGATGTCCCCCAGTTGCCTTACACTCCGCCAACACCACCCTCTTCAAAGCTCTCGTCCCAGCCGCCTGTCTCCAAAAGCCAGCCTCCAACTCTCTCCTTCACTCCGTCAACTGTTTCTCCAAGCGCGCTGACCCATTGGTCTTGCACAACCCTAACCTTCTCCTTGAGGTCATCGGTCAACCTCATGCCCTCCTCTCGCTTAATTTCTTCGACCCTTGATGGATCGCGCCCGTCGCACTCCATGGCCTTGGTCTTGGCCGACACGCAAGCCTCCTTAACCTCGTGTAGGAGGCAAAGCAGGTTTGTTTGGGATTCCATAAACTGGTACGTGCTCTTCTCGGCGTGTAGCAGGAGACTGAACAAGTACTGCAGGGGATGGTCGTGGTAACTCGGGTTTTCGCTGTACTCAGACGGTGGGATCTGGATATAGAAACCTTCCATGTCGGCTGGGATCTTATCCAACACTCGCTTCAGTGGAGGGGCGATGTCCCAAAAGGCGCTTAGCTGCACTTCGACGCCGCGCACCACCGTCTCTTCAACAACGTCCCGGAACTCTTGAGTTCGTCGCAGAACCTCCTCGGCGTAGGCGAGCGCACGTTTTCTGCCATCATCTTCAAAGAAGGCCTTAGCAGATACCACCTTATCCTCCTGCCCAGCCAGCTTGTAGGGAACAAGCACCATATCTCTGTATCGGTCATTGCGGTCTGTAAGCAAGTCGTACAACGAACGATGAAGGGTCTCGCGAGCCTCGAAAATCCACTTCAGAAGGGTCAACTTCTCCAGTAGCTCCGGTTGCTCGTCGCCCTCTTCTTGTGGCAGGTTAGGGTTTGACCCGCGCGTCTCCTCAAACAGGCGACCGCGAAGACTGTTGAACAGCTCAGTCGACTGTGTAATCCGGGCCTGCAGAATTTCGTTAATCGGCACGACAACGTCGGTTTGGAAATCGTCGAAATCCTTCTTCTCTAGTTCCTTGAGCTTGTTCTGTTCCTCGTTTTTGGCATCCGCTTCAATCGCGGCAGCTTCGGCGTATCCAATGCTACCAGACGAGATTTCCTCGTGCAGGTTTTCTCGCAGATTCTGGCGGCGTTGTTTCGCAGCCTCGGCGGCATCAGCTCGCACCTTTGCACTCCCTTGCTTGAAACGCTCTCGGATGGCGTTGACCTCAGTCAAATCACTAAGGATCCGAAGGATATTTCGGGTTTCGGTCAACTCAGGATGGTTATTGTTGACGGCAGGATGATGACGGGGATAGGGAGGCGGCAGCGTAACAAGCCGCGAGACATCGAGGTGGTCCGGATTCGGCGTTGTCGGTGTTGGGGTTGACACTGAATGCATCGAGTTGCGGAATTGTGGTTGCGGAGTTGCGACTTGCTCTTCATGCCAGCCCACCTTCTCGGGAGGGTAATCATGAGATGAATTGCGGTTACTCGGGCCAGCGGGGGACGAGTGTGCATCGTCAACCCATTGGAGGGCTTCTCGCGCTTCTTTTGGCACTCCCATGTACTTGGATTCTCGCTTGGATCTCTCCAACCTTCCGGAGGCAGCATCGGCCGAGTCAGCTTCCCACCAGCGACTGGCAGGTCGTCCTCTGGAGTCCTCTTCATCAAGCGCATCACTGACACTCATGCTAAGAATCGGCGACAGGGAGGGCATGTAGTTGGACGACTGCCAGTTCGGGTTTGAGGATGCTGGCCCGACTGTTGGGGATGACGGCGGGATAGATGAGGGAGTGGTCGCAGAAGAGCCCTGGCCGTGACCGGCGAACCCAGAGCTCGATGATCCTCGATGGGACCTCGGTTCTGAGGATTGGGGGGTCAGTTCAACCGTTCCACTTGTTGCCGAGTTGACCGACTCCCGTCTCGCGGGCATAGGTCGAAATAAGTCGCGAGTCAGATCAAGGACTTCGGAGCCCATCGCGCCGATTGCTGCACCATACCGCTCGCGTCGTATCCTAGACTCGTTCACAAAAAACTCAGCAAATAGTCGAACTCGCTCTGCGTCAGTAGCAGCAGCAGCTTCACTGTGTGCGAATGCTGCGAAACGCTCAATAGCCCCAGAAGCAAACTGCTCCGTGCTCTGGGTGATGACCGCTTGTCGGGTGAGAGGCCGACTGGGAGATCGCGGAGTGCCCGACGAGGATCGACTGCCCGTCGGCGGCGTTGGCAGTGCCCTTGGGGCAATAGCACGATGAATTTCCGGCTGTTTCTGCATCTGACGAGGTGAGAGAGTGGGTGTGAGTTGGTCTGCTGTGTTGTCCGCAGAGCTCAGCGCTGAACCCGGAGCCCGAGGCGTAGAGCCTCTTGAACCGACATTGGATTCATCTGCTGCTCGTCCTGATCGCGGCGTGCCCCGGCTGATGGTCAACCTCCTCTGCAGGCCCGAAGTGCTAGGAATCACAATGTCACCAAGTGGTTGGCTCTGAGACGCATCGATGGAACCCCTGACGGTACTTCTTGTGCGGCTCTCATTTCGCCGCTCACGAAGTGTCTTCTCGCCCCTCAGGGCATGTTGCCTAGCGAGGTTTGGAGATGAACTGGATGATGACGCATTGGACTCGGGGTTCGCGTTTGAGCTTCCAACGCTTGCTGTCTCGGTTGCCTGGGGGGTAGTACCGTTTGGTGATTCAGTACGTTGCGACACGGGATTCGGCATAGCATCTTCCTGCTGCCAGTTTGCTGGAGTTGGAGGCACAGGACCGAGAGCCATAACTCCGCTGGGCGGCGGCCGGCGGGTCGGTGGCGACATTATTGGATCGCTCCCAGATGATAGCCGCTGGGCACTCTGAGAACGAGCTGCCGAAGGCGGTGGACCTGGTGGCGGTGGCGGTACTGACATCATGGGGTCCCAGCGAATCTGTGATGAGGAACGCGACCTCGCAGATGTTGGTGTTGCGATGGCAGGAGTAGATGCAGCTCTCCGGGCACCGGGAGCCATGCCCTGGGAGGCATCCGAGTCGGTTCTTGTCGGGATCTGAAGCGTCAAAGCAGCGGCTTGTCCAGGTAAGACTCGCTGCATGATGCCTGGCCGCGACGACTGGCTATGAGCGTCTATCGATATCCCAGGCTGTTCTGTCTCCCTTCTTCGCCCGAGGGACGGCAGAAATCGCCTATCGCGGGATGCACCTCTCCCGCCAGGCGGAGGAGGAAATGAAGTAGTTGCGGCTGGTTGATCCGGTGTCACTCTCTGGACTGCCGGGGGTGGTGCTCTCCCTCCCGGTGCATTCGGTGATTGCCCGGCCTCAAATCCCACGCTCATCGGGCCGCTCATAGGCCGCCCGCTCCCGCTTCGTGGAGGAGAGTAGGGCGGGGGAGGGAGCGGCGATCCTTAACCATGTCAATCGCAGCGCGCTTCAACAGCGGGGTAACACTACTTACCTTGAGGCTCCTGAAATGATTGCACCGGCTGCATTCCCTGCATCCGGTCGGTCCCCGGTCCAACAATTGGTGAGGCTATCCATTCCTGCGGATTATAGGGCTGGATAGCGCTGATGGGTGTTTGGCCTGACGAGAAGGCGCCGTGTGAGGTCATCGACACCGCCGACAGGGGTGTATTGTTCATGTTTTGCGCGTGGTAACTCGACACTCCCAGCGAGGCCGTCAGGAGCGGATTAAGGCCGGCGCGCAATCGCGCAGTCGGGTCCCGCGAGGAAGCCATGACATGTGTCATTTGGAAGTCGCCCTCGTCTCCCAGCGAGAAGACGGGACGAGCAGTCCAGTGGTGTCCCAGTTGACGGCGAACCCAGGGCCCTAAAAAGAGGGCGGGTGGTGTCGCAGTCCCCTAGACGTCTGTCTCGTCTCAAGCCGGCACCAGAGACAGACTTCGTGACCCGTTGTTACCACCCCATTCACAGAAAACCAGGGGTGCGTTTCGAGATGTGGGGGGGTTGGTTTGTCTATGGCTGAGCCATCACCAAGAAACACTGGGCACAAGCAGGTCGTGCTCTGTAAGTCAGTCGAGATGCCACACCAGACAACGAACGGCAGACAACGGACGGCGCAGACGGATCGGATCGCAGTCGAGAAAGTTGGGGTCTGTCGGCTCGTCCTGTCGGTGGATGGCGCAAGTAGCAGTAGTATGGCCGTGGCAGACGGGCAAATGGGGCGGTTGGCCGTGGTGGGAAAGTTGCACTGATAAAAGGAGGGACAGGATGGCTCCAGACTCGACAGGGGGTGAATACAGGCTGCATCGGCCTGCCCCTGTGTTCACAGAGGAAGCCACTACCCTGGTCCTGTGCGCTGCTGCCCTGACTCCCTGAAAGGGGCGTCGACGGCCGAACCTGCATGGAAAGCGGGAGCCGGCCTCCCGCTTTAAATCTGGGACCTAGCTTGGCGATTTTCGTGCCCTGTTCCTTCCCAGTTGGGCTTGACGCCAGGACGTTCGCTCCGAAGTGAGTGTGACTTTATAATAACCCACCAAAAAACGACCCATCAACGCCGACAAATTTCTCAACAGTGTTCCCATTGCCTGCCTGAGATCAGGCAGCGCGGTATATCTCCGTCGCCACCATCATTCATGCAGCCTTTCCAAGCTGCCTGCAGGCCGTGATCGGGTGCAGCGAATTGAGGTTCGGAGCAAACAGCCATTCAGAGGGTAAGCGTCGACGCAAGCACCCACGAAGCTAGCCCAGGATAGCTGCAAGACACGGCATGAAACATGCCTTGTGCTGGATCACTAGTTAACGGGTGCGCTCTCCCATAATGGGTCCCACGGTGTCGGAAATCGTCTCGTTGGTCATGAATGCATGGAGAGGCAATATTTCCTAGATTCGCAGCTGGTCGGACGCCCCGCCAGAAGCAACCTCTCACCGTCCGGCACCAGGGCATTGACTGGCCGCTAGGAGACCACGCCCGTCGACCAGAAGAGAAGAAGGCGGCGAAAGAGGGGTAAATCCAGCAAACGGGCACGAGCGAGGCGCGCTTCTCATTGGCCTGCACCTGCGTGGTGTGCCGGTAATCTATTCTTGGTTGAGGGCGTCGATGGAGGGCGACCCTATGATTGGCTGGAAGTCGTGCAGTGACTTGTGACATCGCCGCCGGCGCTTAACTGTCGTCTGATTTGGGTGATGTGATTCGGCTGCTGTTAATGGTGGGGCAGGTGCTTCCAAGCTGCATTAGCGAGTCTCGCTCTGAGCACGCTGCCCTAGCATGCTTCTGGGCTAGCGCAGATTTACCCCGGTCGCTCTCCCGCGCTCAGCTTCATGCGAGAGTCTCCTGAACAGGAAACACGGTTGGACATGGCCGTCAGTATCCCATTTTTTGTACATTCTTGGCCTCATATCGGAAATCAGCTGATTCCAAGGCATCGATCTTCCAGTCTCCTATTCCATACAGCGATGGAAGGCCTGCGACGAAGCCTCAGAGCGGCGATTTGAGCCCTGGACTGCGCAAACCCCCCTCCCTCGTAGGGCTTATTACGAAGCGGCAGTCACAAACGCTTTGTGAAATTGTCCGAAGCCGACTGACCGTAGCCCCCACGTGTCTGCTGCCATGAACCTCCAGCTGCATGAACGTTAGCAACCAAAAGGCGCAGCTTTCGTTCTCTAACTCTCCTGCCCTGAAGCCGGCTAAAGCCTCAAAGCTGAGACATGTTCAAACAACCAACTGCACCCATTGCCAACATCCAGAGAGAACGCAACAACTAAACATCAACAAAACGCGGGGTCTCCGCCGCGTCCAGCGGACTCACGCCGCTCCCCACATCCGCCAGCTGTGGAGATGTGATGGGATATTAATAGCAGTGGCCTCTGCACTTGAATGCCCGATTTGTCCTCTTCGCTCTTTACCGCACACGGCAAGAAACGAGGACCTTATGCCAGTCATATAATTTTTGTTTGCTCACATGGAAACTGCCTGGCCGTAAATTTTATCTTTGACTAAAATAGCTTAAACTTCAAAGTGCGGCTGTTGCAACTGACTCCCTCGACTGTCGTTTCGCCTAGCAGCCACAGCTCAAAGTCACCGAACCCAACTAAGGGTTTCACCATAAGCCTGCCCTTTTTGGTCTGGTTCAGCGATGGGATGTCCCTGCAGCAGTGCAGCCCAACGCCACCAGAACGGATTGACCGCCACCCGAACGCCGGCTTGCGGGTCACACAAAGTCGCCCTGGTTCGGGCGCGTCTCGGAATTTACGATCCGTTGTCGAAGACCTTGTCGCCTTGTGTGCAGTACGAGGATTCCATTCGCGTGGTTCTGTTTTTAGTTGAAGTTACAGCGGCGGCATCTCAGACGGAGGGACCTACGTGAGCCTGTCAATTCCCTGACAAGGCTTCATGATGGATCAAGACCAGGTCGCCGCATCCCAATTTCATCACAGCTCCGCAAGGAGCGGCTTGACGCAAAAACGCTACTAAAAATCACCGGACTCTCTGGCTACTGCACATCCTCTTGCTAGCACCTGCACTGAGCCTTTTGGAACCTTGGCAAGCAGCAAGCTCGAAAGCTCAACCAAGGGACTGGGTCCAGTGCCTCCCTCATCCCCACAAACCGGCTGGCGCCAGGTCTTATTAATAGGTAGCGTAGTGTCCTGCGTAGTAGGGATATGGCTGCTAGTTCTGGCAAAGCTTCGCCCCCACCCGTATCTCGAGGGGACTTGTCACCTGCTGGATGACGAACGAGTGAGCCGGCCATATCAATATCCATTCCAGCGCGTCCGGCATCACCCGGCGTCATCGTGGCCGGGCTCACCAATGCTGTGCGAATGCGGCGCGTTCACCGATCAGATTCAGTGCGCAACACAGACAATACTCTAGCTGCAAATAGCACGTCTCTTGTACCCGCTGTTGTGCACAGTGTGCGTACGCGGCGTTCGGTCTTCTTCCCTGGACAGAGGATTGTGCAAGGACGGTGGTGCTGGATATTTCGGTCCTCGGCAGCTTACGGCTTACTCCGTCAGTTGCTCCGTACCGGAGATTTATATAGAAATTCACGGACGACGGGAGCGCCGGAAATTGTCCCGCTCACCTCGGTGAACAACCTTTCTTACCCATGTCGAACGAAGGGCCAGCTGCCAAGTTGGCGCAGAGTTGACGCCCGGAGGATCGGGTCATTGGGAAGACATCCGGCGGCACTCACTTTCTGTGCCACTATGCTGCCATGGTTCGGCCAAACGTTCGTGCATCACGCCTCTCATGTGCGTGACAGAGGCCCTGACGAGAGCAAGTCAGTTCACCTGGATATATCCATGTCGGCAGCTTTCTGCAGCACCCTGGGACTTGCGGCGGAAGACTTCTCATCCGTAGGCAAGATGAATGCATATACTCGGTACGCATCTGGAAATATGGTAAGAACCTGGAATAGAATCAGCGCTCAGACCTGGCCAGCGCTTCCTCGACTTCCAGGGTCAGCGGCATTTCTACCAATGGCATCGATGCCACTATCACTTCCATCAGCAAACCCCCGTACTTCGTAAATACCTGCCAATTTCCAGGATTGGATTCGTCCAGAAAGCCATCTTGACCGAATTGTGTTGAGGCGGTGCAGGTGCGGCTTCTGCATGGAAGACGCAGACTTGGTCAGATCCCCCCGCAAGGTGAGCTGCAGCTCTGCGGGAAGGCACCTCCAGCCCTTCAAGAACCACAAATGGGGCGAAGCTACCGAGGAACGGATGAGCAACCGCAGAACTTAATATTGACCGCTGCTAGACAGTGGGTAGACTGGATATCGTCGTAGTTCCGGGTTTCTGGTTCAAAATGTCTCCGAGGTAACTCGTGGAGATTGCTTGACTCGTACAGAAAGAGCGACGAGGCTGGGGATCGCAAGGTTCAGGCGGGCAATCATCGGAACAAAAACGGCCTGATTGGTCGGAAAGAATGTGGCTCGCACTTGTCCCAAACAGCATGTCCAAATTCTTGCGTTGCAAGGCGCCATGGCCTGGACATCGGGCCGCACGTGATGATTAATGAACCCCGCTTCTCCTGACGGGCTAGCCTTACCTTTACTGCCCCTCCTCTCCGCCCTGAAGAAGGAGCCTACGGTTCTAGAGCTTTCCAAAGCTCCAACCCTCTAAACTTTAAACTTTTATTTTCCTATTTCTTCTTCGGCGACTTCGCCCACCTCTTTTCTTCGTGTTTCGGTTCTCTGACGACACGATTATCACCAACCATTTTCACCAATCACCCTACGGTAAGCACTCAATTCATTCATTTTCTGCTGCATCCTTCTCGCACAAATCCGACACTCCACTTTCGAATGATGATTGTTCAGCTGGCACCAGTCATAGGGTGACTTGTACTCCCTCCATTGATGACGAACGCTGCGGTCCACTAGGCCACCTCTGATCGAGCACCAATTTCTTCTGACCTGTTTCATCTTTGCGAGTGTGACAAGGCACTGACGAAACCAGTCGTTCTGTAGCTTCCTTCCCAACCGTTACGAATACCCCGCCACCACAATGGTTTTGCACAACCCGAACAACTGGCACTGGGTCAATAAAGATGTCTCGCCGTGGGCGAAGCAATGGTTTGATGACAACTTGACCAAGATCGAGGCCAAGGAGGGGGAGGTGTCGGCCAAGATCACAAAGGTCGTCAGCATGGATGGTGACTGCGACGTCGCGCAGAGGAAGGGAAAAGTCATTACCATTTTTGATGTCAAGTTAACTCTGGAGTACTCAGGTACGTATTGCTGTAGAATACAATTACACACACTGCTCCCATTTCTTGCTCCCGCTCCTGCCTGAATTTGTCACTGCATCTCAAGTGTAATGGACTTGCGGGCTAAGAAAATCTCTGCTCTGTAGGCTCCACCGCTGATGACGACGATGTTTCCGGCACCATCACGGTTCCCGAGGTCTCTCATGAGCAAGAAGAAGATGATTATGTGGTAGGTTTTCCTGCAGTGATTTCCGGCACTTCCGGCGGCTTGCTGAAGGGGGGGGACAGTTCGAAATCGACATTTACTCGGACGCCAAGGAGAAGCAGCCCGTCAAGGACCTTGTCCGGTCCAAGATTGTCCCACAATTGCGATCAGCATTCGTGGAGCTCGCGCCCGCTCTCATCGCCGAGCATGCAAAGGACATTCAGCACGCACCGGGCTCCAACCCCTCGAGCGGTTTCTCCACGCCGAAATACCACCCTCCGACGTCCGCGGCCCCCGTTAAGCCCGCGTCCACATCCACGCAGTCAAACAAGGGCAGCGTCGTCAACACGACGACGGTGACGGACACGGAGGAGTTCCGCACCACGGCAGAGGAGATGTATAAGACATTCACGGACCCGCAGCGGCTTGCGGCATTCACGAGGGCGCCCCCCAAGGTGTTTGAGGGGGCCAAGAAGGGCGGCAAGTTCGAATTGTTTGGGGGCAATGTCTCGGGCGAGTACCTCGAGCTGGAGGAGCCAACCAAGATTGTTCAGAGCTGGCGGCTCAACCAGTGGCCGACGGGTCACTACTCGCGGTTGCAGATCGAGTTTGACCAGAACGATGTCGACGCCGTGACGGTTATGCGTGTTGAGTGGAGTGGTGTCCCGGTGGGACAGGAGGAGGTGACCAAGCGCAACTGGCTTGAGTATTACGTCCGAAGCATCAAGACGACGTTTGGGTAGGTCTCAGCTTGGTGAAAATATCCGAGGAGCGGCTAATAAGTGTAAACAACAGGTTTGGAACGGTCCTCTAGAGGTTTAGACGGCATGGCAGGGAATATTGGCGTTAGGGCTGGACGGAGTGGCGGTCGTGGTATTACACGTAGAGAGACGGTTTCACTCGATACAGGCATGACGCATGACATGGGCTTGCGGCGGCGGAAAACCCAGCTCGACGAAGAAATGAGCGTTTATGAATGCATGCATTTGGTGTTGAAAGGTTCCAAAGTGCCCTCTGGTGTCTTTCGTGGCCCTGGTCTCGTGCTCGCTATCTAAGATGTGGCAGCCCGGGCAGCTCGCTTATCCCTCTAGAGTTGGTTGATTGGAACCTCCCCCAAGCCTCAGGTTCCCGGACACGTCACCACCATACGGCAACTGCCAGGAGATCTTGAACCCGTCCCGATCCGTCGGAATTGCCCCCACGGTGGTGATGGCGACGACGTTGATAAGCGTCACCAAGATCAAGAGTGCGGCAAACCTGCCATTGATCTTTGCAAGCCATGAGTACAATCTGAGCAGGAACCAGCACATGGCCCAGGTCAAGATGCAGTCGAGGATGTAGGACTTGACGTGGAGCGATCGCAGCGTCCTGCAGAGGAGATCGTCATCGCCGCGGGCGCAGGCCTTTTCTCCAAGTTGGACGAACCCGCGCTGGAATTCCGTGTTCCCAATGGCAAGGTAATCGTTTATTATCTGCCGCGTGGGGATCAGATAGCGAAGGCCGAAAAAGGTGAGGAACATTTTTATGTACTCTGTCTGTATACCGGGTGGTGTGTGGTGTGTACGTGTATTTGTATTTGTACGTGTATCTGTGGTTTTGAGCTTGGATATCCGTGTGATGTTATGGTGGTGGTGGTGGTGGTGGTGGTGGTGTTGAGAATGTCGAGTTTGGAGCTAGTAGGTAGACAACATGAAGAGTAGATCGAGAGATATATACCTCTAGGTAAACTGGATGCGTTGAAAACAAGGGCTTGGGTCAAAGACGGGCTGTCACTACGTACTAACTTTCCCCGAGGACGGACGATTGGCAGTTTGACGGTTATGGCAGTGGCTGTTTTTGACGGATCAAGAAGACTCGGGAACAAAGGACGCAGCCCTAACTCCCCATCTTGATGCGTGTGCTAGCGCTTCAAATGTTACCGTTTGCAGCTTGTTCTATTCTATGTGCTCTTACTTGGTAGTAGTGAAACCATTGCCGGTGATGGGTATTACCAAGGGATTACTGTTTTGGGTGGTGGTCGAATTTGGGGGGGGAAAGGAAAAGGGGTGAAGGCAGCACACACACGTGCACAACGTCGGAACGCACATTCCAGCTCAGATCACCCCAACGAGCCATGTGAAATTCTCTTCACCGTCTTGAAATAACTCAAAAAGCAATTTTAAAAAGAGCGAGTGCAGAGCCACGAGAGGCAGGTATCGACTGAAAGAGTAAAATCTTTACATTTCGTCACCATCCCCATCACCACTAACTATCCTTGGGCGTCTTCCCAGGTACGTAACCCCAATTGTATTGGGCTACCTAGGTAAGGAGGTAATCATGCCTTTCCAGGAAGTGCCTTGAGCCCTGTTATACATGTTAACATCATAACCGATTAAAGAAGGAAAAAAAAACTCACAACCATCCGTCTCCTCCCTCACCAGCTCCTTCCCGGAACACTTATTGGCCTCCACCATCTGCTGCTTCTTAATACTTCCACAGCCGTCGTAAAAACACTCGGACTTATCCATGGCTCGCTGCAACGAATCCCCCTTCCACCCAAACATGTAGTCGGCGTGCGTGCCGTACCCTTTGGTCCCTTCGAAGCTCCACATGAACGGGTTCGGCTGTCCGGATTTCCAAAGGTGGTTGAACTTGGTGGTGTCCCACACCGTCTCGTACGCGACCTGCGGCATGCGCACGGGATGGGATGCCGGACAGGCCGGGGAGTTGAGGAAGCCGTTGGTCGATTTGGTGTTGTACATGTGCGATTGATGATCCGGGGAATCGAGGTTCTTGCCGTCCCAACAGGCGGGGAAATGATGCGTGGTGAAGATACCCCCGGAACAAGGACCCGTGGGGAAGTCGGGCATTTCCCGACCGCGGCTTTGGCCGGTTAGACATTGGTAGGTGAGACCGACACGGGGCTGGCTGGTGGCGGCGGGACTGCCGACGGTCATGCGGAAGCCGGGCTTGAAGGATTGGATCCTTTGCCGCGCGAGGTTATCCCGGGACAGGTCGAACTGGGTGTAGTAGACGGTGAGGCCGCCCTTGGCACCCTGGGAGCCGCCGAGAAGAGGCTGCACGGGGAGAACCGGCACGCGGTGATAGCTGCCGTTGTTGGGGTCCTTGAAGTACAGATGGGCTGTCCAGTAGTTGGAGAAGTCTTCAGACATTTGACACGTCGTGCAGGGGCGCGCTCGCCAACATCACCTTCCCTGGGACATGTTAGATTTTGCCTCTGCTTTTTTCTTCTTTTCTTCTTTTTTTATCTTTTGTGTGTGTGTGAGGGAGAGAGAAGAGAGGTGATCTGGTGTTTGTTCCTACATGGTAGCGTTAAAGGCATTACCGCCTACAATGTGGTGAACATGGGCGGCCGGGATGCTGCCGGGTTCCACAACGGGATCCAGACGTTGGATGGTCAGGGTCGAGCACGGGAACCGGAGCCCGGCTTGGACAGGGGCGACGAGCGCAATGGCAGCGGCAGCGGCGAGACTCTTCATGGTTATCGTTATAGTTCCCAGGCCTTTTATCGATAGACAAAGAAGAAAAGGGGGAAAGGGGTATATCTCCCCCCCCGTTCGCCCATGCTGACAAGTCTTATAATAATAGACATCCTTTTCTTCCCCCTTTTTTTGCCTTTGACTATGCCCAGAATTTGCCTGACGTGTTTTTTTGTATAGCTGTATAGCCATACCGAGTACCAAGCCCACGATCCATTTCGGCACGTCGTTTACCAAGAAAAAGAAACATCATGTTATGTAGCTAGTAAATTACCTTAGGTACCTAGGCAGTTAATAGGTCTATTCCGCCCTTCCATCTCCCCGCAGCTCCTTGCGGGACAAAATCACCGACAGGCTTTTGTTTTCTTCTTTTTGACAAGCATGACAAGCCTGACAAGCCCTGGGCAATTATGTCCTGGGTAATGGGTAGTGGGTAATGCGGCAATGACACGAACTGGCGAATCGCGGTTTCTCCGGTACAGTTCAAGTATGACCAAATTATCCGGAGGTGCTGGGCATGCCGTATCTTTTTTTTTGACAAGACAATGAATTATATTAACCAGGGTATTTCCTTCCTTGGATCTTGGGCCTTGAGTCTTGGGTTTTCTTAGCCTTTCTTAGGTTTTCTTGGGTGCAATACTGGAGAATAGAAATTGGCGTCAGATGTTCTAGAGACAAGAGCTTCTGGAGCCTTCCAAGCAGCGAACTAAGTTGTCTCGGATCGCCCGGCTTGTCGGCAGATGCTTGTTGAGACTGGATCAGACCACACTCGCAATTTCTTGGGCTGGCCCTCCCACCCGGGGAGATCTGGTTAGCAGATGCCGCTGTGGGCCGGATGGGCTGAGACAAAGATCTTGGACGAGGCTTGAATTTTTTGGTGTGGGATTCTTGGGGCTTGTCAGAGGAGACAATGCGGCTTGTTCGGCCAGGAGGGACATGAAACGGGGGTAGACTCTTTGTGCATCCAAAAGTGTGACGGAACAATAGAGAAGCACCAAGTGGGTTGGGTATACATATAAAGCCCAGGCCGTAGTCATTGTGAAAAACATACCCGTGAAGCAGATTGCCAACAAATCTTTCATTACTTCACCTACTTGAAGGTATCACCCAAGGTAGTTAAAGGTACTGAAGATCACTGACAACATCTGCCAACGCCAAAATGTGTCAAGACTGCTCTTTCTTCGAAAAGGCTTTCCCGCTGGCGTGTACCGCCAAAACCATGAAATCCCCAGACTGCATCTTTGCCGCGTTTGGGTTTGTGACCATCATCATCATTCTTTCACTCCTCGTCCTCATCATTGCTTTCTTTGCAGTTGCCGCGTGTCTCAACCGGCGACACCATCGCAAGCTCAAGCTCCGACAGATGGAACATGAAACTCGGATGGAATCTCGCACCCCTTTGCCTCGTCAGGTCGTCGCACCGTCGTATCTGACCCGGACTCCAGCTGCTCGACCTCCCCGGGCTTCTTCCAACTCTACTCTGCCCCCGCAGGGTGCGGGTGGTGATGGTTTTGAGCAGGTCAAGTTGGAGGAGGAAGAGATTACCTGGCGGCCCCGGATTTACGTGGGCAAAGGCCAGCCTCGACTGTAAGGGCGTTAAACCCCTTTAGTGGGTAGTCCTTAGGTAGTAGCCAAATACCACTTGTTGTAAACCCCAAAGCCACTTCTTTTTAGCCAATCCCATAATGCTCAAGTAGGTAGTTTACAATGCATGCCAAGAGTCCACACATCAGTCTGGTCAACTGCAAAGCGGTCCAAAGCGGGGAAATTGGCAACATAACCTGCCATCAACCATAACACCCATAACTGGAGACCGTGAAATATAAAAGAAAAATAAAATAAAAACCAAAAAAAAACCAAAGAATAATAAAATAAAATAAAATGCCACCCCAAATCTACCTCCGCTCCAACACACCCCCCGCCCTCTTCACTTCCTTAACCTGGTCCCCCATCTTCAACCACCTTCGCGACACATCATCCCGCGTTCCCTTTGCCATCTGCTACGCCACCACCCCCTCCGACATTATCGCCTGCATTGACCTCGCACGCACACATAACCGACAGATCAGTATCCGTAGTGGCGGACACAGCTGGGCGGCCTGGAGTGTTCGGGATGATGCCATCCTCGTTGACCTGAGGGGTTTGTACTCTGGGGAATTTACCTACGACAAGACGACGGGGGTGGTGGTCGCGCCGGCGGGAAGAACCGGCAAGGAACTAAATGAGTTTCTTCAAAATCTACCTATAAATGTAGAGGGCGGCGGCGTTAAACATGAAAAGAGAATGTTTCAAGGGGGGCATTGTCCGGATGTAGGACTGGGGGGTTTTTTACTCCAAGGGGGAATGGGGTGGTGTTGTAAGGTATGTTCGTCTTCTCCTTGTGGTACCTGAGGGTGATGAATGAGATGTTGATCGTTGCAGACATGGTGAGACTGGCCGTGGTGGTCTTTCATAGTGGTAATTATTGACTAACATGACTAGGGGCTGGGCCTGTGAGGCCATGGTTGGTATTGATGTGGTGACTGCTGATGGGAGGGAGTTGCACTGCTCCGAGATAGAACACGAGGATCTATTCTGGGCTGCTCGCGGTGCTGGGCCTGGGTTTCCCGCAATTGTCACCCGGTTCTACCTCCAAACCCGGCCGGCCGAGATGCTGTTCCAGAGCCTCTACTTCTTCCCGCTCGAGTCTTTTAAGGAGGCGTTGCAGTGGGTTATCGACGTATGGCCTTTGTCTCTTTCTGCCCCGCTTCATGTCTAACATAGGTATTGTAGATCTCCCCCAACGCCGCCGAGAGTACCGAAATCGTTCTCGTCACCTCTCATTTCCCCATCCCATCTTCAGATAAACCGCAACCCCTTGCTCTCGTCAACTTCCTCACCTTTGCCTCCTCCCCTTCAGCAGCTCATGCCGCTCTCTCTTCCCTCCACTCTTCTCTCCCACTCAACCTCACCCCGGTTTTCTCCCAGTTCTGCCAACCAACCACTCTTGCCGCACAGTACGCCGCCCAGCGCGCGGCGAATCCAGTGGGACATCGCTACGTAAGCGACAATGTATATCTAGCCAACGACACCAAAGACATAGCGTCGGTTCTGGAAAAGGCATTCACGGAATTACCAAACGATAAATCGTCGGCATTGTGGTTTTCCATGAACCCTACTTCGAGAAGGCCGTTGGGGGATATGTGTTTGAGTTTGCAGAGTGATCATTAGTAACCCTCCCTTTTTCTCTTCCCTTTTCTTACAAATTTTCCATTCTGCTAGATGTTACCTACTTTGATCTCTCTTTTCCCATGTATTCCCCCAATTGCCTGTGCAACAAGACAAGACAAGGAAATATGCTACGTTACTAACCCCGTCCTCAGCGTGTCTTTCTACGCCATCTCCCCCGCTCCCACATCACCAATATCGCCCGACTCCAACTCTGAAGCCGACGTTGACGACGCTTACAATGCATGCACCGCCTGGGTGCGCAACTCGATATCTTCCCTCTCGGAATATTCCATAGGCAGCTACCTGGGCGATGCCGATTTCCGAGTCCGTCGCAACACTCGGTTCTGGAGTTCTTTAGCGGGGAAACGGCTTGGCGAAGTTCGGCGGCGATGGGATCCCGAGGGGGGGATCTGTGGGTTTTTAGGTGGGGATATCTTGTGATACTCGTAATACGAAGAGTAGGTAGGTAGGTACGTAGTGGGGTGGAGGGGTTCAATGTTGGAGAATAAACTCCAAACTCTGATCGTGTAATCAGATCACTTGAGATAAAGGTAGGGGGGGGGGGGGAAAAGAAAAGGGGGGGGGGCAG
>Ga0247765_1000917_pt1 | contig 18047 bp, 11 predicted proteins | sample UWRJL106311C6_FD_179949 | JGI IMG/M metagenome (GOLD analysis project Ga0247765, IMG submission 179949) | Plant litter microbial communities from Arlington Agricultural Research Station in Wisconsin, United States - UWRJ-L106-311C-6 | ecosystem: Environmental > Terrestrial > Plant litter >... | reverse complement strand
TCCCCCCTTTTTTTTTTTTTTTTTTTTTTTGGTGGTGCTGTGCTGTGCTGTGCTGTGCTGTGCTGTTCTTTTTTACTCTCTGTTAGTTGGCTCGAGGTTGGTAAGTGGGTGGTGATGGACCCCCACGACAGAGCGCCAGCAGCAGAAAGGGTGTCTCACCGGAACCAATGCCACGTCTGTCTTGGGAAAAAGAAATAAAAAAACAAAAGTTGGCGACATCCAGTCGGCTTGTGCCCCTAGGCCTTGTAGGTACATTTGGTTCCTCTTGGCTTAGATGGAATCCATCAATTCGTCTCCATCTCCATCTCCGTCTTGTCAACCCACGAACCCGACACTAATTTGGTGCGCCGGTATCTGGCGAGCTGGCCTCCTAGCCGCGGCACCACAAACCTGCGCATGTACCCTATGTCTATTCCTCTCCCATCTACCGGAACGAGCAACCGTTTGGAATTAGAAATGGAGCCCACATTTCCCTTCCCCTTCCCGCCCGTTTTTTTTTCTTAGGCTGCCCGACAAAGTCGAGGCTTGTCATTCATTGATCTCTTGGCCTGCCGCCGCGCCGGAAGAGTTCTGAGCTAGATAACTTTATCTTCACCACATATTCTCGAGCAGGCTGCTTCCTGCCCACCTGCCTAGGCAGTCGACAGGGACATGATAGCCAGGATAAGTGCATCTCATCTCACCTGCTTGGAGTCGTGACGTCGCTCTGCACCCTGCCTACCCATGCTCATGCTCATTTGATGCTCGGAGAGCGGCAAGCTTGCGTGCAAGCATGCTGAAGCACACGTTTTTTTTTCCGGGCCAGCGGATCTGGTTTCTCGTGGGGGCGTTAGGTTTAGGTTCGTCATAGGATGTATTTTATGTTTTGTGCGACGAATCTGGGCACATAAAATTTCCTTTTCCGTACCTCGCCCACGTGACGTTACTCACCCCGGCTCAGGTCCGGCTCAGGTCCGGCTCAGGATTTGCTCAGGCTTGCTCACCTTAGGAACCATTTCCGGAAGGCTGCGCCGCAGCATCTAGTTCGCCCAATGCGTACACCGCCATCGTCGCCGTTGCTGTCTTGGTTGTCGCCATGACTTGTCAGCTTTTGATTCTGGACGGAGGCGGCTGTTCTGGGTCTGCAGGACAGCAATCATGGTCTGCAAAGCAGTCAGAGCCCGCAAGACAGGATTTTTATTTTTTTTTTTTAAAAAAAAAGAATAAAGAAAAAGACGCTGATAATGCAATTGAAAGGGTTGGGCGGAATTGATTCCGCATTGATCTCCAATCGAGACTAGCAACTGTAGGATGGAGACGTCCTGGGCTTGAAGATGAAATCGGCAAGAATTCAAGGCACTCATCGCTTGGGGAGATGGCGTCTTGTCCCGCCGTGGTGTCCTGACGTCAGGCCCCTAGCGACGACTGGCGCAAGAAGCAGCACTGCCCAGCTAATGAGAATATTTCCCGCACAAAGACCCGTGCACACCAAGTTTTCCAACTATATAGACCCCTGGTCCGGAGCGCAAAAACCTTGTTCTGAAAACAACAACGAGTGAGCGACGCCGCCCCTCAAACCATTTCCCGCCATGAAGATGAAGTGCGCCAGCCCATGTTGTATGGTGGCGGCAGGTAGCACGGCAGGGCGTTCTGAGCAGGGACATTGCGAGACCAATCGTCAATCCCTGAGATGATGTAGCAGCCGCTATCGTCCCACCCAGTGACGATACCAAGTACTTCGTTGAACCCGAGGCCGGCCAGGACATTCCCAAAAAGATCAGGCGGAGTTACCAGTCCATCAGCGCGACTGTTAGCTCAAGTCTCATGGGGTGGCATCTAGGCTAACAAGTGTATGCCTCCGTATGCTAGCCTAGAAACAAAAAGGCCAAAGAAAAGTGACGGTAGGTAAACCGGCGCGATTCTCTACTATGTGTGTATGGGATTTCGCGATCTGTAAACGACCAAGTCATCGTGCCACCCGGCGCCTTTGGTATCCTTGATGAGAAAACTGGGGTACTTGTAACACTACTGGGCTAACGAAAACCGGAGGATATCTCTTGCTGAGAGGCTAACGTATTGACGGCCCACAGACAGCGGCAAGCGGCGTACGCTATGTCTGCTAGGGTGAGCGAGCCTTTGAGAGTAGATGAGTGCGAAGAGTTGGCCAAAGTGAGAGGGATCTCGTGAGAATACGAAGCCGAACAGGCTCTGCCCCATGTAAAGGGGGTACTGCTTCTCCCCAGTGCCTGGGTCGGTCATCATCAACGCTTCGCTTGGCGTCGTGGTTTCGAGACGGTTCGTCCTTTTTTTTTTCCGTCTTGGTACCGAGAACAAAGCCCGTTTGACCAGAGGAATGCAACGACCCACGACGCTTGCACCACGACAATTGCCTTGGCCAGGCTATTGGCCTTGCTTTTATCCTTGATGTGCTCGGCGGAAATGTCTGGGAGCAGGCGTGGCGCGACCTTTGCCAGTTGCACGACGCCCCGGCATGTCAAGGTGACGCGCTTCCGACCACGGGGTAGCATGTCTCGCTCGAGGTCGCCAGCGTTGAAGACAAAAACCCCCCATAATGACGTAGAAGCTGTGTGTCATGGTCCACTTGTTCCTCTGCTGTTTGCCAGGCATGCTGGGCGTCGCTCCTTCCTCGCCCTCCCGAGGCGCAGGTGCTGGCGGAGCATTAGCACCGCTCTACACATCGACGTTGGCTTTTTGGCTGGGTGTATCCTCTCCTAGTACCTCCTTCATCAGCTCGTTTAGGTGCTTTGCCCCACGGTGCTGCTCAAAGGCGGCCTACCCGCCCATCTCCGGGGCGAACAGGCCCATCAGCAACCACCATAGCTTCCTCGTCGTTTACCGTGGCGGGAGATACTTTACCCGTGCTTGGTCGTTATCCCGAAATTTTTGATATGGACGGCGGTTTAAATGCCAGGATCATGGTAATGACACATGATGATAGCAGGCCATAGGTGCCCCGAGTCGTTGGCTCAGCCCGCCATACCGTGTCATTGCCAGCCGCCGCCAAAATTGACGGCCATATAATGGTGTGTTGCAAATGGCCGCAAAGGTTGTGATGAATCTTGATCCGTTGTGACGGTTTCGAAGGTTGGCAGAAAAAAAAAACAGTCGAGTTGAGAATTGGGGGGGTGGCTCGGGGTTTCAGCTTCGGTTGAGTCTCTTGAAAGCCATCGTTGCCCTCTTTGTGCGCGCCTGCCTGGCGAATGGGTTCCTGGTCAGAACCGCCTCAGCCTATATCACACGCTTTCCCAGGGCTAAGCCACGGCTGCGCCATGTCCTAATACGGAACCGCGCGCGTATGCAGGAAACGATCTAACAGCTTTTCGATCGCCTGTGATGCTTGATACCGATTGACTATGCGCAACACTATCCAGCTTGCGCTTCCCGATGGGCTGGAAGCGTTTATCACTGCTCCGTGCAGAGAATCGTTAGGCCCCTGCTAGAGTTTACTTCACGCAAGGTACTCTACATAATCTACTTCGTGGTGGAGTATGTGCTGAAAAGGAGAAATGAGAGACAAACCGCTAACCAAGCTCTTCCTCAACAGAGCGGATAACGATCACGAAACTGTAGTGACAGTGACTACTCTATCTGACTCTTGTGGGGTGCCAATTCCACCACAGAGTTTCTAAAGCCCTAGAACTTTCTCTGGACACACAATAATACACACGATTGACGCCCTTTTGAGTGGATGTGGGCAATCTAACAAGATGCGCTCGGGTGACGCGCAGTTAACTAGAAGGAGGAATGGCCAGTCTGCCGTCTCTTTTCATGAACACGAGTCACTTTACCAGCTCCTATGTTTTAGAAACACGGCTCGAAATGGCCCAGTCGCGAATCTTTACTTGCCTCAATTTCAGGGAGAGTAGATGGCCGCGGAAGCCGTCGGGCTAGACTGATCAGAGTGTCTACCATCCACTAGGGCGGACTTTGGTGCCGGCTTCTTTTATCCTCCCGACTAACTTCGGCTCCTCCTGAAACCCTGTGCGGGGGACTGATAGAGATGGTAGCGGAGAGCCACGCCGTTGTCATCGTTCACCCGCGGGATCAGGCCAAAGTCTATCTTGCTTTTGGGGTTCTTGACCTATACGAGCGTGAAGCTCTCGAGCTCTGGCAGATGGTCGGAAACTTGGGTAGGGTTATCATAGATAAAACTGCGTTCAAACCCTATCAGCAATCTGCGGAGTGCCATGATGAACAAAAAAACACTCGCTGCTCGAGAGATAGGAGGTCTCCTAGACGAGAAACGTACCACGGCCCAACGAGTGTGCATCCTACCGTACTTGTCTGCCGTAAGACCAAAAACTGGTCTCCTCTTGCATTGGAGACCATAAAGTCCGTCTCGGCAGTCTCCTGCGGAGCCAGACCAACAAAGCCGTCTGGGGAAACGAAGACGCGCCGCCCCACACACGCCCTCCTCACTGAGCCCGTGAAACGAACAGCATTCATCGCCTCAGAGATGGGCCATTCATCGGCATCGGATGCCGTTGCAGATGGTTGACAAGACCATAGACGGTACGCGGCAACGAATTCATCCATGGTCCCCCGGTCTAGCGGTTCCTTTCTAGGCCCGCGACCGGCAACGAGAACACCAACTACATGACCTTCTACAATCTCGTCCGAGGTGTCGATGGCTGTTAGGTAGTTTATCAGAATAGCTCGCCAGGCGATAAAGAGTTCTGAGATCCTCGGTAGAGACACGTGCTCCTCGAGGCAGGGCTCGCCCAGCACGCCCACACTCCCCATCCGACGCCCCTTGAAAGCAAGACACGTCCCAGATATCTGAAACTCCGGACCCCCATCAGCACACGCAGCTAGACCATCAAAGTAAGGGAGAGGACGAGGGTAGGAGCTTGAGTCAGACCAGTCTGGCACCCAGGAAGGGAGGCAGGCCAGGTTCCTGGTAAGCCGGCAGTGACCTAGGAACTCCAACGTCTTTCCAGTCTCGACAAAAAACCTCGCCGTATCGGTGTAGACATCCTCCGCAGGCTTGTTGTAATCGGCGTGCAGCAACCTGCGTTGCGCCTCCGAGGCGTCCCGGATATCCCTCGCCATGCGCATGATGGCGTATACCTTGTCCCTCGGATCCGTCGCCAACCTGCCCCGGTACCGCGCGAGGGCCTCCAGCAGCGAGTCCAGCTCCCCGCCCCCATCCCCTATGTCCTCCCCGCGCGCGGCGGCCCGGCGCCTCCCCAGCTGCAGTTCGAGCAGCGGCGAGATGTTCACCAGCCCCACGCAGAGCGGCATCGCATCTCTCAGCCCGTCCATCAGGCGCACGGCGGATACGAAATCGGTCCACGGCACCTCCTTCGCGCCGCACCTGACAAAGAGGCTCCCCAGACGCGGAAGCACGCACTCCTGCACCGTCCAGGTCCGGTACCACCACCTTCTCTCCATCAGCTTGCCCAGGGCGGCCCACCTCGCCCGCGCAGCATACCCGCCGACCACAGCGGCAACCTGATCCTCCCGCGTAGGGAGGCGCGCAATTTCTGCGAGGCGGGAGATCAGAAACAGGGCCCTGAAGCTGCCGTCGGCGTCTCCCCCCAGCCAGATCGTCGTCTGCTTGGCGTAACCGTAGATCAACGACATGCGGTCGACCAGCCAGCTTTTTTCCGTCGCGTCGTTCTGGTTGATGCAAATCTGGTCGACCCAAAACAAGCGGCCTGCGCCGTCGCCACGACCGCGGAGCCGCAGCAATGCAGTGTAGAGGTTGGGCGTGACAGGAAAGGGAACGCCGTTGACCGAGATGTCGCACGGGCTTGGGATCTCATCGTGAGGAATGCCCATGTCATCAGCCCAGACGTACGAGAGAGCCTCGTAGCAACGCTTTACCTCGCTGAAGGTTGCATGGAAGAGGTCGCATTGGATGGGGGCGTTGTAGTTGTTGGTCTTGCTCAGCCGAAGGCGGATGAGCCGAATTTCCCAGGCGCCGCGGACCATTTGGGCGGGCCTTTCGACAGAGGGCACGTTGCAAGTGAAATCATGGAGGTGATTGTAAGGGAACCCTATGCTGGCGTGCGTCGGTAAGGCTGCCATCACTCAGGCCGGTCTGTGGACGAAAAAAATGAGGGCGGGATTTGAAAGAGCGACCAAGAGCGGGGTGAGCAACGTCACATGAAGTTTAGTCTACCATGATTCGTCGCACAAAACAGCCCGGTAAACTGCGACGATCGAAGCACAGGAAGTTTCCTTTTTCGTTCGTCGTCCTAAGTTAAGGTGAGCTGGGGTAAGCTATGATTGAGAAAGGATTAACGTGCATGATAAGCGAGTGAGCATTCTAAGCGAGTGAGCACTTTTCCACCAACAACACCACCCCTCGAATTGACTTCAGTTTTCTCCACCACCCAATATGCCCTCTACTTCAAAAGAAGATATGATAGTTTTGGCCCTCAAAGCTTTTGAAAGAGATGTAATACTTAAGGTCAATACTGCTGCAAAAATCTACGGAATTGACCGTATAACTTTGACGCGACGACGTAACGGCAAACCTGCACGATACGATATACCAGCCAATTCGCGCAAACTTACAGATTTGGAGGAGAGAACGATTGTTCAATACATAATTAAGCTATGTACACGTACATTCCATCCCCGGCTTTATTACGTAGAAGATATGGCCAACCAATTGTTACGCAAACGCGACGCGCCCCCTATTGGCATACGATGGGCTCACAACTTCGTTAAGCGCCAACCAGAACTTCGGACGTGTTTTACACGTAAATACAATTACTAAAGGGCCAAATGCGAAGATCCAAAGGTTATTCGCGAGTAGTTTGCCCTTATATATAACGTTAAGGTTAAGTACGGTATCCTTAACGACGATTTATACAACTTTGACGAGACCGGCTTTATAATAGGCATTATCATCGCTACTATAGTAGTTACTACCTCGGATAGCCGCAGTAGTAGGGCTAAACAGGCCCAGCCTGGCAATCGAGAATAGGCAACAGTTATCCAAGGGGTGAACGCCTTAGGTTGGGCCATCCCACCATTTATCATCTTAGCTAGGCAGTACCATTTCGCCAACTGGTATAAAAAGTGCGACCTCCCGGAGACCTGGCGTATTATACTAACCGATAATAGCTAAACTACTAATAAGAAAGGTATGGATTGGATTTGGCACTTCGATTTCTATACAGTATCTCGTACAAAGGGCAAATACCGGCTATTAATTCTTAACGGCCATGATAGCCACCACTCCGAAGAATTCGAGACCTACTACTAGGAGCACAACATCATTACACTCTGTATACCTCCCCACTCCTCGTACCTACTTCAGCCATTAGATATTAATTGTTTTGCGCCTTTGAAGAAGGCGTATAGCCGCCAAATTAAGCAGTTAATACGGATGAACATTATATATATCAGCAAGTTGGAATTTCTCTATGCGTTTAGGGAGGCGTTTTTTGCTTTTATTACAAAAAATAATATCCAAGGGGGGTTTACCGGAACCAGCCTTATACCGTACGATCCAGAGAGGGTGATATCCAAGCTGGATATATATATTCGGACTTTAATACCCCCAACCTTAAGGCCAGATACAGCACTACCTTGGCTCTCCCAAACACCTTATAACCCTCGAAAAGCTACCTCACAATCAGAGCTTATCAAAACTCGGATATCCAACCACTAAGGTAGCTCTCCAACCTTAATATTAACTGTTATAGACCGATTAGCGAAAGGTATAATGGTTGTAATGTACGAGGTGGCTTTTCTACGTGCAGAGGTCTCAGTACTACGTAAGGTTAATAAGGGACTTAGCAAGCGACGGAGAGCTAAAAAAATACGTATACGGCTTAGAGGGTCACTTACTGTATAAAATGCACGGGCTCTACTGGATGGTAAGGCTGTAGGTGAGCAGCTGGCTTAGGAAGAACGTTAAAATCGTGGTGGTGCAGAGGGGTTTCGTACGAAGATTTAGTATTGTGGCGTATACGGCAAGCCTGGTTATAATGTACGTACATGTAAGGAGGCTGCAGAATTATCTGATTCATCTATTTCCAATTCAGTTATTGCTATTTCCTAGTATTGTGGTTATATAATTAAGGATAGATGTAATAGAGCAGTGGAAAAGTGCTCACTCGCTTAGAATGCTCACTCGCTTATCATGCACGTTAGTGTAATTTGATCCTTTTAGTTTGGTTTGAATTTTTTAGTAAGCTATGAGTTACTGAGCCTTAACAATAGGGCTTTCGGGACGAGTCACACATACACCTAGGATACGTGTACGTCGTAATTTGAATTGTTACCTGGGAGCTATCCTTACAAAATAGACGTCATCTGCTTTCCACTAAGAGGAAATTTTAGCTAGGGGGGACTGAAATGGGGCCTCTGAGGCTGTGCGGCGGCAGCGTACGAGATCACCCTAGCTCAGGAAGAATCAGGGGAAGCTCAGAGACAAATCAGCCACAGCTTGCCCCAGCTCACCCCAGCTCAGGACGATGAACGAAAAAGGAAATTTTGTGTGCCCAGATTCGTCGCAGACAACCAGGCTGGATCCGTGTTAGGTTCCTTGGGGCTGTATGTCGCCATTAGGATCTTCTTTCTCTCTCTCAGCAACTACCTATGCGTTCTTTTACGCTTCAGGTGAGCACGACACTGGCATTTCGCGGCAAGATGGCGAGCAGAGCGCATGGGGCTGTTTAGTACTTCGTAGGCGGGAAGCGGAATTTGGCGTGTCATTTCCTGACGTATTCTCTTACTAAATGGGACAGACATGTTTTGGGGGGTGAATCACAGGCTGGAGCCATCGCCATTGGCTATCCCCAGGAACAGTGCACCAGCTGTGCCTTTTGCCTTGGAAGTTGTAGTTTTTCTCTTTGGATGCAGCATCGTGAGCTTTCCCAGTTTGGAAAGAGCGACTTGATATTGTCGGTTGCGCATCAAAACATGGTCCACTTCCTCTCCCCGCTTGCGGGCGCAGGTTTTCATCTTTCCCCGAACTGGCAAGAGCAAACCAGTAGTAGATCCGCCTCCCGGATGGACTGAACAATGACAAGATCTCACCTCCACTTCGAGTTGGGATAACCACATTGAAACCGCAGGACCTAGGTCCCCATCTCATAATCTCACGTTCTTTCATGCATTCCGTTCTTTGGTGTTTCACAGCAGTGCTTCTTTCGTATTCCCCTGGCTGCTCCCATTCAGTTGATCTTTGACTTGTAGGGACCTCACTGCAAGCTGCGACTCCAAGTAGGATCAGGACAGGCCAAGGCCTATTGTCTATCTTTCAAAACCCTCCCGTTTTCGATATGAGCATGCACCTATTTCGTCGAGGCTGCGCCCTGGCCACATCGCCATCGTCAATGCATCGACAACGACATGCCATGTGCGAGTTACCTAGATGGTGCAGTTCGGACTCACTAGGGTTAATGTATTCTTCACCTTGGCATACAGCCGTCAATACTCTTCTCACTTCCTCAGTCACAATCATAAAGCGCTTTGGCACGGAGGCCTGACAATTGCACCAACATCAACGATCGAACCAAGTATTATTGAGATTGGAGTCCGCCGATGACAACTGTGGGTTGGGGTCATTCGACTCATAAATTCGCTAGCGGCGGTTCAAAACGGCCGCCAGTGGCCAATCACGACAAGTTCGCCAGAGTTCAGCTTTCAGCCCTAATCAGGGATTGGGGTTGGCACTTCTCCTCTAACCAATCACGTCAGCCAAAGCGCCCTCGGTCCTTCAGAATCTTGGTACTACACAAGCGAAACACAGCAACCACACTCGATTGGGAAAGATGGGATCTGGTGAAGAATCATTCCGTTTGCCCCTTTCATCTCCAGCACTGCCTAAGAGAAACTACTGTTGTGGCGATGGCTATTAGTATCTTGGGTTTCCAGCAGCCCCGAACTGTTCAACTTCAGTGCCAGGTACAGCAGTGTCTGCAGTCAACAATGTTTTCCATCCTCCTCTCAGTCGTCGCCCTCGGAAGTCAACTGCCACTAGGGGCGTGCATTTCACAGGAAGAACGCGCCAAACTTCGACTTGACAAAGCGACGGCCTCCGACCCGGGCGCCAGAGCACTACGCGGAGTATGTGGGATTGCTGGCAAGACAGACACACAATGCCTCAATACCTTTTTCCGAGACGATGGACCCAGATCAACTATTTCGATGCAAGCGACTGTCAACTGCATGAGCCAGATTGAGGCTTCGGAAGCCCAACTTTCGATCCTCACAGCGGCCTTTAACACGAATCCTTCAGACATGGCCAAGTATGGACACTCGGGCAGTGGCGGTGTCAACTGGGTCAAAGATGAAAAGGGGTATCACACTCAAGATCCAAGTCCATCGGATATCGAGATCGCAGCGGAGCGAGGGCGCGAGCGGGGTGAGCTTGCTGCTGCTTACGGTTGGAGTGCGACACACATGGCAGTTAAAATTGGCTACGGAGGCATCGACACACTGATTCCGGTCCTGGGACTGTTGGAGGTTGGCGCCGGCATGGCTGATCTCCTGACTGCAACGCTGGGGAACCAGGCAGCGTACGAGGCTGTAATCGGGGATATGTTTGAGGCACATGCGCGCAAAAATCCGGAGCTCTACCTGACGAAGGAGGAGATTACGGGAGACTGTTACAGACACCAGAAGGTGTGTTATGATGCTGATGGAAAAGAATATTTCAACAACCACTATGAGACGTCCAACACAAGCCCACCGTCTACTATCGAACCCGGTCCGGATGACAAGTTTGATCCGGGTAACAACAAGGTTGATATGAACCCGATCCTGGATGGTGAGTTTCTCTTAGGCTGTGTCTGGTGTCAGAGTCAGGCTGACACTTTACTACTCGCAGACAAGGACACTTCGGATGTCGACCCGGATGGATTTTGGAGTGAGTTCTCTTCCCTTGTTTGAAGTGAAGTGTTTGCTGACTCGTGGTAAAGAGCAAGAAAATATCCAAGACATTCCTGGTAAGCAGCGGGCCCTAGACTCCTCTCGGCTCTCCTAATATGCCCTGCAGACGGCACCATCGTTACTGTCGACCCCGACCGAGATCCCGATGCGTTTATGAAAGCCTGTGTTGCGTCTGAAGAACGGTCCATCATCCGGCAGGTTGGTAGCACGCGGACCATTGCCGATGCCCACGGACCCCTTACCCAGGAAGAGAAAAAGGCGTCGGCGGAATGGAATCTCCGCCGCGGCTTGTGCGACAAGGTCTACTACGGCGAAGAGTATTGCGTGCGGTGGAAGCAAGAAAAGTGGAGGGTACCGGTGGATGAGCAGACGCAGCTAAACATGGAAGCTTCGCGGGCGGCGCGGTGGGCCATGTGTCCCCGGCCAGGGGGCGAGACTGCGTTGCACATGTCGTGTGAAAAAGCCAAGACAGAGCTGGAAAAAAGGTATGCCCTGGATGAAATGGGGTCAATGCTAGTGGGCGCTTTGTTCTCGCCGTGGGTGGGACCGCCGGTGAAGCGGTTTGCGCCTGTCAATCTTGGTCGTGGCATTGTGCCGGTTCAGGGTGCAGGTAAGTTTGGCACTCTATTCTAGTCAAAAGATCAATACTGACAGAGTTGGCGTCATAGGGCAAGTTGAAAAGCCTATTAAGGGGAAGGGAGTTTTCTTGTCGCCGGTGCAACTACCAGTACAGGCTGGCAAACCAATCAAACCTACAATCTCTCGAATCGTGAAGCCGTTGACGACTACACGGCGTCCTGTCTCCATCGCCACGCCCCGGCCGATGACGATTCGGACAAGAACACGACTGGTGATGCCGTTTACCACTATAATTGTACCGGGGTTCCGACCGCAATGATCTGACAGGGAGTCTCGGGGCGGGCCTCGGGACGTGAACAAGTTTTCGGTACCGGCATTGATGGGAACCCGGGGTAGCTATCTAGCTACTCATCCCAAAATGACTGAATATATACACCTAGGGTTCTACGGAAACCGGAAGTAGCAACAAGGCTAGTTTGGTTCCATTGCTTCCATGTGACTGCTACAGTAACATTCCCACGCTCCACGTCACAGCGACGTCAAGCTGAACCATAGCCGCAACCCCACGGGGTAACAAGCTCATATCCTAACAGAGTAATACCGGCTTGGGGCAATTTGGCCCAAAATACCCGCGAAAAATGCTCCGCGGTCCCAAACCAGGCGGCGGGGTTACAGCTGGGGGAATTCAGCCGGGCAGGACTAGACCGGGAAATCAAAAACCACGAATGAGCCTCCGAATATACCGCATTGGGGTTTCTGACGACAACACCATAAGATAGGTGAGTTTACCAGCTGAAAGGTGAGGGTTTTGGCTGGAAGCAGTGGTCACTTAGATTTCATCCCCACGATGCGAATCCGGTCATTAATAGTGTCATTGGTGTTGGCCGAGGCGAGGGGTATAGCGTCTTTTCCTTCTCCCTCATTATCATCCCCAGCACCCCGAGCCGTAGCAGCAGCACCGCCAGCCGACTTCACCGCCAATCCCCGAGTTGGTCCTGGTGGCAGCCGCTACAAAGACTCACCACACTTCCGCGTCTACAGCGCAACCAACGATGCCACGGCTGACGGTGCCATTGCCATGCTCGAGTCCGCCTACACCTGCTTCGTCGACGACCTCGGCTGGCGCAGCCCCGGACTCAGCTTCCGATCCGAAAGCGAATCCGGTCCTTGGTACAAGATGAACATTTACCAAGTTGAATCCTTGCAGGGGGCCGCCGCGAACACCCCCACCGACATGACGCTTGGTCTCGCCTGGCTCAACGTCGCCAAAGCCTACATGACGGAACCCGCTGTGGTGGTGCACGAATTTGGCCACGCCCTGACTTACAGCGCTGTCGCCATGCCTGCCGGCTGGATCGAGCAAACCCGCACGGGGGCCTGGTGGGAAACCGTCGCCAACTTCGTCGCAGACACTTACCTCACTTCCTCCGTCTGCGCCCGCGCCCGCACCCGCTACAACCAGCGCGATGGCGCCACACTCATCAACCTGCGCAAGATCTTGGGGGATTCCCACCAGGTTCTGGTTGACGGCACGCGCGACACGGGAAACTACTACGAAGCCTGGCCGTTTCTCTCCTACGTGTTTGCAAACCCCGATAACTACACCGGGCTCGGCACACCTGTCTTCCCCGCCGTATGGACGCGGTATGCCCGGAGAAGTGACGAGACTCCGCTTCACGTCCTGGAACGGATTATCTCACCGTCTACGAAAATCCAGACTGTGGTGGCACGGTACTGGGCGCGCATGGCGTTTGTGGATATCGGACATGCCAAGGCGAAAGCGCAATTCGTCTCACAGAGAAGGAATATCAACTATGCGAATTTGGATTCCCAGGGTGGAGGAAGGTATCGCGTCAAGAGCGCCCGTAGGCCGAGGTACATGGGTGCGAATCTTATCCCGCTGAAGGGAACGGGGAATCTGGTGGCGAATGTTACGGCTACGGGTAATCCTAGGGCATTCACGGCGACGCTGGCGATACAAAATACGGCGACGGGGGAGGCGAGGTATGTGGATATGCCCGGGGGAAACGGCCAGGCGACGGTGGCGAGCGGAGAGGAGGCCATGTTAGTGGTTGTGAATACACCGGAGAAGTTGGTGCTGTTTGACCCGTTCAAGTTGACGGCAGAGACAAACACGGGGTTGGATTACTCGGTGCAGTTGACAGGGTTGACGGCTTGACAGGCAGGGAGTGTGAAAAAGAAAAAAGTCCCTGCAGTAAGAACCGGTGGGTTGGGGCCAGGTCGGATCCGAGGGGTGGAAAGGAAGGATCCGAAGGATGGGCGGGATGGGATTCCTGGTGGGATGAATCCTACGCGTCCCTCGGTGGGATGTGCGATTGAATTCTGTCCCGAATTCCAATGCAAAATAGTATGAATCACATACTGGAATTATACATTTTATTATCAAGCGGTACTTGGCAACTTCTGACATCACATTCCCGTTCACATCCTATACACAACATTTCCATCTCATCTTGTCCCATCCAACCCTGGCTCCATCTTATCGTCTTTGCTCACCAAGGCTGATCTCACCACACACCATCTGACATTGCCAACAAAACGCGGCCAAGAGGCCCAACCCCCCATCCTGTCAAAAACTAATCCTTTCTGGGGAACTCAAACCACCCGTCAGCCAATAAAAGCCACTCCTCAGCAATAGTTGGCGCATCGGCATCTTGTCGCTGACATAGCGCAGGACGCTCTGCATTTTCTTTCTACCAATCGAAAGTACGGATACTTTGCGCCTGTAAAAAAATGTGAGCCACTCACTACTGGAGGGGAACCACAAACTGGGATTCTATGTGGCGTGGCAATGCGGCATGTGGCAAGATGAATGGATGACCGGGAGCCTAGTCTGGTCTGGTCTCTTCTGACCTGACCTGACCTGACATGAGTGCCTGAGACATTGATGCCTGGATGGTTAAAAAAAAATGTTCACTCAGATAATTCCTTCCAGAAGCCTTTCCACCCTCCACCCTGCTCTAGGTCGGTCTGCCCTAACTATCTAACTTAAACCGTCCTGGTTTCTTGTCTTGGTAACGTCCTCACTCACTCGGCTTTGGCCCGTTCGGTCCCGAGTCTTTCTGCTCACCCCCCCCCCCCTCCCTCTCTTTTGGTGCTGTCATTGCCGTGAGGTGTTTGAGGAAAAGATCGTCAGGAGTTGTCGGTACATAAGACTTGTGTGTGAGCCGCTTCGTTTGTTCCAGCTTGAAAGGTTGACTTTGAGTGAGTGATTTTGATTCTTTCCACAACTTTCAGTACAGAAGTTTGGATCAGCGAACTCAAAGCAAAGCTACCTAGGTACCTTACTTGCCTTAACTGACTCGACCCGACCCGACAAGCTGGTAACCCCCAGCCTGTCTATCCACATCTATTCCAACTCTACTCTTCCTACGGGAAAGCTTAACTTCTTGGCTCTCTTGCGCCACCACACTATGGCAACCCTCTCTGCGTTTGCGCCACTCGCGCAATGGGCGGGAATCTTCCTTCCCACGTTATATCTCGGTTCGTCTCTCTCCACATATCCCTTTCTGATCTGTCGTGTAGCATCTACCCCATGCCAGCTATATGTCGCAACATGTGAATCTCAAACTCCGTGTCCTGCCTACACGCCCTATTTCCATTGCTTTCCAGCCCCACACCCTCACCAGGTACCAGAGTGACACTAACAACCGACTCAGGAATCGCCGCTCAAGATAGCATATCTGTCCACAACTCCCTCCGCATTGGCGTCCCACCCAAGCTTCTCGCCAAACAGTGGCTTTCCGTCTACCAACAGGGTCCGCGCTGGGTTCTCCCGGTAGTGCTCACCTCTGTAGCCTCCAATGCCTTTCTCGCATTTGTATTCCGCTCCTCCTCCTCCTCCTCCTCTGTATTTGGGAAACGGAGTTTGTACGCGTTAAGCGGGGCGCTAATGTGGATGATTCCCATGATTACCATCTTCATCTTTGAGCCTGGCGTGAATGGGGCTTGCAAGGTGAAAACGGAGGAACTGTTACGAGATGAAGGAGTTGTTATGAAAGACAAGAAAAGCACAATCGTACCGAGGTTGAGTAAGCATTCGGCGTCGGAAAAGAGCAGGCAGTGGGCGGAACGGGTGGGTATGGAAGAGCTGGTGGAGAGTTGGGCGAACGAGAATGTCAAGAGGTGTGTTGTGGCCTTGATGGCGGCGGGGGTAAGTGGGTTTGCGACGTTGGTGTTGAGTTAGGTGAATGGGGAAGATGTTCAACTAGGTACTTACCTAGATCAGGTAGTCAGATGAGAGCTATCGATTTGTATACCTAGGGTGATAACAAGAAAAAAAAACCAGTGTTGCTCTTACTTACCCTCGCTGTTTGTTTGCAATACGATGATGCCCCAGTGTCTTTGTCCTCTAGGTACTGGACTGGGAAGGGACCTCGTCGCTTATTCACCGGAAAGCGATATAGGTACCTACCTTACCTTTCGCTCACATAAATATAGGTTTAACAAGTCGAGTTGGGTCAGGTTGAGTCGAGACTAAAACTGAACTGAACTGAACTGGCCACCGAAATGGAAATGGAATTTGTAAGATACTTACCTATCACAAGTGACATATCCCGCCTCGTTGAAGAAATAGAAGATGATGCTAGAATACAGTTTGCCAAACACAAATTCACGGTTATCCCCTAGGTAACTAGAGTAGACTATTGCAGATGTCTCACACGCATGGTAACTAGACAAGTTCGCTCGCTCAACAGACAGACAGAAAGGCAGACAGAAAGGCAGACAGAAAGACAGACTACATGTACTACATGTACTGGTTGGTTTGGTTGCTTTCGTGTGTGTCCCCAATTGTCCCTAAACCGGAGGAGCCTCCTTCGTCAAGGCACAGTTCCTGAGAGCCCAGCTTCTCCACCTGCTGCTGGTCTCGCTCGCCTGGCAGACGTCTACCGGTGCGACTCTTGCGCCTTGTTTGCATTCGGTATCGGTGTATACGGTTACTGCTCTCTGTAGTTAGTCTTGACATACAACTGCGTGACACTTGGATGATCGTGTTTCATGTCCATGTCCACGTCCTGCACAGAGCTAGGAGGTACATGCAGGACTGGAGGATTGTAAGAGGAGGGGATATCGTACCCGTACAGTCCGGGCTCAAAATCCTCGACATAAAGCTCAAAATAGTCGGGTCCGGAGTTTCCGTGTTGAGACCCCGAACCGGCTGGCAGCCATTGGTATTTTTAAGAAAGCCATTCCAGGTATCCATGCGGGTGGTGAGCGTCCAGCCGTGTTCATAGTTTGAACCTCCTGTCGCTGGCGCCGTCGTTGGAAAAGTACAGTCTTTGGATGTATACAGGCTCACGACCGACAGTAACGCAGGGAATGGTTCTGGGGGAGTGGTTTGCGGAACAGGAGTGGCTGTTGAAGGTAGCGCCAACATGAAGCTAGCGAGGATGCTAAGCGCGGTGGTGGTGGTGAACTTCATTTTGCTTTCGTGAATCGTGAATTGTGCTGCAGAGATTGAGATTTCAATTTGGACCTAACATAGCCCAAGCTTTGATATACTGACTCTTAGCTCTTCTTATATCCTCGGACCAAAAGAAAGAAAAACAAGGGGGGCCCTATCTTCTCGCTCCGGGTAGATAAATACGTAGGTAGGTACCTAGGCAGGTAGACTGGTATGGTATGATCCGGTCGGTATCTAGATAGGTTGAGGGGTTACCCAACTTCCACACTTCCATACTTTGACTTGTGTTAAATTATCCGGGGGGGAGGGGGGACCGGAGGGAGAAATATCGCCTGCGGCACAGCACCGCACAGGACCACAAAGCACCACACAGGAAGGCATTAGAATAGACTAGTTCTAGATTAATCCCCCCAGTGCCGACTGTCGATCCCCAAGCCCACATGTGCTGTGCACCAGACCACATCCTGGTCTGGTCTGGTTGAGCAAGAATCCTTCATGTTACGTACAAGCTGCAAAGCACAGTCTAGCTGCCAACATTACCTACCTATTCATTCATTGGTCAACCCTCACATACACATACAGGGCATTGGCGCTTGCTCGATATTGATATATGCTCGACTGTCAAAACAAGGACCGACGGAGAAAGAAGAAGAAACAAAAAACGACAATTGAGGACTGCCGAAACAGATACTAAACAGAATGAATCATCGGGATCAAATGGTTCCCCACTCATTGACCAGACGGGCTGCTAATTAACCCAAGGTATTATCCCTATTTAGGTATCCAGTGTCGGGAGGACTCACTTGACATGATTTGGTTCCCATGATATATTGTTGCTTCAACTTTCTCCGCAGTTGGTCCATTCCACCAACCAGTTGTAGTTCGACAACCAGTATACAACGCGCGTATTGATCCTGAGAAGCGTGCCTGCGTGTGACCCGGGCAGGCAACACAGATTGTATGGTAGCATGGCAGTGGCCACAGATTTGACTTGTCCGCGATTGTTCGCAAAGACAAACGCATCCCTTTACTATAAACTCTACCATTACGCTGAATTCATGCAAAATTCTTCAGTTGGGCATTCCTTTCCACGAGTCAATAGCAAACACTTAAACGCTTTGTGCGTGTGTAGATTCCTCCATCCATCCGGCTGCTGCATCCTCTCCAAGAGCTGATAGGGGGG